>LNAP01000640.1_pt1 | contig 38519 bp, 36 predicted proteins | sample 602601 | NCBI WGS metagenome assembly LNAP01 (sample SAMN02440304, study PRJNA202911) | soil metagenome | biome: Subtropical and temperate rainforests or woodlands; isolation source: soil samples (1 kg each in a 20% v/v slurry with milli Q water) were... ... | reverse complement strand
GGCCTCAGCTACACGCTTACGCCGCATCGAAGACCTCATGCCGTGGCGATTCCGCAAAACGTCAAGCCAGCCTCAATAGGGTTGCGGCTAAGCGCTTACCAATGTTCTTGCCTTGCAGCGAAATCGTCGGGCGTTAGCAAATCAGGTCAGGCAACCCATCGACGCGATGCTTGATGGCGTCGGCGCATACTTCCGCCAATGCGCCGTGAAGGGAGAACGGGGGTCCGCGCCAGACGCCTTGCTCCATGATATCGATCAGGCACTACAGGCCGTCCTGCAAAGCGAGCGAGGACAACTCCGCCAAACGTCATTGGACGCGCTGGTCGGCGTGAGAGGCGCTCGACGCTCGATTGCCAACCATGCGCGGTAACCGAGGGTCCGTCGCAGCAGGGGGTCTGATATCTTAGGGGCCGAATTTTCCCGAGCTATGGCGACGGTCTGCCGACATCGACAAGATATTGGCGGCGCCAAGCCTGCCGACATTCCGGTCGAGCAGCCGGCCAAGCTTGATTTGGTTATCAATCTCAAGACTGCGAAGGCGCTCGGTCTCACCGTGTCGCTGACGCCGCTGAGCCGCGTCGACGAGGTGATCGAGTGAGGCGAAATTTGTGCAGTGCATGAGTCCGCTTATGGCTGCCATGAGCGGACCTGGCCGGTCGCAGGACGGTCACCGCAGCGCGTACTCACGGCGCGAAGGCCGCGGTTAGGGCTTCGTTAGCGCAGGACCTCACTCCAGCCGACCTGATGCCCGACGGCTTGAAGTCGCCTTGGCCAACGACTATCCCTTGTGCATCTCGAAAACCTTCCCGCTCTTCAACAGTGCGATTTCGGAGGCCGGTAGCGGTTTTTGGCATTCGCTAAGCGGGTTAAGCCAAAAATTGGAGTCGGGCAACAAGTCGAACAGATTGCGCGCGACAGCGCCGAGACAGGTTTCAGGCTCCTTGATGTAGTCGGATATTCGCACTCTCGAGGTAAAGGCGGGGTGCCACTTCAAGCCCTGGAATTCGACCGTCGCGACGTTGATCTTTTCCTGCACCTTGAGGGAACGGCGGCGCCCGGGAGTTGCCGGCACCTCGGGAGTCAGTATGTAGAGTTCGGCCTCGATAAGCTTTCGATAGAATGCTGCAACAACGCTCGGGTCCTTTGCCGCTGCCTGCATCAGGGATTCAAGATCATTCTGTGGTTTGAACATCACAACTCTCCGATCGAATCTCGCGGTGATCCCCTACTTGTCAGTAACCTTCTGTATTTCAGTCCCGCTTGCTGCGAAGCGTGCGATAGATCATGTTGCGCGATACACCGAGGCGACGCGCGGTTCTGCTGATATTGTAGCCGGCTTCGGCATAGGCAGTCAGCACATGCGCGCGCTGGAGGTCATGCAAGTCGCCCTTCAGATCGTCGCCGGCTGACCTATCCCGGGAACGCTGCTTGTCGTTTGAACGTCCGACGGCGGCTTCAACCGATCCTCCATCGATCAGACTGCCCGGCTCGTTGAGCGACAGTCGTGAAAGCACATTACGCAATTCCCGGATATTGCCGTCCCAATCGAGTCCGGCCAGCCGGTCGATCGCACTTTGCGTAAGTTCGGCGGAGGGGTCGACCTGTCTCAGCAGATGACGTGCGATATCTGCAAAATCCGAACGTTCGCGCAAAGGCGGCAACCGGACTTCGAGCGTGTTGAGGCGAAACAGCAGATCTGATCGAAAGCGCACTTTCGCAATCAACTGGTCGAGATTGGCGTTGGTGGCGGACACCAGCAAAACGTCGATCAGGCGCTTCGCGCCGCCCACCGGGCGGACGGTCCAATCGTCAAGAAATCGCAACAGCACGGCTTGCAGTGCCACCGGCATGTCACCGATCTCATCCAGGAAGAGGGTGCCACCGTCGGCCTCCTTGAACAGGCCTGCAGCGCCACCTTTCCTTGCACCAGTGAAGGCTCCCTCCGAATAGCCGAACAATTCGGCTTCGATCAGGCTTTCCGGCAGCGCCGCGCAATTGACCGCGACAAATTGGCCCGATCGTCGGCTGGCCGCATGCGCGTGACGCGCCAGCTCCTCCTTGCCGGTTCCAGTCTCGCCGCGAATGAGAACCGGCAGCTTTCGTGCCGCCGCGATCTCGACTTGACGCACGATCTCCGCGATGGTCCGGTCGGCGGATACAAATTGCGGGACAATCTGCTTCGGCGCCGGTTGCCTTGGCCGCGGAGCGGAAACCGCTCGGACCATCGGAAACTGGCGTGTGTTCTCGATCGTCGAAATGAATTGGCTGCCGACCTCGTCTTCAAGGCTTTGACGCTCCTTGCGTCGCCCCTCGTCGACGAATGTACCGAATTTTGTTCGAAACACGTCGACGAACCGTCGGCCCGGTGAGGCCGGCAGGCCGTGCAACAACGCGCGCGCCGCTCGGTTCGCCGCGAGAATCTTGCCGTCATCGTCGACGGCCAAAAGGCCCGCACTCAAGGTGTGCAGGTATTCGCCGCGATTATGGAAGGCTATCAGGATATCGCCGCGATGATATTCCCGGAACAGCCCGTTCTCGATCTGAGTTGCCGCCATGGCCACGAGCGCCTGAGTGTGGGTCTGCCGGGACAGGCAGTCCGACGAAGCGTCAAGTATGCCCGTCAACTCGCCATCGGGCGCAAAGATCGGCGCCGCAACGCAGGTGAGATTGTTGTAACGGGGGAAAAAATGCTGGCCGCCATGCACGGCGATCGCCCGCTTGAGGTGGGCCGCGGTGCCCAGGGCATTTGTGCCGCAAAACTTCTCCTTCCAGACTGCACCCGGTCGGATACTCACCGCGTCCGACGCGTCGTTGAAGCTTTGATCGCATATGATGTCGAGCAGCAGGCCGTCAGCATTCGCAAGAGCGATCATGAAGTTCGAGCCCGAGATCTGCTGATGCAGCGTGTGCATCTCGGCCAAAGCCAGACCACGCACCAGCGAGCAACGCTGCTGTTCCTGGCGCAACGTCGCGGGGCTGACGAATTCAGGTTCTGGTGCGCGCCTCGTATCGAGGCCGAGGGAAATGCAACGCATCCAGCTGTCATAGATGTCGGCCGTCAGCATCTCCACCGACGGTGCTCCGCGCTGTTCGAGCGCCAGCCAGGCATTTTCGACACGACGACTGGCAATCAACATCATCCGCCCTCCGCGAGCTGTAGTTTGGCGTAATCCTCGTTGGTACCTGAGCCGGTTGCGGCTTCTTTATGCGAGTCTATGCGAGTTCAATACCCGCATCATAAATCAATCGGTAGAAATTCCAAAATCAAGCTTGTCACAACTGAAGTGTTCCGAGACGGAACAAAATGCCGGTAATTGTGGTCCGGTCCGGATCGTTCGTCGCCGCGGTGGATTTCAAGAACTTGAAGAAGATCAGGCCGTTAATCGTCTGGCACAGGCCTTGCTAACTTTCCCTGTGCGCCGCGCTGCGCACCACGAGCAAAAAGAAAATCATTCGGGGGAGAGACAAGCAAATGAAGGCCGCGGTGCTCCATGCGTTCGATGAGAAGCTGACAGCGAACGAGTTTGTCAGATACGAGGACGTCCCGGATCCAAAGATCACCCGTCCGACCGACGTCATCGTGCGTATCGGCGGGGCCGGGGTCTGTCGCACGGATCTTCATATCGTCGAGGGCATTTGGCGCAGCAAGGTCGACGTCAAGTTGCCGTACATCATGGGTCACGAAAACGCCGGATGGGTCGAGGCGATCGGCCCCGGTGTTGAAAGCGTAAAAGTCGGCGACAGCGTTATCTGTCATCCGCTGGTGACCAGCGGGCATTGTCTGGCTTGCCGGCGCGGCGACGATATGCATGCGCTCGATAGTTCATTCCCCGGCATCAACGCCAATGGCGGCTATGCGCAATATCTTCTCACCGGCCAGCGCTCGCTGATCAAGCTGCCCAAGACACTGGCTCCCAAGGATGTCGCCCCGTACACCGACGCCGGGCTGACGGCCTACCGAGCGGCCAAGAAGGCGTCGCGTCACCTGCTGCCCGGCGAATATGTCGCGGTGATCGGGGCGGGCGGCCTTGGACACATCGGCATTCAGGTCCTGGCGGCCCTGTGCGCAGCCGAGATCATTGTCATCGATCGCGCCGACAAGTCGCTCGAACTCGCCACCGAATGCGGGGCCCATCACCTTGTGAAGGCCGACGGCGGCGAAGTCGAGGCCGTGATGAAGCTGACCGGCGGACGCGGCGCGGAAGCGGTGATCGATTTTGTTGGCGAGGGTGACGCGATCGCCAAGGGGTTGGCGATGACCGCCAACGGCGGCTACTACTATGTGGTTGGTTACGGCGGCAAGATCGAGTTGCCGACCATCGATATGATCACGTCGGAAAAGACCATCGTCGGCAACCTGGTCGGGACCTATGCCGAATTGGTCGAGCTTATGGCGCTGGCGGATCGCGGCCTCGTCGATCTGCATACCAAAGAATACAGGCTCAGCGAGGCCAATGCGGCCTTGCATGACCTGCACCACGGACGCATCCACGGCCGCGCGGTCCTCATCCCATGACAACCTGCAGCGATATCCAGCCGCGCCGGGCGGAACATCGGATCAATGCCATGACGGGAAAAAGCACTGGCGGCGACGAGCCTCCGAACGCACCCGACGAAGCCGCCGAACGGCTGAGCGCTCGCGAGCGGATGATCGCGCGGCACAAGCTGATCGAAGCCATGATTCGCAACAACGAATCGCAGCTCAAGAATGAGAGTGCGCGCGGCGGCGCTGAAATCGATCGCGAATGCGCGTTGCGCGACGTCGCCCGGGGAATTGCGGGTGCGGAGGCCGAGCTGGAGCAGGTTACTGCGCGTCTGCAGGCGCTGAGGGGAGACAAGGAGCGCCTGGTGGCAGAGCGCGAGTGGCTCAATTCCTCATTGCTCGAATTCGAAAGTGATCAATCCAACAGCGACCAACAAAGATCGGGAAATGCGTGATGAACAAGATCGAGAGCAGCGACGCCGGCACGCGGCCGTCGCGAAGCGGGCCGGCCCCCTCGCCGACGGTCGAGTTGAGCGCCGAGGACAAGTCGAAGGACGAGTTCTTCGTTCAGTTGGCTGAAATTGCGGACGCCATGATCAAGCGGCACGGCAAGGATTTCACGATGGGCGCGCTTGTTCTCACGGCGAGGTTCATCGCCGAAAACAAACCCCTGGTGACCTGAACGGTGGATGTGGCGCCCGGGTCAATACCATCGAGCAGGAAGCGAGCGATGCGGGACTTTTGAAATCCGAAGAACCCTGCCGGGCCGGAAGGTCCTGCGCAGGGGCGGAACTGCGAAAAGGCGATCGGGGAGCCTCCATTCACGATTTTCCCCGATCTGGAAAGACGGTGGCAATACCGAATTCGAAGCAACGAGCAAAGGAGATGGAAATGTCTGAAACGCTTACGCTCAACAAGATTACCAACCAGAAGGGCATCAGCATTGGCGAAGCCGCCAATCGCGTCGCCGATCTCGGCTGGACGCCAAGTTACGTGCAGGAGGCCATGACGTTCCCGACCGACTACAAGATCTCGAAGGTTCCGCGCGATCCCATGAAGCAGGTGCTGCGCTCCTACTTCCCGATGCAGGAAGAGAAGGACAATCGGGTCTACGGCGCGCTCGATGCGGCGTTGCGTGGCGACATGTTCCGCAATGTCGAGCCACGCTGGGTGGAGTGGATGAAGCTGTTCCTGGCGATCATTCCGTTCCCGGAAATTTCAGCGGCGCGCTCCATGGCCATGGTCGGCCGGCTGGCGCCCGGCGAGGAGCTGCGCACCGGCTTCACGATGCAGATGGTTGACGAGTTCCGCCACTCGACGATTCAGATGAATCTGAAGAAGTGGTACATGGAGAATTATATCGATCCGGCCGGGTTCGATATCACGGAAGCCGCGTTCGGAAAATGCTACGCTACCACGATCGGACGGCAGTTTGCCGAGGGCTTCCTTACGGGCGATGCGATCACCGCGGCGAACATTTATCTGACGGTTGTAGCCGAGACGGCGTTTACCAATACGCTGTTCGTCGCCATGCCGTCGGAAGCCGCCCGCAACGGTGACTATGCGTTGCCGACGGTGTTTCTGTCGGTGCAGTCGGACGAATCTCGCCATATCGGCAACGGGCACTCGATGCTGATGGCCATGATCCACGATCCGTCGAATCACCAATTGCTGGAGCGCGACCTGAAATACGCCTTCTGGCAGAACCACGCGATTGTCGATGCGGCCATCGGAACGTTCATCGAGTACGGAACGACCAACCGCGACAAGAATAAGGAATCCTATGCCGAGCTTTGGCATCGCTGGATCTACGAGGACTACTATCGGACCTACATGCTGCCGCTGGAGAAATACGGCATCAAGATCCATCACGATGACGTCGCCGCCGCCTGGGATCGCATTGTGAAAAAGAACTACGTCCACAAGACCGCGCAGTTCTTCACGGTCGGATGGTCGTTCAACTTCTGGCGCATCGAAGCGCAGACCGAGAAGGACTTCGAGTGGTTCGAGCACAAATATCCAGGCTGGTACGCCGAATTCGGCGACTTCTGGAAGTGGCATGCCAAGTTGTCGGTGCCGGGCGAGAAGAACATCGCGTTCAACGGAGACGTTGGCTACGTCTATCCGCATCGGTGCTGGAGCTGCATGGTTCCTTGCCTGATACGTGAGGATTTCTGCTGCGACGAGGTGGACGGCAAGATGTACACCTACTGCTCGGAAGGCTGCCGCTGGACCCACAAGGTGGCGTTCGCGGCCGAATATGAAGGCCGCGCCACTCCCGCCATGGGCCGCTTCAGCGGACGCCGCGAATGGGAGGAGTGCTACCACGGTTGGGATCACGCCGATGCAATGGTCGATCTCGGCTTCGTGCGCTCCGACGGAAAGACCCTGGTGCCACAGCCGCATCTGCGTTTCGAGCAGAAGGACATGTGGACGCTCGATCACATCCGGGGCAACACGCTCGGCAGTCCGTTGCGCGGATTCCGTGCGTTGAGGGCCGGCGCGGAACGTGACGCCGCCATCGCGGAGTATCGCAAGGGTTTCAAGATCAACCCCTGCCACTGATCCTCGACGCCATGAGCACGGGAGGGGCCGGCTATGCGGCCCCTCTCGATCCACCGGAGCGCGTCACGCGCTCCGGTGCCGGGCCTGATTTCATCTCTATGTGAATCGAGACAGCATGTCGGAAGCCACTCACCACAAGGTGCGTCTTGAACCCGTCGGCATCGAGATGGATGTCGAGGAGGGTGAAACCGTGCTCGACGCCGCGTTTCGCCAGGGCATCGCCCTGATGCATGGCTGCAAGGAAGGTCAATGCGGTTCGTGCAAGTCGAGGCTGGTGACCGGTGACATCGAGTTGCTGAAATATTCGACGTTTGCCTTGCCCGACTATGAACGCGACACGGACCATATTCTGCTTTGCAAGACACATGCGTTCAGCGATATCGAGGTTGAACTGCTGAACTTTGACGAGGATCTGCTGTCGCGCGCGATTCCCGTGAAGGAATTCGCTGCGCGCCTGACAAAGATCACACAGCTAACCCACGACATCCGGCTTCTGGAGCTCGAACTCGACAAGCCGTTGAAGTTCTGGGCCGGTCAATATGTCGATGTCACCCTTGTGGATGCCGGCGTGACGCGGGCATTTTCGATGGCCAATGCGCCGACCAATGGGACCACGCTTTCCTTCATTATCAAGAAGTATCCGGGCGGAGCATTCTCCGCCAGGCTTGACGGAGACCTGCAGCCGGGCGCGGCACTGAAGGTGAAGGGGCCGTATGGCACCTGCTTCCGGCGTGAGGCGCGGCCTGGACCCATGCTCCTGATCGGCGGCGGCTCAGGCATGTCGCCGCTGTGGTCGATCCTTTCCGATCACGTCCTGAGCGGTGAACAGCGCCCGGTCCGATTCTTTTACGGCGCGCGGACGCGGGCGGATCTGTTCATGCTCGGCGACGTCGCCGACATTGCCGCGCGGCTTCCGGACTTTGAGTTCATTCCCGCGCTGTCGCACGCCAATCCCGACGATCAGTGGCAGGGCGAGACCGGCTTCGTCCACGAGGTCGTTCAGCGCCATCTGCGCGCCGGGGCGTTGAGCGGGGTCATCGACGCTTATGCCTGCGGTCCCGCGCCGATGATCGACGCTTGCCTGCCCGTCCTGCAGACCAACCAAGTGGAGCCTGATCACATCTATTTCGACAAATTCACACCGGCGACGCGGTGACGTCACCGTCGCTTTATCGCGCAACACGAGAAGTCAACCAAACGATCCACGAGAGGAAACACAATGAGCGCTGCCACACAACAATCGCATCCTGTCAAATCCGGCGCCGCGGGATCGGCGATATTCCCCGGTTCGGACAGCCGCAAATACAATTACTTCGAGCCCAAGGGCCGCAAGGCAAGCCACTACGAGGACATGACGGTTGATGTTCAGCCGGATCCGGAGCGCTACCTGCTCCAGGACTGGATCATTTCCTTTCCCGATGGAACCCCGACCTACTCCAAATCCTGGACCAAGGCCCTGAGTTCGAACTGGCATCAATTCCGTGCGGTCGATCAGGAATGGGAGCGCACGCATTACCAACGGCAGTCGACGATCTGCGGCATGGTGCAGGGTGCGATCGAAAACGCCCGGAAGTCCGGCGCCCCCAAGCGCTTCGACAAGGCGTGGGTCAAGGTCCTGCAGGACCATCTGGGTGCCTACAAGCACGCTGAATTCGGGCTTGGCACGTCACTGATGCAAGCCCAGCGTTACGGCTACACACAGATGATCAACAACGCCATTCTGACCAATTCCTCCTACAAGCTGCGCTTCGCGCAGGATCTGACGCTTTACCTGGCCGAGATCGGTCTCGATCTTGAGGGGTTTGATCAGAACGCGGGCAAGAAGCACTGGCTCGAGGATCCGATCTGGCAAAGCACGCGCAAGTCGATCGAAGCCATCATGGGGGCGACCGATTATCTCGAGCAATATTTTGCGACCAATCTGGTGTTCGAGCCGTTGGTCGGGGAATTGTTCCGCAGCGGATTCGTCATGCAAATGGCGGCGTCGCAGGGCGATTTCGCGACGCCGACCGTCGTTTCCGCTGCCGAGGCGGATTATGAGCGAAATCTCGCCAACACCGTAGAGCTGATCCACATGCTGACGCATGACAAGGAGCACGGCGTGCATAACAAGGGCCTGTTCAACGGCTGGATCGCGCACCACGCCGGCCTTGCCAGCGAAGCCGCTACCAACCTGCAGCCGATCTGGTCGCAACCACGAGTCAAGGTTTCCAGCTTTGCCGAAGCCCAGGCCATGGGAAAAAATCGCATTGCGGCGATCTGCAAGGAAATAGGCCTCAAGGCACCGTAACAGGCGTACGCTGAACGAAACCTCAAACAGGCTCAAGCCAATCATTTATCCAGGAGATTAAAATGTCCGAGGCCCATGCAAACATCTTCAAGGCGATGAAAGACATTCGTTTTGAGGATACGATTTCCCACCAATGCGGAGTCACCATGAATGATAGCGTCGAGGCCCGCGCCATCGCCGAGGTCATGGAGAAAAAGAAAGGTGTGAGCGTTACCTATATGCCGGCGATGATCCGGATCGACGGCGAAGGCAAGCTGGTTTTCAAAATGGACGAGATCAGCGAGGCCCTTGGCCGCGCAATGACGCCGCATATCTTCGAGATATCGACCTCTACCCACTACGGCCGCATGGTGATGGTCGATGACAATACCGTGGTGTGCTTCGGCGATATGAACGAGGCGTTGGCCTACATCGAACATTGACCGTTCATGGGTCGGCGTCGGCGGCGACCCATGCCCTGGCCGCCATTGAATTACGATCAGGAAACCAAAAACCCCGCATGACGGGAAAGGGAGGAATGCGATGTATAGGACGGCATCCGGCGAAGAGATTTTCGTCATCGACGGGCACACTCATTTCTGGGATGGCAGTCCCGCCAACCAGAAGAACGTTCATGGCAAGCAGTTCATCGAGTGCTTCTATGCCTATCATTCCAATTTGAGCCCGCCGTCCGAGAAATGGCCGCTGGAGAAGTTCGAGAAATACGACGCCAAGACCATGTATGACGACCTGTTCATCCAGGGCTACGATGACATGGCGATTCTGCAGCCGACCTATCTCGGGGAGTTCTACAAGAACGGCTTCAACACCACCGAACGCAATTCGGCAATGAAGAAGAGCCATCCCGACCGCTTCATCCTCAACAGCGCCTTCGATCCGCGCGACGGCAACAAAGGTCTCGAAACTCTGCACGCCAAGGTCGAGAAACACAAGGTCAAGGGCGTGAAGCTCTATACGGCCGAGTGGCGCGGCGAGTCGAAGGGCTACAAGCTCACTGACAAGGAGTCCTACACGTTCCTCGAGGCGGCGCAGAAGCTCGGCATCAAGAATGTCCACGTGCACAAGGGGCCGACGATCATTCCCCTGAACAAGGATGCCTTCGATGTCGGCGACATCGACGATGTCGCGACTTCGTTCCAGGGTCTCAACTTCATCGTCGAGCATTGCGGATTGCCGCGCCTTGACGATTTCTGCTGGATCGCCACGCAGGAGACCAATGTCTATGGCGGACTGGCGGTGGCGCTGCCGTTCATTCACACGCGTCCCGGCTATTTCGGTCATGTGATGTCGGAGCTGCTGTTCTGGCTTGGACCGGACAAACTCCTCTACGGCAGCGACTATGGCATCTGGACGCCGAAATGGCTGATCGACAAGTTCATGGCGTTCGAGATCCCCGCCGATGAGACCAAAGAGACCGGGTCGGTCCTGACGCTTGAGACCAAGAAGAAAATTCTCGGCGAGAATGCCGCTCGTCTCTATGGCATCGATATCGAGGCGCAGAAAAAGAAGATCAGGGCGGCGGGAGGTTACGATCATCTCGCGCAAGCCGTCCGCGCAGCGGAGTAGGCAGCATGGGGGTCGAGACGATTGTCGATCGCAAGGCCGAAGTCTGGGCCCGGTTACAGACAGTGACCGATCCGGAACTCGACGAGCCGATCACCGACCTCGAATTCGTCACGCGGGCCAATGTGGACGATGAAAATCGCGTCCACATCGAGTTCCGTCTGCCGACCTATTGGTGCGCCGCCAACTTCTCCTTTCTGATGGCGGACGACATGCGTCTGGCAGTCAAAGAGTTGCCATGGGTCAGCGCCGTGAATGTCGTGCTCGGCGAACACATGTATGCCGACAAGATCAATGCCGGGCTGGCCCAGGGCCTTTCCTTCCGCGAGACGTTCGGGGCCGAGGCGGACGGGGATCTCGAAGAGTTGCGGCGCACATTTCTTGTCAAGGCGTTCCAGCGTCGGCAGGCCGCGCTGCTGGTTCACTTGATGGAGCAGGATTATGACGCTACCGCATTGGTCAGCCTAACGCTCGGCGAACTCATGACGGCAAAGACCGGCGAAGCGGGCGCGCGTTTGATCGCGCGCTATTGCGAGCGCCGTTCGGTGATAGCCGCTTCCGTTCCCGAGGCGAGGGCGTTCATCGACGCCGACGGCGATCCGCTGCAGGTTGAAACGCTGCCCGCCTACGTCAGGGCGTTGCGGCGTTTCGGCGTCAACGCGGAATTCAACAGCGCGTTATGCCGGGGTCTGCTGCATGCCCGGTTCGACATGGAAACTCCGCTGGCGGCCCGGCCGACCGCACAAGTCACGGCGCGGGGCGGAAGTTTCCGCGCCGAGGGCGCAATTTTGAGAGGACACGATCATGCCCAAGATGATGCTTCACGATTCGGAGGCGAGAGAAGCCCTGGGGCGCGGCGTTGCCAAACTGGCCAAGGCCGTGAGCGGAACGCTCGGGCCCAAGGGCATGAATGCGGTGATGGACCGGCCGATCGGAACGCCGATCGTTTCGCGTGACGGCGTCAGTATCGCAGCCGAAATCGAGCTCGAATGCCCCTTTGAAAATATGGGCGCGCAGGTCCTGCGTGAAGTCTCCAAGCAAACCAATGAAGTGGCCGGTGACGGCACGACAACCGCCACGGTGCTTGCCAATGTTCTGGTGCAGGATGGGCTGAGGCTGCTGGCCGCGGGCGCCAATCCCGTCGAACTGGTCGAGGGCCTTCAACTTGCCGTGGAAGAGACGATCCAGGCGCTCAAGCGCTCCGCCCGCAGTCTCGATGGCGCGAAGGGCCTTCGTGCCATCGCCAGCATTGCCGCCAACGATTCCAAGCTGGGAGAGATGGTCGCCGAAGCGTTCGAGCGCGCAGGCAATCATGGCATTGTCGCCGTCGAGTTCGGCACGACCGTGGAAACGACGCTGGAAGTCATTGAGGGCATGGCGTTCGAGCGCGGCTATCTCTCGCATCACATGGTGACCGATGTCGAGCGCATGCAGGTGGTGCTCGATGATCCCTATATTCTGATGACCGACCACAAGCTCCAGACCATCGACCAATTGAACGGTGTCCTGGCGCTCATTGAAAGGAGCGGCCGGCCACTGCTGATCATCGCCGAGGAAGTTGCGCCGCCGGTGATCATGATGTTGTTGTCGCGGCGCGAAAAGAGCAACTTCAAGATCGCCGCGGTTCATCCACCCGAATATGGGCATTGGCGCAAGGCGATGCTAGAGGATATTGCCGTCACCACTGGCGGCAGGGTGATTTCCAGGGATCTCGGCGGCACGGTGGAGCGGGCCAGTCTCGAAGACCTGGGCTCGGCGCGTCAGGTGCGCATTTCGTCATCCAAGACCTTGATCACGGCCGGTCGTGGCGAGCAGCGGGCGATCGCCGCTCGACGGGAACAGGTTTCGCGGCAATACGAAGCTGCACCGGAAAATATCGAGCGTGACAAGTTCCAGGAACGTCTTGCCAAACTGTCCGGCGGTACGGCCATGATTCTCGCAGGCGGCGCTACACCGGTGGAGCAAAAGCGGCGAGCGCAGCTGATCGAGGATTCCATCAACGCCACGCGCGCGGCGATCGAGGAGGGCGTGGTGCCCGGTGGTGGGGTGGCTCTGATCCGGGTCGCGTCCGAACTGGACCCGCTCATTAGGGGGTTGACGGGCTCCGCCAAACAGGGAGCCGAACTGGTGCAGCGTTCGCTCAGCCAGCCGCTCGGCTGCATCGTGGCCAATTGCGGCCGTGACAGCGCCGCGGCCGTCGCGAAAGCCACCAAGGCCGGCAATGGTTATGGCTTCGATGCCCGCACCGGCGCGACAGTCGACATGATCGAGGCCGGCATTGTCGATCCGGTCAAGGTCAGCTACTGCGCGGTGCGCAATGCCGGTTCGGTCGCCGCGCTGATCCTCACGACTCAGACACTGATCGCAAAGAGGCCCGACGACTACGATCCGACCGCCGGGCCGGCCCGTGGCGGCGGCGCGGAGCGGCTTTGATCCTGCAAGGTCGGAGCGCACATCGTTGAAGCCTGACCGCCCGCAAACCCGGGACGATGTCGCGGTGATCGCGCCAGCCAGCGCCGCGCTTCACGGTGGCGGCGCATGTCCCAGCGCCCGATAAACAGTATTCCTCGAGATTCCCAGGCGTCGGGCGGTTTCGCTGATGTTACCTGCAGTTTCCGCATGCACCATGAGGATATTGGCGAGCTGGATCTCGTGGAGCGAGCCGGGAGAAGCCGTCGCCGGAGCCGGACCGATCAGGGCCGCCAGGCTGGCCTTGTCGGGGAGGCCATCGACGGCGGCGAGCGTCAAGCGCGCCAGGATATTGCGAAGCTCACGAATGTTGCCGGGCCACGGGCGCGCGGTGAGTTCGGCGAAAATCTCCGGTTCGATCCGGTAATTCGGATCGATTGCACCGAGCAAATGCCGAACGATGGCGTCGAAGTCGGAGCGATCGGCGAGCCGGGGCAGCGTCACCTCCAGGGTGTTGAGACGGTACAGAAGGTCCGGACGAAAGCGCCTCTCGGCAATGGCTTTGTCGAGGGTCGCGTTGGTCGCCGAGACCAGAAAGACATCGACCTTGGTGCTGGCGCCGCCAAGAGGGCGCACGGTCCAATCGTCGAGCAGGCGCAGAAGCACCGCCTGCAGGGCAACAGGCATGTCGCCGATCTCGTCGAGGAAAAGCGTCCCGCCGTCTGCTTCCTTGACGAGTCCCGTGGCGCCGCCGCGCCGTGCGCCGGTAAAGGCGCCTTCGACATAGCCGAAGAGCTCGGCCTCGATCAGGCTTTCGGGAAGAGCAGCGCAATTGACGGGAACGAAGGGCCCTGACCGTCCACTGGCGGCATGGGCGTGGCGAGCAAGTTGTTCCTTGCCGGTACCTGTCTCGCCGCGGATTAGAATCGATATCTTGCGCGAGGCGGCGGTCTCGATCTGACGAACTATCGCCCGCACCCTCCGATCGTCGGCGACGAAGCCGGTAGCCGGGGATCGAGACCGAACCGGCTGTGCCTCGGGCGTTTGTGCAAAACCCACGTCGGGAGATCCGCTTGGAGCAGGCCTTCCCGGAGGGATCGCTCGCGCAGCCGAGTATTTCGGAGGAAGAGCCGAAGGCGCGGTCGCGCGGCCTTCAAGAACGGACTTCTGTTTCCGAGCATCGCGTTCGGCGATCGGCAGGTGTCGTCGCGCCCGCAAGACGACCAATGCTCCAATCCCTGCGCTGTCATTGTTGATGAGATCGAAGCTCGCGTTTGGCAGAAGTTGCTTCAATTTGACCGGCCACTCCTCCAGGGGAAGCGCCTTGAGAAAGCCGGTTGACATGTCATCGCCGTTGCCACGGTGGCTATAGCGGATAGCTCTCAAAGCGCGCTCGCTGGCATGCAGGATGGTGCCTCGACGATCAAGCAGGATGCAATCTTCGGTGGCCCATATCGATCGTTTTGCAAGGAAATGCTGCAGTAGCGTTTCGTGATCCTGTTTGATGGATCGCGCCAGCACGCTTTCCACATGGTGGCCTACGGAAACCGCTAGGGCCAGGCTCTGCGGATTGAAAGTGCTCGCCGGACCCGAAATGTCCACCACGCCCAGCAGCTCTCCGTCGGCGGGATCGTGAACCGGAACGGCAGCACACGTCCATCGCTGAACCTTGGCGCAGAAATGCTCCGCGCCATGGATCTGAACCGGCTTCGATTCCGCCATTGCGGTGCCGATCGCGTTGGTACCGATATCGGCTTCACTCCATCGTCCTCCAGGTTCCAGATGAACCTGCCGACCGGCATCGACCACCCTGGCGTCCCCCTCGGTGTCGATAATCAACCCCGAGGCATCGGTGAGAATCATGATGGAATTCGCGTCGCTCAGGAAAGTCCTTGAGTTCTCAAGCGCGCAGCGAGCCGCGTGGCGAAGCGAGGCGTATTTCGAACGGTGGCGAAACAGTTCAGCGTCGGCGACAAATGGTGCCATTGCCCGGTCTGTGGTGACCTGATGGTTCTTGCAACGTTGCCACGATTGAGCGATCGACGCCCTCAGGTCGGTCGCCAATGCTCCATTGTCTACGAACCTTTCCCATGCAGCCCGCACTTCTCGTTGGTCCATCCCGGCACCTTTGAGGTAGGCTTGGATAGTGGAAAGACCTGGGTCACGACAGGTCTCCTAATCAATCGTCCGAATTTTTGACCAATTTGTGCTGCTCGGTCTTCGCGATGGTTGTGCAGTGCACCCATCGATTCTGATTCCATCGTGCTTCGGCGGAAACCTGAATCAAACGGAATGAACTGCCTGGCGCTCCGGCCGACGTAACACTCCTCCCCCGAGGATCGATGAGCGGCTTCGCACGCCTTATTCCTTTCAAAGCTTGCATATCCCGTCAGGCAGCGCAAATGAGGAGTCGGGGCATTTCAAGGGAACTGGAAGGTCGTCGATGATATTAGGCGGACGTACCGATCTTCAAGGGCTCCGCACGACGGATAAGTGATCCGTCGTCAGCAACTGAATCGGCCGACCAAGGCATCGCAACCACCTGCACCTGGATCCAGGCGTCAGCGGGCGCGCTGATCCAGACGACGTGCAGTGCAACAACCCGAGATCGAGCGGAGTCTGGTTGCCCATGCCCAGCCTGACGGTCGTCGTCGCTGTTGCTGATAGCAGCCACCATCACCCCAGCGTGTCCGCGTATATTACGGGACGCTCCGCGCGTGCGCCGCGCGCCAAGGCCGTGTCGCGGCGCGAGAAGTTCTCGCTGTTGTGGCAGGTCAGCCCCATGGTGATCCTGTTCTCGATCGTCACCTGCACCACCTACTTCGGCGTCGCTCACCCACTAAGGTATCCGCCTTCGGTGCATTCAGGCTCGCGCTCGTCAAAGGCAAGATCACGCCGGCTTCGCTGCTGCGCGCCGTGCACGGCACCTGCACGATCATCATGATCCTGATCGGGGTGCCGATCTTCGGCTATTTCTTCACGCTTACGCGTGTCACTCAGGATCTCATCGCCTGGGTCCGCACGCTGCCGACGTAGCGCTTGGCATCATTGCCCCGATCCTGTGCGGCTATTATCGTGCTCGGCTCGTTCATGGACCAGTGCCAATCGGGGGATGTCCCGGGTTCTGTTGAATTTCTGAAGAGGTCGGCGTTGCCCACCTTGAGCCGGTAGGCTCGGGGTGCTGATTCCACAAAGGAGAGCAACGCCATGACGAGAGATATCACACCGGCTGGTTCGCCGGCGACTGGGGCTGTGGACGAAGCGTTTGCGGAAGTGCGGGCGAGCTTCGATCGGTTCTGCCTTGCGGCGGGGATCGAGGCGCTCGGCACGATGATGGAGGCGGATGTGACGGCGGCCTGCGGGCGGCGCCACGGTCGCGATGCGGCGCGGCGGGCGCACCGTTGGGGCCGAACGCGGGGACGGATCGGTTTCCACGGCGGCAAGATCGAGGTCGAGCGCCCGCGGGTCCGGGGCGTGGACGGCCGCGAGGTCACGATCCCGAGCTGGGAAACGGCGGCGCAGGAGGACTGGCTCGGTCGCTGGGCGATGAACCTGATGCTGATCAATGTGTCGACGCGCCGGTTCGGCTGCGCTGTCCGGCTGCCCGAGGGTGACGTGCCGGCACCGCCCGGATCGGGGATTTCGAAATCGGCGGCCTCGCGGAGGTTCGTAGCGCTGTCGGCGGCGCGGCTGGCCGACTTCATGGCTGCCGATCTGTCCGCGCTCGACCTTCTGGTGGTCCAAATCGACGGGCTGCATCTCGGCGACGATCTCGTGCTGGTCGCCGCGATCGGGGTTGACGACGAAGGCAACAAGCATCCACTGGCGCTGGTGGAAGGGGCGACCGAGAATGCCGCAACGGTTCAGGCCCTGCTGGACAACCTGGTCTCGCGCGGGCTCGAACCGACGGTGCCAAGACTGTTCATCGCCGACGGCGCGAAGGCGTTGTCGAAGGCGATCCGCCGCACCTTCGGTTCGGCCGCTGCGATCCAGCGCTGCCAGATCCACAAGGCGCGCAACATCATGGAACGCCTGCCGAAAGAGCATCATGCGGCCACCCGTCGGGTGTTGCGCCAGGCCTGGGAGCTCGATGACGCCGACAAGGCTGAAAAATTGATCCGCAATCTCGCGCGTCGACTCGACCAGCAATGGCCCGGCGTCGCGGCCAGCATCCTCGAAGGCCTCGACGAAATCCTGACTGTCGTCCGGTTGAAGCTGCCGAAGGAGCTTCGTCGATCGCTCGCCTGTACCAACATCGCCGAGAACATGATGGGCACCATTCGCCGCGTCACGCGCAACGTCAAACGCTGGCGGGATGCCGGTATGGCCTTGCGATGGGTCGCGGCCGGCATGATCGAGGCCAACAAGGGCTTCCGACGATTGAAGGCACATAAGCAATTGTCGGTTCTGCGTGCGGCCCTTCAAGCTCACCACGATCGCATGACGATCAAGCCCGTTGCCCACGTCACGAAGGCCGCCTAACATTCATTCCGGCAACGTCGGCCCGACGTAGTTCAACAGCGATCGCGACATCCCCCACTTTTCCTCCCAATGCATCAGGAAGTCGTTCTGGGCCTCGAGCGTCTCGAAGCGCCGGCCAGTAAGCGCCGTTCCTTGCGTGTGCTGAATCGCGTTCTCGACCGCGCCCTTGCGATTCGGATCGCGCACGCGCGCTGGGTCGGCGACGACGCCGTAATGCTCGAGCATCGCGGCGTAAACCCGGTTGAGCTCGGGCTCGTACAGGTCGGGCTTGATGACACCTTCCTTCAGGTTATCGAGCACCACATAAGTCGGGCACCCGCCAAAGTACCGAAATGCTTCCTCATGAAGCTGCGCCCACACCTGCTGGCTCGATCGCCAGACCACGCGCCGGAAGCTGCGCCGCGAATACCGCAGCGTCATCACGAACAGACGCGGCCGACGATACCGCCCGGTCCGCGGCTCCAGCGTCAACGCACCTTCGCCGTAATCGACCTGAGCCTCCTCGCCAGGGAGAAATTCCAGGCGGTCAAATTGCTGGGGAGCCTCCCGCCGCAAGCTCCGCACAAAACGCTTCACGCTCTCGTAGCTCGCAACAAAGCCAAATTGATCCACCAGGTCCTGATAGATCGCCCGCCCGTTCCGTTTCAGACGAACCTGCTGTTCGATCCATGCTCGGTGCGGCTCGCAGGCCGAGTTGACGCCGTTGCTGGCCGCTAATGGCGCAATTAGCCCTTCCGGGGCCGGTGGTCGGGGTGAGGGAGTTTGCCCTTCCACCGCTTCAGAGCCGGCGGTCACCCCGGGGGAATTTGACGCCACCGCTTGCTGCGACGCCTGCAGCGCCTGATAGCGACGGATCGTTTTACGGTCGACAACCCGTCAGTCGTTGGATCTCACGCTGGCTCTTTTGCCGCCCAAGTAGCGTCAGGACCGTCGTTTTTAGATGCGATTTCAAGACGTTCAACTCCTCGCCCCCCTCTCAAGGGGAACGAAATTAAACGTCCTGCTTCGCTGGTCGCCGGAAACTCTCCTTCAACCAGCCGTCATATGAGGTGGGGGAGTTTCAGGTGACCACACCCGGGGGAATTTGCCTGACCGCCGGGGGGCTTGCTGGGTGCCCTCGAAATCGCCCTTGGCGACGCCGAGCAAATTGTACATCTCCCAGCCGATCTTGCGCCGCCGCCCGAGAAACGGCTCGCGCCAGCGGACCGGAACGGCAGCAATGTTCTTCTCCGACCGGACCTTGTCGAACAGTTCGAAGCCATCCCGATACGATTCGAACAAACCCGGCACTCCGCCCCGCTTGTTCGGGAGAGCCGAGCTAACGCGACGACGAGACGAGGGCAGAACTTCTGACGATGAGCGCAAGGCGGGGACCGCGCGCGACCGACAAGAGCTTTTCCCTCCGGCCGAATCGGGGGCGCATCCGCGGGGCGATCTCAGTCTTGATACCTGAGGTCGGCTTCGGGCAGATATTCTGGAGCGCGCTTGTCCCGAAAGGCAGCGAGTGCCTCTTTGGAGTCGGGATGGCCGCTCATCCGCACGGTGCCGGCTTGTTCGAAGGCGTAACCTTGCTCGAGATCCATGTTCTCAACGCGGTCCAGAATGCGCTTACTCGCTCTCACCGCGGTAGGGCTAAACGAGGCTACGCGCGTTGCCAAGCGTGTTGCTTCCTGCATCAGATCGTTGGGCTCAGCGATCCAAATCGCGGCGCCTGCTGATTTCAACTCGGCGGCTGACATTGGCTGCCCTGTAAAATACATGCGTCGAACGACAGGCTGAGGAGCGATCCTGCTGAGATGTCTTGCGCCTCCCATGACTCCGACAGTAAGTTCCGGTAGGCCAAAGCTGGCGTTCTTGTCCGCAACAATAAAGTCGCACGACGCGGCGATTGCAAGTCCGGTGCCGAGAGCAGCTCCGTGAACCGCACCCACGACAGGTACGCGACAGCGTGAAATGGCGTAAAAGGCTTCGCGCACGCGCCACATACGTTCAGTACCATTCTCAGGTGTCATTGTTGCAAATTCGGCTAAATCATTTCCGCCGCAGAAATGCTTCCCCGCGCCCCCGAGCACGATCGCGCGGACTTTGGGAGATGGCGCATCGGGATCGCTGAAGAAATTGGCTATTTCTTTGTACATCGCTTGATCAACGGCGTTGGCCGGAGGCCGCGACAACAGAACAACAGTTACGCCGTTGTCTAGATTGTCGATCTGCAGATGATTGTACATGTCGAGATCCTTGCTGAATCAAAGCCGCTTCGCCCAGCTCATCCCGCCTCACTCTCAGATGTCGAACGAGCCGCGAGCTGTCATTCTGATAACGAGATGGCCGCTAGGAAGCGGCATAACGTTCATTCTTCTCAAAGCGCGATCCATCGTCATGCTGCACAGCGGAGATCTGGGCGACGCCTTGGTTCGTCTGCGTCTCTTTCGCTGAAAGCTTAGTCACTGACTGTTGACTCATCAAGATGTATTTTCTAGATTGCGTTCCGTAGGAGCTGGGAAACGCTCTCTGCCTGGGGTCTCCGCGGGGTAGTCACGACATGGATTTTACGGAACCAGAGCACATTCGCCAGTTGCGTCATTCTCTGGAGCGTTTCGTGGAGCAGGAGATGCCGCGGGAAGCGGCCGCGGCGTGGGACAAGGCCAACCATTTTCCGCGTGACGTTTTCGACAAGCTTGCGAGCCTTGGTGTCCTTGGACTCACGGTGCCGGAAGAGTATGGCGGCGTCGGGCGGGATATTCTGGCAACCATGGTGGTCATCGAGGAGTTGTCGCGACGCAGCCTCGCGGTATCGGTGCCCTACATTATGGGGGCCTGCTATGCCGGAATGAATCTCGTCGAATGCGCCACCGAAGAGCAGAAAAGAACTCTGCTCCCGCGCGTGGTCGATGGTTCGCTTATCTTCGCTTATGGCTGGACCGAGCCGGATATCGGTGCCGACCTGGCAAGCATCAAGACACGCGCGGAGCGCATCGGAAACAAAGTGCGAATCAACGGCGGCAAGCGATTTTGCTCAGGTGCCGCGCTTGCTGATTATATCTATGCGCTCGTGCGGTCCGATCCGGCGGGCGCGCGCTATTCCAATCTCTCATTGGTAATGATTCCCCCTTCGACACCGGGCGTCAGTATTACATCAATCGAAAGCCTCGGCATGAAGGGGGCAGCCACGACGGACGTGATCTTCGATGATGTCGACGTGCCGTTCGAGAACGTCATCGGCGGCGAAGCTGGATGGAATAACGGCTGGTCCAAGATTATCGGGTCGGGCCTAGATGTTGAGAAGCTCGAGGTCGCGGCGTTGGCGGTGGGCATCGCACGGGCAGCGCTTGACGACGCGTGGAGTTATGCGCAGGAACGCAGCCAGTTCGGTAAATCCATCGCTAACTATCAGTCAATCCAGCACAAGCTTGCGGACATGAAAACGCAGCTACATGCGGCGCGGCTGGTGCTCTATCACGCGGCGTGGCTTGCGGATCAGCGGCGGCCTTGTGGTGTCGAGACATCGATGGCGAAGTTATTCGCGACGGAGGTCGCCAAATCAATTGCGCTCGAGTCCATGACTGTTCTTGGCGCGTACGGCTACGTCAAGGATTTCGACGTCGAGCGATACGTTCGTGATGCTCTGCTGCTGCCGATTATAGGCGGATCGTCCGCGATTCAGCGCAATAATATCTTCAAATGGTCTGGGCGAGAGAACCGTTATGACGCCGCTTGACCTCACGGGCAGGACGGCGCTTGTCACTGGCGGCAGTACCGGCATCGGTGCTGCCGTCGTCGAGCTGTTCAGAGAGCTCGGAGCGACGGTGTGCGTTGCCGACATCAAAGATTGCGTTGACGATCTCTCATTGCGCGGTGATGTCTCCTCAGCGGCGGATGCAGCTCGTATGGCAGCAGACGCCTTGGCGCGCTTGGGGTCAATCGACATCCTGGTGAATAGCGCCGGTATCGCAGATACGTATACGCCAACGCTTGAGCAAACGCCCGCGGCTTGGCAGCGTATTCTCGATGTCAATTTAACTGGCACCTATCTGATGTGCCAGGCGGTCGGCGCGCATATGGTTGCAGAGCGCCGCGGCGCAATCGTGAATATCTCCTCGATCGTGGGGCTGGGTGGTTTTCCCCGCCGCAATGCATATGGCGCGAGCAAGGCCGGAGTGATCATGCTGACGCGGTCACTTGCGAGTGAGTGGGGAAGCAGCGGGGTGCGCGTGAACTGCGTTGCGCCCGGCTATATCCGTACGCCGCTGGTTGCTGCGCTAATCGAAGACCGCAAGATCGATGTTGATCGCATTCAACGCCGCACACCCCTCACGCGCATGGGCGAGCCGACGGAGATCGCGCAGGCCATCGCCTATCTGTCGTCGGAATGGGCGGCATTCGTTACTGGCGCGACGCTGTCGGTCGACGGAGGTTGGGCGGCATTCAGCGGAGCAGGTGATGTGGCGACCGCATAGCGACACGATGACTTACAGAACAAAAACATAAAACAGAAACGCAAAACAGGGAGGGCGTTATGGATCGCAGAACGTTTATTGGTGCACTCGGAGCGGTTGGCGGCGTCGGTATGGGCAAGTCGTTAGGCTTGCTCGGAGCGTCGCCGGCTCGGGCGCAGACAACTCAGCCGATCAAGATCGGATTTATTTCTTCGCTGTCAGGCGCGCAGGCGCCACTAGGTCAGCCCATGTTGCTCGGCGCGCAGATTGCCGTCGACCAGATCAACAAGGCTGGCGGCGTCAATAGCCGCATGCTGGAATTGATCGCGCGTGACGACAAGGCGAAGCCTGCGGACGCGACAGTGGCCGCGCGCGAACTTGCTGGTAGCGGCGTGAACCTGTTGTGCGGTGTGGTATCGAGCGCGGTAGCGCTCGCGATTTCGGCAATGCTTGAGCAGGAGAAGGCGTTGCTCATCACCTGTGCCGCCCATTCCGACAAGCTGACGAAGGAGAACTTTGTTCGCAATTATTTCCGCGTCACCGATAATCCCTATATGCGTCAGCGGGCGTTAGCCAAAGTTGCGGCGCAGCGTTATCCCTCGGTGGATCGCTGGAGCGGCATCATTCCGGACCATGAATACGGCCGCACCACCTGGGCCTGCTTCGAAGACGGCTTGCGGGAATTTTATCCGGCGCTGGCGAAGAAGACCGCAACCATTACGCAGCCGGTCAAGACGGCCTATGGCGCGCCTGATTATCGCAGCGGAATCACCGCAGCGATGGGCCTTCCCGCCGAAGGCTTCATGGTCTCAGTCTATGGCGGCGATGCAGTTACACTTTACAAGCAAGCCGAGCCGTTTGGCTTTTTTACAAAGTCGAAGCTCATTGTCGATTCAGCGAATGAGTTCATCGTCGCCAAGGCGATGAAGCAAGAGTTACCCGATATGTGGGTTGGTTCGCACTGGTATTCCGGCGCATTCGAAAGCGTGCCAACGAGTCGCGAACTCCAGGCCGAGGCTGTCCGCCGGACCAATGATAAATATACGCTTGGCTTCGCAGCCGAAGGTCACGCCGCCATCATGGCCTACGCTAAGGCGGCGCAGGCAGCCGGGAGTACGGAGACCGAGGCGGTGCTTCGTGCGCTGGAGACCATCACGTTCGACACCGCAACCGGACCACGTAAGTTCCGCAGCGAAGATCATCAGGCGGTAAAGCCTGTCGTGATGTACCGGCTGAGGGGCACGGCACAAGTTGCGGACGGGTTCGAGGTCGTTGAAGTCGTTGTCGTGCCCGGCGAGGATGTTATTGATCCGCCAACGCCGGGCAAAGCTTTGCAGCTTCGGGCCGGTTGACAGATTGCCGACCGTGGACCAGTACGGCTTCCTGTTACTTAATGGCCTATCGTGGGGCATGACGGTATTTCTAACCGCCGCCGGTCTCACCCTGGTCTTCGGTATCCTGCGCATTCTTAATTTCGCGCATGGAGGCTTCGTCATGATCGGCGCCTATCTTGCCGCGAGCTTGCTCGCAGTGACGAGAGCTTCGTCGCTGTGGGGGTTCTTGGGCGTCGCCGTTGTCTGCGCGGCGATTCTGGGCGTGCTCGGGGTACTACTCGATCAAATCGTGTTCCGCCGGCTGCGCCGCGTCGAAGAGTCGTACTCTTTGATCGCAACCTATGCCTTGCTCCTTCTGTGCCAGGGCGTGGTGAAGCTGGTCTGGGGAATTGATTTTATCAGTGTACCGGCGCCGGTCGAATTGCGTGGTGCAGTCCCCCTGTTCGGAATGTATATGCCGAGCTTCGTGCTGTTCGTGATCGTGAGTGGCACTCTCGTATTCGTTGCGCTGGATTGCTTGGTTCACCGCACCGATCTCGGCAAGACGGTGCAGTCGGTGGCCGCGGATCCATGGATGTCTGCGTTGCTGGGTATCAACGTGCGTTTGGTGCTCGCGGGTACGGTCATCATCGGTATAGCGTTGGCCGGAGCGGCCGGCGCGATTCTATCGGTCAACCAGAGCCTGTCCCCTGATATGGGCGGTGCACTGATTATCCAGGCCTTCGGCGCGGTCGTCGTCGGCGGCATGGGCAACATTCGCGGCGCATTCGTTGCAGCCTTGCTGCTTGGCCTTATTACCGCGCTCGGCGACTACATTTTCACCGATCTCCCAGGCATTTTCTTCTATGTCGCATTAGTCGCGATCCTGATGTGGCGACCCCAAGGCTTGATGATGAGCGTGCAATCATGAGCTGGCGTATGCCCGGGCAATCATGGTTGCGCACGGATGTTCCCGCCGCGCTGCTCCTGGTCATTACTTTTGCCTGCGTTCCGTCCTGGGCCGACAAAGGCGTCGAGTTTCTGGCCTCGGTCGTAATGATCAACATCGTGTTTGCACTTAGCTTCAATCTGGTGTTCGGCCTTGCTGGCCTCGTCAGTTTCGGCCATGCCGCATTCTTTGCTGCCGGCGCCTATGCGACGGGCATTCTGCTCCAACGTACCGAGTTGCCGTTTTTTCTGTCGTGGCTCGCAGGGGCTGCGGCTGGCGCGATCGTCGCTGCAATCATTGGTGCGGTTGCATTGCGCCGTGCCAGCGGGATTTATTTCGCAATCCTGACGCTTGCGCTTGCGGAGTTCGTGCATGTGCTGATTGCAAAATCAACGCTACTTGGCCGTGAGGACGGTCTAACCGGCATCAAGCGTCCGCGAATTGATCTGATCCTGGTTCAACTCGATCTCGCCGCCGGACACACCCTTTATTACGTCATCCTGGGCCTCTCGGTGGTGTTGAGCGGACTGCTCTGGATGTTGTGGTACAACCGGTTCGGCCGACTTCTCGCTGCTATCCGTCAGGATGCTGAAAGGGTCCGCTTCCTCGGGGTCAATGTCCATGCTGCCCGGTTCGTGTGCTTCATTATAGGCGGTACCTTCGCAGGCCTCGCGGGTGGTCTCTACGCACCGGCTGCGCAGCTTCTCACGCCGGAGCTGGCGAGTTGGAGCCATGCCGCGCTGCCAATCCTGTTTTGCCTCGTTGGCGGCGTGTCGTATTTTTGGGGACCGGTTGTGGGAACTGTACTGTTCATTGGTCTTGAACACGCTACACGCAATGTCAGCGGGCTATCGGACCTTATGATCGGTGTCGTCCTGCTACTGATCGTACTCGTTTTCCCCGGGGGTGTTGTCGGTGGCCTTGCGCGGCTTGACGAGCAGCTGCGTCAGAAGAGTGCCTCACCAAAGCCCAACGAATGGGAGAGCCGGAGGGTTGCATGAGTGCCGATTGTGTCATGGCGGCTGCAGGCATTACCAAATCTTACGGCAAGATCGCTGTTCTCAAATCGGTCGATATTGCGTTGCGCCGTGGCGAGACACATGCGGTGATCGGACCGAACGGTGCCGGCAAGACCACGCTGTTCAAGGTATTGAGCGGCGAGGTTTTTGCCGAGGCTGGCTCTGTCCTGTTCGAATCGCGGCGCGTAGATGGCCTCGACGGCTGGCGTCGCGTGCGCTCGGGTATCGGCCGCACTTTCCAGGTGGCCCGCGTGTTTGGTGAGCAGACGGTATTGGCAAACATGATTGTGGCCATTGAAGCAAGGCGCCGGCGGAGCCTGTTGGGCTCGGTTCTCGATCTGCGCCTAAAGCCGGAGACAGCGGTGACGCAGGAAGCGCTTGCGGAGCTGGAGCGGATGGGTCTGGCGGGCCACCGTGATCGTGCGGCCGGAGTTCTCGCCTATGGCGATCGAAAGCGGCTCGAGCTGGCGATGTGCCTCTCGTTGAGACCAAGCCTCTTGATGCTTGACGAACCGATGGCCGGCATGTCGCCAGTGGATCGCACTGCAGCAGTTGATCTGATTCGCCAAGTCACGCGCGAGCGCGAGATCTCGGTGCTGCTCACCGAACACGACATGGACGTCGTGTTTGCACTGGCCCAGCGCATTACCGTCCTCAACTATGGCGAAGTGATCGCGAGCGGTGCACCTGACGAGGTTCGTGCAACACCACGAGTGCGCGATGTTTATCTCGGTCACGGAGCGCAGCATGCTTAATGTGAAGAACCTGTGCGCCCGTTACGGTGGTAGTCAAATTCTCGATGGCATCGACCTCCAGGTTGCGGCCGGACAGGGCGTCGCACTCCTGGGTCGGAACGGCGCCGGCAAGACGACGTTGCTCAAAAGCGTGGTCGGCGGAGATCCCGACGTCAGCGGCGAGATTCGCTTCCTCGGCACGGATTTGCGGGTGCTACCGACTTATCAAAGGGCTCGCGCAGGGCTTGTACTTGTACCGGAAGATCGCCGTATCTTCGCGCACCTCACCGTTGAAGAGAATTTGCTGATGGCACGCCACGCTGCATCCAACCGCGTTGCGGACAGTGCCGAGGTCTACACGTTGTTTCCGCTGCTAGCCGACCTCAAATCTCGTATGGGTGACCAATTGAGTGGCGGTCAACAGCAAATTCTTGCCGTCGCTCGCGGCCTGATGTCGAGCCCCCATTGTATGCTGCTGGATGAGCCGACCGAGGGGGTCGCACCGCTAATCGTCAGTCAGATGGCCGAACAGGTCAATCATGCTCGCCGCCATCGCAAGATGGCACTCCTTCTGGCTGAGCAGAATATTTGGTTTTCGCGCCAGTGCACTGATTTCGTCTATGTCATCGATACCGGCAGGATCGTATTCGAGGGCGACTGGCATGCCTTTGACAGCCAGCCTGAGATTGCCGAGCGTTATCTCGGCGTCTAAACACAGGGTTTCCATTGAAATGGCCAACAAAGTTTCCTTTCGTAAGCCGGCGTCTTCTCGCACAGCTCTGGCCTCCCCGAAGTCAGCCGTGAGCGTCGCTAATGGCGGACGGCCTAAGCGAATGTCGCGCGAGGAGCTCGCGCCCAATGTCCGGTCTGCGATCTTCAAAGCCGCCGCGAAGGTGGTTGGCGAATACGGGTATAACAACGCCTCGATCGCGAGGATCACCGAAACTGCGGGGATCGCACAAGGCACCTTCTATCTGTATTTCAACTCGCGTCAGGATCTGCTGGATGAATTGCTTCCTCATGTCGGCCAGGACATGCTGGACTTCATCCGCGGTCGCGTCGCCGGCGCGAAGGATATTTATGACGTAGAAGAGCGCGGCTTCCGCGCTTTCTTCGATTATCTCAAGGGCAATCCCGGCTTCTTCATTATCCTCAATGAGGCGGAAGGGGCGGCGCCCGTCGCGCATCAAAAGCATTTCAAGCTGCTGAGTGACCATTATGTCGAGTCACTCAAGCGTGGCGTGAACAGCGGGCAAATTCGCAACCTCCGTGCCGAAGAGTTGGAAACGGTTGCTTATATGTTCATGGCAGCTCGCAGTTATCTCTATCTTCGCTACGTCAAGGGTAAACGTGAGATGCGATCAGTGCCCGAGGAGGTCGTGCAGACCTACATGAAAATAGTCCGCGACGGCTTGAAATAGTTCGGAACAACATCGGGTCACGGATCGGTGCACTGATCGAGGGGATTGTGCAATGCGTCGGGATATCAGCGGCTGGCAAACCCGGCTTAGTGACGAAATGGTGGTGCGCTTCACTGCGAGCGGGCAGTGGAGCGGCGTGACATTGGTCCATGCCGCGCGCGAGCAGATGGCAGGCGAAAACCGCATCGCGGTTGTCGACGGCGACAAGTCCAGGCGTTTTTCCCAGCTCTACGACGACGCCTTGCGCCTCGCTTCCCAGTTGCGGCGTCGAGGCTTGATACCCGGCGACGTAATCAGCTTTCAGTTGCCGAATTGGCATGAGGCCATGGTCATCAACCTCGCAGCAACACTGGGTGGCTTTATCTGCAATCCCATCGTGGCGATCTATCGCGATGCCGAGGTTGGCTTCATCTTGAGTGATTCGCGCGCCAAGGTCCTGTTTATTCCGGAGTCATTCCGAAACTTCGATTATGCCGCGATGGCCGAGCGCCTGCGTCCCGGACTAGACAGCTTGCGCGATATCGTGCTGGTGCGCGCAACACGTCCTGGCTTTGCTTCATACGACGAATGGATCGTGTCGCCGGCCGAGGGCCACTTTCCTGACGTCGATCCTAACGCGATCAAGCTCCTGCTTTACACATCGGGTACCACAGGAAAGCCAAAGGGCGTCCTGCATAGCCACAACACGATCCGCGCCGAGATTGACGCCGTCACCCGCTTCTGGTCGCTCTCATCCCGCGACGTGGTGCTTATGCCTTCACCCGTTACCCACATCACCGGCTACCTCTATGCATTGGAGCTTCCGTTCGCGGTTGGCGTCAAGGCGGTGCTCATGGAGCGTTGGGACGCAAAGGACGCGATCGAATTGATCGGTACGCATCATGTCAGCTTCAGCATCGGGGCCACCCCGTTTCTGGTCGAGCTTGTTGATGCGATTGACCGCGCTGGGCTCAGCCTGCCATCGCTGCGACTCTATGCCAGCGGCGGCGCGCCGGTGCCACCCGAGGTGATTACGCGCGCGCGAGCCATGCTGCCAAATTGTACGAGTTTTCGTGTCTACGGGTCGAGCGAAGCACCGACCGTCTCACTCGGCATCGCGCCGGGCGGGTCAGTCGACCGCGGCGCCAGTACCGACGGATACATCTACAATCACGAGGTGCGCATAGTCGATGTCGCGACAGGTGCTGCACGCGCCAAGGGGGAACAAGGGGAAATTCTTACGCGCGGGCCCGAGGTGATGCTGGGTTATACAGATCCCGCACAAACGGCTGAGGCGTTCGATTCCGACGGCTTCTTCCGTACGGGTGATCTCGGCTCGGTCGATGCCGAACACTACATAACCGTCAGCGGCCGCGCGAAGGATCTCATTATCCGCGGAGGCGAAAACATCAGTCCCAAGGAGATTGAGGATGTGTTGCACCAGCATCCCGCCGTCAGCGAGGTTGCGATCGTCGCGATGCCGCATCAGCGCATGGGTGAGACGCCGTGCGCCTATGTTATCCTGAGGTCCGGGATGGCGCTCGACCTTGCAGAAGTGAGGCGCTTTCTCGACTCGAACGGATTGGCGCGCCAGAAATTTCCAGAGGGTCTCGTCATCGTCGATGAGTTGCCGCGTACCGCGTCGGGCAAGGTGCTCAAGCATGTGCTTCGCGCGCGAGCCGCTACTGAGTCGACGTTTCATCAGGCCTGAGCAACGAGGCCATCAGGAGAGGGAGGCAATGGCCGGGTCGAACGCGAAGACGATGCCGCTATTGACGCCAGCCGATCTCACCGGACTCACCATACCCGTTCTGCTTGAGCGGCAGGCGGAGCAGTCGCCGTTCCGCATTGCGCTGTCTGCACGCTCGGTTGCGGGTTTTCGCGACCGACTAAGCTATGCGCAGCTGGTGGTTTATATGCGGCGCATCGCGTCGGGGCTTGCCAAGCTTGGCGTACAACGGGGAGATCGTGTCGGTGTTTATCTCACCAACGACGCCGGACGCGAGGCGGTCCTCACGGCACTTGGTTGTTTTTCTCTCGGGGCGGCTGTGGTGCCGCTTAATACGCGATCCTCCGCCGAGGAATTATCCCACGCGTTGCATCTTGTTCGCCCGCTGCTTGTGGTCACGGCCATGGCGTTTCGAGAGCGAGTGCAAAACGTCTATACGGTTCCCATTGCATTGCTCGATGGCCCGCAAGCGCAGCCTCCGTCACCTGATGTGCATCGCTGGCCAGAGCCGACTGTCGTCACGGATCTGCTGCCGTCGCGCGTCGGTCCTTTTGCAGACGACACGGCGTGCCTCCTCTACACGTCTGGTACCACGTCGCGGCCGAAGGCGGTGGTACACAGCCATAGTAGTATGTTGCATGCGGGGCTTATCATGGGGCTAGCGGTCGGACTCAATTCCAACGACCTTTATCAGGGCGCGTTTCCGTTTTTCACGAGCTCGTGCCTCAATATCGGCTGTATGTCGTCCTGGGTTCACGGTGCCGGCTTCGTGATGGAGCACGATATTGGTAACGCGGAACGTTTGCGTTTAGTCGAATCCGAATGTGTAACGGTCTATCACGGCGTGCCTGCTATTCTTCAGTTCATGCTCGATGAAGCCGGGCAGAATGCATACGATTTGTGCTTCGTCCGCCGAATTGCGTATGGGGGAGCGGCAATGCCGCCCTCCGCAATCGAGCGGATTGCGCGATGCTGGCCGTGGATGGAGCAGGTGCACGTCTGGGGTATGACCGAGAGCGGCCCGGCTGGCGCGTGGCTGCCGCCTCAGTTGTTGGCTGCCAACGCCGGATCCATGGGACAGGCAATGCCCTATTGCGAGTTGCGCGTGATCGATGACGAGGGGCGACCAACCTCGCCAGGCACGCCAGGGGAATTGCTGTTTCGTGGACCGAGCATGGCGGCTGGCTATTTTGAGAACCCCCAAGCCACGGCCGAAGGCTTCCATGACGGGTGGCTCCATACGGGGGATGTCGTGGTTGAGACCGAAGACGGTCTTCTCTGGTTTCTCGATCGCAAAAAGGATGTCGTCAATCGCGGCGGCCTGAAGATTTCATCGGTCACAGTCGAGGCCACATTGCTGCGCTACCCCGGCATCGCGGAGGTTGCGGTTATCGGTATTCCGCATGATCGGCTCGGAGAAGATGTTGCAGCTTGCATCGTGCCTTTTCCTCATATGCAGCTGGATATGGAAGCGCTGAAGACGTGGTGTACGCGCCATCTTGCTGATTACGAAGTGCCGCGTCATTGGAAACTCTTGGACGCCTTGCCGAAAAACCCGATGGGCAAAGTCCTCAAGCGCAACCTCCGGCAGATGCTACTCCCGTTTTGAGCACGCGATTGGATGCACGCGATTGCTGCATCATCCGCCTTCGCTCACGTCAGATTTATCCATCGAGGTATAGAGGGATGATGCTGGTTGCCAAGGTAATTGCGAACATTTGTTCGTTGCGGGCTACGTCATTCGATCGTGATCTGAGCCGACTTGATGATCTTGCCCCACCTCGGGCGTTCGCTTTCGATAAATGCCGCCGTTGTGGGTATATCCATAGCTCTAGCAGAGGCCTGTACGCCGAGCGTCTCAGACTGTGCCTTGACGGTACGACAAAATAGGAATATATTCCATAATCTATGTTATGCGTACAATATCAATAGCTTATTACTATGCAGCATTCACGGCGCCGTTGCAACCGGCTGAGCCGTCAAGTGTGAATAGGCGCCCAAAATTGGCTCTGACTCACTTTTGGTGCAGTTGTTTACGCGGCGCCGATGACGCGTGCCTCGAGCAGATCGATTTTTGCACGCCATACATCTGACGCTTCACCAGCTTGAGCTTTGTGATTTGACCTTCGGTCTGACCGTTCGACCATAGTTGGATGATCGCGGCTTGAACGGCGTCGCGATGACGGTGGCTACGCCGCCAGCATATTTCCTACTTGAGAGACGGTGATTCTCACGGTGACCAAGATGCGCCTGTCGAAAACTTTGCTGTGGCGCACCCGCGCGAGACAGGCCCGCCGGGTTGCCGCGATGTCGTCTCACCGTGCAAACATCTTCCTGCGAAACCACGACGATCTCAATCAGCGCTACCGCCCCTTCTCGCCGTCAATTATCGCCCATTGCTTGCCATCGAATTGCGCCAGGCGTGATTCCTTGAGGACGGCATAATCGTCCGCGCTGGTGTTGACGACAATTCCCGGCAGCAGCATCGGCAATGCGACATTCTTCAAGCTGGCAGCCTGCCGCATCACGTTCTCTCGGGTGAGGTCGTCGCCGCATTGTTCGAGTACGCGTTGCATGATGTGCGCGGCAGCATAGGCATAGGCGTTGAAGAGATCGCTGACGTTGCCTTCGGGATATTCCTTCTTCATGAAGGCCAAATATTCGATCACGTCAGAGTCATTCTTCCACTGATCATCTTCAACATCCTTGTACGTAAGGCTGGTCACGATGCCCTTTGACGCATCGAGCCCGGCTACCGCCATGGTGCCCGCGATCGAGCTCGAATTGCTGATCAACAGATGAAGCGGATGCCACGATAGCTCGTGAGCCTTGCGAATGGCCTGCGCCGCAAATTTCGATACCGCGACATCGAAGAAGACGTTGGCCCCGGATGCGTGGAGTGTCACGATTTGAGATTCGATCGTCGGATCGGCCGGCTGATAGGTAAGCTCCTTGACGATCAACTTCTCCGCCTTGGCGCCCAGTTCTTCCTTGAAGCCAGCGACGAAATCTTTTCCGAGGTCGTCGTTCTGGCTCAGGATTGCGATCTTGGGATCGGAGACGGTTCGCAGGACATAACGTGCGAACTCCTTTCCTTCCTCTCGATATGACTGCGGCCAGCCCATCGTCCAGGGGAAACGCTTCGGATCATTCCATTTGGACGCTCCGGCCGCCACGAACAGCATGGGCACCTTGTTGTTGTTCATGTACTTATGGATGGCCGAGTTGGTCGGCGTTCCCATCGTGTTGAACGTGAACAGCACGCCATCGCTCTCGACCAGGCGCCTGATCTGTTCGACCGTTTTCGGCGGACTATAGGCGTCATCAACGGAGATGAAGTTGATCTTGCGGCCTCCAATGCCACCTTTTTCGTTCAGCATCTTGAAGTATGCGCCTTGAAGCTTGCCGATCGTGCCGTAGCTCGACAACGGACCGCTATAGGGCATGGTCTGCCCGATCTTTATCTCGGTGTCCGATGCTCCCGTGTCGTACTTCTTCTGCGCAAGGGCCGGGCTTGCCAACGCGGTCGAAAGCCCGAGGCACGCAATGATCGCTGTTCTGAACATTTTGATTTCCTCCATATCTTTTGTTTACTGGAAGCAGGCCAGCCGGCGCCTACGTCGCATAGCGGCTGGCCGTCTGATCCGGTTTGTCCGGGTATTTTTCTAAGCCACCGCAAGAACCGGCGATTGCGTTTGTTCGTTCGCCACCTGGTTTCGAAGAACGCCAATTCCTTCGATCTCGACCTCAACGACGTCCCCGTGCAGCAGCCATTTGGGCGGCTTGTGGGCATGTGCTACCCCGGACGGCGTTCCCATGGCCACGACATCGCCGGGCTGGAGAGTCATGCCCTGCGAGATGTAGGAGAGCGTTTCGCCGACCTTGAAGATCATATTGGCGGTATTGTCGGATTGCCTTGTCTCGCCGTTGACCCGGCTGCTTATGCGAAGGCCGGATGCGCCTTGAGGAAGCTCGTCGGCCGTCACGAATAACGGCCCGAAACCCCCGGTACGATCGAAGTTCTTCCCCATGGTCCATTGAACGGTGTGGCGCTGATAATCGCGCACCGATCCGTCGTTGAAGCACGCGTAACCTGCAACCCCTGCGATCGCCTGATCGGCGGTCACGTGCCGCATCGTTTGGCCTACGATAACGGCGAGTTCGGCTTCGTAGTCCAATTGCGGAGATACCAGCGGACGTTCGAGAGTTTCGTCGTGCGCGACCAGCGAGGTCGCAGCTCGCATGAACAGCGTCGGATAGGCCTGCGTAGAGTACGCCGATTCATTGACGTGGTCGGCATAGTTGAGGCCGAGGCAAATGAATTTCCCCGGCCGTTCGGTCGGCAATGCCGGCTTTACGCTCGAAAGCGCCAGCATCTGTGCACGTGTCGCGTGTTCCACCTGGCTGGCAACTTCCTCCAGGATGGAAGGACCGCGTTGTAGTAAATCCGCAAGGTCGCGTGGGGCGCTGGGTTGAATGGCAGTGAGATCCGCGACCGCGTCGCCCACGACGACCCCGAGACGAAAGCCGTCAGATGACTTAAAGCGAATCATTCGCATTGTTAAATTCCTTCGATTGACTGCGGCATGTCGAAACGCGCGCGATTGGGAAACGAGCTGTGTATGATCCTGAGGCCATGGCACTTCATTCCGTGACTGCCATCAGCTCACACTGGATCAGCATGCCGCCCGCCAGATGTTCGTTAACGAGCGTATGACGAACCGGGCGCGAGTGCGGATCCGGAAAATATTTGAGCCATTCCCGGTTCAGGGCTTCGCGGCTGAGACCTGCCTTCATGAAGACCGTGACCTTGATGACGTCTTCCAGTCTTGCATTGGCTGCTTTCAAGACCTTGACGGCGAGGCCGAACATGTTCGCGCACTGATCCTCAACGGCAGTCGGCATGGTGCCGGTGCTGATATCAATTCCGGATATGCCTCCGGTCACGACGAAGTTACCAATTCGGGTGACGGCTGGAATCGGGTTGTTACCGTGTTTGTAGCCTTCGACCTCAAAACTCTCTCTGCGCATCGCCAAAATCCCCTGCCCGGCCAAATATCCGCCTAAGTCGCTGCTTCACCGGGACACCTTGCAACCCAGTTGCTCCAGCGCGATGTCGACCCAGGCACGATCCATCGAACCGCCGGCCTGCAGATCGGTCAAAATTTTGTTTTCAGCCTTATTCTTCGCGGCAGCGGCCTGGTACACCTCCTCGACTTCACCGAAGGGAATGCAGAGCACGCCGTCGCCATCGCCGATGATCAAGTCGCCGGGCTCTATCACCATGCCGTCAAATGCGATTGCCCTGCCGATTTCCCCCGGACCGGACTTCATCGGCCCCCGATGAGTGACGCCGGCCGCGTACACCGGAAAGGTCATCCGGCGGACCACATCGGAATCCCTGATCGACCCGTTGATCACCAGTCCAGCCAGCCCGCGCTTCATCGCATAAGTGATCATGATCTCGCCGACGATCGAATTGGTCAGCTCTCCGCCGGCATCCACCACAACCACATCGCCCGGCGAGGCGATATCCAACGCCTTGTGAACCATCAAATTATCCCCGGGACGGGTTTTCACGGTGAACGCAGGGCCGGAGAGCACGCCTTCCGAATGATACGGTCGCAGCCTCGGTCCTCCGCCGGTCAGACGCGACATGCAATCGCTGACGTTGGCGACCGGCACCGATCGATACTTCTGTGCCATCTCCGAACTCACCCGGCGGGCGATCGGCTGCACGGAAAATCCGATCATTGGCGGCTTACCTTCTCTGCTTGGCCGAACATGGTTTCCAGCCGCAACGCCAGACCACCGAACACGCGCTTTGCATTGCCTTCGAATATCTTTGATTTAGCTTCGGCCGATATCGGAAGCTGGTCGATGTAGCGCTTGGTGTCGTCGAAGTTGTGCCCGGTTTCGGGATCGACGCCGGGGACGGCCCCGATCATTTCGGAAGCGAACAGAATATTGTCGACCGGAATGACCTTAGCCAGCAGCTCCTGACCTGGAAGGTGATAGACGCACGTATCGAAGTAGATGTTGTTGAGGAGATGAGCCTTCAGCAGCGGCAGCCCGAGAGCCTGAGCAAGTCCGCGGAAGCGGCCCCAGTGATAGGGCACCGCGCCGCCGCCGTGCGGAATGATGATTTTCAATTTTGGGAATCGCTTGAAAACGTCGGATGTCAGGAATTGCATGAAGGCCGTCGTGTCGCCGTTCAGATAGTGCGAACCGGTGGTATGGAATGCCGGATTGCAGGCATGACTGACGTGGATCATCGCGGGGACGTCGAGCTCGACCAGCTTTTCGTAAATCGGATACCAATGAGGATCCGAAAGCGGTGGGTCGGTCCAGTATCCGCCCGATGGATCCGGATTGAGATTGCATCCGACGAAGCCGTATTCGCGCACGCAACGCTCCAACTCGCCGATCGAATTCTTTGGAGATACGCCGGCGCTCTGCGGCAACATGCAGACGCCGATGAAGTTCTGCGGAAACAGACTGCAGACCCGGTGAATCAGATCGTTGCAGGCGACGGCCCAGGCTTCGCTGGTCTCGGCGGAGCCGAGGTGATGCCCCATGCCGGCCGCGCGCGGCGAGAAGATCGTGAGATCGGTGTCGCGCTCGCGCTGCACGCGGAGCTGACCATTGCGGATCGAGTCGCGTATCTCATCATCGGTGATCTCTGGCCGCTTCGGCGCCCGCGCGCCCTTTGCGTGGGCCTCAATTTGCGCTTGCCTCCACTGCTCGTGCTGTTTGGGAGCCGTCGTGTAGTGACCATGGCAGTCGATAATCATGGCGGACAACCTTTTCTTTACAATTCCAGGACGAGCGTTGGAGATTTCGATCTTGAACAGCAGATCATCATACGATCGTTTGCCGCATGCTCTTCGCTGGTGAGGATCAGATCGCGATGATCCGGAATTCCTGACAGAACGCGCGTTTCGCAACTGGAGCAAACGCCCTCCATGCATGAGAATGGAGCGTCGATTCCCAGCTCGAGAAGGGTGTCCAGAATGGACTTCCCGCAGGGGACGCTGATCGTACGACCGGACTTTGCCAGCACGACTTCGAATTCACCTGCTTTGTCGGCAGCCTGCGCATTGGCGAAATACTCGACATGGGTTTGTGCCGGCGAACGGTCGGTGCTCGCCGTCTTGAAGGCTTGCAGCATGGCTTCCGGACCGCAGCAGTAGAGATGGGCGTCGCGAGGCGCTTCGGCTACGACTGCATTGATGTCGATCCGGCTGGCTGGCGACGTTTGGTTAAACTCGGTCGGGAAATAGAAGCGGACCTTCGGTCCGAACTCCGCCAGTTGGGAAACGAAAGCGGCGGAACACCGGCTGCGCGCCGCATAATGCAGCTCCCAGGGCTTACCGAGCTGCTCGAGGTGCTGCGCCATGCACTTCAACGGAGTGATCCCGATCCCGCCGGCAATCAGGATCGAAGACGGCGCTTCTTCGCACAGCTTGAAATTATTGCGCGGCGGGCCGATCGTCATTTCCTCGCCCGCGCCCAATTGCTCGTGAATGAAGCGAGAGCCGCCGCGGCCAAGCGGCTCCTTCTTGACGCCGATAACGTAGCGATGCCTCTCGCTTGCCGGGTTGGTCAGCGAATAGCTTCGGATCAGCCCGTTCCCGAGATGAAGATCGATATGGGAGCCCGCGGAAAATTCTGGAAGTTCTCCGTCGACAGGGCGCAATTCGAGCATACGGATGTCGCTGGTCTCCTGCGCGATCGCGGACACCCTGACCTTCATTGTGCTTTCAGAGACCGTCATATCAGACGACGCTCCCCACAAAAACTGCTACGCCCATGCCGCGCGTCCCGACTTGATCGGCATTTCCGGCTGCTGGTCGACTGAAAGTGCGACTTCGTTTCGCCGCTTCGAAGATTCCTGAATCGCCAGGCAGACTTCCAGCGTTCCACGGGCGAAGCGGCCATCGTGAACCGGCTGGATTCCCTTGACCATCGCGCCGTAAAGCTCATCCAGAACGTCCGAACGGCCCGGCCGATGATTGGTGGAGGGAACCTCGATCTCACGCATCCCCTCCGCGGAATAGATCAGTATTCCATCCGCCGACTGCCGCAGGTCCGCCTTCGTGCAACTGACGATCAGTGTGCCAAAGTGCGGCTGATGCCAGCGCTGCCCTGGCTGCGGATCCCATTTGCGATCGCCGCCATAGCCATATCGTTGCGACCGCGCCAGGGCTTCATCCCCACTGGTTTGCATCGTCGCCAGTGCACGGCGCGTCGATCCGTGATTGGCGCTTTTAGGCTGGCCGCTCTCGCCGATCCAACCGTGCAGTTCGTCGCTGTCGAACCGGTCGTAACCGCTATAGACCAAGCTGGCAGCCGCCCCGCCGGCAAAGCTGAGCATCGCCATGCACGATCCCTCGGTAGGACGACGCGGATCCAGGATATCCGCCATGGCGCGGACCCGGCGCACGTCGGTTCTCGCAAGCAACCGCGCGATATCGACTTGATGGGGAATCTGGTTGAACAGGATTCCGCCGCCCCGAGATGTATCGAGTTCTTCCGGACGGCGCGGCCGATAGATGAAATCCGTATAGTTCCACATCGCGATCATCGAGAGGCGGCCGACTTCTCCGCTCGCGATCAGCTCGCTCATGGCCCGGATTGCCGGATCGAAGCTGTGGGTATGACCAACGACCAGAGTGGTGCCACGCGCGCTTGATGCCGCGATCATTTCATCGCAGTCGTCGAGCGAAAGCGCCATCGGCTTCTCGACGACCGCGTGCTTGCCGTTTTCCGCGGCGAGCACGACATGCTCGCGGTGCAATTGGTGCGGCGTCGCGATGTAGACCGCGTCGATATCCTCCCGACGAATAAGCTCCGCCGCGCTCGCGTTAACGTCGCAGGAATGATCGCGGGCAAAACGTGCGCGAAGTTCTGCGTTGAGATCCGCTGCGCCGGCAAGGATGAAATCGGGATGAGCTTCGATCGCCGGGATCATGGCGGCACCGGCCATGCCCAAACCGATGACGCCGATCCGAATTGCGCTATCAGACTTCTTGTCCACTACTCACCACTAGACGATCGATTCCAAGAAAGTTGTCATATGGGTGGGATTCATCGGTCGTTTCGAGCCCTATATAGCGGTGGAGGGGCTTTGTGACGAAGGATTTA
>LNAP01000639.1_pt1 | contig 38522 bp, 33 predicted proteins | sample 602601 | NCBI WGS metagenome assembly LNAP01 (sample SAMN02440304, study PRJNA202911) | soil metagenome | biome: Subtropical and temperate rainforests or woodlands; isolation source: soil samples (1 kg each in a 20% v/v slurry with milli Q water) were... ... | reverse complement strand
GCCCGGTTCACCCAAAGACCGGTCGGACAATGCTTACCAAACCATACAGCCCATGGGGGCGCTGTATGAGCAGACTCTCCTTCTGTTCCTGGATGCCGTCATCCTGAGGTTAATGGAGAAACAGGGTATGGACTCCGGCGCCATGTTTGGCAGACATGCCAATCTTGAGTTCAGCAAGGAGTTCTAGTCAAAATCATAACGAATCTGAATCCTCAAATTCGTTATCCAGCAGAAAAGCGCGCCCCATTCTGTACATTAAACGATCGGAAACCATCCCGGGGTATTTACAATCGCTTGCCACAGCGGATCCGGTACGGTAAGTCTTGCTTGATCCTCTTTTGTTAATGTGGTCCTGATTTCCCCTTCCCGCTCCTCGATTACTTTCTTCACCCAGTCCGGCTCCATTATGATTTCACGCCCCAGCGCAATAACCGGGATGCCCGTTTGCACAGCTTTCAGCGCATCATCGGCACTGTGAATAGAGCCAACGCCGATTACAGGAACCCGTTGTCCAGCGCGTTCCCGGATCCATTCCAGACGCGACTTGCTATCGTCTGCCCCGCGTCTTGGCTTTGACCAGAAATCCATGAGCGAAACATGGATGTAATCCAACTCTCGATTTGCCAATTCATCCACTAACCTTAATGTGTCCTCCATCGTAATGCCCGGTGAGTGTTCTTCTTCCGGCGAAAAACGGTAGCCCGCAAGAAATGGTTGTTTGGCGTGCTTCGCCACAACCCGCTTTACTTCATCGATAACAGCCAATGGAAACGTCAACCGTTTTTCAAGATTTCCTCCCCATCGGTCGTCACGGCGGTTAGAATGCGGCGAGAAAAACTGCTGAATCAAGTAACCGTTCGCTCCATGGATTTCAACACCATCGTACCCGGCTTCAATGGCCCGGCGGGTCGATTCCCCAAAGTCACGAATGATGGATTCAATTTCTTGATCCGTCAAGGGCCTCGGGACGACCGTCCCTTCTTGTTCCGAAGCAATGGCGCTGGCGCTCACTACATCGCCATTCGGAACCAGGTCCGGCGGACACATCCGTCCGCCGTGAAAGATCTGCAGGACAGCCTTTGCCCCTTTTTCCTTAATCTCAGCAGCTAAACGCCGTAAACCCGGAATCATCTCATCGCGGTCAGCGCCAAATTCACCGTGGAATCCCTTGCCATTGGAGCTTACATACGTACATGCCGTGATCACCATGCTAACCCCATCGGACCTGCGGACATAGTAATTGACTTCAGCGTCTGAAACCGTACCGTCTTCGTTTGAAGAAAAATTGGTCATGGGAGCCATCACGATTCGATTTTTCAACTCAACACCGCTTTTTAAGGCAAAGGGCTCGAATAAAGGTTTAAATTTGGGGTTCATGATCTATTCCTCCGGATGATCTAAATTTTTTTGTCAAACTTCCATTCAATTATTTGCTAACACTCTTCATGTTATGTATGTCGCACCGATCCCTGAATACTAAGCAGAGAAGATGGAAAAAACAATAAAAAATGAATGTAGAGGTATTCAAATGCCAGAGTTTGAAACAAATACCGCAATAGAGAATCTTTTAATGAAGTTTTCGGCCTCCTTTGATTTTATCCATCGGGAACTCGATATGACTCATACACCTATGCATATTTATTTTTTTGCCAGTCTTTGCGATATCTCTTTGGTGGAACAATTTCTGATTAAGCCTTATTACGACGCAGAATCGGAAATAAACTATGAGTTCTACCTGCAGTCGCTTCCCGGATTTAAAACCATTCAAAATCCGCTAGAAATCGAATCCTTGCTGTGGAGCGGGCACGTTCTCCTCCAACTGGACAATGAACTTTATATTTTCAAAATAAATCAACCATCCCCGACTTCGTCTCCGGCACAATCAAATATTGAAGCGGTTGTTCTGGGGCCTAACGTATCGTTTACCGAAAGTATTTCGGAAAATATGAAAATTCTTCGGCACCGATACTTATCGGAAACGTTGCGAACGGAATTTCTTCAACTGGGCCATCCGTTCAAATTGTCGGTTGCCCTTGTATACGACCTGCATGCGGCTGATCAAGAAACGTTAAGGGCAATCAAAGCCAGACTTTCACAATTCGAGGGGAATCCCTATATTCGGATGGATCAAGTTCAGCAACTGCTAAGCCATAATAAGTGGGGTATTTTCCCAAGTGTGATGATGACCCAACGTCCGGATCGGACAATCAAATATTTGTTGGAAGGCAAAATTGCTTTAATGGCAGAAGGGCTTTCGAATATGTATATCGTCCCCGTCTCATTTTTCGATTTCTTTATGGCGATGGATGATTTGTACCAAATATCGTTTATTGGGAAAGTGATGGCTGCGCTGCGGTATGTGGGGCTCAGCATCAGCGTTCTTTTGCCGTCCGTATATGTCGTGCTTATCTCCTTCAACCCGGAGTTATTGCGCCTGGAGCTTGCTTTACCCATTGCCGGGAGCCGCGTATTGGTTCCTTATCCGAGCTTCCTGGAGGTCTTGTTTATGCTGTTAATGATGGAGCTCCTTGCGGAAGCCAGCATTCGTCTCCCCCGCCTGATCGGCCCGGCCGCTACGACCGTCGGAGGATTGATATTGGGTCAAGCGGTCACGCAGGCCGGATTGGCCAGCAGTATCATGATTATTATCGTTTCATCCGTAGCCATTTCCAATTTTATCATCCCCAACTACAGCATGTCTTTTTCGGTCAGAATCATCAAGTACCCCTTACTGATCTTGAGCACTTTATTTGGAGCCGTCGGTTTTCTCGGCGGAATCGTAATGCTTGTGTTCCATTTGGCGAATATACCGAATTACGGGAAGCCGTATCTGCAAATTTTTTCCGGAGTATTGTCGCGCAGAACGAGAGGAATCCGTAGATGAACCGTTATTTTTATTACTTGGTGTTCATCAATTCAATCACAAATATTATCGTATTCGCTCCGGAAATGTTGCTCCAGGATCGATATAAAGGAGCGTTGGCATCCATCGTTTTGGCAATGCCCTTCTTCACTCTTTTACTGTATTTGTTCAATAAGGCGATGTATGTTTTTCCCGGTCAACCGCTGCCGGAAATTTTAAAAACCGTCATGCCGCCCTGGGTCCAGAAAACCATCATGCTGGTTTCGTTTCCCGTATGGTATGTCTCCGGCTCGATGATGCTATTGGTTGTATCCGATATTATCCAATTGGTGATCAATCCGGAAATGCCTGTTATATTGAATATCGGCTTTCTTTCCTTCGTCGTGCTGTTTGTCGTTCGCTATTCCTCCAAGACCGTTTTGTATGGTTTGGAAGTGTTCTTCTGGTTCATCGTTCCGTTAATGACATTTATTTTTCTTAAAGCCATGACCGACTCTAAATTCAGTTGGCATGCATTAATGGATGCCGGCGGGCATTTCGCCAGTACCCCCACGCTGTTTGCTTTTGCCGCAGCCGGTTATTCATTTGCCGGTTTCACAGACATGTTCTCCTTCCATCAGGATTTTCAGGGCTCTTACGCCGCGCGCCATCTGTGGTTGATTCCGGTTTTCAATTTCATTGCCGTAATCATGGCATTTTCAATCCCCATCGGGATGCTGGGGATGGAAGCGGTCGGGGATTACAAATATCCTTTTATTTCAGCTTCCGATTCCCTCTCGTTGAAGATGGGGATCATCGAAAGGGTTTACTTCATCTTTTTGATTCTCTATATTCTAATCTCCATCATCAATATTATCGTTCACTGGAAGGTGAGTTACGACCTATTCAGGGATATGCTTCGCCATCAATTTCAAATTCAGCGTTTAACCAAATCGACGCGAGTTTGTTTAGCTGTGTTCTTCCTGTTTCCCTTTATTATATACTGGATATTCAATGATTACCAGCTTATTATGTTCGTGAAATATTGGTTGTTATTGCTCGTGCTGTTCGAGCTTTTCTGGGTCGGCACGGTGATGTATGCCGCAGCAGTCTTCAAACGAAGGGAGGCCCCGGCGCAATGAAACAAAGCTGGCATACGCGATGTTTGATCGCATTGAGTTTTTCGATCGCGTTGACAGGATGCGGGTTCCGGGATATTGATAAACGTTTTTTTGTCGTTAGTATGGGAATCGATCAAGCCGATAAGCCCGGTCACTTTAACCTAACCTTGAAAATGGCCGTCCCCGAGTCCGAACCGCAAAAAAAACAGCAGGACTCCATTACTCTTAGCGCAGAAGCCGCTTCTATTTCAGAGGCGGTGCGAAAAATCATGGCGAAAGTGAATCTAAAGCTGGATTTCGGTCAGATGAAAGCCGTTATTTTCGGTGAACGTTTGGCGAAAGAGGACCTTACACCTTCCCTTGACTGGTTGATGCGCCGAAGGGACATCGAATATATAGCCCTTCTAGGAATTGGAAGTCCGGATGCTGCTTCCATTATAAGAAAAGAGGGGAAGATCGAAGGCATTCCATCCAATGCTTTGCTGAAGGCTTTACAGGAATCCACAGCAGGCAGCAATATGATTACTTCCGTGCAGTTGTTCGAGTTTTACCGGAATTATCGTGCAAAGGGCATCTCTCCCGCACTTCCGGTTATTACGCTGCAGAAGGAATCGTTTCAGATTAATCGCGCTGCAATTTTCAAGAAACAAGAATCACTTTCAGCAAAGGGTTGGCTAACCCCGTCCGAAACGGAAATCTACAATTTGCTTGTGAACCGCAAACCTTACATGACCGTTCATGTTCAACATTCCGGCATGAATTTTATTATGGATGTTTTACGGGCCCGTACCGCTTATGCGATACATGTACCTGGAGACGGCAATCCTCTTATCAAGGTGGATGTTAACATAGAGGGGATTATAGAAGAAGCGCTTAATCCCGTTGATGAAAAACAATTGGCAGATTATCAACACGAGGCTGAGCAAGAGGTTGAAAATCGCATTCTGACATATTTAGAACGAATGCGCGATCAACAATTGGATCCGGTGGGCTTCGGATTGCGTTATCGATCCAGACACCTTGAACGCTCCGTTGAATGGGAACGATGGGTCTCCATGTACCCCGAGATAGAAATTCAAGTAAATCCGCACGTGAAGCTTAGAAATACCGGGCTTCTTAAAGTAAGCCACGATTGAGCATTCCGTTTACATGTACGTATATCTCCCTATTTGGGCAACTATGGGTCTTTCTGATGGAGTCCGCCCTGCGGATAATTTTCGTATATATTCAAAATCGGGATGAACCACTTGGTTGAAAAGGTAAGCTGATGTCGTGCTGCCTGGTTTCCTTTTTGAATTGAGGGAAGAAATCATTTTTTCCGAACTTTTGATCCCGATCCCATGCCCATAGTATAGATCATCTGCGAGCATGACGGCGTTCTCCCCCTGCCATTGCGGAGTCTCCGGGGCATAGTCGGGATTTTTAAAATAAAGAACATCTCCCGGATAAGCTTCATCTTTGTTGTCCGTGGAAATCAACCGCAGATCGCTGTCATAATTCCAGTCCCACAATAACAAATCTTTAAAAAAAACATTGAATGGCTCTTTGTGGATCGAATCGAGTATGGCCTTGTACAGCACAATCACGATTGCGGTTGCACATTCAAACCCATAGAGGCGTCCGTTATGAAAAATATCGCTTACCGCATCAGAAGGCAAAACTCCGCTCTTCAGTTGAAAACCTCCATTTTCCGTCCGGGACCAGAACTTCTCATTGCATCGGGAGTTTTTGAAAGTGGTGAAACTTGCATGGCTTGCATCTAATGCTTTAGCCGATTCCACTATCCTGGTTCTCATCTTCAACTCAAATACAAGCGTTTCAGTAGAATCGTATCGATATGTGACCGGACTTTTCTCCTTTTTTTGCAAAATACCTCTTTCCAACTCCGTCAAAAGGTACTTATTGATTTGTTCTGCATGATAGCCGGAAATAAGTATCATGTTTTTCCTCCGTTCGAATATTTCATTTTACAGGCATTGTATGGGCAAAGCTTTATTTTTGTGTATGGTACTATTGACAAAATAAACTGATAATGATTATCATTATTGTTAAACTGCCACATTTATAAAGAAGACCTAACTCCTATGAAAAGGAAGGATTTGAATATAATGGATGTAAGGGAAGCGATTCATACCAGACGCAGTGTGGGGAAAGTAAAGCCGGATCCGGTTGCACCCGAGTTGATTGAGGAAATACTGGAGGCGGCTGTATGGGCGCCGAATCATCATCATACGGAGCCATGGCGTTTTTTCGTAATGGTTGGAGAAGGTAGAAGAGTGCTGGGCCGCGCTTATGCGGAGATCGCATCAGAGGGAAACCATTCTCTTACTGCCGAGGAGTTTGCGAAAATTCAAAGCGATCAAGAAAAGAAAGCATTTCGTGCGCCTGTTATCATTGCCGTAGCGATGTCGCCGTCATCGGATTCCAAGGCAACTTTAATAGAAGAGCTGGCTGCGGTTCACGCCGCCGTGCAGAACATGCTGTTGATGGCCCATGCTTTTGGTCTGGGAGCCGTATGGCGTACGGGCGCGCCCACGTATCATCCCAGGATGCAGGCGGCATTCGGCCTCACTGAAAAAGAGCAATTAACGGGCTTTATCTATCTCGGTTACCCGGATATGGACATACCGAAGAGCCAACGCATTCCATTCCGCCAAAAGACAACCTGGTTGGACAAGTAAACTCAACCGTTCATACGATATCAAGAGGCGGTTTGATATGATGCTTATCGGCTATGTGCCATCCTAAACCCCGCCTTCCCACTGATCAGCTCCATGTAAAAACAAAAGAACACTGACCGCAAGAGGTCAGCGTACTGTTTGCAATCGTGAATCGGATGACGGGGCAATGGTGCGTCAGAACATAGTGCCGGAGGTTTTCCTCCGCTCGAATCGCGCTTCTGCCCTCTTTACCAAATTTAGCTGCAGCTAATAGGTTTTCTCCCAAAATCTCCAGGTTCGTTTCTTTTTTATATTCTTGTGCTTGACTAGTCTGGACAACATTTCAATGTTTTCATCATCCTCAGTCAAACCCATATCCAACGACGGCGCGAGTTGTTGCATTTGTTTGCAGATCTCGTCAAATTGATGACTCAATTGATGATAATCGGTTCCTAACGCCTCCCGTCTTCTCTTTTCCTGTTCGAAGGCCTGTGCGATCATTTCTGTATGTTTTACAACTACGGCCATTTGAGCTTGCAACTGGTCAAGTACATGATGCATGTTGGAAAACGGCTCCTCTTGCTGACTGCTAACTTGATTTGCAGCCTCGATCCTTGCATCTGTTTGCAGTCCCTTCATACCACTATCGATATACCCATCAGCTTCCAACATCAGCTTAGCAGCCAATAACGTGACCTTGGGCTTTTCACTCATGACGTCCCTTATTTTTTGGATTCGCGGATATTCCGACGTTAAGAAATGCCTGATGCCGGATCGCTTTTCAAAAGAGACCAAGCCCCGGTCAGACCAAATTTTTAATTGCCTGTTACTGACACCCAGATCTTTTGCGACTTGTCCGATCGGTTTCCATTGTGTCATTGTTCTCCTCCTCCTTTTTGATTGTAATTTAATTGTAACCATATCCTGAAAAAAGACTGTCGATTCTTGAACCGCAACCAAAAAAAGCAGCACCCTGACCTCTATGGGTCGGGGTGCTGCTGATTTAACACGATTCTATTAGGCGATTAATCACTTATGCTCCGCTTTATATTCTTCCAACGCTTTCGTGATATACGAATTATCTACGTTTTTCGTCACATCCAGTTTTTGTTTGATTTCGCCAAGTTCATACAAAATGTCAGCTGTAATTTGTTGATTTTTGTTTGCTTCCTCAGAAACCGGCACATTGATGGCAGGGTTATTCTGAAGTGAAATGCGGATCGTATTCTCATCCAAATTTTTCACTTTCGCTAAGAGAGCGACCGCTTCGTCAAAGTTTTTATTTTGCCAGTCGAGAGCTCTTTGGAAAGCTTTTAAATAGGCGCCGACCAATTCAGGATGCTCCTGGGCGAGCTTTGTGCGTACGATATTATATGCCGGGCTGTAGACACCGATATCCTGCACTTTTGCAATTGATTTGGCTCCATTGTTTTTAATTTGATTGGAAACAAATGGCTCCCATGTAACCCATGCGTCGATTTTTCCGCTTTGAAACGCCGCTTGAGCTTCATCGTTCTGCAGATTGAGCAATGTGATATCAGACAATTTCAAGCCTTCTTTATTCAAGGCACGCAGCAGAAGCCCCCAAGAACCGCTGCCTTTCGCTACCGCAACCTTCTTGCCTTTCAACTCTTTCACCGATTGAAGCGGACTGTCTTTCTGTACGAGAATGGCATCGCCTTTCCCTTCACTGCCTTCACCAATTGTCGTGAACTGAATGCCTGCCTCTTGGGCGGTAATCGGGCCGATATAACCTAAACGGACAAAGTCCAGGCGATTCGATGCAACTGCCTCCAAAAATTGCGAAGTGCTTTGCAGCGCTTGATATTTAACCGTTGCGCCGAATTTGGCAAACTCTTCTTCAAAAATACCTTTTTCCTTGGCAATTAAGATCGGACCGATCTGGCTGGATTCAATATTGACGACCACGCCCTCAGCGCTTTTCTTTCCATCCGGGGTGCTTGCGCTCCCGCTCGGTGTACTGGTTGCACTTGATGCAGGAGTCCGGCTGGAATTGTTATTGCTGTTACCGCAGCCTGCGACAAGCGTTAAAATTAAGACTAGCAGCAGCGCTGAAAGGATTCCATTCGTCTTTTTCGATTGTTTATTCATGTGGGTTCCTCCTCATATTCAAATCAGTTTAATTAGTTTTCCTTGTAATGCTGCTTTGCTTTCTGCCGGGAAAGTTCAAGGTTCCCCCTTTCACGCTTGAAGTATCTATCACCTCTGGTCATCCAGTCAGTTTCCAACGGTTGCCCGGAATTTGCTTGCAGGACGCTTCAAACCAAGATGCTCTCGCAGCGTACGGCCCGAGTATTCGGTCCGGAATATCCCTCTTTGCCGGAGCAAAGGAATTACCTTATCTACGAACTCGTCCAACCCGTCCGGCAAATAAGGGGGCATCACATTAAAGCCGTCGCAGGCACAGCTGACGAACCAATCCTCCATCCGGTCGGCGATTTGTTCCGGCGTACCCCGAATCGTGAGAAACCCTCTCGCAACCGCAAAATGCTTGCTGAGCTCGCGAATGGTCAAGCCTTTTTCACGGGCCAGCTTCATGACTCGATAGGCTCCGCTTGTATTTCCGCTTAGGGGAACTTCCGGCAGCGGTTCGTCGATCGGATAACCGGAAAGATCGAAATTCATGAGAAGAGATAAAAAGGCAACGCCCGTAGCAGGCAGCAGCAGCTCGTTGCATATGGCTTCTTTTTCTTTCGCCTCTTCTTCCGTCTCGCCGATAAAGGTAAGCAAGCCTGGCATCACCTTCAAGTCTTCCCCGGATCTCCCATACTCCGGCAGCAGCGCCTTCAGCTTACTGTAATAGGCCTTCGCTTCTTCCTTGTCCTCAAAGGCTGTGAATACCACTTCAGCTGTTTGGGCGGCCAGACGCTGTCCGGATTCCGAGGTGCCGGCCTCAATAATGACCGGCCGCCCCTGCGGCGAACGCGGAATGTTCAGCGGACCCTCCACGGAAAAAGATTCTCCTCTATGGCTGATAGCATGAATGCGCTGCGTATCGGCAAAAATCCCGCTTTCCTTGTCGAACAGCAGCGCTTCGTCTTCCCAGCTGTCCCACAGTGCAGTCACAACGTCCAAAAATTCCTTGGCCCGCTCGTAACGCAAACCATGCTCCATCAGCTGGTCGCTGCCGAAATTCCGCGCTTCCGCTCCTTTGGTGGACGTCACTACGTTCCAGGCTGCTCGTCCGCCGCTCAAATGGTCAAGTGTGGAGAAGCGCCGGGCGACATTATACGGTTCGTTAAATGTGGTCGATACGGTGGCCGCCAACCCGATATGCTCGGTAACAGCAGAGAGCGCAGACAACATGCTCGTAGCTTCAGGGAACAAGTAAGTAAGGTTTGTGCCGACGTCCTTTACGCTAGGAATTGAGACACCATCGGCAAAAAACAGCATATCCATTTTTCCGCGTTCCGCAGTTTGAGCCACATGTTTGTAGAAGGCCATGTCGATGAAGCCCTTCGCTTCCGAGCCCGAGCAGCGCCATGCAGCAAGATGGTGCCCGAAACTGGACAGAAACGCTCCCAGGCTCATTTGCCGATTTTTTATATTCACGCTTCCTCTCTCCCCTTTAATGTCCGCTTATCGTTGAGCTGCATTCGTTCCGGAGAAACGGTTTGCCGGACGTTTCAAACCAAGATGATCCCGAAGCGTACGGCCGGAATATTCGGTACGGAATATTCCTCTCTGCTGGAGCAACGGAACGACCTGATCTACGAATTCATCCAAACCGCGCGGCAAATAAGGTGGCATAACGTTGAAGCCGTCGCAAGCGCGGCTGACGAACCAATCCTCCAATTGGTCTGCGATTTGCTCGGCAGTGCCTCGAATCACAAGATGACCCCGGGCAATCGCAAAGTGCAGGCTCAGTTCCCGGACGGTCAAGCCTTGCTTGCGGGCCATATCGATGATCATCAGAGCGCGGCTTGTATTTCCCTGTTCGGAAATGTCCGGCAGCGGTCCGTCGAGGGGATAACCTGAGAGATCGAAATTGAGAAGCCGCGAGAGATGGACGACACCTGCCTTAGGCAGCACCAAGTCGTTAAAAGCGGCTTCCTTTTCTTTTGCCTCTTCTTCCGTCTCGCCGATAAAGGTAAGCACTCCGGGCATTACCTTCAAATCATCCTCAGATCTTCCATACTCGGGCAGCAGCGCCTTCAGCTTGCTGTAAAAAGCTTTCCCTTCTTCTTTATCCTCGCAGGCAGTGAATACCACTTCAGCTGTCTGAGCCGCAAGTCGCTGGCCTGACGGTGAAGTGCCTGCCTCAATGATGACCGGCCTACCTTGCGGCGAACGCGGGATATTCAGCGGTCCCTCGACGGAAAACGCCGCCCCTCTATGGCTAATGGCATGAATGCGCTCCGTATCGGCAAAAATTCCAGTGTCCTTATTGAACAGCAATGCCTCGTCTTCCCAACTGTCCCAAAGCGCGGTCACAACGTCCAGAAATTCCTTGGCTCGCTCGTAGCGCAAACTGTGCTCCAATAAAATCTCTTTGCCGAAATTCAGCGCTTCCGCTTGCTTGGTGGACGTCACTACGTTCCAGGCCGCACGGCCGCCGCTCAAGTGGTCGATTGTAGAAAAACGGCGTGCCACATTATAAGGCTCGTTAAATGTGGTAGATACCGTAGCCGCCAAACCGACATATTCGGTTACAGCGGAGAGCGCAGCCAGCACACTCGTAGCTTCGGGATACACAAAGCTGACATTGGTTTCCGCGTCTTTCAAGTGAGGAATGGAGACAGTATCGGCGAGAAAGAGCATATCAAGCTTGCCCCTCTCTGCTGTTGCTCCCAACCGTTTGTAAAATTCCATATCAATTACGCCATCCGTTTTCGTGCCGGAGTAACGCCATGCCGCAAAGTGATGACCGAAGTTGTACAAAAACGCGCCCAGGTTCATTTGGCGTTTCGCCTGACTCATACTCCCACTTCCATTCCAGTAATCTTTTCTCATCTAACTGAAAGCTCTTCAGTTCAAGACAAATGTTGTTTGGCGTATGCATAGTAAGATTCTGCCATCAGCTTGACACCCCGGAGAATCTGCTCCTCATTGCAATAGCTGAAGGATAATCTTGCATGCCTTGCGCCCTCGGGGCCAACGAAAAACTGCTTACCGTCAATAAAGCTCACACCGCGATCGTAGGCGTCCTTAACAAAGCGGCTCGTGTCAACCTCTGGGCGGAACGTGAGCCAGACGAAGAACCCGCCTTCCGGCAAAACAAAATCCACATCATCGCCGAAATGCTTGCGCAAGGATTCCACCATGACATCCCGGTTATCGCGATACCGTTTGTTCAATGCGTCCACATGTGATTCGAACGGAAATTCCCGCAGCATCTGCGCGACGATTTCCTGTGAAAACACGCTGGCCCTGCTGCCCTGGAAGAACGTATTCATCCTTGAGATAACATCGCGCGACGCGATCGCCCATCCCAGACGGATACCCGGAGCGATAATTTTGGAGAACGTGCTGAGATAGATCACTCGCTCTGGCGCCAGTGAATAAACCGATGGCAAATGCCTGCCCTCAAAGGACAGTTCGACGTAAGCATCATCTTCGAGAATGAAGAAGTTGTATTCGTAAGCGAGTTCAGCCAATCGCTTCCGCCGTTCCAGCGACAGATTCACCCCGCCCGGGTTCTGAAAGTTCGGCATTATATACACAAGTTTCGGAAGCGGCAGTTTACGGCTCTCCGCCTCTCGCAGCGCCGCCTCTACCAAATCCACCTGCAGCCCGTCTCCGTCAATAGGGAACGAAGTAATTTCCGCTTCCGCCGTACGGAATGTGCTTACCGCCCCGAAGTAAGTCGGAGCTTCCACCCACACGTGGTCGCCGGGCTCCAGCAAAGTTCTTACGGCGTAATCGATCGCCTGCTGAGAACCGTACGTCACAAGAATTTGATCGGTCCCCACTTCAATCGATCGGAGCCTGGAACGATCGGCTATCCACTCCTGCACAATTTGCGGGCCTCGCGCTCCGGAATATTGAAGCGCGCTTCTGCCTTGCGATAAGATCGCTTCTACTGCAGCATTCTTCAGATCATCGTAGGGAAACAAATCCGACGTAGGAGAGCCGAAAGAAAAGGGAATGACCTCTTGTTGATTGGCAGCTTGGGCAGCCCCTAACGGCGGTACTTCAGGAACACGTTTGGCAAAAACGAATTTTTTCAGTGAAGATGACATCGAATCAACCGTCCTTTTCAAATAATTTGCTAACCTCTATAACTGTCTTGCCATTTCAAAAACCGGTTTTCAAGCACTCTCACAAATGAATCGGTCAGCTTGCCTACGACGGCGAAAATAAAGATGCCTACGAACACGACGCCAGTCCGCATAAAGGATCTTGCATCTTGAATTAAATATCCGATTCCTTGATCCGCTCCCATCAGCTCGGCTACGACCAAGCAGAGCCAGGCCACACTAAGCGATAGCCTCAGGCCGAGCAGGATGTTCGGCAGCGCCGCCGGAAGCACGAGCATTTTAATTTGCTTATATCGGCTAAACTCCAGCACGCGGGCAACATCGAACAATTTGGAATCCACGTTCCTCACACCCAAAAAAGTGTTTACATACAACGGGAAAAATGCCCCCATCGAGATTAATAATATTTTGGAGAGCTCCCCGAACCCGAACCATAAAATAAACAGCGGCGTAATGGCCAGCAAAGGAACCGTTCTGAGCATTTGGATCGTAGGGTCAAGAAACTCTTCCGACCGTCTGGATAAGCCCACCACCAGACCGAACATTAAGCCTAAACCACCGCCGAGCAAAAATCCGAAAGCAGCCCGCGTAACGCTGATGCCCAGATGGTGTATCAGTTCTCCGGAAATCAGCATCTTGTAAAAGTCGCCAAAAATGGACAGCAGAGAAGGAAACAACTGAGGGGACGCGAGCCCGGTCGATACGGAAAGCTGCCATACAATCAAAACCAGCAGCGGCAGGATACTGCCTTTCAAAAAACGCTTCATCCTGTTTTTGCCTGAATCAGGCTTTACGCGGTTTTGACGTTTGTCTTTTGCGGCTTCCAAATCCGTATTCTCGATCAAACCTTCATTTATAGACGTCATGAAGCACAGTCCTTTCTATGGATGGAAACAAATTAGATTTCCCAGTTTTCTTTCGATTCATCCGTATTCTCCAAAGCTCTCAGCACCTCGGTTCGGAACTCATAGAAAGAGGAGCCCGTCCGGTTCCGGGGATAAGGCAGGTCAATCGAAATGATCGCCTTGACAAAGCCGGGCCTGCTGCCCATCACAATAATCCGATTTGACAAAAATACAGCTTCGTCGATATCGTGAGTGACCAGCAGCATGGTCGTTTGATTTCGACGCCAAATATCGAGAAGCACTTCCTGCATGTGACTTCTGGTGAAGGCGTCCAATGCGCCGAACGGCTCATCGAGCAGCAGCACCTGAGGATTACGCAGAAGCGTTCTGGCTATCGCCACCCGCTGCGACATTCCTCCAGACAACTGCTTCGGATACGTATTTTCAAACCCCTTTAACCGCACGAGTTCGATCAGTTCATCCACCTTCTTGCGAACTGAGGGATCCTTTAACGGCAAATCAGCGGCTATGTTTTTTTCCACAGTCAGCCACGGAAACAGCCGGTGCTCCTGAAATATAAACCCCTTCTCTTTACTCGGCCTATCCACTTCCTGCCCGCTTAACAAAACCGTGCCGGTATGATCGACATCGAGACCGGCGACAATTTTCAGCAGCGTGCTTTTACCGCATCCGCTCGGGCCAATAATGCTAATAAATTCACCTGGCTTCACCTGGAATTCAATATTGGATAAAACCTGTATCCTTGCACCGCCATTGTCAAAAGTTTTATTTAAGGATTGGACTTTTAACTCGCCTGCATGTGACAAGCTATCACCTCCATAAAAATGAAAAATGTTCCATTGTCAATGTATTCACATTGAAATACTAGGAATTATTCGCACCTGTCAACGGATAACCAATAGATGTATATTTATATTTACTCATATAAAGCAGTATGATGTAAAATATAAAATATAGATGTTTGTATAAAAATCATTTATGGAGAGTGGAATATGCGAATCGAGCAATTACAGTATCTTATTGAAATCGCCCACACTGGTTCCTTTTCCCTGGCAGCCGAAAAACTTCATGTATCGCAGCCCAACATCAGTCATGCCATTTCAACCCTCGAAGAAGAAATGGGGATTACCCTTTTTAACCGGACGCGGGCAGGAACCCATCCGACTGAAGTCGGAAAAACCATAATAGCGAAAGCACAGGAAATTATCATGCAGCTGGAGGATTTAAAAGAGACCGCGAAAACTCACTCTTCTATGCTTAACGAGCGACTTACGATCGGGGCCATTTCCGGCATATGTACAAGCTTTCTTCCCCGGTTGCTTTCCAGCTATAAAAATAAATACCCGTACGTAGAAATGATCATCATGGAAGACAATTCTGGAGAAATAGAAGAAAGCGTGATAACTGGGGATTTGGATTTGGGGTTGGTCGGGATTCCCGGAGAATATCATCATCATAAACAGCTATTGGCGGAAAATTTTTTAACATGCAGAATCATGGCGTGTGTGGGGCCCGGCTCTCCATTAGCGAACAAAAACAGCATTTCTTTATATGAAATCATCAATTATCCTATCATCAGCACTTCTGAATATATGAAAAAGGTGTTGAACAAATACGGAAGCCCGCATGAATTGTTTCTTTCCAAAGGGACGGAAGCAGCCAAGCGCGTGATTGCCGAAGGCATGGCTACCAGTTTTTATTTGGACATTTCATTAAAATTTGATCCTTATGTTTCCACCGGACAAATTGTGCCTATCCCCATTAAGGAAGAAGTAGAGGTTCATCTTTACTCGCTGCAATCGAAAAGAAAGCAATCTGCAGCGTGTGAAGCTTTTTTAAAGGAACTGGCGATTCACGTTTCCCATCTTAAAAGAATGAATGCTTTCTAAAAACACAATGCATCTCCGCGCCTTCTTCCAGGTTGGGCGCTTCAAGAATTGATTCGGAATACGGATAGCGCTGCTGTTGCCCCACGTACTGAGTGCGGCAGTCGCCATTATGATCAAGTATAGAATAACGCCAAGCCCTTGATGTTTGGAGGCTTAGCGTTATATTTTCGTTTAAATCTTTGTTTGTTCGGACACTCCCGAATCTTTACTTTGCACTCTTCTCTCGAAAGGTTTGGGTAGCCTGCACCATGTTTCTCAGTGATGCTATTGTTTCCTCCCGCCCCCTCGTTTTTAATCCGCAGTCCGGATTGATCCAGAACAATTCCGGTTCAAGCACACGCAACGCCCTCTCAATCATACCGGCCATTTCCTCCACGGAAGGAATTCTGGGGCTGTGGATGTCATACACACCTAAACCGATTCCTTTATCATACGTATGCTTCTCAAAGCTCTGTATGAGCTCTCCATGACTGCGGGATGTTTCGATAGAGATGACATCGGCATCCAACGCACGTATGGAATCGATCATGTCATGAAACTCGCAATAGCACATATGGGTATGGATTTGTGTCGTATTCCGGACAGTCGAAGTAACACTTCGGAACGAGTTAACCGCCCAATCGAGATACTGCTGCCATTCATCACGCTTCAAAGGCAACCCTTCGCGAAGCGCTGGTTCGTCCACCTGGATCATGCCGATTCCTGCCTTCTCTAATTGTTCCACCTCCTCACGCAACGCCAGCGCAATTTGGTAAGCAACCAACTCGCGGGGCAGATCATCGCGAACGAACGACCAATTCAAGATGGTAACTGGCCCGGTAAGCATTCCTTTGACCGGTCTATCGGTCAAAGATTGGGCATAAACAGTCTCGGCAACAGTCATTGGCCCGGTATAAGCGATATCGCCGTAAATAATCGGCGGCTTCACGCAGCGGGAACCGTAAGATTGCACCCATCCGTTCTGAGTAAAGGCGAAGCCTTCCAGTTTTTCTCCAAAAAATTCAACCATATCCGTCCTCTCGAATTCCCCGTGAACGAGCACGTCCAAACCGATATCTTCCTGCAGGCGAATCCATGTTGCAATTTCACTGCGAAGAAAGGCTTCGTATTGCTCGTTGCTCCATTCCGCCTTCCTCCATTTTAACCGGGCCTTTCTTACTTCCGGCGATTGCGGAAAGCTCCCGATTGTCGTCGTGGGCAGCAACGGCAGCTGCCATCTTTGCCGCTGGACTATTTGGCGATCAGCAAAACCGCTGTTCCGTGTGGACGTCTGTGATTGCAATAGCTTTGCTGACTTTTGCACGTTCTGGTTGCTGCGGATTGGTGACTGTTGTAACGTTCGCAATGCTTTGTCATTCGCTTCAAGCTCTGCAGCAATCGTCTCCGCTCCGCCCGAAACTGCTTTCGCAATCAGGACGATTTCATCCAGCTTTTCGTCGGCAAATGCCAACACGTTCTTCAAGACAGGCTCCAGCTTCTGTTCATGCTCAGTTGTGACCGGTACGTGAAGAAGACTGCAGGAAGATTGCACGATGACTCGCTCTACTGATACCAAAGAGGTAATTCGCTCAAGCAGTCTAATCTTGGCCTTCAAATCCGAACGCCAAATGCTTCGCCCATCGACAAGACCAACCCCCAGCACTTTGTCATCCGGGAACCCGATCGTTTCCAGCGCATTCAGCATTGGCTTGCCGCCTTGTACGAAATCAAGTCCGATTCCCTGAACAGGAAGAGACACAATGCTTTTGTAATGATCGACGCGTTCGAAATAAGTTTGAAGCATGATATTCAGACTGTAAATCGCTTCACTCAGTTTGCTGTAAATATGCTCTATGCGGGTTATGTCAGCTTGTGACAATGAGGTCACCAGAATGGGTTCATCTATCTGAATCCACTGTACACCTTCCATCTCCAGCTCTTGAAGAAGCTGAATGTATAGTGGAAGGAGTTTTTCAATCCAGTGATCCATTTGCGAGGGATCGTAGCCTTTGGAAAGCTTTAGAAAAGTATAAGGCCCTACAATTACAGGTTTTCCTTCGATTCCGAGCTTTTCCTTCGCCTCGCGGAAAGCTTTCAAAGGGCGATTTTCGACAAGCTGCGGATTTGCCTCATGCAGCTCCGGAACGATGTAATGATAGTTCGTATTGAACCATTTGGTCATTTCGCAAGCGGCTGCGCCCTGACTCCCGCGAGCCATCGCATAGTAAACGGGAAGCGGGACGACACCGCCTTCATAAGCAAACCGTTTCGGCACAATACCAAACATTGTGGCCATATCAAGCATATGGTCATAGAAAGTAAAATCGTTGACCGGGATGAGTTCAATCCCCTTCTGCTGCTGGCGTTTCAGATTTTCAATTCGGATTGTCTCCAAGCGAAAGTGAAGTTCTTGTTCTTCGATTTCACCTGACCAATAGGCTTCGAGCGCCTTCTTCCATTCGCGGCCTGCACCGATTCTCGGATAACCTAGGATACTGCTCTTTATACCACTCATGTTCTTATTCCTCCCATATCTTACACTCATACTTATTGTTGTTGACAATCGAATTTGACAAATAAAAAGAGCATCATTATCCATCAAGAAAAAAGGATAAAGACGCCCTATGTTATAAACGCTGGTATCTTTAACACCTCCCTATCTCCCGTAGGTAAAGCAGTGCTGTCAGAACAGGCAGGTCTCCTGGCTTCAGAATTATCATCATACGGCTGCCTTCCCGGTCATACGACCAGTGGCTTATTCGCCTTGACTCCTCTGTTACAGTGGCGGGACCGCGCCGGCATTACACCGGACTTCCCTTTTAAGCTTCAGCCCATAAGGCTGTGCACCTGTTCCCACAATATTCAATTAGTTTTATATAATATGATTGAATATACACAATGTTAAACATTAATGCAATATTTTTAATTAAGTTAGAACGTACATTCTGCAACATCGAGTGAAGAAGTAAAAGGCAGCCATCATAAAATCAAAACCAATAATTCCATCAATCTCCATCCCATAATCCATACTTCCGATTTCAACTTGAAATTGCTTATTATCAAATCAATTATACATCAAATTATAAAATAGCTTTCATCGCTTCCCATAGAGCATTGCATAGCTCCGTGTTTTTAATAGTGGTACCCGAGTAAGACAGCAGCCATTCGCCGGGAATATAATGTAGGGTAAACGAAGTGTCGAGCTTGTATAAGTATTCGATCATTTGTCCAATAGTTAACAAAGGGAGTGCCTTATGCTTCTCAACTCCGTTTAAATAATAAATCATTTCTTCATGATCACCGAGTGCAATATACTCTCCTTCTTGGGGATTCCATGCATTTCGAAGAGCATCTTTCTGATTATTATCAAGTTGTTGCAAGTGTGCGGCCGTAATACGCTGGATCATAGCGCTCCTCCTTCATGAAGTACGATAAAAAACATATAAAGTGTTTCTGTACTGTATGGATGGAGCCAAAAAATGCAAAAAGACCCGTATACCACGGGTCAATACATGCAATATTTTGCATAGAAGAGCTGACTTTGACCCATCCACTGCTGACGAGGTTAGCTGTCGGGCTCGGGAAAGATGGTTCCCTACATCGAAAAAATGATTCGCCCCAAAAAAACCGGTTCCCCCGCTTTCCGCACTCGTATCACGGAAATTAAGCGTAAATTAATCATACTCAATCGCTAAAGATGAGTCAATTACCAGTTTATTCTGCACTTTTCATCGGATTCAGGCGATATCCTGCTTTTTATTTTTCTTTGCTACATCGACAATGCCCAAAATCAGGAAAATCCGGATGGTGCCGTTTGCCCGGTTAGGGTACATGTTCGCTGCATCCTTAACCGTTGTATGGGTATGAGCCAGACTGTCGGCGCAAACCGTTTATCGCATATAGCCTGCAGAAGCGGCAAAATATATGCGACAATGAGCGCTCCGCGGCGTGATCTGCGCCTATCATACCACCTTGACACCCGCTGAAGCATCTTGTATAGTAACGAATATAATTTCATTTGGACTGCTTACGATGGAAGCACCCGTAAGAGAAGGCTGTATGCCTTTCTTGCTGGTGCTTTTTTCTGTTTTAAGCGGCCTCACATTCTATCGATTCAAGGGAGGGTTATGATGAACACGAGTAAAATTTTCACAGCTTTATTCGCCGTTTTTACGCTGGCTTTGGCCATTCCAACTGTAGTAATGGCGGCTCCAATCGAAATCACAACTTCGATCAAATCATCGCTCGATAAAACGATTGGAGCCGCAGACCGTTCTCAGGCGGCTAAAATCAGTTCGCTGTACAACGAGCTTCTCACGCTCCAAAAACAAGAACAAGACTGGGATGCAAAGATCAAAGCGCTCCACACCGGGAACGGGGAAACTTTGTCCTTACTCAGCAAACAAATCAAACAAATCGATGCAGCCAAATTAGAAAAGTTGAAAGCCGATGTGGAACAAACAAAAGAACAATACAAACCGTTATTCTCCCGTTACAGCTCATTGAATAAACAGATTGAAGCAGCTAGAATGCTGAAAAACAAGGACCTCAGCAGCCTGCTCCGTTTCCAGGCCAACGCCTTGAAAATTCCTGTTCAACTGGCGCGTATGACCATAAAGAACAAAAAAAATGCATGGCATGTAGCTAAGGATAACGCAGCCAAAACGATGAAAAAACTCCGCGCCATCCTGGCGGACATCGACCCCGTTAACGTGCAGATCAAAGCCAAAAAAAGCGCGGTAAAGACTACAGAAACCGGCGTAGCTCCAGTGTGGAGTACGTTTAAACAAGCAGTGAAAAAAGGAGATGCCAAGAGCGTTCTAAGCACTTTCACATCCCTGGTCTCCCTTTCACGCCAAATCAATGAAGAGAAACAAAAAATATTTAACCTTGAAACTAAAATCAGCGATATCCTCTCCATCACGAAGGCACAAATGCCGTAAAGCAAAGGCGCATTTGGAAACCGGATAGCCTTATCGTATTATGATCGCCAACAATTCAGTCAGCCCTTAAATTCTTTTAAAGCAGAAAGAGCACCTCTCGCGGCGCTCTTTCTGCTGGTATTGGTGGAGGCGAACTGTGGTGCAGCCAATCCACAATTCGCCGTCGTATTGTAGTTCGCAGCTCGTTCGGATTGGTTCGTGATTTGGCCCCTCTTGATATATACACAGTAGCAGTATCTAATGAAAACTGTGCGGCCGTTACGGTTGTCCCCATCACATGCCCAAATATTTACAAAACCTTTTAATTACAATAATTTAACGTTAACAATCGGTTGTTATGATATTTAGGAATAAGTAGAAACATGAACCAAAGAAGGGAGAAGCACAACAAATGAAGAAGAAATGGATTATTACCGCTTCGGCGGCACTCACGCTTATGACGGGGGCGGGAATCGTGTCCGCAGCGGATGTGAAAGGTACTACGGCTGAGATGATCACGTTTACGAACAACGGACAAGCGGTCTCGCCCTCATCCTCCCCAGCGGTTAACATTAGCGGCCATTTGTATTTGCCCATTCGCGCATTTAGTGAAGCAACCGGCAAATATGTGGATTGGGACGAATTCCGTAGCAGCGTCGCGTTGACGGACATGCCAGAGCTTTCCGGCAAGTATAAGCTCACCGCACCAGACCTTGCGAAAGGGATCAAGATGGGCGTCGGTTCCTCGCTCACTCACTTGCCGGGCGATCCTGACAATGTATTCTATTCGACCGCCGACCGCGGCCCTAACGGTGAACTCGACGTGAACGGAAAGACCATCCGTACGTTTCCGATCGTAAATTACACTCCGACCATCTACAAGATTGAAATTTCCGACGGTCAAGTCAAGATTCTCGATCAATTCCCTCTGAAGGTAAACGGGATTGACCCCGTTTCCGGCAAAGCTAACATTACCGGGCTGCCAAACATCAAGGACCGTGACGAAACGCCTTATGACGTAAAAGGGGAAAAAGAGCTCGCTTATGATCCATATGGTCTTGATGTGGAAGGAATAGCGTATAACCCGAAGGACGATACATTCTGGATCTCCGATGAATACGGTCCTTCCATTGTACACGTGAAGCGTGACGGCACGCTGATCGAGCGCATCGTACCGAAGGGCTGGGCCGCTCAATTAAATACCCCGTTGGTACCGGCACGTGAAATGCTGCCAGCCGTATACACCAAGCTTCGTCAAAACCGCGGCGCTGAGGCTGTAGGCATCACGCCGGAAGGCAAATACATGTTCATGGCGATGCAGAGCCCGCTGCGCAATCCAAGCAAGGACACCGACAACTCGCGTCAACTGCGCATCATCAAGTTCGATTTGGCGACATTGGAGCCGGTAGCCGAGTTCGTTTATATCGCTGAAGACGCGACGCAATACAAGGGTCTGAAGCAATCCGATATTGTTATCTCCGACCTGGTCGCCGTGAACGAGAACATACTGCTCATCGACGAGCGTGACAAAAACGCAGGAGACGACGCCCAAATGAAGCGCATCTTTTCCGTTGACCTGTCGAATGCAACAAACATCCTCGGCAAGTACGATGATAATAAGTCCGCCTGGAAGACGCTGGAGCAAATGAACATCGAGGAGTTGAAAGCAAACGGCATTATGCCTCCTTCCAAACGCACCGTTCTGGATCTGGTCGCTTTCAAATATCCGTACGAGAAGGTGGAAGGTCTGTCGCTCGTAGATGGCAATACGATCGTCATTGTCAACGACAACGATTTCGGCGTAGGCAGCAATTCTCCGGAGAACGGCACTGATCTGTGGACGTTCAAGTTGCCTTATATGATAAAGTAAACCTCCTGAAAACCAAACAACCCGGCCAAGACCAAATCGGTCCTCCGGGTTGTTTTATTCCTCCCGCATGAATTACCCTTGTTTGGTTTTTACCGTCCAGATCAATCACCTGTTCCGGACACCCGGAGCAGCGGATCGCCCTGAACGACTACGATGAGGATTACGTTCTGCCTCATGATCCCAATAATCCATCAACCAAATATAAGCTCCATCTTGGTCGATATAGATGACCGGATTTGACCCCCCAGCATCCATTTCAAAGCAAAAACCACTTTCTTTCTACTCATTTTCCGGAAGAAACCCTTATACCTCAGCCTATATCAAGCAAGCCGGAATATAACCTGTATGTATATAATCAAAAACTTGTATGGGGCCTACAGCCGTCAAGTAATGTCCAACAAAGACAGCTACACTAAACGGACAGTTTAGGTAAAGATCAATTTTCTCAATGCCTTGTGATTTCAATTCATCCACCGCAGCTTTAACTTCATTGGCATAAGCGGCTGCCTGCTCTGCGCCCCCTATGCTCTGCTGGCCTGCTCCGGACAGGGGGGTCACATTTATTATCAGCTTGTATTGAACATCCGTTTGCTTCAGATGAGAAATAACTGTCTTTTCAATATCGTTAGTGACACTAAGCACCACAATAGCACGTGTGCTGTTCAAATCGTTTCCAATTGATCGTTTTTTAGTCACTTCATACGCAAGATCATGCCTCAATGATGACCATATTTGTTCCCCTTGCGCCACTTCGATCACAGCTCCTCTTGTGCGAGAAAATCTACTACCGATGAGGACTCCCCCAGCCAGGCAAAGTTTGGCGTAAATTCGTATGTAGCCATTCGTAACAACTCGACTCTGTGCCCAGTAATCAGCGGCTTCCTCCAATGCTTTTGCCATAGTAATCCAATTAGCTTCAGAAGGTAGCTTCCTCGGTGATGCATACACATCGAAATATTCGGTCCAATTCAACTCGGCGTGCGGTTGCTCCCCGTACTGTTGCTTGTCGTAGCCGTGAATATGAAGAATCATGGCTTCAGTCCTTCGGGATTGTGCTCCCATAACATTCTGCAAGAAATTACGGATTGTATTGTAAACTGTACTGCTTTTATCGACCTTACATATGCTTGAGTGATCCTCATCGACAACAACTACTTCTCCGCCTAAATATAAGGGAGTCGAAGAAGCTCTTGCTACAATCTGATCTCGCTCCCCTCGCAATGCAATCTGTGGAATTTCGTATTTCAGTGTCTCGGGCAAAGCTTTCGACCCACCTCTATATACATACTTGTTCCAGCTTTCCTCAAGTCTAGCCAATTGTGGATTTTTCCTGCGTAATGAACGTATTTGTCTGTTTACGAACCATTTGGGTAATATTTCGGCCAGCCCAGAACCCCGAAACGGAACAGATAAGTAAACAGCCCCTTTTATAGCTCTAAGATTAGTAATATCATAAGATTCGTAGCGGTTCACAATATATTGCTGCACCACTAATCCACCCATGCTGTGTGCCACGAAAACGATATCCTGTCCCGACAAGGTCGCCAATATATCCGAGTACAATAAATCGGCTACTGCCATGAAATCATATTGTAGAGGCTTGAAGCCGGTACGATAACCATAGCTGTAAAATTCGGCATCCCCCAGTTGTGGATCTTGCCCCAGTAATTCGATCAATGTTTCGGATTGTGAATCGTTCCTCCAAGTATCGTGAGGGTCACCCCCTATACCATGTACAAAGATGACTGAGATTCGGCTGTTCGTTGATCGAGCTACTAGCTTTATTAGTTGCGCTTTCTCTATTCCCATTGTCTTCTCCATTTTTATTCATCTTCTGGCTGTTGATGGTCTATACCATACTGCTCTAGAGCCGCAGCCACTTCAGGATAGTCTACAGCCAGTTGAGCACCGTATTCTGCCAATAATTTTTGAAGGTTTTCGCTATCACTTTTGTTATTTTTCTTTTCCGAATAACTGGCGAGTGCATGTAAAAACAAGGGGACTTCCTGTTTAATAAGTCTCTCTATCAAATTGAGAGTTTGTTCTTCTGATAATTCCATTTCGGAAATTATGTAATCATCAATTGCTTCCTGCCATTTATCCATACTTCTGTACAGATTACCACGGTTACGATAGAGCACAAATTTTCTGCCTTTTCTCATTTCTATTGCTTTTGCATAGTCAACCAACGATTTGTCGAAATAAATCATCTTCGTTTTTTTATCAGATAGCCTCCCAACTCCATGCAAGGCAAGAGCCCGGCAATTATAATCATCGTAGTTAAGTTCAGAATTAGCAGCAGTTTTTATTAAAATCTCAAATTGCTCTAAAGCATCTCTAAAAGATTGCAGTTTTTCATCCGCATCTCTAAGTTTCCAACTATGTTTAAGAAATGATAATGCCAGAGCCCGATTATATTTCAAAATGAAATGACCGTTTACATCCAATCCTCTTTTGTAAAATCGGGCTGCCTGTAAATAAAGAGATTTAGCGGAAAAAGTTTCTGCCAAAATAAAAAAATGATGATGGTCAATCACAGTCTCCCCCGCAGCTTCTTCAAGACGCCTCTCATAATCTTGAATAGCTTCTTCGCTGAGTGTATCATTATCTTTAATATAGCTGATCATTTCTCTAACCAACTGTCGTACAATAGCTTCGTTTACCTGCTCTGGAATCAGATTGGCCATGCCATCCTCTGAGATGATGGCAATGACGCATCCCTTTTTATCTATTTTTAACTTCTCCAGGTAACGGTAGGCTGAATGAAACCTCGCTCCTCGACTTGAGTCTCCCAGATGCTCTTGCGCAAGACCATCCAAGATCACCCCAATAGCATGACAGGCCCCAGTAGTGTCAAAATAAATCGCACCGTCAATTGATGTCAGATGCTTTATGAATGCAGGGCTAATCTCAGTTGGTATGATCGGTGTAGACTGTTTTCGTAACTTCTTCAATTCAATCTCCGCAGTGTCGCGGTCTGTAATTACAACCATTGTCCCGCTTTGCTGCTCAGTTGCCTTCTGAATGACAAGCCGGAGCTTTTCAATTTCCTTATCCGTGATGGGCTGTCCTGATTTTTCAAATTGTGTTTCCATCGTGCGTTTAAAAAGCTCGGGCGTAAAACCTCCATCACCAATTCCCGGATGTTTAAAAGAAATACTGGTCAATTTGTGGGATACAATTTCTAAGTTCATGGTCATTTTGAATATTTTTAATTCATCATCTGTAACAACACGAGCATCCGTATTTTTCTTTTCCTCAGTCGTTACAAGGAGCAAATCATATCTAGATAGTCCTTTAAATTCCACTTTGAACACCAGATTATCTTTTATTTGACTCCAGTCTATTTCACCAACACCATAAATGGCTTTATCATCTGCAATCAAATACAAATCTTTTTCATTGTTTGTAAGCTCAAGTAATTTTCGAATGCGTCGGGCGTCCTCAAGGTAAATTGGTTGATTGTTTTGAAACCTAATTGAATAGTTGACGAGCTTGTCCTCTTCCAACATACTCGACTTTATGAGCAACATACATCCAAACGGACTCTCACCCTCATACGTTCTTGTAGAAATTCCATCGATCTTTTCAAGCAGATTGTTAACATAATACTGATTTCGCACACTTTGTGCTAAATCAGTGTCTGCGCCAGAAACATCGCTTAAACTAGTGCCGTTTATGATAAGGTCTTGAATTCTTCCAAAAAATAACCGGGCCAGCCGCTGAAGGAACTGAATACTGTTCTCTTTATACTTGATTTCGATATCCATATCTTCATTTATAAATAATGTATGGTCTCCCAAATCATCATAATAGTCCTTGAAGTAATAATCCAAGATCATCCTAAGAAAAGACAACTGCGGCTTTTCATGAAAAATATAACGTGTGACAGAATCCGCATATTCGATAGATAGGATGTATTGTATAGTAAACAGTTCTTCTTTCACTTCAAGTACGAAACGGTTGGAATAGAAAATGTTCCATTCGTTCAACAATTGTTTGGTTGGGAGTACCTCATTTATTTCCATAACTGCTTGATTTTCGACAACGTTTGATTCAGATAATTTTCCGATTGGACGCAAATTAGACTTAAAATTTGTTGTCTCAAGATTAGTAAGGAATTGCTTTAAATCTGTATCCCGCTCATCTTGGGAAAGACCAAGTTTTTTGAAAACTTCCTCAGGGCCACTCAATTCCTCCTGAATAATCTCCGTCTCTTGGTCCGGTTTATCGATTAAAACACTTTTGACTCTAACTGTCTCAACCCAATCCTGATTCTCATTAAAAATGATAGCATATAACTTTAAATCCAGCCTGTCATCAAGTTTTTGCAAAATTTGTTCCAAATTTTCATATACCTTCTTATTTATGTCTTCAAATACCACCAAAGAAAGCTACCACCCTTTCAAAGAGAGCCGTATCATGATCATGATATCCGAATGAACGATCTCTTCTAATTAAAAAATAGTAATATTTTCTAACAATTTTAACATATTATATCGTTTTATTTTTATAAATTTTATTAATTAAGAAGATAATGTTTTCATGTAAGATTTCCATTATAATTTTATTATTCATTAAGTATCAAATAAAAAGAGCCTTACCACCATTACAGTAGCAAAGCTCTTTTTATTAGCAATCCACAATTCGCCGCCTCAATGGGCACCGACAGCTTGGTCTACATGCTTCACATAATTACGGTTGAGCAAAACGAATATCACCGATACGAATACAAATCCCGCTCCCACGACGAACGGAACATGAGGGTTGTACCACTCCGCCAATTTGCCTGCGAAGTAAGGCGCTACGGCACCGCCGAGAAAACGCAGAAAGCTGTAAGCGGCAGATGCGGTGGAACGCTCCACCGGAGCAGCATTCATAACACCGGTTGTAATCAATGTGTTGTTATTTCCCAACAGCGCACCGGCAAAAATAACACACGCAATGATCACCCACTGCGTGTTTGTCCAAATACCCATCACAAGCAGTGTAAGACCGAATAAGGTTAACATAACCGACATGGAGTTAACCGTTCCGAATCTTTGTTGGAGCTTAGGAGCCATAAAAACAGAGGTTATGGCCAGCAATATACCCCAACCGAGGAACACATATCCAAGACCGTGTTCATCCAATCCCATAACGAAAGGAGCGTACGCCATCAGGGTGAAGAACCCAAAGTTGTATAGGCAAGCGCAAAGTCCGAAAACAACAAGCGAACGATGCTTCATGGCACGAAACGGGTCGAGCAGAGAAGTCTTTGCTTTCGAAGCCTGGGAACCGCTCGCTTTCGGCATCAGCGTCGTAATAGCAATAAACGCAACTACCATAAGTGCAGCTACCCCCAGAAAAGGGCCTCTCCACGAAACAGATCCCAGCTCACCGCCGAGCAGCGGTCCTACCGAGATGCCGAGTCCGATCGCCGCTTCATACAGGATGATTGCTTTGGTCACGCCGCTTTTCGACAAGGACACAATCGCTGTTAACGCGGTCGCAACAAAAAGCGCATTGCCAAGTCCCCAGCCTCCGCGAAGTCCGACCAGTACCCAGATATCATTGGAAAACCCACCAAGGCCTGAAAAAACCGCAATGATGAAAATACCCATAAGCAGCGTTCTCTTAATGCCGACTCTGGATGTGATCATGCCGGTGATCAACATGGCCACGGCCATGACAGCATTATAGCTTGTAAAAAGCAGACTTACCTCACTGGGTGTTGCATGCATTTTGTGGGCAATGGCCGGCAATATTGGATCTACCAATCCGATGCCCATAAAGGCGATAATTCCAGCGAAAAAAACAGCCCATACCGCCCGGGGCTGGCTGAGAAGCCCTGCCTCTTGGGCCGAACTTGTTGTCATAGCAGCCGAGGCTGCGTTTCGAGGAGAATGTGCCACGTTTTTTACTCACTCCCGACCGGATTTAATCCGTGATTTGGCTTCAATGACCCGTTCGTACAAATGACTGAATTCTGTCCTGATTTCCGAGAGTTTCTCTAGCTTCTGATCAATGATTCTTAGTTGTTTTCCAATAGTGCGCTCAATCTCCGCAAACTTCGCCAGCCTCACCTCTTTGTCCTCAATCTGCCTGATCTCTTGACGCTGCATGTTAAATTCCTCGCTGATCGAAACAAACTCCTGAAGCTCCTGTAATGAAATACCAAGCACATCACGAGCGTTAATGATTTGTTTGAGACGTTCTATATGTTTGTCGGTATATAGACGAAAGCCGCCCTCGCTCCTTTCAGGAGGAAAAAGCAATCCAATTTCTTCGTAGTATCGAATCGTTCGTTTTGTCAGCCTGCATTCTTTCGCAACATCCTCAATTTTGTAGGTACTCATCTCTTCTCCCCTATATCGCGTTCATGGTAACGTAGAATAAAATACCATGATCCTAACCTTTACGTCAACGTTAACTTTAAGTTGGAAAATGAAAGGTAACGTATTGTCCAAAAAACTAAACGGCAATGGCAGTCCAAATTCTGACCGCCCCATCCATGCTAGAGTGTCGTGGTTTGCCAAGACACTTTTTTTGAAAAGTTAAGCTACAATTCCTCCCTTGGTTTTGGTATTTTTGCAACTTGAAGTTAACCGGCGGTATCGACGGTATGACGATATTAGTTAATTTATTTATGCTTGTATACTGTACTATTTCATGCCTGGGGCTTTAATACCCTTTACAACAATTGAATCGTCCTTAAAATTGTAGCTGTAATAAACCTTATAACCTACCTTGCACAAGAATCCGCCGCGTATTGGCCCATGGCCCCTTTTCGTACTCTTTATATCCCTCGAAAGGAGTTACTGCGCTTAGACGCTCCTGTGTCGCTTTAATCAATTGAATTTGAAACTGTACTGTCTCCTCACCGGAAAAATGGATACTTTGTATATTTGCAATTCGCTTCAAAACACTTTCGGTTATCGTGACTTTACGCATTATTTTGAATGGTGCTCCCTGATATATCGAATGGCTTCTTCAGTCGTATAGACTCTGCCAAGCTTTATGTCTTCTTCCGATTCAAGCAACATTTGTTTTAATTCCGGGTCGGCTTCAATTTCTGCCGAAATGTCATCCGAATGGAACGAGTCGGCACGGAGTACCGTCAATCTTACTTCCGTTCCGTACACATCGGCAACAACATCATTTTCGCTATGAAGCAGCTTCCAGAGCGCTTCTTGAGTTTGATTATCCAAGGTCACTCTTTTCACTTGAGACATCTTGATCAACTCCTTATAAATCATATTATACACCAATTACCGATTTCAGGATACCGCCGCGTTCTATGTAGTAACAACGATAAAACATTATAAATCATCGCAACACCAAATGAGAAGTGAAGCTCAAGAATGTAGAACGGATAACGCTATAAAATGCACCTTTAAAAACATTCGAATACTTTGGGACCAAGAGTCAAATGAGCATTGAAATTCAAACCAAAGTAGACATTTCGTCTACTGTGATAAGAATAAATCATGACATAAAAACTTTATGTCTACATTTTGTCTACAAATCTGACTCTAGAAATGGCAAAAACCCGCTACGAGAGCGGGTTCTAGTATGGAGGCGAGGGGAGTCGAACCCCTATACACCAACTTTTTATTGCGTGTTAAACAGAATTACTTATCCTCAATAAGCCTTATATATTACAGCTTTCAGTCCATTCAAAAACCCAAGCTAATGTTAATTCGTATTAACTTAAATTATCGATATTTAATACGCTTGTCTACAAATAGGATACCGAAAATCGAGGGGAAATCTATATACTAACCAAAATTAATGTCTTTTATGTGGACACTGTTTTCGAAAAATAATTGCGAGTAAATCAAAGAATAACCGCTCGTGAATAGAGCGGTTATTTTAACTATCGAACTTCCGTTTGTGGAACAGTGATATCAATGCCATTGACCGTAAACACCCCAGCATTCGTTGCGTCTGTATTGTAAATTTCAATTGTACTAATGGTTTCCGAGAATGTCAGCACTCCTGCAACCGCGTCCGATTCGGTTAGCTGTTCTTGAAGATTACTGCCCTTTCGTATTATGAGTTCAGCCAGTTTTTACTGGTTGAACTCTTTTTCATTAAGGGGTTTAGTACGGGTAGCCGGGGTAGAACGTAACTGCCCGTGGGGCTTTGACCCCGTGCGCTAAACTGTTCACCCCCTACTTGTAGAAACATGTTTGAGGTTGGTTGAGACATTGATCTCGAATAACAAGCGAAGCTATGACACTGCTAGAAGGACTAGGGGCTGCCGGCAAATACATTCGAGCGAAGATGATACGATCAAATGAATCCTGTTATCGGCCTAGATATTGCAAAAGGAGAAAGTCAGGGCCGGGCTTTCTTGGACAAAGGCCAACCTTACGGCAAAAGCTTTACTGTTCATCATACTCATGAAGGTTTGGATGCCTTTCATTCGTTTTTAAAGCTAATTGAGGAAGAGACCGGTCAGAAACCGATGGTTATCTTAGAATCTACAGGTCATTACCACCTCCCCATCACTCGGTTCTTGGAGGATCATAACTGCCTGTTTGTTGTAGTTAACCCAATCTTGTCGTATCAGGCTAAAAAATTATCGAGTTTACGCAAGGTGAAGACCGATGCGGTAGATGCCTACGCTCTCTGTGAACTCTTCTACAAAGAGGACTTTGAGCATCACAAGACAAGAGGAGTTCAGTTATTAAACCTGCGAAATTTATCTAGACAGCATGATGCGATCACTGGCTCATACATTCAAATTAAGTTACAGTTCCAAGCCATACTTGATCAAGTGTTTCCTGAATTTAAAGGTGTCTTTGGGGATTTGCACTCTGCGGTGTCTTTAAAGACTTTGTTGGAGTTTCCGACGTCTGAAGCAGTTCTGAGTGCCGGAAAAACAAAAATATCGGAGAAGATTGCATCGTTATGTACTCGGCGGTCCGATCGTTGGGCAACTGAAAAGGCTGAAGCTTTGATGGCCGCAGCTGACCGGAACCCCTACCGTAAAGCACCGTTCCAAAGCCATCTAATCAGCCTTGAGATGTACGTCAGCATGCTACTTCATTACCGAGAACATCTAACCGCCCTAGAAAAGCAATTAGATGCCCTCGCTAATGAAATTGAAGAATATCAGATTATCCAATCGATCCCTGGTATCGGAGAAAAAATCGCTGCAACGATTATTTCGGAAATCGGTGAAATCGATCGGTTTAATCACCCAAAGAAGCTAGTAGCTTTTGCCGGTGTAGATCCGAGTGTTCATATCTCCGGTAAGTTTACCGCTACAATTAACCGGATAACGAAACGCGGCTCCAGCAGGCTCAGACACACCTTGTTTTTAGCCGTACTTTGCGGTTTGCGACGCTCAGGAACTAAAGGCTTACTACGACAAGAAAATCACGGAAGGAAAGCCTCATAAGGTCGCAATGATTGCCTGTGTGAACAAAATGCTCCACTGGATCTTTCCCCTGCTCAAACGAAAAGAAACTTTCCTCGATATGGCCTAGAGCTAAGAACATGAAAAACCTTCCAATTATATATTGGAGGGTTGTTTGGTGTGCCCAGCTACTAGTATAGCAGCATCTTTCTCGTCTTTAATTGAAAAATCTTGACAAGATATTAGCTGGTTTAGTTCCACAAAAAAGCAGGGACGGCGGCTGATATAGATATACACACAATCATCATTCTTGGTTTAGCATAGAATATTCCGAATAATCGAGAGGAGGATTTGGATGGCAAAGGTAAAACAGGTAAGCCCCCAATTTCGAAGGCTTTGCAACCAATTTACAAGAATTTTAGGTGGAGAAGGAGAAATTGAAGATGGACCCGTTTGTTTTGTAACCCGTGGTCGAAGATTTAAGGAAACAATCTTAGGAATACGCACGAATTCTCCTTTGGTTAATCATCAACTCTTTTCATTTGAATCTCTTGATCGGAAGGGACGCGCACTCTGCTTAGGTGAGACTGCAGTTTTCCAAAATCAAGCGAATCGATTAATTAGAAATCTTCAAAGACGTGGGATTACAGTAACAGCACTTCATAATCACTGGCTCCGTGAAAATCCCCGTTTGATGTACATTCACTGGGAATCTATAGATAATCCCATCGCATTTGCGAGGAAAACCAAAGCGTCGATTGCTTTCTTAGGTTAAACTCAGCCCATATTCCGAAAAATCGAGAGGAGGATTTGGATGGCAAAGGCTAAACAGGTAAGCCCCGAATTTCGAAGGCTTTGCAACCAATTTAATAGAATTTTAGGTGGAACTGAATCAGAAATTACTGCTGGACCCGTTTGTTTTGTAACTCGTACAAGGAGATTTAATGCCAAAATCTTAGGAAGACGCACAAATTCCCCTTTGGTTAACTATCAACTCTTTTCATTTGAATCTCTAGATCGGTCGGGACGCGCGCTCTGCTTAGGTGAGACTGCACTTTTCCAAAATCAAGCTAATCGATTAATTAGAAATCTCCAAAGACGTGGGATTACAGTAACAGCACTTCATAATCACTGGCTAAAGGAAAATCCTCGTTTAATGTACATTCACTGGGAATCTAAAGATAATCCCCTCGCATTTGCGAGGAAAACCAAAGAGTCGATTCGCTTCTTAGGTTAAATTCTACCATTACGAATGAGGAAAGCATCCATTTCCACTTGAACAGGCGGAGACGGATGCTTTTGCTTCTGCAGCTCCGCGAACCCTAGAGACGTAACCTATTCTTCAAAGTACTCGAACAGTTCTCTTCTTACTCTTGCCTTCCGTTCGGCAAGTTTTAATTGCCGGGCGATGGTGTAGCCGATTAGAAAAGCTGCGGCGGAAGTATTGCCGTCCACCGTAAACGGGATGATAGAAGCATCCGCAACGATTAAATTCTGCACCCCATGCACGTTACCCCGGCGATCGACGACTCCGCCCTTTTTCAACGGGGCCATACGAAGGGAGCTCTGCTGATGATGGTTGTGCTCGAAGTTCTCCTTAATAAACTCCTCAAGTCTTTCGTCGTCATCCATTACGTCCGGCGCCGGCGATATCAATCGATAGGAGGGATCAATGGAGGCCAACTCGGTCGCGATATTTCGAACATACGTCTTATAGATGTTTTTCACTGCTTCCATATCGTCGGGGTTATCGAGGAATCCTTCATCCGCCAGCACGATTTTGAGGGGGTCGTTGTTTTGGATTCGAATCGAACCGCGGCTCTTCGGCCGGAGGTATATGATTACTAATGTGAGCATCCCCTCTTCGGAACCGACTCCAATAAGTTGTATGGCGCGACGTTTGGGGTTTCCTCCGCTGGGGTCCGGCAAGAAGGCTCCCCCCGTGTAAAGGGCGCTCGGATCGTCAGAAGGCAAGGCGTTATCATTGGGGTTGGCGGCGAACACAGCGGAGTTGAGCGTGTGGTTTCGTAAGCTCTTTCCTACGTTCGGGTTGTTAAATATGCAAGGGATTCCTGCCTTTCTCAGGTCTCGGGCCGATCCAATGCCTGATAACATCAATATCTGGGCACTATTAATCCCCGCGGAAATGATGACCTTCTTCCGCGCATACGCTTTTAGACGTTTCCCTTCTCGTAGAAACTCCACCCCCTTGGCTTGTTTACCGGAGAATAGTACGCGTAGCACCGTCGAATTAAAATACAGTTTTAGTTTTCTTCCTTTCACCCCTCGTCCGCTAGGAGTCATAATATCTGATGAGAGAAACGCGGTTGATGAGCTTTCTCTATGACCGTTACCGTTTTGAAATAATTGCCATCTGGTAAAGGGACCTAGGGGCGTTCTCGGATCGTTATAATCCACGATCTCCTGCAATCCGGTAGCTTGCTCAATGGCGGAAACGAGCTTCTTCGCCATCGATGTCGGGCGATTCGGCGCTTGCCTGATGTCGATTCTCCCTCGATATCCATGTGCCGACGGACGATCGGTTTGACCGTGGAACTTTTCTAATTTTTTAAACCGTCGGATCGCCCGTGTAGGAGACCACAGCGGCCCCAATACTTTTTCCCACTCTCTAAATACGGCACTTGTGGGGCGTACGTATTGCTCCCCGTTAATGGAGGACCCCCCGCCGAGGAGCCGTCCCGTCGTCCATTCGAACGTACGTCCATCCAACCCTTCTTGCGGAACCCCCTCGCCTTGCCAAAAGTATTGTGGGAAGAACTCCTCCTCCAGCTCGGGCGCGAACGTCGAGTCCCGAATCGGTTCGTCTTTATCGTCGTTTTCCCCCGATTCCAGTACAAGTACGGAGGTTCGTTTATCGTCGGAAAGCATTTTAGCAATGACAGCCCCGGCGGGCCCCGTCCCTACGACAATGTAATCAAAGGTTAATGTTCCGCTCATCCAAATTCTCCTTTACGAAATGGGCTGATCTAGCATATTATCTTTTGCAATCCTGTGTGCCCATCCAAAGAAAAAAAGGACCCCCGGTGTGGAATCCTCGAGTTGCTACTAAACTAATATTAAGCGTGCCTCCGGCCCTTCATAAAGGTATCGATGGTCATAACCCACGGGACCTCTCTCACATCCAAAGGAATTTTTATATGATTAAAATGGGTCAGGTGCCTCCCTGACCCTATCCTGCCGAGATTAAAATGTTTATTTCCTACCAATACCTAGTGCTTTGGGACACTCCGACTTAGCGACAACCAACAAGATCTATACTCACAGATTTGATAAAACACACAAAAACACTCACTTCTAGGGGTACCATCTCTAGGATCTTTAGTATCCTTTAGGAAACTTCCTGCTAAACTAGAAGCTTGATATAAATGAATTATTGTGTCACTAGTTAAACCATCTTCTACAAGAACCCCTATCGCATCTTCAGCATGATTTAGACCCATGTTTTCCACTGTTCTATTTCCCCTATTTCCATCCCAACGCTTACCTGCAATAAAATCGTGATACGCTTGCTCGTACCTGCCACCACCTGCCAATTTGTACTCAGACAAGGTAGGTAACTTCTCATTGATCTTTTCCATAACCTTATCGTACTCAGTCTGATTCTTAGACCCGTAGTAATGGCTACCATAGAGGACTTGCATCCCTCTAATCGTCTGACTGTCCTCGACAGACGGTTTACTCTCCTGAACAGGCTTGCTCTCCTGAACAGGTTGTGAAGGAGTAGTGACCTCACCAGTGCTTGAGATGATTGCAGTACGAGAAGCATTATCCCACTCGACTTTAGCACCTAGCGACTCCGATACAAAACGGAGGGGAACCATTGTTGAGCCGTTAATTGTCTGCGCAGGAACATCTAGCTTAATTGCCTGTCCGTTGACATATGCTGTTTGGTTTCCGATTTGGACAACTACCTCAATATCTCCCTTAGTACCTGTAGCCGTTCGGGTGTCGTTATTCCACTCAACCTTGGCTCCAAGCTCCTCGAAGATACCCCTGAGGGGAACGAGGGTACGTCCATCAAGTTACCGCAGACTGAGGGTACTCTTGCACTACTCCATCAAGGGTGACGGTGACCACATCTTGATCCGAAACCCTTACAGCCTGAGCCGATACAACCCCGCTCGATAAAACTATTGAACTGGCTAACGCCGCACTCAAGGTGATCGATAGCATCGTCCTTTTTATACGAAAAGCCATGAAATCAACCTCCAAACACTTGTTCTACTTTGTTAATATGTAATATTTTGGTATTTTGTTGAATACTCTATCTGTCAATATATTACAGACAATTCATGATGGTTGTGAAAGGAGTTTTTCCCTTGAACAACCATCTTCCTCAAATAAAACATCTTATCGGCAAACATATAAAAGGCTTGCGAATCGATAGAGGACTCAGCCAAGAAGATCTGGCTGGACTCTGTGAAGTTGACCGTTCTTACATATCAATGATCGAAGTCGGAAAAAACGAACCATCCGTCACCAAGATCTTTCAACTTTGTGAAGCCCTACAGATAAACCCTTCCAATTTCTTAAGGCTTGTTGAAGCCGATCTGAAAAAGTTGAGCGACTCTGAATAATCATCAAAATGGAGTGGAAGCGTGGTCGGCTCCCACTCCAATGTTTTTATCCTGAGATGAATTCTTGCAACTCCTTTACATTCGCCATCCCGTCTCGGATTCCTGCAACATACATGGATTCTTTTTCCATAGCGTTGCGGTAGTTTAAAACTTCTTCCCATTCAAGGATGAGCCGAAACTGATCGTAGCTCAATTGTTGTTTGAGTTGTTGCTCAAAAGAACGCTGGTTCTCACGTAAAGATTCAACTGCTTCTGTCTGACTTACTATTTTCGCTACTTCATGAAATCTTTGTTCCAGTGCAGCTTGCATCCATGCTGGACATGATTTGATTGACACAAAAATCCCCTCCTCAGGTAGTAGTTTGTTGATGTTACCGTAGAAGGGGAGTATGTTCCAGTATATTCTATGTCACGATATTTGTCGGATATTTTGCGATGCTCGCAACTGTGAGATTATGGATTCGCGTTCGCAACGTAAGGTCTCGATTTCTTCAATAATTTCACGCCGCCGCGCTGTTGTCGTACCAGTATTACCGTGTTCGAGGACGAGCTTGCAATGATGTCTTGCAATGTCCACCAACTGCGCCAGTGTCGCATCGTCCACTTCCAATCCGATCAAGGAATAGCGATTTGAAGATGCGGCTTCAATTCTCATTTGGTATTACCTCCTAATTTTAGGGTTTTGTGTATGTTAGCTCTAGTCGGGAGCGTCTGCAAGCTATTTCTGTACATAAAGAAAAGCTCAAGCGCTATCTCTGCTTGAGCTCTGTCTGGAAGTCACTTATCACATTATGACCGCCAAACAACAAAATCCCGGAATAACAAAAAAAGCTCAAGCCAACTTTCAGCCCAAGCTTGCCACCCCTTATTAGTTTTTGCACCCTAACGCTATTCTATTTTGCTCTAGCACTTAATACATTCACGAACGTAACCCTCTTCATTGATTTCCAAGTATCTAAAACCAAATCAACATCCACCGGTGTTACATTATGAATATATAAATTCAACTTATCTAACAGACCTCTTTTATTTACTAGGTCTCTCCATAGACCAACATTTGATTTGAATTCCTTTGAAGTGTTCGGAGCGGTACTCCATTTATTCAGGACATTAGTAATTGAAGATGGGAGAGCTGTCTCCTGATACAACGACCCTACCTTTTTTGATGCATACTGCGTTGCAGACTCTAATAATGTCCTGTAAAGACAAACTGTTGCATAAGGATAAAATAATACATTCAGCTTGCTTAGTTCACATACCGTCTGATATATCTTATTTCCTAAGTCATCGGTATTTTTCAAAGAATCAATTAATTGTCCTTCAGAAGCAGTAAAAGTAAGATTGTTCCGTTTCTTATGCTGAGGTTTGAACACTGTTTCAGGTTCATAGCTCTCCTCCTGGTCATCCTCTGTATCACCGCTATCAGAATCATCTTGAATCTGATTATCTGTGACGTCTTTGTCTACATCATCTTTGTTAGTACTCTCATCATTTGAATCCCCTGATTCTTGACCTGAGCTCTTGTCATGGTCAGTGGGCTCTTCGCTATCAGATTGATCCTCTACTTGATCATTTTTACCACCGCTTGCTCCTGGAGCTGTTCCTTTTGTAGTATTTGTATCAGTGTCTGTATTTGTACTCCCGGTTCCATTCTTAGTAGGAAGTGATGTAGTAGATGATGACGTTCTCTTATATTTTGGATTTTTTTCTGCAACATCAATATTTAAAATCATAAACATTATTACGCCTTTAATTAGATACATCAGCTTTACAAATACTGTATCTTGTATAAAATCTGCTCTTTCATTAGATATCTTAAGCTGCTCTTTTGATTCATCGAAATATGGCATATTAACAAATCCAAAAACATTATGTGGTTTAAGACGCGTAGCCTTCTTCCTTTGCGAGAAATCTGCCAATCCCAACCAATCAAGCTCTTCAGATAAATAATTATACATGGCAAAATCATTTACATATACATTCACGCCAGCTCCATGATCCTTAAGCATGCCGCCTGCTGTATTTTTCTCATATACTAATAAACGCCCTTCAAATGAAGGTACTCCTTTTACATTCTCTAGCTCCTTAAAACTGATATTATCATTTGTTGTTTCCGCTGAATTAAGATGCCCGAAAGCTGACGGTATTGCCTGTCCAAGGGTTGACGGATATAATGACCAAGCAGGTATCCGAGAAAAGGAAAAG
>LNAP01000638.1_pt1 | contig 38566 bp, 40 predicted proteins | sample 602601 | NCBI WGS metagenome assembly LNAP01 (sample SAMN02440304, study PRJNA202911) | soil metagenome | biome: Subtropical and temperate rainforests or woodlands; isolation source: soil samples (1 kg each in a 20% v/v slurry with milli Q water) were... ... | reverse complement strand
CGCAAGCACACCGAGAACACGCATGTCTCGATTTCGGCGCTCAAACAAGAGCTCGCGGACATCGCCCGTATCGGCTATGCCATGAATCGGGGTGAATGGCGCCCCGGCATAGGCGGTATCGCGGCGCCGGTCTTCAACGGGCTCGACAAGGTCGTCGCCGCGCTGGGCATATCCGGTCCGCTCGAGCGGCTCACCAATCAGAAGATGGCGCAATTCGCGCCCCTCGTCCAACAAACCGCGCGGGAATTATCCGCGCACATGGGTTATCGCGGCGGCTATTTCGGCCTGGCCGCGTGATGGGAGAATCAATGCAACAAGAGTCAACGCTCAAGGGCATACGCGTCATCGAGATCTGCAACGTGGCCGCGGGGCCGTTCTGCGGCATGCTGCTCGCCGACATGGGGGCGGACCTCGTCAAGATCGAGCAGCCCGGCAGCGGCGACACGCTGCGCAGTTGGGCGCCGATCACCGACGGCTACAGCGAAAACTTCGCATCCCTCAACCGCAACAAACGGTCAGTCGCCCTTAACCTCAAGAACGAGCAAGACCAGCAAGTGGCGGCCAGACTCATCGCGCAGGCCGATGTCCTCATTGAAAACAATCGCCCCGGGGTCATGGACCGCCTGGGGCTGGGTTATGCCGCGATGCGCGAGCAAAACCCGGCCCTGGTTTATTGCTCGATTTCGGCATATGGCCAAAGCGGCCCGCGCAGCCAGGAAGGCGGGTTCGACCTGACTCTTCAGGCCATGAGCGGGCTGATGAGCGTCACGGGCGAACCCGGGGGCGCGCCGATCAAATGCGGGGTTCCCGTCTGCGATTTTACGGCCGGCCTGTATGCCGCCTTCTCCATCGCGACGGCGCTGCGCAGCGTAGCGCTTGACGGGCAAGGCACGCATATCGATGTATCCATGCTGGGCGCGACCCTGGGCATCGCAGCCTTGCAGACATCGCAATATTTCGGCACCGGCATTGACCCGGTCAAGCTCGGCTCGGCGCACCCTCGCAACGCCCCCTATCAAGTGTTCAGGTGCGAGGGCGGCTATTTCGGCATGGCGGCCGGCAACAACTCCTTATGGAAAGCCGTATGCACGGTGGTAGAACGCGAAGAGCTGGTCCTGGATGCCCGCTTTGTCAATCCGACCGATAGAGCCGCCAATCAGGACGCGCTGCGGGAGATACTGGAAGAAATCTTCGCGGCGGCCGATGCCGAAACGTGGCTGAAACATTTCCGCGGTGCCGGCGTGCCGTGCGCGCCGATCAACGATTATTCCGACGTGCTCGCGGACCCGCAGGTCGAGCACATGGAATGGGTGCGGGACCTCGAACTGCCGAACGGCGCGCGCACCCGCACTTTCGTCTCGCCTGTCCGCTTCGACTCCCGCAGCGCCGAGCTGCGGCTTCGCCCGCCGGCGCTCGGCGAACATAATGAAGAAGTGCTGGCCGAGCTATTGAAACGACAAACCGCAGAGTAGCCACCCATGTCCGAGCAATTGATCATCGACCGTCAGCAGAGCCGCTGGACCTTCACCCTGGACCGCCCCGAGAAGCGCAACGCGCTCTCGCGGGAAATCGTGGAGGCACTCATCGAAGGCGTCGAGGCGGCACACCGCGAAGGGGCGCCCCTGCTGGTTTTCGGCGGGGCGGGCAGGAATCTGAGCGCGGGCTTCGACTTCACCGGCTACGAAGAGCAGAGCGAGGGCGACCTCGTCCTGCGCATGGTCCGCATAGAAACGCTCCTGCAGCTCGTGGCGGGCTCTCCGGCTCTTACCGTCGGCCTTGCGCGCGGCAGGAACTTCGGGGCGGGGGTGGATTTGTTTGCGGCGTGCAAGCTGCGCTACTGCACGCCTGATGCCAGCTTCCGCATGCCCGGACTCAAGTTCGGACTGGTGCTGGGCACGAGGCGATTTCGCAATATCGTCGGCGCGGCCAACGCCATGGCTATCCTGGGCGCCGCCAGGCCTTTCGACGCCGACGAGGCCCTGCGCATCGGCTTCGCGACATCCGCCGTCGTGGAGAACGAGTGGGCCGGACTGCTGTCGGACGCGGAATCGGCGGCCGTTGCGCTCGATCCCTGCACGCGCGCCTCCCTGTATGCCGCGCTGAATGCAGATGAGGCCGACAGCGACATGGCGGCACTGGCGCGCTCGGCGTCCCGGCCGGGGTTCAAGCAGCGCATTCGACAATACTTGGCGGGATGATCCCCGCTGTCTAGGAGAAATACATGTCATCTGGATTCAATAACCTGGACAAGCAGGTGTCCATTGAAGCGCTGGCCGCGCTCATTCCCGACGGCGCCTCGGTGGCCCTCGGTGGCAGCTTTCTGCATCGGGGCCCCTTCGCCCTGGTGCGCGAACTCGTGCGTCAGAAAAAATCCGATCTCGAAATCGTGAAGCAATCGCCGGGCTACGACATCGACCTGCTGTGCCGGGCCGGCGTCGCAACGCGCGCGCGCACTGGTATCGTGGCCATGGAAGGCAATTTCGGACTGGCGCACCACTATCGGAAAGCCGTCGAGACCGGCGCGCTGCGCCTGGAAGAGCATGCATGCGCCACCCTGACCGCCGGCCTGCGCGCGGCCGCTTTCGGCACCCCCTTCCAGCCCTGCGCCGGCATCGATGGCAGCCATCTCATCGAGATCAACGGCTGGAAGAAACTGGACGATCCCTACGGGAAAGGCGACCCCGTCTGGGTGATCCCGGCCATCCAGCCCGACTTTGCCGTGATCCATGCCAACGAGGTCGACGCCCGCGGCAATGTTCGCGTGTTGGGAACCTCGCATTGGGACCGCATCATGAGCCGCTCGGCCAAGCGCGTGCTGGTCGTGGCCGAACGCGTGGTCGACACCGAGATCTTCGAGCAACAGCCCGAAGTGACCTTGATCCCTTATTTTCTCGTGCAAGCCTATGCTGTGGTGCCCCAAGGGGCGTGGCCGGGATCATGCTGGCCGGATTACGAGATCGATTACCCGGCCGTCGAACGCTATCTGGAGCCGGGGCCCGAGGCCTTGCAGGCCCATCTCGATACCGCCCCCGAAGCCTTGCAGGAGCATGTTGAATGAGCGCCGACTGGACCCCCTTTTCCTACATCGTGACCAACCTGGCCCGGTTCATCCGGCCCAACGAGATTACCTTCAGCGGCGTCAACTCCACCATGCCCATGCTGGCGTGCCTGATGGCCAAACAAGCCTACGAGTGGGACTTTATCTATATCAATGTGGCCGGCGGCGTGGACCCGCGCCCCTCGAAGATCCCCATCTCAAGCTCTGACCCTGTGCTCGCCGAGCACACGGCCTCGATCTTCGCCAATGAAGACTTCTATGATCTGTGCTGCCGCGGCCGGATGGACCTGACCTTTCTTGGCGCCGCGCAGATCGACGGCGAAGGCAATGCCAATAACTCCTGCATTGGAGACTGGCATCAACCCAAAGTGCGGCTGCCCGGCGGAGGCGGCGGCGCTGTCATGCTGCCCACCGCAAGGCGCGCGTGCACGTGGCGAACCGAACACTCGCCCCGTACCTTTGTCGAGCAACTGGATTTCCGCACCTCCTGGGGCGGCTTCCACGGCGTCGTGACGCCCATCGCCGTATTCGTGAAGAAGAACGACCGCCTGGCCCTGCAATCCTGGCATCCGGAATCCAGCCTCGATGAAGTCAAGGCGCGCACCGGCTTCCAGTTCGATCACGAAGGGGCCAAACCGACCGCGCCGCCCACACAAGGCGAAATTCAAGCGCTGGCCGCGCTCGATCCGGACCGCGCCTTCGAGCGCGATGCCGCCGTAAGTCTGCGATAGGAGAGACGCGTGCGTAAAGAGGAGACCAGTTTGCCGGGCGCCTACCCATCGCTTTGGCGCTCGGAAGCATGGGCGCCGCGCCCCGCCTTGACCGACGCGAAGGGCGAAACGACCCTTTCTTACGGCGCCCTGTACGAGCGTGTCAGCGGTATGGCCGGGCGGCTGCGCCACGCGGGCGTAAAGCCGCGGCAACTGGTGGCGCTGTCGATGGAGCGGTCCATCGACAACGTGCTTGCCTTGCTCGGCCTCATGGCGGCAGGCGCCTGCCCCTGCCCGCTCGAACCCCGGCTGGCACCCGCGGAGATCCATGACCGCCTGCAGGCCGTCGGCGCCGGCACCGTACTGGTCGACGCGGCCAATGAGGCCGGTGTAGCGCCTGCGAGCGGCTTGCGGGTATTGCGCGCCGATACGCTGCCTGCCGCGCAAGCATACTGGTCTGAAGAAATCCAGCCTGAAGATCCGGGCCTGTTGCTGTTTACGTCTGGAAGCACCGGCCGGCCCAAGGGCGTCCTGCTCAGCCACAAGGGGCTGCTCAATAACGCCAGGGGCGTCATTCCCCTGACGGAATTGAATCAGCGCGACAAGCTGCTGCACGTCATGCCGCTGTACCACACCAACGGCCTGAACAACCAGCTGTTCAGCCCTTTTCTGGAGGGCGCGCACGTGGTGCTGGCAGACCGTTTCCGCGCCACGGATATGCCGCAGTTGATGGATTTTCATCGCCCCACCATCATCACCGGGGTGCCCACGATGTACTCCCGCATGCTCGAACTGTCGTTCACGCCGGAAAGCCTCGCCGCCTTGCGCTTTGCGCGCTGCGGTTCGGCGCCCATCACCCAGGAACTGCACGTCAAGATCGAAGCGCTGCTCCAGCGGCCGCTGATCGTATCCTACGGCCTGTCCGAAGCGACATGCACCTCCACCATGAACCCGCCTGGCCAGCGCAAGATCGGCTCCATCGGCAAGGCCCTGCCCTTCCAGAACATCTACCTGTGCGCCAGCGATGGCAGCACCATACACGAACCGGGCATCGATGGCGAAATATGCATCGAAGGCGAGAACCTGATGCTCGGCTACCTGGGAACACAAGGAGACGGCGTGCTCGAACCACCCGACATGGTGTTGCGCACCGGCGATCTCGGACGCATGGATGAGGCGGGGTACTTTTACATCACAGGCCGGATCAAGGATGTCATCATCCGTGGCGGCGAAAATATCTCCCCGGCCATCATCGAGCAGGCCATCAGCGCCAGCCCCGAAGTGCGCAGTTGTTGCGTCCTAGGCCGCCCCGATCCCGACCTTGGCGAAGTCCCCGTCGCTTTTGTTGTTCCCGCCGATTCCGCGCGATGCGACAAGGCGGCCATCCAGGAGCTGGTGCGCGAGCGCCTGTCGCGCATCTACCATCTGGAAGACGTCTTCTTCGTGGACGCCTTGCCGGAAAACTCGGTTGGAAAGATAGACCGCAAGGCACTGGCGAAATCCTTGCCTGCATCCTACTGACCTGAAGTGACCTCATGGTCCGGCACCAACTCTGGATATGGGCCGTCTTTATATGTACCGGTCGCGAGAACGAGCTCGCGCAGCTTGCGACGATTGACCTTGCCTTGCGCATTGCGCGGAAAATCCCGCAGGATGGCATAGATGCGCGGCTGCTTGTGGCGAGACAGCTTCCGGGCACATGCGCGCGCGGCATCTTCCCAACCGGGATCGGGGTTTTCAGCGACCGCAACAATGACTTCTCCCCAGTAATCCGATGGAATCGAAGTGACGACTATGCCACCGGCTGCGCTGCCCTCTGCCAGCACCCATTCGATTTCGTCGGGGTTGACCCGATATCCGCCTGTCTTGATGACGTCGGCCAAGCGTCCGGTCAGCCACAATCGGCCTTGGGCGTCGATGTATCCCTGATCGCCCGTCCGGTGCCAGCCCTGCGGTTCATGGGGCGTGAATCCCTCTACGGAAAGCATACCGTTGGACATCTGCTGGGCTCTCAGCCAGACCTCGCCCTCGGCGGCGCCTGCATCATCCTGCTCGCCCGCTTTGCCGTCTATATGAACCTCGACGCCGGGCGCCGGCCAACCGACGCAGGTGCCGAGTCCGGACAACGGTCGCGAGTACAGTTCTGCCGACTCGTGGCCGTCGAGCACGGTAATGGGATTGATGCACTCGGTCTTGCCAAAGGTGACTCGTACAACAGGCCCGAACATCGCCGCCGCCGTCTCGTACACGGAGGCAGTAAGCGGCTGTGTGCCGGTAAAGACGCAGCGCACGCCCTGGTACCGGCGGCGCTCGAGCACGGTCGCCAGTTTTGCCAACATGGTCGGCGGCGCAAAAATGGCCGATACACTGCCGGAGCCCAGCCAATTTCGGATCGGCTCCGCGTACACGCCATTTAGCAAAAGCACTTCGCCCCCATAGTCGCACCAGGCAAACGCCAGCAATGATGCGCCATGAGTGAAAGGCGTCATCAACAGAATGCGCTCGCCCCGTTTTGGCACAAATGGCAAGGTTGCTTTAAGCAGCTGTTCACCGACCCACCGGCGGCCATGGGTGTAGACGGCGGCCTTGGGAAAGCCTGTCGTACCGGAGGTAAACAGAATCCGGCCTGGCACGTCCGCTGGAACGGGATCGAAATTCCTGCCGGGATCAGCAGGCGCGACGTCCTCTACCCGTAGCGCATCCAGGTTCTGCTCACGCACATCACTTTCCCGCTGGCGATTGGTGATCACCAGGCGGAATCGGGCAACCCGCGCGCTCCATGCGATCTCCTGACCGGTATAGCCGAAATTCATGGGCGTTTCGGCCAGCCCCGCCAACTTCAAACCGTAAGACACCCAGGCCGCGGCCAGGCCGTTGGGCAGCAGAGTGGCCACCTCGGTTCCGTGGCCAATGCCGCGCTCGTATAGGAGGTGGGCAAGCGCATGTGCCCGTACACTGAGCTCGCCGTATCCGAGCACGTTCGCTCCATCGTTGAAGGCGGCGGCGCCGCCAAAGCGACTGGCCAGCGTACGCAGCGCCTGTGACCAAGGTATAGCCGGCGATAGGAACCGGCCACTATTCATCGAACTCATTTCAGCCGCCCCCGCTAATGGGCATCCATACCTGGGGCAGCCAAAGCGAAACCGACGGTACATAAGTGATGACGGCGAGCAGCACGAGCATCACAACCACAAAAGGAGCTGTGCCCCGCGTAACCTCGAGCAGTGGCGTCTTGGAAATATTCGCGATCACGAAAAGGTTCAGTCCCACCGGCGGCGTAAGGAGCGCAATTTCCATATTGACCACTATGATGACGGCGAAGTGAATAGGATCGATGTCCAGCGGACCGAGCATAGGCAGTATCAGCGGCAAGCAGATCAGCATCACCGAGTACACCTCGAGAAACATGCCGAGAAACAACAGCAGCACATTGATGGCGATCAGAAACTGCCAGCCGGAGATATTCGATTCCTCAACCAGGGCGACCAGCCAGGCGGCAATCCCGCTTTCAGTGATCCAGTGTCCGAATGCCAGTGCCACGGCAACAATGATGAGGATGGAAGCCGCGTTGCGGATTCCTTCCGCCAGTAAGGGAAGCACCTGGGAAACCGTGATGCCGCGGTAGACAAATAGCGAAAGCAGCGCAGCGACAATGGCTGAGAGCGCCGCTGATTCGGTCAGGGTGACGACCCCTCCGTACAGCCCGCCCAGCACGATGACGGGAATCGACAGAGCCGGAAGAGCGAGCACTGTCTGATGGACCTTCTCGCGCATCGAAGCGCCCTGTGTTCCCTTATATCCCTTGCGACGACTGAACCAGACGATGTAGGCGCCCAGGAAAGCCACCTGAAGCAGACCCGGGATGACCCCCGCGAGAAAGAGCCGCGGAATGGATGTATCTGAAAGAACGCCGAACACCACAAAGGCAAGTGATGGCGGAATCAAAATCCCGAGCGTACCGGACGCGCCCACGACCCCCGCTGAAAATGAGCGGCTGTAGCCCCCTCGGTGCATGGCGGGTATGAGAATCGTGCCCATGGCAATAGCGGTTGCCACCGAGGACCCGCACATCGCCGCAAAAACTGCGCAAGACAGCACCGAAACCAGGCCGAGCCCGCCATGCACCCGTCCTATCCAGCTTGCCGCCGCATCGATAAGCGCCCGTGCCACGCCGCCGCGCTCCATGAAGGTGGCGGCAATCACGAAGTACGGAACGGCCAATAGCGTCGTCGAGTTCAGCTCGTCAGTCAGCTTCTGCGCATAAGACATCATGCTGCCGTCGGCGCTGAACAGCGCCGCGCCGGTCACCCCGAGCGCCAGGTAAATCGGGACGCCCAAGACCAGCAGGACCAGGAAAGAGCCAAGAAGCAGAGCGCTCATGTTAGCCCCTCAAGCGAAAGTGACCGACGATGCGGAAAACGTAATGAACGGCTGCCAGAGAGAAGCCGACAGGCAGCGCGGCCATATATATCCATAGCGGGAAACGCAGCGAACTGATGGACAAATCGTCAAAAGCGTACGATTGCCAGGTGATGAGCGCGCCGTAATAGACAAGCAGCAAAGAAAACGCCAGGCCAAGCACATCACTGAAGATATGCAGCCGCTTTTGAACGGTGCCGCTGAACATGCCCACGAAAAGGTCGGCCTTGACATGGCGATCTGCGGCCGTGACGACGCCCAGTACCAGGAAAATAGCCCAGACAGTGATGTAGACCTGGACTTCGTCGCTCCACTCGAGCGTGAGGCTTGGCGCAACGAAACGCACCACAATGTTATAGAGGCAGACCGACAACGTAGCAAGGCCGAGCAGGCCGACAATGGTTTGCTCGACCTTGAATCGAGATGCGGAACTGGTCTTGTCGAGCTCTGCGGCCGCCTTCTCGGCCAAGCCGCCGTAAAGCGAAGCGCCCTCGGGGGAATCCCCCCGATCGGAGCGCGCTTCGGCTCGTGGGTCAGACTGCTCTTCATCGCGCCCCACCTGGGAAGACATGGCTGTAGCGTTTAGCTTGTGCCGCGGGATGGCCGCCAAGTGATTCCTGGACATTAGAATTCCACCTTCGCGTTGCGCAACTCCTCTTTCGCGACGTCCACCGTCTCTTGGTCTATCTTCATTTCCTTGACCACTCGAGACTGAATGCTCATGAGCGCTTTGCGCATCTCAGCAATGCTCCCGGGGGATGGCTGCGCCATCTTCACGCCGTGATCGATCAGAACCTGTCGCGCTTTCTGCTGCGCTGCAGCGGCCATTTCGCGTTGCTTCGTCACCGAGATCTCCCAGGACTGCAGAATGGCGTCCTGGACTTCCTTGGGTTGTTCTTCCCAGAACGACAGGCGGATCATGGGCACATACTGGCCCATGAACTGGTTGTCCTCGAAGCTATACTTCAAGCCGGAGTCGTACAACTTTGCAGTGGCCGCGCTTTCGTGCGTAGTGGCTACACCCTGGACTACACCCTGGCTCATGGCCATAGGAAGATCTGGATAGGGAATCAAGGTTGGAACCACATGCTGGAACTTGAGCCGCTCGGCGTTGGCGGTGCCTCCGGAGAAGCGGATTTTCATGCCCTTCAAATCGTCGTAAGAGGCGATTTCCTTGGTGGTGCTGTAGAAGTGCTGCATGCCCAAATCGGACCACTTCCCCAGGACCTTTACCTTGAGGCGATCTTCCAGACGCTTGTTGAGGAAATCGCCCAGTTTGCCGTCGACGACGGTGTGCACGACATCTGCATCGACGCCATAAAACATCGGCAATGTCTGTAGCGCGACGGTAGGCACCAGTCCGTCGAGTTGCCAGGTTCCCGGCACTCCCATCTCGATCGCGTTCTGCCGCAACGCCTTGGGGACATCCCGGTCGCGATACACTTGGCCACTGGGGTAAACCTCGATCGCAAGTTTGTCGCCCACCCGTTTCTTCAGTTCTTCGACAAAGATCTCTACACCCTGGTTGCGTACATGGCTTGGATTGGTGTCTAGCGAGATGCGGAATTTTTCTTGGGCGAATGCCGGGCCTGTAGCCAGCACGGAGGTGAATGCGGCTGCATATCCGATGCAGGCCAGCGCCATACGAATTTTCATCTTTGTCTCCTGGAATTGACTTGATTAATTCGTGCCTTGGCATGTTGCTGGCCAGGCTTTTTTTTAAATGTACCTACATTTGATTTTCTTGTAAAGGAAACCGTCTGCGAATTTTCCCGGACATTGGCGGAATGCCAGAAAAAGTCAGGGCATCATGGCAGTTGCGGCATGCTACCGAGTACACGACAATAAGCGCGAAAAGCAAGCCACTACCATCTCTTTGGATACATCATGCGGAAGACAGGAACGACGAAATGAGCACAAACAAAAAGACAGCGCCTCCCTCGCAGCCACGTTATTTATGGCTGCGGGAATGCCTGCTCAACGACATCATGCAGGGCAAGTACCCGGTGGGCAGCCTTCTGCCCGCCGAAAATGAGCTGACCTCCATTTACGGCGTAAGCCGTCATACCGTGCGCGAGGCGTCACGCAAATTGGCCGACGACGGATTGATCTCCAGGCATCCCGGCATTGGCACCATCGTGTGCTCTCGTAAAGAAAAACCCGTCTACGTGGCGGCCCTCGGCTCCTTGCCGGAGCTTTTCGAGTACACACACACTACGCGGGTGGAAGTGCACAAAAGCAGCAATATCGTCGCCGACGCCGCCCTCGCCGACGCGCTCGAATGCGAGGAAGGGTCTGAATGGGTCGAGCTGACGGCCCGCCGCTACGCCAGGGGAAAAGACATACCCATTTCCTTCACCCGGATCTACCTCCGGCCAGAGTTCTCTGGCATTCGCGAGAGACTGCGGGGTAATCATCCCAGCATCTACAGCATGCTCGAAGAAGTGTATGGCCAGACCATCCACACCGTACGGCAGGAGATCGCCGCTTCCCTGCTTTCGGCACCGGCCGCGCGACTGCTCGGGCTAAAGCCACGCGGACCTGCCCTGCACTTGAAGCGCTCCTATCTGGACAAAAGCGATCGCCTGCTCGCCGTGTCGTCCAATTTATACCCGGCCGGGAGATTCGAGCTCCGCACTTCCTGGACGCGCGGCGGGAAGAGAAAAGACGCCTGACCGCGGTCCCGCCTCTCCAGGTTCGCCCGTGGCCGCCGGCGGGTTATTGACATCCCGCGCCATGCCCTCTACCATGTGTACGTACAATTAATGTACGCACATTTAAAACGCAGCTATAGCGGGCCCGTTCAACATGCCAGAACAAGCAAACAAGGAAACGCCAAGCGCAAGGCCGTTCACCGGCCTCGTGGTGGTCGAGCTCGGACATAGCGTTGCCGCTCCTTTTGCCGGACAGATTCTTGGCGAACTGGGTGCCCGCGTCATCAAGATCGAGAAGCCAGGCGGAGACGACGCCCGGAAATGGGGACCGCCCTTCGTGGACGGGGCTTCCAGCATTTTCCAGGCGCTGAACCGCAATAAAGAATCGGTCGTATGCGACTTGCGCTCGCCTCAAGAGCGTGCGGGGCTCAAACAGTTCATCGCGGAGAACGCTGATGTCGTCCTGCAGAATCTTCGCCCCGGGCAAGTCAGCAAGCTTGGACTGGACGCTGACAGCCTTGCAAGCCTGAGTCCTCGCCTCATCTACTGCAATATGGGATCTTTTGGGCACGCCGGCCCCCTTGCCGGCAAGCCTGGCTACGATCCCCTGATGCAGGCGTTCGGCGGCATCATGAGTACCACCGGGCATCCGGGCAACGCTTCCGTGCGTGTAGGCCCGTCCATCATCGACATGGGCACTGGCATGTGGGCGGTCATCGGCATTCTGTCGGCGCTACACGAACGGCAGCTCACCGGCCGAGGCCGCACGGTGGATGTGTCTCTTTTCGAAACAGCGGCATGCTGGGTTTCACTGTTGGCTTCCCAGTACCTCATTTCGGGAGAAGTGCCGACTAAGCAAGGGTCGGGCGCAAGCAGCATCGTCCCGTACAAGGCCTATGCCACTCAGGATGGCGGTGAAATCGTGGTCGCTGCGGGAAGCGACGGTTTGTTCCAAAGGCTTGTGAATGAGCTGGGAAGGCCGGAATGGGCGTCGGACCCCCGCTACATCGACAATCCATCCCGGGTTGCGAACCAGGCAGCGCTTTACCGGATGCTCGACGAAATCTTCATGGCCGGCACCGTCGAGCATTGGGTTGCGCGCATGGACGAGGCCGGCATTCCTTGCTCCCCGGTGCAAAACATCGCCCAGATGCTGGCCCATCCACAAACTGCCGCACTCGACCTGCTTCAGCGCATCCCCGGCACCGAGATGAAGTTTCTCGGGCTTCCGCTGAGTTTCGACCGCCGGCGGCCCACGCCTGTGGGCGCGCCCCCTGCCTTGGGCGAACATACCGAATGCCTATTCAAAAACATGGAGCGTACCGAAACATGAGCCTGCCCCCATACGAAACGCTGGAGACCGACGACACCACCGAGCCGCACATACTCGTGGTCACGCTCAATCGCCCTCAGGTCGCCAACGCCATCAACACACAAATGGGCCGGGATCTGCTCGATCTATGGACCCGCCTCACCGAGGATTCCGGCGACATCCGCTGCATCATCCTCACGGGCGCCGGCGATCGGATCTTCTGCGCCGGGGGAGACCTCAAGGAACGCAATGGCATGACGCGCGAACAATGGCAGCGCCAGCATGAGCTTTTCGAGCGCCAGTACTGGACGCTTGCCGACCTTCCTCTGCCTGTTATCGGCGCCATCAACGGCCATGCCTACGCAGGGGGCTTCGAGATGGCGTTGTCCTGCGACTTTGCCTACGCCGTCGATACAGCGCGCTTTGCGCTCACTGAAGTTTCGCTTGGCATTATGCCCGGGGCAGGAGGAACACAGAACCTGCCACGCGCCATTGGCGAACGGCGCGCCAAGGAGATGCTGATGACCGCCAGGCCCATAAGCGCCAAGCAGGCGCTCGAGTGGGGTGTGCTGAACGAAGTCTGCGCTGCTTCAGACCTGATGCCCCGCGCGTTCGATACCGCCCGCGCCATTGCCCGGAACGCGCCGCTCTCGATCCGTCAAGTGAAGAAGTCAGTGCGCTACGGCATGCAGATGGAAATCAAGACGGCCTACCGTTTCGAGGTGGAGGCGTACAACCATCTCGTTGAAACGGAAGACCGCTACGAAGGCGTGCGCGCATTCAACGAGAAGCGCGCGCCCGTGTTCAAAGGGCGGTAAACCCTCGCCGCAACCTAAAAAACCGAGGAGACACCATGCAAAACATAGACGTATTCGTTCGCGAAGTCGGACTAAGGGACGGCCTTCAAATCCATCCCACCTTCATGCCCACGGAACGCAAACTCGAGTGGATCCGTCAGGAGGCCGCTGCCGGGGTGGCCGAGATCGAGGTCACCTCTTATGTGCCGCGGACACTCATCCCCCAGTTCGCCGATGCGGAAGAAGTCACCGTCAAAGCCTTGCAAGTTCCCGGCCTCACCGTGGCCGCGCTCATCCCTAATCTGCGCGGCGCGGAACGCGGTATAGAGCTGGGCGTACACAAGCTGAACTTCGTGATGTCGGTCAGCCGAACACATAATTTGAAGAATGTGCGCCGCGAACGGGAAGAGTCTTTGGCCGATTTCAAACGCATAGTCGCTCTCGCCCGCTCACAACCGGCGGAAAGCCGCCCTGTCATTGTGGGCGGCCTGGCTACTGCGCTGGGTTGTTCCTATGAGGGCCGGGTGCCGGTCGATGATGTCGTCAAGTATGCCGTGGCGCTCGCCGAAGCGGGGGCGGACGAGATCGTCGTACCCGACACCGTCGGATATGCCGATCCAAACCAGGTACGACAAGTCTTCAAGGCGGTGCTGGCCGCAGTAGGAAATCTTCCGGTCGCAGCCCACTTCCATGACACGCGCGGGCTCGGGCTCGCCAATGTAAGCGCCGCCCTCGATTGCGGCGTGCGCAGCTTTGATGCGTCGCTGGCCGGCATCGGCGGCTGTCCTTTTGCGCCGGGCGCCACAGGAAATATCGTTATGGACGATCTGTGCTTCATGTTGGATTCCATGGGCCTGCGCACCGGTGTCGATCTCGAAAAACTGCTCGCAGTGCGACAAATCGTTAGTGAAACCTTGCCGGACATTCCCATGCAGGGCGCGCTCGCGCGAGCAGGCCTGCCCCGGAACTATCGCAGCGCCGCACAACGCCAAGCCGACTCCGAACGGCAACTTGTCGCCCAGTAGCCGGCTGCGCCTGCTGGTATTCGGGCGCGCGTCGGATACGCCACAACGATGCGCTGCCATGGAACACGATAGAGGTCGCCGATTTCCACCCTGTCCCATCACACGACGAGAGGCTTGCATTCATGAGCACCGCAACCCGGTATGAAGACGTCCATGTCCCCCTGGGCGAGGACTTTCTTGAGATTCGCGAAAGCGTGAGGCGAATTTGCGCCGACTACCCCGGCGCCTATTGGCGTCAGCTAGAAGCCGAGGAAGCTTACCCCACCGAATTCGTCCAGGCGCTCACCAATGCCGGCTATTTGGCTGCGCTGATTCCAGAAGAGTATGGTGGAGCTGGCCTGCCGCTACGTGCGGCGGCCGTGATCCTCGAAGAAATTCACGCTTCCGGCTGCAATGCGGGCGCGTGCCATGCGCAGATGTACATCATGGGCACCTTGCTACGCCATGGCAGCGAAGAGCAGAAACAGAAATACTTGCCGAGTATCGCAAGCGGAGCGCTTCGCCTGCAGGCGTTCGGCGTGACAGAGCCCACTAGCGGCACGGACACCACCAAGCTCAAGACTCGCGCAGTGCGCGAGGGCGACTGCTATCGGCTTTATGGTCAGAAGGTTTGGACGTCGCGCGCGCTGCACTCTGATCTCATGCTGGTTCTTGCAAGGACAACGCCCTTGGAGGATGTCACCAAGAAAACAGAGGGCCTGTCGGTATTCCTGGTCGACCTGCGCGAGACGCGCGGCAATGGATTGGAAATCAAGCCCTTGGCCGCAATGATCAACCACAACACGACCGAGGTCTTCTTCGACGGCGCGCGCGTGCCTGTTGAGAACCTCATCGGAGAAGAAGGGAAAGGCTTTCGATACATCCTGGATGGCATGAACGCAGAACGCATCCTGGTTTCATCAGAGGCACTAGGCGATGGCCGCTGGTTCGTCAAGACCGCCTCCAACTATGCCTGCCAGCGAGTTGTCTTCGACCGTCCCATCGGACAGAATCAGGGCATACAGTTTCCCATCGCGCGCGCGCATGCCGAGATCGAGGCCGCCGACCTGATGTTGCGCAAGGCCGCCGCCCTGTTCGCCGCCGGGCTGCCGTGCGGAGCAGCGGCCAACATGGGGAAGATGCTAGCCTCTGAAGCGTCCTGGCATGCGGCCGAGGCCTGCCTGCAAACCCATGGAGGCTTTGGTTACGCGCGTGAATACGACGTTGAAAGAAAGTGGCGGGAAACCCGGCTGATGCAAATCGCCCCTATCTCAACGAATCTCATCCTGGCCTACATCGGAGAACATATCCTCGGTATGCCAAGGTCCTATTAGGAAGTAGCAAGGCATTAACACTGTCGCCCCGCACCGGGCGGCGTCACCTCAGTTTTGTTCAAAGGAGCTCACCATGGCCGGCTTGACAGACAGTCTCTCCCGCTTTGCTTCCAACCCTGGCTTCGCCACGCTTCCCGGCTCGGCAAGCGCAGTCATCAAGACCGGCTTCACTGACACGATTGCCACCATGATTGCGGGGCGCGATACAGAAGTTGTCCAAATCTTGCGCGAATTCGTACGTCAGCGGCAGTCCAGCGCCAGCGAAGCGCAGGTGCTTTTCATTGGCGAGCAAGTCGCCAGCAACGATGCGGCACTCATCAATGGTACCGCCGCCCACGCGCTCGACTATGATGACGTGGCGCTGGGCGGCCATCCCAGCACGGTACTTGTACCCGCCATTTTGGCGGAGGCCGAGCGTCTGGACGCCTGCGGCGCGGATGTCATGCGCGCTTACCTCGTGGGTTACCAGATCTGGGCTGAACTTTCTCGGCGCGAGCCCGACCCCTACCACCTGAAAGGCTGGCACCCCACCGCAGTGCTGGGCACAGTCGGGGCCGCCGGCGCCGTGGCCTGGCTTAACAGGCTATCTCCCGAACAATGCCGCCATGCCATTTCCCTTGCCGCGAGCATGGCCTGCGGCCTGGTGGCCAACTTCGGCACGATGACCAAGCCCCTGCATGCAGGCAGGGCGGCGTCCAGCGCCGTTGATGCCGTAAGGCTGGCCAGCGCCGGCCTCACTGCCGCACCGGACGCGATTGAGCATCACGCCGGTTATCTTGCAGCGCTTTCATCCAAAGGGGCTGTCGATTTGTCCGACGCTGTTGAGCTCGGAGAACGGCTGCGCATTCTCGAATCCGGTCTCTCCATAAAGAAGTATCCCATGTGTTACTCGACCCACCGCGTGGTTGACGGAGTCCTGGACCTCGTAGAGAAGCACGGCATCCGGCCGGCCGACGTGGAAACGGTGGACGCCACCATCGGAGTCAGCCAGGCGTCGATGTTGCGAAATCATTCTCCGGCAACCGGACTGGAAGCGAAGTTCAGCCTGGAGTTTTCCGTGGCGGCCGCCCTGATCTCGCAGAAAGTGGGGCTGACAGAACTGACAGACAATTATGTGCGCCGATCCGATGTACGTGAACTCATGGGTAAAGTGCGCATCCACACCAGCGAATCCAGTTGCCCCATCGAACCCGTCTTTGCCCTGAGCGATCAGGTCACTATTACCTTGAAAGATGGCAGACGGCTCGAATCGGGCGACATCCGATTTGCGCGGGGAAATGCGTTGCTACCTCTGCAAGACCATGAGCTTAAAGCCAAATTCCTGGATTGTTGCGCAAGTGCGGAATTGGATGCCGACCATCTGTACACCCGGCTGAACAGCCTGGAGACTCTCAAGAGCATTCGGGAATTAGCAGTCTTCAGCGAACTGACCGCTGTCTGAAAATGGCCGCCGCAGAGGGTTGCAATGCTGAGCAGCGCGACAACCCTGCGGCTATCGCCTATTGCTTGCCCTTGATGGAACCGATAGCCTTGGTGAATAGCTGGTTTTGTTTGCTTAGGTAGTCGCCGTAGTCCTTGGGGCTCATTACGCTGACTTCGGCTCCCAGTGTAGTCATGGCCGCGGTGATCTCCGCGCCATGTTCCGCCACCGCCTTCGCGGCGGCTTGGTAGATCGTTTCGATCACTTGGGGTGGCGTGCCTTTCGGCGCCATCAGGCCATAGATGGTCGGGCTGCCAACGTCGAAACCCTGCTCGCGCAAAGTCGGGACGTCCGGATAGACCGAGAGGCGCTTGTCGCTGAAGATGGCCAGCGCACGGAGGGAGCCTGACTCGATGTGGGCCTGGGCGGGGCCTACCGCCGATACAGCCATCTCGGTATGGCCCCCCAGCAATGCCGTAATCGCAGGCGCGCTGCCCTGAAAAGGGATATGCAGCAATTCGATCTTTGCCGCATCCGCGAAGCTCTCGCCCAGAAGGTGGCTGATGCCCAGGGCGCCGGAAGTACCGTAAGAAATAGAGGCCGGCTTTTCCTTGGCCGCCGCAACGACGTCGGCCAGCGTTTTGTATTTCGACTTGGCCGGGACGACTATCATCATTCCGCCGAGCGAGATGCCGGCCACGGGCTCGAAGGAGGACAAAGAATATTTAACCTCTTTGTTGGCCAGGGGGACGATCACCGTTGCGCCAGGTGAACTGCCCACAATGGTGTAGCCGTCAGCCGGAGACGATGCCGTGAAGCCCGCGCCCACGCCGCCGCCGGCTCCGGGCTTGTAGTTCATCACTATCGGGTGGCCCAGATACTGCCCCATCTGGTTCGTGATAGGGCGCAGCATCGTGTCGGTATCCCCAGGAGCAAATGGAATAACCAGCTGAATAGGCTTGGCGGGATAGGCCTCGTCGGCAGGTGCCGGTGAGCTGAACGTCAAGCTGATAATAAGGGTAGCGGCAGCAGAACCAATGAAGTTACGCATAGTTGTCTCCTAATCGTTATAGTGGTTGCGTGATTGACCAGCGCTTGCTATTCGTGATCGACTTGGATGGCCTCCAGGAAACGGGAAACCATGTTGTATGCGGCGATGGTCGCCGTGATTTCGACAATTTCCTTGTCGTTGAAAAATTTCCTGATAGCCGCGAACGTTGTGTCTTTGACACGGATGTCGCGTGTCATTTCATCGCAATAGAGGATCGTGGCGCGTTCCTGTTCATCGAACAGGCGCAAGTCATCCGCTTTCAGTCCATCGACTTGCGCTTGTGTGCAGCCTTCCTTGATTGCAATGGGAAGGTGCTGTTCAAATTCGTAGTCGGCTTTATTCAATACAGCCACACGCATTATCAGAAGTTCGCGGATCTTCGGCGAGAGGCCGCTTTTCTGGCGGATGGCGGTAAGGTAGTTGAGCCAGCCTTCAGCCACAGGCGTGCTATTGAGCAGCATTTTGTAGAGATTGGGTACGCTCGAGCGCTCATTCTGGATTCGCTCGACCAGGGGCTTGATGACTGGATTTGTAATATCCGCATAATTGATTCGTGCCATGCTTATCTTCCTTTTTCAAAACTAATCGCAACGGGCGCTCATGCCGCCATCCACCACCAATTCGGTTCCGGTGATGAACCGGGCTTCATCCGACGCCAAGAACAAAACCGCATTGGCCGTGTCGGTGCCGTCCCCCATGAATGGCAGAGGAATTCGCTTCTGCCGTATCTGCAGCAAGGCCTCGACGTCGCCGCTTGATTGCTGTTTGGCCAAAAACGCATCGACGAGCGGCGTGTGCAGTTGGCCAGGCAAGACAGAATTAATGCGTATGCCTTTCTTCGCAAATTCGACGGCGGCAACTTTCCCGTACTGGATCACGCCGGCCTTTGCCGCGGCGTATCCCACCTGAGCGGCGCCCGTCCAGCGTATGCCGGATGTCGATGACACGTTGACGATCGCGCCGCGCCCTTGCTTTTCCATCACGGGAAGAACTTGTCTGCATGTGAGGAAAACCGATGAGAGGTTGATCTCGAGCTGTTTGCGCCAGTCATCTTCGGAGAGTTCGGTAGCCCCGCCTGGAATTGGAGCCCCTACGTTATTGACGAGGATGTCGATCCTTCCGTGGGACTGAAGGACTTTCTGGATCAATTCTTCGACCTGACTTGAATCGGTAACGTCGCATATTTGGGGCTCGATGCGGGATCTGGACCCGCCGGCCATTTCCAACGTCTCCGGAAGCGATTCGGGATTTTTGTCTACCGCGATCACCGTCGCGCCTTCTTGGGCAAATCGGACGGCAATGGCACGGCCGTTTCCCCATCCAGGGCCAACGCAGCCAGCCCCCATGATGATCGCCACTTTATTCGCCAGCCGCCCGGAGCCTGCGCTTGGATTGTTCATATTGCTTCCTTGCCGGCTAGCGTGTAGCCATGGTGATGCCGCCGTCCACGATCAACTGCTGGCCTGTGATGTATTTGCTTTCGTCGCTCGCCAAGAAAGCCACCGCATTGGCAACATCCCAGCTGTCTCCCATCTTGCCGGTGGGCACTTGATTGTGGCGATGGGCAACAAAGCCTTCGAAATCGCCGCCCGCGTATTTAGTTGCCAGGCGCTCGACCAGAGGGGTGAACATCAGGCCCGGCACAACAGAATTCAGGCGGATGCCATCTTTTGCGTAAATGACAGCGGTGGTCGCGGTCATCTGCATCAGCGCGGCCTTTGCCGCGGCATATCCCACCTGGGGCTTTCCCGCATACCTCAGACCGGCTATGGATGATATGTTGATGATCGAGCCGCCACCAGCGGCTTGCATCAGGGGGATGACATGCTTGCAGCAAAGAAATGAGGAAGTCAAATTCACCTGCAGCTGATCATTCCAGGTTTCCTCGGACATGGTGACCGGGTCGCCGGGCTCCGATCTGCCAACATTGTTTACGAGGATGTCTATGCGCCCATAGGCATCCATGCAGGCTTTGACAAGGGCGGCGACTTGCCGGGAGTCTGTGACATCGCACTGCCGAACGTGAATCTTCCCTCCCTCGTCACTAATGACTTTGGCGGATTGCTGAGCCGCTTCGATGCTCAGATCGCAGCCGTATATTGATGCGCCTTGCCTGGCCAGGACAGCCGCCGCAGCCTTGCCGTTCCCCCAGCCATCACCGATCGTTCCACAGCCGGTTACGATAGCGACTTTTCCATTAAGACGAAACATTTGACCTCCAGAAGTTTTCTGGAATCAAGAGTAACGGGGCCCGCGGAAGAAGTTAAGTTCCAATTTAAAACTTATTGATAGACAAAACGAATGAATCTTTCGATCAGACAGCTCAGGATATTCGTGCTATTGGCGGAAACCCTCAGTTTCCACAAGGCGGCGGAAATTCTCCATGTAACCCAACCGACATTAAGCAAGTTGCTGAAGGAGATCGAGGAGTCTCTCGGCATTCAATTATTCGAAAGAAGTACGCGGGTCGTAAGACTTTCCAGGGACGGACAGGATCTGCTGCAATCCGCCAAAAATATAACAGCGATGTATGAGCAAGGAATGTGCGATATATCCGAGAGGCTGAGAGAGAAAAACAACCGGATGGCAATCGCTGCTTTGCCTACTCTGGCCGCCTCCTTAATTCTCAAGCTGATTCATAATTTGAAGAAGACCAATCCGGATGCAAGGATTCAGGTTTATGATCCTGTCGCCAACGAAGTATTGGATTTGCTGCGATTGCGCAAGGTCGATATTGCCGTAACGGCGATAGGTTGCGACAGACCGTCAGACCTTTTATATCAGGAACTGTTCAACGAACAATTTGTTTTGTTTCACAGCAGCAGCATTACTCCTGAAATAAAGCATTGGAATGTCGCTGAACTGTCTCGCCTACCGCTTATAAGCATGCCGCCTGGAACCAATGTCAGGGCATTGACAGAAACCGCATTTCAAAGTGAATCACAGACATTCTCGCCGATCTATTCGCTGCGCGACCTGAATACCGTGGCACGTTTCGTGCAAAGCAATTGCGGCATTGCCTTGTTGCCTGAATCCTCGTTCGACCATACATCGCAGATCGGCATCAGCAAGACAAAGCTGCATGGGGCATTGTCGCGCTCGGTCGGAATGTTCACTCCGAGGGACCTTCCGCCAAAAGAGCTGGTTCAATCGGCTTTGTCTGAATTATTGGCCCTCGGAAAAGACAGGGTAGAGCCCTAGGTTACGTACATAATATTTGGGGAAATAAAAAAACAGGCGTTGATGATTGCCTCACACTTCACTCAGCCGCAGCCTGCGGAATAACTTCTCGGCCAGCTACAGAAAAATCGCGCCGGACTCGAAGACCCGGATCGGCTGCGGGCCGCTGCGATCCACCAGCACGGTGGCCATCCTCTACATAGCCACCGGTCAATACATCCGTATGGAAACAGTGGCTGTTATCTCGTCCGACGAAGCCCTCGATCCGTCGCCATGAACCGTTCCAACATATGCGGAACAAGCGCCACGGAATCCACCTGCCCCCCCATACAACCGGCTATGTGCGGCAGCTAAATCCACGCGTCAAAAGAAAAAACCACGAGCCTACGCTCCCCCACCCATAAACGCCACACTCAGCAAAAAGCCTTCCTTGTTTTGTATGCTGTGCGGTCAGCCGATCGAACGCGGCACGCTACTAGAGGAGCACCGAGCGAAGTCTCACGGGGAAATCGCTGTGATGCCCTCTACGGTACGTAAGAAACCCGCAGGCCGACCTTGGATAAACATCGTTCAAGGGGGACTACCGTGACTCGGAAAAAGGCGCTAGTTTCGTGGTGTCAAAAGCCGATTGAGTGCAGAGCGATAAGCGGCAAGGCCTTCACGTTTGTCAACGGCCAGCACCAGAACAACAAGCGCATCATCTTCCACGCTGTAAACCAGCCGGTAACCTTGCTTACGCAGCTTGATTCTGTAGCAGTGCTGCAGATCGCCGTGCAACTCCGAACCTGGCATGTGAGGCTGCTCCAAACGTTTGCGAAGCGCCTTACGCAAGGGTTCTTTAACGCTACCGTCTAACTCATTCCATTCAGCAAGCGCCTCAGGAATGAATTTAAGGCGATATTTTGCGTTGCCTGCAATCGCCTCAGATTTGCTCAAGGTCCACCTCGACGGCGGTGTCCTTTAGCGCCAGGCGCTGGCGTGCGATGTCAATGAGATCCCGATCAGCCAGCTCTTCTACTAGCGCTTCAAATAGTTTGGGTGTCACCATATAAAAAGCAGGCCGATTATGGTTCAGCACAGCCACCGGCTTTTCACCCGCCGTGCGTAACACTTGCGCCGGGTTTTTCTTGAACTCGGACATGCTGATAGAAAAATCAGCGTAAATAGCATCCATGATGCGCACTCCTTTTTTTAGGCTACAAATACAACTCTAAATATAGCGCTAAATTTGACATCAATCAAGGAGCAACAATCATTTTTTTCCGATCGCTAACCATTGTGTTGGCACCCGCAGGCGCTGGTAATCACGCATAGAAGAGCTACGACGCGCCCGCATGCGCATGCAGCAATTCCTGCTCGCAATACGCATGCGCCTTGCGCAGTTCGTTGCGCACCTTGGCGGGCGTGACGCCGTAGCGACAGGCCACTTCCTGGGCGCTAAGCTGCTCCACGCGCGCGGCCAGAAAAATGGCGCGGCGCTGGCGCGGCAGGCATTCGATGGCGCGGATCAGCAGGGACAGCACCGAGCGGCCCACGGCGATGGCTTCCGGGCCGGGCGCAAGATCGGGCTGGTCTTACAGGGCTGAGTCCTCCCCCCATTGCACGGCGCTGTGCCGGGTATCCGCGCGCAACTGGTCGATGGCCCGGTGATAGGCCATGCGCAGGATGTAGGGGCCGGGACTGGCCACGTGGCCGATGGCAGGCAAGACCAGGATCAGTATGGGTTGCGCCAGCCCCGCCGGCGGGGCCGAGCCGACGCGCAGCCCGGACAGCAGTTGATCGATGCGCTGATCGCGCGCCTGGCTGCCGGAGGTGTCGAGCCGCTTGTAATGCGTGACCTGCCCCTGATTACCGACCCGCAATTGCATGGCCAGGCGGTAAGCCCCAGGCCGCGTCAAGGCCGACCCGCACAGGGCGGCGATCACAATCGCCTGCAATCGCGTCGCATACTGGCGATGTGCGGGATCGACCCTGACCCCACGCTGCGCATGTTCAACCCCGTGCCACGCAGCAACTGCGCCAGCGCCTGATCCGGCGCCATACGACCCTGCACGGGCGAGACCTGACGGAACATGTGCACCACGTCCACCGCCATCGAAATCCCCAGATGCGCAAAACGCTCCAGTGCGTCGCTCAGGGGCATTGCTGGAATATCGAAGTCACAAGATCGGCGGCACCGGGATCGTGCGTCGGCAACGGCTGCGCAACCCCTTCGCGATGCGCCAATGCAAGCAGAAAACACGCCAGAACACAGGCCATCACCGTACGACCGACTGTTGCCTGGATCACTGCTGGCTGTCGCACATCAACTCATCGCATTATTGGTGTCGGTATACATCGCGGGAAGCGCGGTTCATCCCAATCGACTTCCCGAAGGAAGTGGCAAGCATATATTATATATTTATTACATGACACGGCTATGACATTCATGCTTCTACACCTGCGTCGATCGTCTTACTTGACCAGATCGCTATTACCTTTCCTCCGACAGCCCTCGTTTTTGAAGGGTCTGATCCTGGCGCTGCCAGCCCTCGTGCCGTCAGCCAACAACGAAGGGCCAATCGCCCCGGGCACATTGGGACCGCTTTTTTTTTGCCCAGATACCGTGCTATCTATATAGGGCTGGCCAAGACATCCAGTCCGTCGCGTCCCGTGGCAGCATGGCGACTTGTTGCGCGGTTATCGGCAGGCCTGGGGCAATCGGATCAGGAGGTTGCGGCGATCAGCAGGCATAAGTCTATGCAGATGTTGAAGCGGTATCCCATCTTAGGGCTGAGGATTTGGTGGAAAAGCTGAATAAATTGGAGCTTTCAACGCGTACTATCGGCCAAGAGCAGCCGGTCAAGTAGTCATCCCCAATACGGACGCTGGCCTGTCCGCATGATCGCTAATGCTCAGGCGTTTGCGTCTTAAAAACTGTCAGGCTTCCCTCGGAAATACAAAATTGCATAATCATGTCAATGGAAGCCTCATGTACAAATGGAGTGAAGAATTTATGCTGTGCATTATCTGTCGAAAAGATAAAGACGATATGAGTGATGAACACGTGATCCCCGATTCTCTGGGCGGCTACTATCACATATTCAATGTTTGCGAGACTTGCAACTCAAAAATGGGCGAGAAAGTCGATTCCCCACTGGTTAATCATAAGTTGACAGAGCTGTACAGATTTGCCCAAGAGATAGAAGGTAAAAAAGGCATTGTTCCCAATCCTTTCTCCGGTATTTTTTTAGAAGAAGGGAATCCTGACGTCAAAGCCAGGGTGGATATTAATAAGGAAGGGAAGCTAGAAGTTCTGTATCACCCGGCCATCAAGTTGACGGAGGATGCCGGAGTGGTTCAGTCCATTGAAATTGCCGTGGACTCGAAAGATGAGGGGAGGATTGACGGGATTCTTCAGAAAATCGTAACGCGTAAGGGAATTCCTGAATCTGCAATCATCAAAGGAGAACGGCGGCGTGAGATAAGGACTGGCGGAGTTGGTGGACGTTGGGAAATAGATATTCTTAAATTCAAAATAGGCCTGCTGAAGATCGCCTATGAGTTTGCAGTTGACTCAATTCCGGAATTTTTCTCTGATGTTGATGCCATAAAAATATCCGAGATTCTGAAAAATGCTAACTATGAGGGCGCTAAGGAGTATGCAAAAATCGGTTCTGGCTTGCAACCAGAAATTTTTGAACCATTCGTCAATTACTTAGACCTTTCAAGCAGAAAACACTATTTGGTGCTAACCCCCGCTAAGTTCGGTTTGTTGTGTCTAGTTAAGCTCCACAACCTTTTCTCTATCGGTATTGTTCTATCCAAGAGAAAATTTCTGGACTTCACTGAAACCGTTATTGGCGTGAATGACATTGACGGTCGAAGCTTTCGCAAGCTTCGCATACCTGATCTCATAAACGAATGTATGGGACCGGTGCACACTAGGTTCTGCTATTACTTTCACGACGAACATGAGAGAGCCAAGGGCGAGCCAGAAGTCAATTCTCCGGGGTATCGTTACGAAGGAAATGATAAAGCCGAGATTCCTCTATATAAGAAGAATGGTGAAAGATACCCATTTCTTGCTCATCAGCTATTGGAAAGAAGCGTTTGCCAATCACGAAAAGACGAAAATTGGCAGATTGAAGTATTCTGGTTCGATGAGATTCAAGAATACTATGTAAAGTCGGTTGGGTCAGGAAATATGTATCGGGTCATCGCACTGGAAATGAGCCGAGAGCAAATCAGAAAGGTATAAAAAGGCGGTTCGCTGACCGTCCGCTCCGGGTCGGATTTGGACATCTGTCTTTGGCTACAATCGGCCAAATGCGGTCAGTCCCCGAATTATGATTATTTCAACTGCCAAGAGTTCGCATGGATATTCATCACTACACTAAAGCAGCCACTCTTCCTCTTATCCTTAAAAGCGGAAAAATCCGTTTCACGCGTGCGGACTGTCTTGATGATAAAAGTGAGATGCCATTTAAGACCATGCACATCGACCCACGGAATTTCTTTGTCAGCTCTTGGACTCACAAGGCCAGTGAGCAATCTGGCCAATGGTACCGATATGCTGACGCTCACGCTGGCGTGAGAATCACAATGCCGAGCCCACCGTTCGAGTTTCAGAATGTCAATATAGATTTCTACCGAGAAAGCAGAAGAGGTGAGTTTGCAGGCAAGAAATTCGGCATTCAGGTCAAAGATGTAGCACTACCGTACTCTGTGTCTAGCATGTTCGGTGACGGTTATGTGCTGTCTCCTTGCAGCGGCAATATACAGGATGACTTTGGAGGGAAAGTTGTCTATGTCCCTGACCCAGCTGCGCATGTGAAAAGGTTTATATCTAACAATGCCGACGGTACGACCATAGTAGGGGGGGCCCAGTTGGCGCGCATCAAATCAACTCCATGGGAAGATCAGGCTGAGTATCGGTTTGTACTTATGGCGATCGCAGGGCCCCAGTTAAGCTACGTAGAATCTCCTAGTGACTATCGGATAGCTCTGTATGACCTTATCGAGGCTAATGCCATCGCAGCCCGCCCTATGCCGCCTCCAGCGATAATGTCCATTGATCTACCAATTACAGCAGCAGCACTGGACAGTCTTGTCGTTACTTTGGGGTCCAACATCACAGAGGAGGATCGTGATTTGGTGACCCAAGCGGTTGAGCGATACGCGCCTCGAGCCGAGATAGTCGGTAGCAGGCTAGTAACTCGCTGAATGGTAATCCCCCATAAAATCACAGTGAACCGAAATAGAATTTCCCACAACAAGGAAATTCAAGAAATGAAGCAATCCCGATTTACCGACAGCCAGATTATGGCGATCCTCAAACAAGCCGAAGCCGGTATCCAGTAGGATGCTAGTGCAGGATAATGTTCAGGCTGGCGTCACGCTAAGACGCAATCCGACCGCATGAAGTAATTTATACACTGTTGCAAGCGTCGGGTTCCCCTTGCCAGACAAGGCCCGAAATAGCGTCTTCTCACCCAACTCCGCCCGTCGGGCGACTTCCGCCATGCCATGCGCCTTGGCAATCTGCCGCAAAGCCACCAGTAGGGGCGCCGGATCATCCAACTCAATAACCGCTTCCAGATAGGCGGCGGCCTCGACAGGATTTCGCATTGCCGCGATGGTCGATGCTTCGTAGCTTTTATCACGTGCTTTCATGGTTCACCTCGTTCACGCTAATCATTTAAATACGCCAAGGCGCTGTTGATCGCCCCGCGTTGACCAGACTTGTCGCTGCCACAAAGCAGCAGAACGACAACCGGCCCCTGACGACTCAAATAGACGCGGTAGCCCGGACCGTGATCGATGCGTAGTTCCTGCACACCATCACGCAGAGGCCTGCAGTCACCAAAATTGCCAGCTTGGACACGCGCCAGCCGTGCCCGGATACGAGCACGGGCTTGCACATCCTTCAAATTGGTCAACCACTCAACGGTGCTCTACCATCCACCGTCTGATAGATTCTTAGTGTTATCATAATAGTATTTTAAAAGATACTTACTGGGTAGCACTTCGCCCTACTATCATGGGCGACTATGCCTTCGACGAATCAGCGTGTTTCGTTCCGGGCGGAAGGGCGAGTGACTTCCACCGACCGAGGCTGTGCGAAAACGTTTATCGAATTGCCTCTCTTTCAGGATCGACCTCTCAGATCGCTTCAGAATCTATTTTCCTGATTCCGGCAAAAGGGTTCAAGCAACCCTGAAAATGTTCACTCGAAGAGTTTTCACACATCTTCAAGATCCTCCGGCGTCAATACCTGTTTAGCGATCAATCGGGAAGCGGCATCGCTTTGCCATGCCGGCAGCCCTTGGGTCCACACCAGAATTTCTTGCAATATTGTCATTGCCGCCCTCCCTCAGTTAGCTAGGCATGCGAATACAATTTACCATGAGATTCCAATTGAGACAGAATGTAATTTTCCAGCAGTAGGGTCTCTGGGCCCACTTGAGGCTTGTCTCAGACAGGTCAGATAACACTAAATTTATTTTAGAATCAATAGGTTAGATTAAAAACCTAGCCAATGATGTTCCACACGGTTTCAGTAGATCCCGACGTTGCGTGTCCTCCGAGGCGTACCCTAAACTTGGAGCACTTTGAGTTTTATTGGGGGTGCACCAATGTGATTACTAATCGACTTACAAGTCCAATCTTCTATTCCACGCAACAAGGAATACTTGCTTAACGCGATGGCCTCTACCTGCGTGTGTCCAAGGACGAACAGGGCGGCAGCTACGACCGCGCCATCTTCCCGGCGCTGCGCAAGGAAATGGCGCAGCAAGGGGCCGATTCCTGAACGACCGTCAAGCGGGCAAGATGCCAAGCTTGGCGAAAACGTCGTGTTGTTCAAGCGGAGCACAAGCCTGAATCCCCAAACGAAGGGAACACTACTCCTCAAAACATCCCAGAAATGGTATATTGAACATGAATTCATTCCCAGAAAGGCCGCTAGTCTGGCTCGGTAGCAGCAAGAAAAATCTGTTAGCCCTGCCGATTGCCGTACGCAAGTTTTTCGGCCATGCGCTTAATGCCGCCCAACACGGCGAACAACACGAAGCAGCAAAGGTGCTGAAAGGGTTTGGCGGAGCCGGTGTATTAGAAATTGTCGAAAACGACACGGGCGGCACATACCGGGCCGTCTACACCGTGCGTTTCGCCGAAGCCGTCTTTGTTTTGCACGTCTTTCAAAAGAAGAGTAAATACGGAATTGAAACGCCGAAAACAGAGATGGAGATTATCCGCCAGTGCTTGAAGGTCGCCGCGATCGTCGCGCAGGAGTTGAGAAATGAATAAACGCATCATTGAAGGCATTGAAGTCGAGGTGGGTTCCAGCAATGTATTTGCCGATCTGGACCTGCCCGACGCCGACAAGCTCAAGATCAAATCTGGGCTGACTGTTCAGATTGCCAAGGCCATCTGCGAGCAAGGATTAACCCAGGCCGAGGCAGCAAACCGGATGGGCCTGACACAGCCCAAGGTATCGAGCCTGCTGCGCGGAGAATTCTCGAACTTCTCCGAGCGTAAACTCATGGACTGTCTGAACCGTCTGGGCTATGACATTGAAATTCGCGTGCGCGAAACGACGGAGCCAGTCGGCCATCTGGTGTTGACTCACGCCTAAGGCGATAGTCTAGCCACCATGCTTCGCCTTCTACATCATCGGGCTCAAGCTCACGACGAGTAGCTGCGGCAATACGCCGGAATCTGCCACGATATTTCTTCGCAAAATGAATAAACTGCGCCTCGTTATTCATGACATCTTCAGGCAGAAGTCGAGATGGCGAATATTATGCCCGGGTCCCGCCCGAGACCGCCATGATATGGCGCATCGTTTATGTCATATAGCGTCGTCCGATGCGCTTGCCAAGACCCGGCCACTGGAACATGAAACGCAGCGAAATCACGCCCCCTGCACTTGCGCCCAGAACGAGCGCTTGCGGCCGTGCTTGTCGTGCAGATGCTGGCAGAACGCCGCGTGACCCGGCATCTTCTGCCAGTCAACAATGTCAGGCGCCATTATTCGCAGTTGTTGCAAATATCCGGCGCCATGGCGATATGCCTTGGTATAGCCGCGCTCGAGCAAGGACACCAGCAGGGCTCTATAAATAATGGTTGCCGCCGGCAGATGCCCGTGGGTTTGCAGGGTATGGGCCAGCGCCGGAAGGCAATAATAATTCCGCCCATCGATCTGGGCGGCGTGATGCTCGACATATCGGGCGCATTCGCCCGCATGGCCCGTCTGGACCGTAAGATCGGCATCATCGGTTGAAAACGTTGGGCTTGCCTGGATGCGCTCGATTTCCTGGGCGATGACCTCTTCCCGCCGATGTGCCCCGATGACCTTCAGTAGATTTTCAAGCGCCGTCATGCCTCGGCAGCGATGGAAAATGGTCCATGCCAAAGCATGGGCATCCGCTGATCTGCCCGTCTGCTGATAGATTTTCATACGCAGTTCATCGCGCCGTCCCTGCTGGAAAAAATCGTCGGCCGCGACCCGTTCCAGATGATGCAGCGCGCTGTCGAGGTCGCCACTGGCCAAGTAGACTTCGGCGATATCCGCCCTTGCCGCGGCTCCCAGTTCATCTGACGCGGCCCGCCGCAGCTGCTCGAATAAGTCGCCATCCTTCAGCAGGCGAGCCATGGTCTCTGCCATGTGAAACCAGCGAAAACGGCGGTAGTTATCATTTTCCATCTGGGCGCGTGCCAGGCCGTCGGCTGCCAGCGACCGCATTTCCAGCGAGGTCAGCCATTCGTGCGCACCATCGAGGATACTGTCGCGCACACCGTATTCGTCAGCCGATATCAACGCTTTGATCCGTGACAGCAGGCCTGCCCTGTCGGGAAATTCTTTTGCATAGCGTGCGAACAGTTCAGGCGCCTCGTTGCGGTAAATGTCGCCGACGTATCCATCTGAATCATCGCAATGCTCGAACACAGAACCATCGGTCTCATAGAACCCAAGCACCAATTCCACGCCAATCCGCGCGTCATGGATGGACGACCCGATATTGCTTAGCAACATATGAATCCTGGTGGCGAGCGTCCTGGCCGACTTCCAATCGTAGTGCCCGCACTCCCGCTTCAGCGCATCGAGTTCGCTCTTGATCCGGGATTCCGCCTTATCCGCCGGGGCCAGAAGGCGGTCCACGAGTTTTTCGGCCTCGTCATACTGGCCGGCAAGGTCCAATATGGCATCGGCCAGCACATCGGCGCCCAGGCCGCATAATCTGGTTTTCCTGTCATCCATCATAGCGTCGTCATCGTTGACGAGTGGTCGCACGCCACTCCAATAAGCGAGTTTAAAACGGAACGCATTGTGCGGCGGAACCTGGGCGGTCCCAGTTTCGTGGGTCGCTGACGCCTGCCGCGCGCCTGACCGAAATTTATAAAGGACCGCTACTTGTCGTCGGCCAACTTGTCCTGCGTTCTGATTTCAAAGTCAGTTGCATCATGGCGTTCATGCAGCTGGCTTGAGAGTTCGCCGAAGGTACGGTTGACCATTCTTCCGCGCTGAACGGCCGGGCGTTCGCCTATGGCGTCCGCCCAGCGTTGGACATGCTTGTAATCCTGCACCGACAGGAACTCGGCCGCCTCGTACAGCCAGCCCTTGACCAGACCGCCGTACCAGGGCCAGATAGCCATGTCGGCGATCGTGTATTCATTGCCGGACACGTATTCATGGGCCGCGAGCTGCTTGTCGAGCACATCGAGCTGGCGCTTCGTTTCCATTGCGTAGCGGTCGATCGCATACTCGATTTTCGCAGGAGCGTAGGCATAGAAATGGCCGAAGCCGCCACCCAGGTAGGGAGCGCTGCCCATCTGCCAAAACAGCCACGACAGGCATTCTGCGCGGGCGCTGGCCTCGGCCGGCAGGAAAGCCCCGAACTTCTCGGCCAGGTACAGCAAAATCGCGCCGGACTCGAAGACCCGGATCGGCTGCGGACCGCTGCGATCCACCAGCGCCGGGATCTTGGAGTTCGGGTTCACCGCCACGAAGCCGCTGCCGAACTGATCGCCGTCGCCGATCCTGATCAGCCAGGCGTCGTACTCCGCGCCCTGATGGCCGAGGCCGAGCAGCTCCTCCAACAGCACGGTGACCTTCACACCATTCGGCGTCGCCAGCGAGTAGAGCTGGAGAGGATGGCGCCCGACCGGCAATTCCTTGTCGTGCGTAGGCCCCGACACGGGGCGGTTGATGTTCGCGAAGCGGCCGCCGCTCGCGGTGTTCCAGGTCCAGACTTTCGGAGGCACATAGTCGGGTGTATCGGTCATTCTTGAGAGCTCCTTGGGTTCACGGGGGATGTAGCCGGATCCGCTCGCCGGAGACTTCGGAACGAAGCCGGGCTTCAAGGGTGCATCGAACCGACTCCGAATCTCCTGGCCAGCACAGTCATTGTATTAGCAATCTACCAAGCAATCAGCCAGTGGACAGGCGCACGGGCCGGATCGATTTTGCGCTCGAGCGCATTAGCCGCCCTGTACTGATTGCGTGTCCAGAATTTGACGACCTGGAGACCCGGGGGAAGTCCCTCGGGGTCATCTGATTCCGGGCCGGCACTGATCCGAGTAAAAGCCAAGTGGACGCCGCGGCACGACGTCACAATGGATAGCCGGCCTTGTCATGCATCAAGGGTATGAGAGGAGACCACGGCTGCTGCTTCGTGAAATCCCCGGAGTTGATTATCATTGCGCTATATATAAAAAAACATAACGAAGGAGATCTGAACGGAGGCGGCTACACATGCTACTTAAACAATTAGGCTACTTGGTCACTTTATCCCGCGAAAAGCATTTCGGGCGCGCTGCGCTGGCGTGCAATATATCGCAGCCGGCGTTGTCGGGAGCCATCCGCTCTGTAGAACAGGAACTGGAACTGACTATTGTACGCAGAGGGCAACGCTTTGAAGGCTTTACGCCGGAAGGAGAGAAGGTGCTGGCCTGGGCCCGGCGCATGCTGGCGGATTGCGAAGGCATGCGGGAGGAACTACGCCAGGAAGCGGGCAGCCCGCAAGGCACGCTGCGCATAGGAGCGATTCCCACGACCATTTCCCTGATACCCCTGTTCACGCAAGAATGTGTGCGGCATTTGCCGCGGGTCCGCCATCAGGTGCATTCCCTTTCGACCACGGAAATACTGAAACGCCTGGAGTCCTTTGAGCTGGACCTGGGCATCAGTTATCTTGACGGCAGCCACGGCAATAATTTCGATGGCATTTCTTTATTCTCCGAGCACTATGTTTTCATCACACGCGACGAAGCGCTGCTGGAGGGCCGCAGCGAAATCAGCGTGCAAGACGCCGCTGCGCAACCATTATGCATGCTGACGTCCGACATGCATGCGCGCCGCAGCGTGGACGCTTTTTTCCAGAGCTTCGGCATTTCCATTGCTCCTGTCGTAGAAACGGATTCCATCTTTGCGCTGTATGCCCATGTGCGTTGCGCTGGTCTCTGCAGCATCGTGCCCCATAGCATTCTTTGCCTGGAGGAAATGCGCCAGGAACTATCGGCCGTGCCGCTGTCTCCGACGCTGCGGCGGGAGGTGGGGCTGATTCTGCTCAAGCAGAGGCAGCGCAGCCCGGTGCTGAAGGCCGCGACCGAGCATTTCCTTGGCATGGATCTGCGCAGCCGGGTGGCGGGCCTGGGTCAATACGACATCTTCGATTATGGCGCCGCCGTCAGAAATGATGATAAGCCTGCTTGATCGGGTCATCAGCGCAAACGATTAGAAGTACCAGATGTTCTATGCCACCATCCCTTTGCCGTAGCGACAAGCACCACGAAAGCACGGCGGTGCAATGACAGACGCACCATCAAAATCATTCACAGAGGAGGTATCAATCATGGCAAAGATCATATGCGTACTATATGACGACCCGGTGACCGGCTATCCCGCATCCTACCCGCGCGATGGCCTTCCGCACATCGACGGCTATCCGAATGGACAGACGCTGCCTACGCCCAGGGCGATCGATTTCGAGCCGGGCAGTTTGCTGGGCAGCGTTTCAGGAGAACTGGGCTTGCGCAACTACCTGGAATCAAATGGCCACGAGCTGGTCGTGACCTCCAGCAAGGATGGCGAAGACAGTGTGCTGGATCGTGAATTGCACGATGCGGAAATTGTGATCTCCCAGCCATTCTGGCCGGCCTACATGACCGCGGAGCGCATGGCGAAGGCGCCCAAGCTGAAGATGATCATAACAGCGGGTATTGGCTCGGACCACACAGACTTGCAAGCGGCAATGGACCGCGGCATCACAGTGACGGAAGTCACCTATTGCAATAGCCACAGTGTTGCGGAACACGTGCTGATGATGATTCTTTCATTGGTCAGGAACTATATTCCTTCTTATAACTGGGTCGTCAAAGGCGGCTGGAATATTGCGGATTGCGTGGCGCGCTCCTATGACCTGGAAGGCATGAACGTCGGCACGGTGGCCGCAGGCCGCATCGGATCGCGAGTGCTGCGCCTGCTCAAGCCCTTCGGTGTCAAGCTGCATTACCTGGACCGCCATCGCCTGCCCGACGCCGTGGAAAAAGAGCTGGGCCTGACCCATCACACCAGCCTGGAAAGCCTGACCAGGGTTTGCGATGTGCTTACGTTGAACTGCCCGCTGCATCCTGAAACAGAGCACATGATCGATGAAAAAGCCTTGGCGAATTTCAAGCGCGGCGCTTATCTTATCAATACGGCTCGCGGCAAGCTTTGCGACACAAACGCAATCGTGAAGGCACTGGAAAGCGGGCAACTGGCTGGCTATGCGGGCGATGTCTGGTTCCCCCAGCCCGCGCCGAAAGACCACCCGTGGCGCACGATGCCCAACCATGGCATGACGCCCCATATTTCGGGCAGCACGCTGTCCGCGCAAACGCGCTATGCGGCGGGGACGCGCGAAATCCTCGAGTGCTACTTCGAGAATCGCCCGATCCGCGATGAATACCTGATCGTGCAGGGAGGACACTTGGCAGGGGTCGGGGCGCATTCCTATAGCGCCGGCGACGCGACAGGAGGTTCGGAGGAAGCCGCCCGCTTCAATAAATAGTCCATGCGGCCCATATCCGGCATTCCCTTGCGGACCGGGGAAAAGAAGGCGCTATCCTGGCCTGGAAGCATGGCGCTGGCTGGCCAGGGAACCTTCTTCGCAATCGCCGGTGTTGGCGCGCTGGCGTTCTACTCGCATCAGCCATGGATTATTGCGTCGCTTGGCGCAAGTTGCTTACTGCTGTTTGGCTTCCCATGGCATCGGCATGCGCCGCGGTGACGATGCTGATGATGGCAACCCGCACGGTTCATGCTCCCGCGGGCAGCAATCCCATGGGAGGTTGCGCTTTCCCGACAATAGCGATAACAGTTCAGAGGCTTTACAAAGCTGAATGTACTAAACTGCCTAACTGTCCGCACCGGCCATGCATCGCAGGCCGGCCGCAGCTTGATGCTGCCGCAACACAACATGCCTCCCGCCCTTGAAAAAATTGCCGCAAATCCAGAACCTGTATGAGAACGGAATGGATGCGTTGCCTGTCGATTCACCCGACAACTTGTCCGACACGACGGTCAATCGCCTCAAGCAACGAATACGAGCCGAGATCGCGGCCGGCAAGATGAAGCCGGGCGTGCGCATGAAACTGGCCGAGATCGCGCAACGTTTCAACGTCAGCCATATGCCGGTGCGCGAGGCGCTTGGCCAGTTGAGCGCCGAGGGCCTGATCATCCTGCATCCGAACAAAGGAGCGTCGGTGCGGCCCGTAGACCGGCAGTTCATAGACGATATATACGACGTTCGCGGCGCGCTGGAAGGGCTGCTGGCGCGCCGGTGCGCCGAAAAAGCCACTCCTGTCCAGGCCGCGGCGCTGCGAGCGCTGGCCGAGGCCTATGCGGAAGCCGCGGCCCGCGGCGACCTGCCTGCCATGGTCCAGGCGAACCGGCAGTTTCACAGGCAGATTACGCTGTTCGCGGAGAATGCGCATGCCCTGCGCCTGCTCGATCACGGATGGGAGCTCATCTTTGGCTTCCGCCTGCGCCACGGACCCACGGCAACCCGTCTCAAGCAGATCATGCAGGAGCATGCCAGCCTGGTCGCGGCCATCGAAGCCCGCGATGGGGCGGCGGCGGAAGAAATCGCACGCCAGCATTCCGTCCATGCGCGCGAAGACGTGCTGAAACTGTTGCCCGACTGACATACCCGAGCTTGCCGCCGGGCTAAGCGCCCGCGGCTGCCAGCCCCTCTGGGCAAGTCCCCCTCCACCGCCTTTGCTCATGCGCGACATACGCAATCTCGCCGACTTCCGGTGACGAATCAAAAATTTGATCAAATATCAATTTTCCCCTAAACTGCAGACGGAGCCACTTCGGACTGGCCTCACGGCGAGCGGCAAGCCTGCCGGCAACGATATTCCGCTAAAGGAGACACCATGATTTTCGCGCGCAGAGTTTCCCCATGACCCGTATCGCCATACTCGACGACTGGCAACGGTTTGCCCGGATCGCTGCCGACTGGGCCCCTCTCGAATCGCGCGCCTCATTGCAGTTCTTTCATTCGCCATTCCGCGACGAAGACGAGGCTGCCGCGGCCCTGGCTGAATTCGACATCATTGTGGCCATGCGCGAACGCACGCCCTTTCCCGCTACGCTGGTTTCCCGACTGCCCAGGCTGCAGCTGTTTGCATTCACTGGGGCGCGAGGCGGCAAGATCGATTTCGCGGCGCTGTTGGCGCGCGGCATCACCATTGCTTGTACGGACGGCAGCGGCGGCGAGCCCACGGCGGAGCTTGCGCTTGGGCTCATGCTGTCTGCCGTGCGCCGCATTCCGGCCGGCGACGCGGCACTGCGCGGCGGCCGGTTCCAGGAAGGCGTCTCGCCCGGCTTCACGCTAAAGGGCAAGACGCTGGGGGTGATTGGCCTGGGCCGGATCGGCTCGCTCGTTGCCGGCTACGGGGCCGCCCTGGGCATGCAGGTTCTCGCGTGGAGCCGCAACCTGACGCCGGAGCGGGCTCAGGCCGCCGGCGCCCGCTTTGCCTCCCGCGACGAATTGCTGCGCACATCGGACATTGTCACCCTGCATGTGGTCCTCTCGGACGAGACTCGCAGGCTCATCGGCCGCGCCGAGATTGCCGCCATGAAGCAAGGGTCGGTGCTGGTCAATACCTCGCGTTCAGGCCTGATCGACCAGGCGGCGCTGCTGGAAGCGACCAATGCGCAGCGCATCATCGCTGCCATCGACGTCTACGACACCGAGCCGCTGGACCCCGCCGATCCCATCCGCAGCGCGCGCAACACCGTGCTGACTCCGCATCTGGGGTATGGGTCGGTCGAGACGCTGCAAACCTACTACCGGCAAAGCATCGAGAACGTGCTGGCATTTCTTGACGGCGCCCCCATCCGCGTCATTAGCGCCGATCCGAATGCGCGCCGCCACTGACACATATCGAATCCATGAAAATCATTGCCATCGAACCGTTCACACTAGTGCAGCCGCCTCCGGACCGATCCCAGTCGCGCCGCCCCTGCTACAACCACACAGCGCGGCGGGCGTTTCCCATCCACAAGTATCCCGAATTTCCCCGTGCGATCGGCCGCACTCCTGGACAGTCGTTCGAGGAAGTCTGGATACGCGTCACCGCCGAAGACGGCACTTATGGACTGGGCAATTGCCGCTGGTCCAATCTGGTGGGACCATTGATCACGCAACACTTCGCACCGTTGCTGATTGGACGGGACTGCTTCGCCATCGAAATGATCAACGACCTGATGTGGCGATCCACTATGCGCTTTGGCGCAGGGGGGCTGGGCACTGTCGTGCGCAGCGCGCTGGACCTGGCTCTGTGGGATCTCAAGGGCAAGCTGCTGGAACAGCCGGTCTACAAGTTGCTGGGAGGACCCGCGCGCGAATCCATCGATGTGTATTGCACCAGCGACGACCTTGACTGGTCCATGGAGCTGGGCTTCAAGGCGTTCAAAATCAGCAATCCGGTGCACCACACCGAAGGTCCGGCCGGTATCGATATCATCGAGGAAAAGGTTGCCAAGGCGCGCGAGACAGTCGGTCCGACGGCGCAACTCATGTACAACCCCGTGATGTCCTTCAATGTCGAATATGCGATCCGGGTCATGGAGCGCCTGCGCCCATACCGCCTCAGCTGGTTCGAAGAGCCCCTGATGCCGCATGATATCGACGGCCTGGCCAGGATCAAGGCCGCCATCCCGACGATTCCGCTGGCGACCGGCGAAGATCACCAGGGCCGGCATGTTTTTTTCGAGATGGCTCGACGCCATTGCGTGGATATATTCCAGCCCGACCTGCGCATCTGCGGCGGACTGACCGAAGCGCTGAAAATCTATGCCATAGGCGAAGCGGCCGGGATTCCGACCATCCCCCATGCCGGGGGCAATATTCCCTATGCCCAGCATTTCTCCTTTGCGCTGCCCGAGGCAACGATGGCCGAGTACTGGATGAATTCCGATCCGGGCGTGCCCCTGGAAAAGGCCACGCCGTATCCCGGCGCGGCCGTTCCGGTGAATGGCAAGTTGGTGCCTTCGGATGCCCCGGGATTCGGCTTCGAAATCTCGCCGTCGTCGCTGGCGCCGTTGCCGAACTGAGGAGGCCACAGCATGCGCATCACCCTGTTGCCCACTACGCTATCCCGGCCTGCCCTGCGGGCCCGGCTGGCGACCATACCTGGCATCGAGTTCGACTGGATCGATGACAGGCGTCAATTGGCGCAGTCCCTGGAGACGGCCGAGGCGCTTATCGTCGGCACGCCTCTGCTGGATGAAGACGCGCTGGCCTGCATAGGCCGCGCGCCAATGCTGCGGTGGCTGCAACTGCTCAACGCCGGCGTCGAAAAGATTCCGCCTGGACTGCTGCGCGACACACAGATCCTGTGCAATGCGAGCGCTGCCCTGGCCCCTACAGTGGCCGAACACGCATTGTCGCTGCTGCTGGCTCTTGGCCGGGGCCTGGACAGTTTCGTTGCGGCCAGGACCAACATGCTTTGGGAAGCCAGCCGCAAGGGCAAACTGCGCTCGCTGCATGGCGCGACAGTGGTTATCGTGGGCTTCGGCGCCATCGGCCAAAGCCTGGGTTCCCTGCTGCGGCCGTTGAGGTGCCGCATCATCGCCATCACCCGCAATGGCGGACCGGAACCCTTGGCCGATGCGTCCGTCGCGATAGAAAACATCGACAGCGCGCTGGCTCAGGCGGACGCCATCGTGCTGACCCTGCCGCTGACGACCGCAACCACCCGGCTGTTCAATGCGCGGCGCTTCGCGGCCTGCGCCCGGAAACCGATCTTGATCAATGTGTCGCGCGGCGCGATCGTCGACACGCTCGCGCTCGATGACGCCCTGCGCACCGGGCAGATCGGCGCGGCGGGCCTGGACGTGGTCGATCCGGAGCCATTGCCGCCCCGGCACCCGCTCTGGTCCGCGCCGAATCTGATCCTGACGCCTCATGTGGCGGCAGGCGGCAGCCACGACGCGCTGGCTGACTTCATTGCAGAGAATATCCAGCGATACGCCCACGGCCAGGAGCCGCTGTCGCGCGTGTCGGCCCGTCAACTTGCATTTTCATCGCAACTCCCGCCATGAACATCCCGACTTTGTCCCCAGCCCTCCAGGAATCGGCGGACCTGCT
>LNAP01000637.1_pt1 | contig 38596 bp, 33 predicted proteins | sample 602601 | NCBI WGS metagenome assembly LNAP01 (sample SAMN02440304, study PRJNA202911) | soil metagenome | biome: Subtropical and temperate rainforests or woodlands; isolation source: soil samples (1 kg each in a 20% v/v slurry with milli Q water) were... ... | reverse complement strand
TCCTTCGTCACAAAGCCCCTCCACCGCTATATAGGAGCTCGAAACGACCGATGAATCCCACCCATATGACAACTTTCTTGGAATCGATCGTCTAGACGATGAGCACGGCGCGAAGAGCGCGCCTTTGCCCACAATTTTTACGTCATTGCGAGCGAAGCGAAGCAATCCATTTCGCCGAAAGAAAGAATGGATTGCTTCGTCGCAAGTGCTTCTCGCAATGACGGCAGCATTCAATTTTTTCGCATCTCGGCCTTGATCATATCCGCCGCCTTTTCGCCGATCATGATGGTCGGCGCATTGGTGTTGCCGCCGATCAGGGTCGGCATGACGGACGCATCGACGATGCGCAGGCCTTCGAGGCCATGGACTTTAAGCTTGGGATCGACCACGGCCAGGGGATCGTTGACGCCCATCTTCGCCGTGCCGACCGGGTGATAAACGGTATCGACGCGTGCGCGCAGCAGCGCGCGGATATCGTCGTCGGTCTCGATACCGGCCGTGAACATCTCCTTTTTTTGCAGCGCCCGCAGCGCCGGCGCTTCCATCAGCCGACGCGTGGTCTTGTAGCCTGCGACCATCGCTTCCAGATCGTCCGTTTCGCCCAGGAAATTCGGATCGATGGCCGGTGGGCGCATCGGATCGGCGCTGGGAAGCGAAACGCTGCCGCGGCTCTTCGGCCGCAGCAGGCAGACATGGCACGAGAAGCCGCGGCCCCAGTGGCGCTTGCGGCCGTGGTCGTCGACCATGGCCATGCCGAAATGCAGCTGGATGTCGGGCACGTCGAGGTCCGGTCTTGTTTTGAGGAAGCCGCCGCATTCGGCGAAGTTCGAGGTCATCGCGCCGCGGCGTCGGCGCCGGTATTGCCTGATCGCGCGCAATTGATGTGCAATCCCGCTGAACGACATGCCGGTGAAATGCGGACTATCGGACATGTAGGCGAAGATGAAATCCGGATGGTCCTGCAGGTTCCGTCCGACGCCCGGCAGATGGTGCACGCTCGCGATGCCATGTTTTGCCAGTGCCGCGCCATCGCCGACGCCCGAGAGCATCAGCAGATGCGGCGTCTGGAACGCCCCGGAGGCGACGATGACTTCGCGCCGGGCGCGGATTTCCTTCGACTGGTCGCCTTGCCGGTATTTGACGCCGACCGCGCGTTTGCCTTCGAACAGGATGCGGGTGGCCTGCGCGCCGGTCTCGACGCGCAGATTGGTACGCGCTGCCATATAAGGGTGGAGATAGGCCCGCGCCGCGCTCCAGCGCTCGCCGTTTTTCTGCGTGACCTGGTAGATGCCGAGGCCTTCATGGTCTTCGGCATTGAAATCCTCGCGGATGCGAAACTGCGCCTCGCGCGCCGCCTGCAGGAAGGTTTCCTGCACCGGATTGTCGGTACGCAATTTGTTGACGGGCAAGGGGCCGCCCTTGCCATGATACTCGCCGTCGAAATCAGCGTTGTCTTCCGAGCGCTTGAAGTAGGGCAGCACGTCGGCATAGGACCAGCCGGTGTTGCCGAGCGCAGCCCAGTGGTCGTAGTCACTGCGGTGGCCGCGGATATAGACCATGGCGTTGATCGCGGATGAGCCGCCGAGCCCCTTGCCGCGCGGCTGATAGCCGACCCGGCCATTGAGGCCGGCCTGTGGCACCGTCTCGAAGGCCCAGTTGTTGAGCTTGCCCGGCACCATCAGCACCAGCGCGCCCGGCGTGTTGACCACCCAGTTGTCGCATCCGCCGCCGGCCTCCAGCACTGCCACGGATGTGCTGGGATCCTCCGAAAGCCGTCCCGCCACCGCGCAGCCGCCGGAGCCGCCGCCCACCACGACAAAATCGAATGTATCGGTCATGTGTTTCCCCCAGAGTTTTTTTTCGTCATTGCGAGCGCAGCGAAGCAATCCATACTTCCGCGAGAAGAAAGAATGGATTGCTTCGCTGCGCGCTCGCGATGACGATACTACGACATGAATCGCAGCAGCTTTTCCAGCCGCGCGATCTTGGCCCCGTATGGCGGATAGAGATCGGCCAGCCGGTTGAACGGGGAACGATAGAACACCGGCTTTAATTTGCTGAAAGTCCGAAACCCCCATTCGCCGTGATAGGCGCCTGAGCCGGATGCGCCGATACCGCCCATCGGCTGGTTGGCTTGCGCAAAATGAAACAGGCAATCATTGACCGTGACGCCGCCGGACACCGTGCGCGCCAGCACCTCGTCGCGCGCAGCACTATCCTTGCCGAACCAGTACAGCGCCAGGGGCCGGTCGCGTGCGTTGATATAGGCTGCCGGCTCGGCCGCGTCCCTGTAGCCGACGATCGGCAGCAGCGGGCCGAAGATTTCCTCCTGCATGACCGCCATCTCAGGCGTTGCGCCGAGGATGATGGCCGGCGGAAATTTCCGTTTCGATTTCCATGCGGGGTCATCGGGCCTGGCGGCCTGCATGATCCGCGCGCCCCTGGCGGCCGCGTCTGTCACCAGGCTTTCCAGCCGCGCGTAATGCCGATCGGAGATGATGGAGGTGTAATCCTTGTTGTCGGGGCTGGTGCCGAACATGCGCTGCATATGGCCTTGCAACCTCGCGGCAAAATCCTGCACGGAAGCCTCCGGCACCAGCGCATAGTCAGGCGCGATGCAGGTCTGGCCCGCATTGAGCAGCTTGCCGTAGGCGATGCGCTCCGCGGCCTCGCCGAGATCGGCGGAGCGGTCGACAATGGCGGGCGATTTGCCGCCGAGTTCGAGCGTCACCGGCGTCAGGTTGCGGCCGGCGGCTTCCGCGACGAGACGACCAACGCGGGTCGATCCTGTGAACAGCAGATGGTCGAACGGCAGCGCCGCAAAGGCTTTTGCAATGTCGTCGTCAATGCCGGTGACGACCATTTCGCCAGTGTCGAATTTGGCCGCGATGACTTCGTGCAGCAGAGTGGAAAACCTTGGTACCAGCTCGCTCGGCTTGATCATCACGCGATTGCCCGCGGCGAGCGCGCCGACCGCCGGCGCCAGCGTCAACTGCAGCGGATAATTCCAGGGCGCGATGATGCCGACAACGCCGACCGGCTGCGGGATCAGGCGATTCTTGGCGGGTAGGAATTGCAGCGTGGTCGAAACCCGCTGCGGCGCTATCCACTTCTTCAGCGATTTTGTCGCATGCCGGATCTCGCCCAGCACCATCATGGTCTCGGCGATCGCGGTCTCGGTGGTGCAGCGGTGGCCGAAATCGGCCGAGATCGCCTGTTCGAAGCGGGCCTCGTTCTCCGAGACCGCCGCGCGCAGCCGCGCCAGCCGGTCGAGGCGCTCGGCGAGCGTCGGGGCAGGCGTGGTCCGCGACAGTTCGAACAGGCGATGAAAGGCGTCTTCCAGGGCGCGCTGCCCCGGGCTTTTCAATGGCTGGTCCATGGCGTTTTTCCCGGCTTTATATTGTTCCAAGGCTGGGCTTTTGCGGAGTTTCTGGCAAGACCGCTCTTTCAGACCATTTTGCGCGCTGAAATGGGCGTTTGGGCCGTCATAAAATCCTCAAAAGTCGCCTCATGGCCCTTCCCAAAGCAGGTTTGCATTGGTACATACCGCCCGCACCCAAGGGCCATGGCCCGGGTCGCCTTCTCAGGAAGCCTCCGGACGGGAACATCGCTGACAGGCGTTGGCCCATTTCGTTTCGGTGGTTTTTGAAGGGCGTTGCAACGGTTTATCGCGGGGTGGAGCAGCCCGGTAGCTCGTCAGGCTCATAACCTGAAGGTCATAGGTTCAAATCCTATCCCCGCAACCAGCAATACCGACACTCCCGTAGCGAAAGCTGCGGGAGTTTCGCGTTTCCGGGTTCTTCCAGCGGCTTGTGCTTCAACCCAGGGCGCCCTTATGGCGCTCGCCGGCCGTTCGGCCGTCGGCCCCCGCACCGATCCCGGAGAATTCGACCCCGCGTAATCCTGGCATGGGTACCCGGGAATCTCCCGTCCGTTACAGCGAGCCCGGTTGCAATCAGGCGTTTTTGAAGTCGGCCTTCCGCTTGCCTAGAAAGGCGCTGACGCCCTCGGCAAACTCCCGGCTGCCGAAGGCCACCGCCTGCGCCATCGCCTCGCTGGCAAAGAAATCGTCGATCGGACCGTAAGCATTGTTCAACAGCATCTTGGTTAGGCCGAAAGACGTGGCTGGCCCAGCGGCCAGCTCTTTCGCCAGTTGCAGGGCGTCATCGAGAAGAGCCGCGGCAGGCACCATTCGTTTGGCGATACCGAGCGTCACCGCTTCAGCCGCGTCGATCCGGCGATTGGTCAGCAGGATATCCTTGGCGCGCGCGGTGCCGATACTGCGCGGCAAGGTCAGCGCAAGGCCGAGATCGGGTGCGGCGCCGAGGCCGGGGAAAGCGGCGCGGAAAAACGCCTTCTCGGACACGATCGCGATATCGCATAGCAACGCCAGCGAAAACCCCGCGCCTGCGGCCGCGCCGTTGACCGCCGCCACCACCGGCTTTTCACCGGTCAGGATGCATTTCGTCCAGGCGTAGCTTTGATGCATGCGCGCCCGCACCGCCGGCGCGCTGCGATCGGCCATGTTGCTGATATCTCCGCCCGCGCAGAACGATTCCTCGGCGCCGGTGATCACCAGACAACGCACCGTGCTGTCCCGCATCAAGGCGGGAATCTGCGTCTCGAGACGGCTCTTGATCTCCACGGCCAGTGCATTCCGCGTTGCCGGCCGGTTGAGGCGGATCAATGCAACATCGTCATGATGTTCGATGACGACTGCATCGGTCTGTTTGTCGTTGATCACTCTGTCCCCCATGCGTCCGCTCCGCCCGTTCTGGAAACCGCGGCTTTTCCCAGCCGCTGCGGCCAGCGTAGATCAGTCCGCGCAAAAATGAAACTCAATTTCGCATATTGAGTAAGGGCGCTGGATGTGTACGATGCGCGCCAACAACCAACAATATTCTGAGGAAGCGATGAACCTGACGATGGGTCTTCGGAAAGCAGCCAGGTTCGGCAGCGAAGTCGAGGCGCTGGTCTGCGGCGACGTGCGACTCGACCGGCGAAGCTTTGTCGACCGGGTTGCGCGGCTCGCTTCGGTGCTGCGCGACCTCGGCATGGACGATGGCGACCGGGTAGCGATGCTGGCGACCAACGGCCAGAGCTACATCGAATATTACTTTGCGGTGCTGTGGGGCGGCGGCGTGATCGTGCCGATCAACTCCCGCTTTGCATTGCCGGAAATGATCGATCAGGCCCGCGATGCCTCGCCGGTGATCCTGATCGTCGATGCAGCGTTCCGCGAGGCCGGTCTGCAGCTCAAGGAAGCCGCGCCGTCGATCAAGTCGCTGCTGTACGCGGGTGCGGAGCCGGTGCCGGCCGATGCGATCGATTATGAGGGCGCGATCGCCGCGGTGCGGCCGATCGATGACAGGATGCGGGGCGGGGACGATCTTGCGTGCATCTTCTACACCGGCGGCACCACCGGCCGCTCCAAGGGGGTGATGCTCAGCCATTGCAATCTGTGGAGCAACGCGGTGGTGACCGCGGCACGGCTCGGTTTCGACGAAAATCTGGTCAGCCTGCATGCCGGCCCGCTGTTTCATCTCGCCGCCGGCGCGCGGGTCTACACCACGGCCGTTGTCGGCGGCAAACATGTCGTTATTCCGCGCTTCTCGCCGGCGGAAGTGCTTCAGGCCATCGCCCGCGACAAGGTCACGGTGGCGACCTTCGTTCCGACCATGCTGTCGATGCTGCTCGAACTTCCCGATCTTGACTCCTACGATCTGTCGAGCCTGCGCATGATCACCTACGGCGCCTCGCCGATGCCCGAAGCGGTGCTGACCGAATGCCTGCGGCGTTTTCCGTCGGTGCGGTTCTCGCAGTCCTACGGCATGACCGAGTTGTCGCCGGTTGCCACCATTCTGGGTCCTGAGGACCATATGCCGGACGCGCCGCGGCGGCGGCTTCGCTCGGCGGGGCGGCCGGTGTCTTCGGCGGAGGTGAAGGTGGTCGATGCAAAAGGGGCCGAATTGCCCTGCGGCCAGATCGGCGAGATTCTGGTGCGCGGACCGATGGTGATGCAGGGTTATTGGAACAAGCCCGAACTGACTGCGGAAACCCTGCGCGGCGGCTGGATGCACACTGGCGATTCCGGATATTTCGAATCCGATGGCTATCTCTATATTGCCGATCGCATCAAGGACATGATCATCTCCGGCGGCGAGAACGTCTATTCGACCGAGGTGGAAAACGCGATCTGTTCTCATTCCGATGTGCTGCAATGTGCGGTGGTCGGAATTCCTGATCAGCGCTGGGGCGAAGCCGTCCACGCAGTGGTGGTCCGGCGCCCGGCTGCTTCGCTGTCCGCCGAGGACATCGTTGCGCACTGCCGCGGCCTGATCGCCGGCTACAAATGTCCGCGCAGCGTCGATATCCGCGACGAGCCGCTGCCGCTGTCGAGCGTCAACAAGATCAACAAGGCCGCCTTGCGCGCGCCGTTCTGGAAAGAGCGTGCGCGACAGGTGAATTGACGAACGGTCGATGCGATGGCCTCAAACCTTGGACCTGCCCAGCGACGTGCTTATCGTGTTGGCCGCCGCCGCGAGCGCCGGGCCGAATTCGTGGTTGAGCTGGTCTTGCGAGACCAGATAGGCCGGGCCGCCAAAACTGAGCGCATAGATGGCTCCCCCGCCAGGGGCCGCGATCGGGGCACCAACCGCATTGATGTCCTTGCGCCATTCTCCCGTTGAAACGCAAAAGCCGCGCTCCTCGACATCCCGAATGGAGCTTTCGACGGAGCGTTTGATCAGCGGCCAGTCGTCGCCGTACTGCCGGCGCAACGCATCCATGACGCGGTCGCGCTCATCGTCGGAAACTGCCGTGAGATAGGCCTTGCCGATTGCGGTGACGGCCATCGGTACCCGCGAGCCAGGCGCAAGCCGCAGGCCGACCAGGCCGTGGCCCTCACAGGTTTCGACATTGAGCATCATCAGCTTGTCGCGCACCGCGAGCGCGATGTGCAGATTGTGCGTCTCGGCGAGCGCCTGCATGATTGGCCGCGCCACCCGACGGATATCGAGATTGGCGAGTGCTGCATAACTCAGGGTCAGGGTACGCCCGCCGAGTTCATAGGTTCCCAGCCGGCTGTTGTAGGCGAGATAGCCCAATTGAGTGAGGGTGTGGGTGATGCGTGAGATCGTCGGCTTTGGAAGCTCCGTGCGCCTGGCCAGTTCCAGATTGCCAAGCGCGCCATCGCCGGCCCTGAATGCGCTCAGGACCTCGAGCCCGCGCGCGAGCGCGGTAACGAACAGCCGGCCGCCCGCATCTTCCGTAACCTCGCTCTTTTCCGCGGCTCGCGGTCTGCGCGAGGCGCGTTGCAACAGCAGGCGTGCGCTCTTTTTCTTCGCCCGCTCGTCGGCCGCGGTGGAGGAGGCGCGGCCGACCGGCTTGGCGGCCCGCGCGTCGTCGGCCTTGTTCTTGCCGGTTACGGGACGTCTCCCCGAGCCCGATCTGCGCGTCTTGTCCATTGCATGACCTCTTGCTTGTCCCGAATGCGGCCGCGGCGCGAGTAACAGCCGCACCGCGCGCCGTCACGATCAACCGAATATCAGTCCGCTGTAAAAATGTCGCTCCGACCAAGGAGAGATTTCGCGAAAATCATTTTCGCATATTGCCACTACGTTGGCGGCATGGCAATTTTGTGCCTCAACCATAAAGGAAACGCCCACGATGCCTATCGATCCGGAAGCCCTGCGGCAATGGCCGATCGCCGAAGTCGAGCAGACCTACGCCGCGCGCGACACCATGCTGTACGCCCTCGGGCTCGGCTGCGGTGCGGATCCCCTGGACGAAAATCAGCTCCGGTTTGTTTACGAAGGCCGGCTGCAGGCATTGCCATCGATGGCGGTGGTCCTGGGCTATCCCGGCTTCTGGATCAGCGACCCCCGCACGGGAGCGGACTGGAAGAAGGTGTTGCATGGCGAGCAGGCGATTGAAATTTTCAAGCCGTTGCCGACGGCGGCAACGGTGATCGGCCGATCCCGCGTCACCGGCCTGTTCGACAAGGGCAAGGACAAGGGCGCCGTGCTGGTCTCGGAGCGGGACGTCATCGATAAATCTTCCGGCGACGTGCTCTGCCGTTTGACGTCGACCACCATGCTGCGGGGGGATGGCGGTTTCGGAGGACCATCGGGTCCGTTGCCGGCACCGCACCCGTTGCCCGACCGCGCACCCGACCAAGCCGTTGCAATCGCGACGTTGCCGCAGGCTGCGCTGATCTACCGTCTCTCCGGCGACTATAACCCGCTGCACGCCGATCCCGCGGTGGCGCGCAGCGGCGGATTCGAAAAGCCAATTCTGCACGGGCTCTGTACGTTCGGGGTGGTCTGCAGGGCTTTGCTGGACATGGTTTGCAGCAACGACCCGACAAGGCTGCGCAAGATGCAGGTGCGCTTCAGCGCGCCGGTCTATCCGGGCGAGACCATCGTCACTGAAATCTGGAAAGAGGCCGGCGGCGTGGTCTCGTTCCGCGCCAAGGTGGCGCAGCGCGACCTCGTGGTCATCAACAATGGCCGGGCGGAAGTGGCGGCTTGAAGCCGCCGTTTCGTTCGCGATCCGGGCGCTCAAATTCGACGGTTGGATTTTTCCCAATAGGGATCTCGTAGGCGCCGCTTGAAGATCTTGCCTGAATCTTCGCGCGGCAGTCCGGTTTGCACGTCGAAATGCCGGGGTATCTTGTAGTCGGCCAGCGCCGACTTCAGTTGCGCCCGGATCGTGGCGATATCGATGGTCATGCCCGGCTGGGGTTCGATCACGGCCATCAGGGCTTCGCCGAACTCCTCGTCGGGAATGCCGAACACCGCGCAATCATGAACGCCGGGAAGACCGTGCAAAGCTGCTTCGACCTCCGCCGGGTAAATATTGACGCCGCCCGAGATCACCATGTCCCGCTTGCGGTCCGAAATGAAGACATAACCGTCTTCGTCGATGTAGCCCACGTCGCCGCTGGTGATGAAACCGTCACGTTCGATCTCGATCCGTTTCTCCGGCTTGTTGTGATAGCTGAAATCCGGGCTGCCGGTAGAGCGCGAATAGATCTCGCCGATGGTCCCGCGCGGGAGGATGTTGCCGGCATCATCGAGAATCCGCAGCATGGCGCCCTCCAGGATCTTGCCGACGGTGCCGGGTTTCCTCAGCGCATCTTCCGGTGCGGCGTAAGTCACGGCACCGGATTCGGTGCTGCCGTAATACTCATGGAGCACCGGTCCCCACCATTTCATGATGGCCTGTTTGACATCAGGCGGACACGGCGCGGCCGCGTGCACGACATGACGCAGCGAGGAGACGTCGTATTTCTCGCGGACGGCTGCCGGCAATTTCAGCAGGCGGACAAACATCGTCGGCACCATGAAGATGGTGTCGATAGCCTCCGCCTGAACCAGCCGGAGAAGTTCCTCCGCGTCGAACCGCGGCATCAGAAACAGCGCTCCGCCGAGACGCCCGGCGCGCAGCGCGAACACGTTGGGCGCAGAGTGATAAAGCGGTCCCGGCAACAGCGCGCGCACGCCCGGCTTCAAGCCATAGACACGCGCCCGCATGGCTTCGGCGGCTGCGGCCTGGGCGGGGGTTGGCGCATCCCTGCGGACGCCCTTCGGCTGCCCGGTGGTGCCCGACGTGTAGATCATGCTTTGCGGCTGCGGGAGTTTCGGGCCGTCATAGGGCCGTTGTCTGCTCATCCACGGGTCAAAGTCCTCGGCGCCGCGCGGCAGATCGCGGTGCAAGGGATCGATCCGGTAGGTGCTCTCTATCTCCGGAGGCGTCGGAACGCTGAGCAGGGTCATGTCGCCGGGAATAACCCCGCGCACCGCATTCAGGAGATCGGCGTGGCCGATCAGCACCCGGGTTCCGGTATCCTTGAGAATATAATCGACTTCCTCGGGCTTGAAGTGCCAGTTGACCGGCACCGCATAGGCGCCCAGCAACATGACCGCGTAGCTCGCTTCGAGAAAGGCGATGTCGTTTCGCATCAATATGCAAACACAGTCGCCCTCGCTTACGCCGAGCGAGCGCAATCCGCCGGCGATCAGCAGCACCCGTTGATCGATCTCATCGAAGCCTCGCTGGCGTGAACCGCTGATGATGCCGGAGGATACGGCCATGATGATCTCCCATTTTGCGAGCTTGTGGGCTCGTCTCCGATGGATGCTGCCGGATGGATATCGGGCAGGGCACCTGGTCCAGCGTGGCCGTCGTACCGATGCGGCTCCCGGGCGGTGCTACAGCGATCGTGCGATGAGTTCGCGCATGATCTCGTTGGAACCGCCATAGATCCGGCGCACGCGGGCGTCGGCATAGGCGCGGGTGATCGGATATTCGAGCATGTAGCCGTAGCCGCCATGCATCTGCACGCATTGGTCCACGACCCGGCATTCAAGCTCCGTCAGCCAGTATTTGCACATGGCGGCGGCTTCGACATCGAGCTTGCCGTCGAGATGAAGTTCGATGCAGCGGTCGAGGAAGACCCGGCCGATCTGGATCTCGGTCTTCATCTCTGCAAGCTTGAAGCGATTGTGCTGAAATTCCGCCAACGGCTGGCCGAACGCCTTGCGCTGTCGCGTATAGTCGAGCGTCCATTCAAGCGCCGCTTCGGCGCCGGCGACCGCGGTGATGGCGACCAGCAGTCTTTCCTGGGGAAGCTCATTCATGAGGCATCGAAAGCCCCGGCCTTCCTCACCCAGCAGATTTCCTGCCGGCACACGTACATCGGCGAAGAACAACTCGGAGGTGTCCTGCGCCTTCATGCCGAGCTTTTCGAGGTTGCGGCCGCGCGAGAAGCCCGGGCGGTCGGCCTCCACCAGAAGAAGGCTGATGCCCTTGGAGCCGCCGCGCGGATCGGTCTTGCAGGCGAGGATGACGAGGTCGGCGAGTTGTCCGTTGGTGATGAAAGTCTTGGATCCGTTGACGATGAAATCATCGCCGTCACGGATCGCCGTGGTGCGGATCGACTGCAGATCGCTGCCCGCGCCGGGTTCGGTCATCGCCAGGGCGACGATGGTTTCTCCTGACGCCATTCGCGGCAGCCATTGCCGCCGCTGAGCATCGTTGCCGTAATGCAGAATATAGAAGGCGGCAATGTCGGAATGCACCCGGAAGCCGGGACCGTTGAAGACACCGCGTGAGAGTTCTTCTGTGACAATCGCGCTGAGTGTGAAGTCGCCGCCACCGCCGCCATATTCTTCAGGTATCGCCGGACAGAGCAGGCCAGCAGCGCCGGCCTTGTTCCAGAGTTCGCGACTGACGACGCCGTCCTTCTCCCATTGCGCATGATACGGAGCGATCTCGCGGTCGACGAAACGCCGCACGGTATCGCGGAATGCCTGGTGCTCGCTGCCGTCGTAAATCGTTTGCGGTATCATGGTTTGCTTGTCCTCCCGGGCAGCTTCGCACTATTTGCGAAATCGTATTTCGCAAATTTGACATTTACAAGCGCCCATGGCAAATCCCCTGCCATCAAGTCGCCGAATGCTACAAGGCGCCAATCCGGGAGAAGCCGCATCGATGTCGACCCCAGCGCGCGCCAAACCAAAACCCACGCCGGAAACCCAGCATTTCTGGGACGGCACCCAGGCCGGTGAGTTGCGCCTGCAGCGCTGCGACGCCTGCGCCAATGTCTATTTTCCGCCGCGCCCGTTCTGCCCGGCCTGCGCCTCGCGCAAGGTCAGCGTGTTCAAGTCCTCAGGGAAGGCCAGGCTCTACAGCTACGTCATCAACCACCGGCCCGCCGCGCCCGGCTTCACGCCGCCTTATGCGATTGCCGTCGTCGAGCTCGACGAGGGCCCGCGGATGATGAGCAACATCATCGATTGTCCGCAGACGCCGGAGGCGCTCGAGCTCGACATGAAGCTGGAAGTCGCGTTCGAAAAGCTCGACGACAAGATCACCCTTCCCGTGTTCCGTCCAGTGAAGGGCTAATCACCATGCGCAGGAATCAAGTTGCCGTCGTTGGTGCTGCCGAAACCACCGAGCTCGGCGTCATCCCGAACATGTCGCAGATCCAGCTGCATGCTGACGCAGCCCTGAATGCGATTGCCGACGCCGGCCTGAAGCTGTCCGATATCGACGGCATTGCGACCGCGGTCGAGACGCCGCAGCAGATCGCGCATTACCTCGGCATCACGCCGACCTGGGTCGACGGCACTTCTGTCGGCGGCTGCTCCTTCATGCTGCATGTCCGTCACGCCGCCGCCGCGATCGAGGCCGGGCTGTGCAAGACGGTGCTGATCACGCATGCCGAAAGCGGCAAGTCGATGATCGGCAAGCAGCCGCGCTTCACGCCGCCGGACAGCCTCAACGGCCAGTTCGAGGCGCCGTTCGGCGTCTACGGGCCGCCGAGCATGTTTCCGATTCCGGTGCTGCGTTACATGAAGACCCACGGCATCACCCATGAGCAGATCGCCATGGTCGCGGTGGTGCAGCGCGAATGGGCCGCGAAGAACCCGCGCGCCACCATGAAGGCGCCGATCACCGTCGAGGACGTCTTGAATTCGCGGATGATCGCCTATCCGTTCCGCATCCTGCAATGCTGCCTCGTCACCGACGGCGGCGGCGCGCTGATCCTGACCTCGGCCGACCGCGCCAAGGACTTTCCGCAGAAGCCGGTCTACGTCCTCGGCACCGGTGAAAGCGTGGAAACGCCGATGGTCAGTCAGATGCAGACGTTTGACTCCTCTCGCGCGTTCAAGGTCGCGGGGCCCCTGGCGTTCAAGGAAGCCGGCATCGCGCACAAGGACGTCGATCATTTGATGATCTATGACGCGTTTGCGCATCTGCCGCTCTATGGGCTGGGCGATCTCGGTTTCATGCCGCATGAAGAGACCGGCAAGTTCATTGCCGACGGCAACACCCGCCCCGGCGGCAAGCTGCCGCTCAACACCAACGGCGGCGGCCTGAGCTACATGCATTCCGGCATGTACGGCATGTACGCGCTGCAGGAAAGCGTCCGCCAGATGCGCGGCATCGCGCCGGCGCAGGTTCAGGGTGCCAAAATTTCGGTGTGCCACGGCGTCGGCGGCATGTTTGCCGCGAGTGGCACGATCATTTTTACGAACGAGAAGTGAGCATCCAGTGAAAGCGCAGGGCTCTCCGCTCCCTCGCCCCGCTCTTCGCGGGGAGAGGGTTGGGGTGAGGGGTTCTCTCGGCGCACTCGGACTCGCGGATAGTCCCCCTCACCCGGATCGCATCTCCGATGCGATCCGATCTCTCCCCGCAAGCGGGGCGAGGTAATCAAAAAACGACCAGCTCGAATGGGAGAAACCTCCATGGCCAAGTCACTCCAGGATAAAGTCATCATCGTCACCGGCGCCGGACGCGGCATCGGGCGCGAGATCGCGCTGCTTTGCGCCGCGGAGGGCGCCAAGGTCGTGGTCAACGATCCCGGCGTCGCGGCCGACGGTTCGGGAACCAGCGCCGCTCCCGCCGAGGAAGTGGTCGAGGAGATCAAGAAGCGCGGCGGCACGGCGATCGCCAATTTCGAGACGGTTGCGGAAGCCGTTCCGGCCAGCAAGATCGTCAAGATGGCGACCGACCATTTCGGCAAGCTCGACGGCGTCGTCAACAATGCCGGCATCCTGCGAGACATGATTTTCCACCGCATGAGCGTCGAGGCCTTCGAGTCCGTGATCAAGGTGCACCTGATGGGCACGTTCTATGTCTCGCATGCCGCAGCGAGGCTGTTCCGCGAGCAGGAAAGCGGTTCGTTCGTGCACTTCACCTCGACCTCGGGCCTCGTCGGCAATTTCGGCCAGGCCAATTATGCCGCCGCAAAACTCGGCATCGTCGGGCTGTCGAAGTCGATCGCGCTCGACATGAACCGCTTCAACGTACGCTCGAACTGCGTCTCGCCATTCGCCTGGAGCCGCCTGATCGGGACCATTCCGACCGAGACCGAGGCCGAGAAGGAGCGTGTCAAGAAGCTCCAGCAGATGGGTCCGGAAAAGATCGCGCCGATCTGTGCCTTCCTGCTCAGCGACGCCGCCAAGGATGTCACCGGGCAGATTTTTGCGGTGCGCATGAACGAGATCTTCCTGATGGGGCAGTCGCGCCCCCTGCGTTCGGTGCATCGCGGCGAAGGCTGGACGCCGCAGACCATCGCCGAGCACGGCATCCCGGCACTGAAGTCGTCATTCTACAAGCTCGACCGCTCGGCGGATATTTTCAATTGGGATGCGATCTGAACGCCAGCGTTCGGGATGTAGCGAGCGAAGCGCCGGGAGTGATGGCATCGAATTACCGCGGAGATGTCGACCGTTCGGGTCGGGTAACAAAGCCGATCGTCAAAGAAATCGGCAAGGCCAACAAGAGCCAATGAGGGAAGGAAATGCAGATGAAGTCTTCGCTTCTTGCCATGACCGCGGCACTCGTTGTCGCGGCCTCGATCTCGGCCGATGCCGCGGAGAAAAAATACGGTCCGGGCGTCACCGACACGGAAATCAAGATCGGCCAGACGATGCCTTACAGCGGGCCGGCGTCCGCATATGGCACCGTAGGCCGGCTGGAAAGCGCCTATTTCGAAATGATCAATGCCGGCGGCGGGGTGAACGGCCGCAAGATCAATCTCATCAGCCTCGACGATTCCTACAGCCCGCCCAAAGCCGTGGAGCAGACACGCCGGCTGGTAGAGCAGGATGAGGTGCTGGCCATCGTCGGGCAGCTCGGCACGCTGACCAGTTCGGCGGCACAAAAGTACCTCAATGTGAAAAAGGTCCCCCAGATACTGATCACGTCAGGCGCCGCCAAATGGGACGATCCGAAGGCTTTTCCCTATTCGACATTTCTCTATTCGCCGTACCGGCTGGAAGGACAGATCTTCGCGCAGTATCTGCTCAGCAACAGGCCGGACGCCAAGCTCGGCGTGTTCTCCCAGAACGACGATGCGGGCCGCGATTATGTGCGTGGCTTGAAGGACGGCCTCGGCGAAAAGGCATCCAGCCTCATCGTCAAGGAGCTGACCTATGAGACCACCGATTCGACCATCGATTCCCAGATCGTGACGTTGAAAGCCGCCGGCGTCGACACGCTCTTTCTGATGACCACGCCGAAATTCGGTGCCCAGACCATCCGCAAGATCGCCGAACTGGGCTGGAAGCCGCTGACGTACCTGTCCGCCGTATCGACTTCCCTCAAGACGGTGCTCGAGCCTGCCGGCCTGGAAAACTCCAAGGGATTGATCACGGCGCTCGCCGTCAAGCGGCCGGACGATCCCCGCTGGGAGAACGAGAAGGACGTCCAGGATTACAAGGCGTTTCTCAAGCAATGGTATCCGTCGGGGAATATGGCCGACAGCAGCAACATCGCCGGATACATGGCGGCCTTTGTGACGGTGAGGATCCTCGAACTCTGTGGCGACGACCTGACGCGGGAGAACCTGCTCAAGCAGGCGACGAACCTGACCGATCTCGCCGCTCCGCTGCTGCTGCCGGGCATCACCATCACCACGACGCCCACCAGGTACACGCCGTTCAGGCAGATGCAGATCGCGCGTTTCGACGGCACTACCTGGGTGCCTGAAGGAGCGGTCATCAGCGCAAACGAGCCGTAGCCGAACCATCTGCCGACAGAAGAGAGAACAACGATGAGCATGGAAGTAAGGGTCGTCGGCGTCGGAATGATCCCGTTCGCCAAACCTGGCGCCAGCGAAAGCTATGTGGAGATGGGCGCCAAGGCGGTGGCCGCGGCGCTCGCGGATGCCGGCCTGTCCTACGCGGCGATCCAGCAGGCCTATGCGGGCTATGTCTACGGAGATTCGACCTGTGGACAAGCCGTACTCTATCGCGCAGGCTTGACGGGCATCCCGATCTTCAACGTCAACAATAATTGTTCGACGGGTTCGACCGCGCTGTTTCTGGCCCGGCAGGCGGTGGCGAGCGGCCAGGTCGACTGCGCGCTTGCGGTCGGTTTCGAGGAAATGCGGCCCGGCGCGCTCGGCTCGAATTTCCCCGATCGCGTCGGGCCGATGGCCCGGCATGCCGAACTGATGGGGGAGCTGCAGCCGCATGATCCGAAGGCGCCGCGCGCGGCCCAGTTCTTCGGCGGTGCCGGCGCGGAGTATGCTGAAAAATACGGACTCGGTCCGCAAGCCTTCGCGAAGATCGCCGCCAAAGCTCGCGTGCACGCCGCCAACAATCCGTTTGCGCTTTTCCGCAATCTGCTTTCGGTGGAGGAAATTCTGGCTTCGCCCCGGCAATATGGGCCGATGACCCGTTATCAATGCTGCCCGCCGACATGCGGCGCTGCCGCTGCGATCGTCTGTTCGCCTGCCTTTGCCGCGCGCCACGGCCTGGACGGGTCGGTCGCGATCAAGGCGCAGGCGATGACATCCGATACGGCTACTACGTTCGAGGATCGCTCGATGATCAAGCTGGTCGGTTACGACATGGCCAAGGATGCCGCGGCGGCGGTCTATGAATCAGCCGCTGTCGGGCCAGAGGACATTCAGGTGGTTGAATTGCACGACTGCTTCACCGCCAACGAATTGCTGAGCTATGAGGCACTCAGCCTCACGCCGGAAGGGACGGCCGAGAAGTTCATCATGGATGGCGCCAATACCTATGGCGGCAGGGTTGTTACCAATCCTTCCGGCGGGTTGCTGTCAAAGGGACATCCCCTTGGCGCCACCGGCCTTGCGCAATGCACGGAGTTGGTCTGGCAACTGCGCGGGACAGCCGGTCACCGTCAGGTGCCGAATGTGACCCATGCGCTGCAGCACAATCTCGGATTGGGCGGGGCTTGCGTCGTGACGCTCTACGGCCGTGCCTGATGCGCATCGTCCGCCGGGGGGAAGCCGGCGACGATCAGCAACAACGGGCGGTATGCGACACGACGATTTGACGGCGCAGAAGAAACCCGGCTTAGGTTTCCAAGAAAAGAAGCTTCGAGAACTACGAAATCAGGGAGATACGTCGACATGGCCATCAGCCGGAGAACATTCGGAATAGGTGCATCTGGACTGCTGCTGGGGCCGATCGCCGCGCCCTTCATCCGCAGCGCCGGCGCGGCCGAGCAGACCATCCGGATTGGTGTGGTCAATTCGATGAGCGGCGGTCTCGCGGCCTACGCCCAGGAAGGCCAGCCGGCGTTCGAATACGTCATCAAGAAGATCAATGCCGAAGGTGGCATCAAGAGCAAGGGCGGCGCCAAGATCGAACTGGTGGTAGCTGACGACACCAGTCAGCCGGCGCGCACCGCCGCGGAGGCGCGGCGGCTGATCACCGAAGAAAAAGTGCAGTTGCTGACCGGGACCATTCTCAGCGCGCAGATGTTGGCCCTGACGCCCGTGCTGGACGAACTCAAGATGCCAACCCTCTCGGTCTGGGCCGGGGGATCGCAGTCGAATTACATGTTCACGCTGGGCTATCCCTACGATCGCGGCTATGCGCAGACCATCAACGACTTCATCGTCTCGCTGCGCGACGACAGCAAATTTGCGATCAAGACTGCGGTGATGGGGTACTCGAACTACGAAGCCGGCCAGCAGGTCAACAAGTTCCTGACCGAGAAGCTGAAGGCCAGCGGCGTCGAGATCATCGGCGAAGCCGCGCTCGACATCCGCGCGCAGGACCAGACCGCCGCCATGGTCCGTATCCGTTCGCTCAAGCCTGACGTGGTGGCGGGACTGGTCACGCCGCGCGACGGCATCCTGCTGCATCAGGCCCGCTACAACCTGAACTACCATGGCAGCCTGTTCTGCGGCGGTACCGGTGGTTACACCGATCTGTCGCTCTGGAAGGACCTGGGCCCCGAAATCGGCAAGGCGGTGCTGACCAAGAACCTGTTCGGCATGACCGGCTTCAGCGCCGGCGCCAAGATCGATTCGATGCAGAAGATCATCGCGGAATTGCGCGATGTCGCCAAGCTCGACAGGATCGGGCAGGGCGCCGTCCAGTACGCACAGGCTGCCCGCGTGCTGCAGCAGGTGCTCGAGAACGCCGCCTCGTTGCAAAACGATGCGCTGCTCGAGGCATTCAAGACTGTAAACATTCCGTATGGCGATCCCAACCTCTATGTTGCGAAACCGAAGGGTCGGCAGTTCGCGGAAGACCGGCTGCCCAAAGACGGGTCGGCGATGTTCATCCAGTGGATGCCCGAACAGGACCAGCAGGTCGTCTTCCCCAAGGAATTTGCCCAAGTGCCGCCGCGGCCCCGCGTTTAAGAGGTTGCAGTGGCCTTTCTCGAAGTCGTCGACGTTACGAAGCGCTTCGGCGGGCTGGTCGCGCTGAACGCGATCAGCTTTTCCGTCGGGAAGGGCGAGATCGTCGGCATTATCGGCCCGAACGGTGCCGGCAAGACCACGCTGTTCGGCGTGATCTCGGGCTTTATTGCACCGAGTCAAGGCGACGTCAGCTACGACGGTGAAAGCATCATCGGCATTTCGCCGGACCGCCTGGTTCGGCGCGGGCTGATGCGCAGCTTCCAGATCGTGCAGTCGTTCGCCGACATGTCGGCGCTCGACGTGGTGACGACTGCGGCTCTGACGCGCCGGCCGATGCGGGAGGCGATCGATTATGCCGCGCAGGCACTGATCCGTGTCGGCCTCGGCGGCAAGGAACTCAAGATGCCGCTGACGCTGTCGCTGCAGGACAAGAAGCTGCTCGAACTCGCCAAGTGCATCGCCACCGATCCTCGCTGCATCCTGCTCGACGAGGTGATGGCCGGCCTGACCATGAGCGAGACGGCAGCACCCATCGCGGTGATCCAGGAATTGAACCGGCAGGGCGTCACCATCGTCATGGTCGAGCATGTCATGCCGGTGATCATGCGGCTGGCGACACGGATGGTCGTGATCAATTTCGGTGAGAAGATCGCCGAGGCGACGCCCGAACAGATCCTGAAGGATCAGCGCGTGATCGACGCCTATTTCGGGGATCATATTGATGCTTGAGATCGAGAGCCTGACGGCCGGTTACGGCGGCGTGGCTGTGCTGCGCGAGATCAACGTCAAGCTCGGAGCGGGCGAGATCGTCGGCCTGCTCGGCGCCAACAACGCCGGCAAGACGACGCTGATCAACTGCCTGTCCGGCATCGTCAAGCCGATATCCGGGCGAATCCTGTTTCAAGGCGAGGACATCACGCGGATGTCGCCGCGGCTGCGCGTCGAGAGCGGCATCGTCCAGGTGCCGGAAGGCCGGCTGGTATTTCCCGACATGAGCATCCGGGAAAACCTGCTGCTCGGCGGCATCAACAGCCGGGCGCGGCCGCATCGCCCGCAGCAAATGGACAAGGTGCTGGAGCTGTTTCCCCGGCTCGGCGAACGGCTTTCGCAGAGCGCGGGCTCGCTCTCGGGAGGCGAGCAGCAGATGCTTGCGATCGGTCGCGGCCTGATGGGCCAGGCGCGCATGTTGATGCTCGACGAGCCGTCGCTCGGCCTCTCGCCTCTCTTTGTGCAGCACATTTTCGAGATCATCGACCGGCTGCATGCCGAAGGGCTGACGATCCTTCTCGTCGAACAGAACTTGAATTTGACGTTACGTCACGCCCAGCGCTGTTACGTGCTGGAGCGCGGGGAGGTCGCGGTGGAGGGGGATGCCGATGCAGTCAGGGACGATCCGCGTACCAGGAGCGCCTATCTTGGTTTGTGATCGGAGGGCGGCGTGAGTGAACTCTATCAGGCTCTGGCGCAGGGCCTTCTGATCGGCAGCACCTACGGGCTGCTGGCGCTCGGAATGGGCCTGGTCTACGGCGTCAGCGGCGTCGTCAATTTCTCGCATGGCGACTTCATCTCGCTCGGCATGTTCATGTGCCTGGCGCTGTATTCCGCGCTGGCACTCGATCCCTATGTCTCCGTGGTCATCACAGTTCCGGTGATGACGGCGATCGGGGCGCTGGTTTACCTGTTCCTGATCAGGCCGATGGTCGGACATCAGTTCCTGATGGTGGTGCAACTGACCCTGGGACTGAGCCTGGTTCTGCAGAACGGCATCTTGATGGTATTCGGCGGACAACCGGCGCGTACACCGTCCGTCGTGGAATCGAAGCTGTTCATTCTTGGCGATGTGGTTCTGCGCGTGCCGCACCTGATCGCGTTTGCGGTCTCGTTCGTCCTCGCCGGCGGCCTCTATGTCATGCTGCGCTCGACCGACTTCGGCCGCTCGATCCGCGCCGTGCATCAGAATGCCCATGCAGCGGCGCTGATGGGGATCGACGTCGGCCGCGTCCAGGTCATGACCTTCGCGCTCGGCATCGGGATTTTGGCGCTGGCTGCGGCATTGCTGCTGCCGGGCACGCCGATCCAGCCTACCCAGGGGCTGCGCTATACCGTCATCACCTTGCTGGTGGTCGTGCTCGGCGGCATGACCAATTTCGTCGGCATCATGCTGGGAGGGTTGGTTATCGGCATCGCGGAAGCGTTCGGCACCATCTATCTCGAAGGCCCGCTCGGACTGCTGATGCCCTACCTCATCTTCGTCCTGATCATGCTGTTCCGGCCGCAGGGACTGACCTGGAGTTCCTCGCGATGAGAGAGGAATTCTACAAGACACTGTCGTCGCCGATCTGGTGGGGCGTGCTGGCAATTGCCGCCACACTCCCGTTCATGCTGTCGAGCTACTACCTGCATATTCTCACTTTGTCGCTGGTCTATGTCGCACTGGCCTCGTCGTGGAATATCGTCGGTGGCATGGCGGGACAGATCTCGCTGGCACACAGCCTGTTCATCGGCATAGGTGCGATGCTGTCGAGCGCGCTGCTGCTCAAGCTCGGCATCAACATGTGGTTGGGCCTGGTGATTTCGGCCCTGATCTCGGGCGCGCTCGGCGCCGCCATCGCCTGGATCGATTTTCGCTTTCAGCTCGGCCACCTGTCGTTCGTGCTGATCACGCTGGCGTTCGCGGAGATGGGCGCGATCGTCGTTGAAGGCTGGGATTTCCTCGGCGGTGCCTCGGGGCTGCTGCTGCCGCGCGATACCGGAAATTGGCTGGCATTCCAGTTCGGCGGCGGCCCAGGGGCGTTTTGGGTGATGCTGGCGCTGGCCGCGATATGCGTGATCGTGAACGTGGCGATTCTCAATGCGCCGCTTGGCTACTATCTGCGCACCATCCGCGACAACGAAAAGGCCGCGCAGGCGATCGGCGTTGACATTCTGCGCTACAAGATCACCGCCATGGTGATATCGGCGGTGCTCGCCTCCGTCGTCGGCACCGCTTACGTCCGATACATGACGTTCGCGGATCCCTATCTGCTGATCTCGCCGGTCATCACCATCGAGATCGTGCTGTTCGCGACCGTCGGCGGACTCGGCCGTGCCTACGGTCCGGCGATCGGCGCGCTGCTGCTGGTTCCGCTGGGCGAAGTGCTGCGCGGCAAGCTCGGCAGCACGCTGCCCGGGTTGCATTACTTCATCTACGGCATCGTGGTGATCGGCGTCATTCTGGTGACGCCGCGCGGGCTGCTGCCACTTTTTGAGAAGCTGTCGTGGCGCTGGCGTCGCGCGCCCGCGGTTCGTGAATGAAGGCCGTGGGCGTTCCGCGATCGTCGGTGCGGTCTAACGAAGGCAACGAAACTACGAACGATCGCAGTAGCAGCTGTTTTCGTGCCTCAAGCACGTTTGCACTCGCATAAAGCGGGGCGGCGTCGCTGGCGGAGATTCGCGCGCGCTGCAGCTACTTCGCGAGCAAATCCGTCAACTCGTTCGCGCTGGAACAGCGAATTTCATCGATCTGCCGGGCCAGCACGAGCGCGCTTGCCTTCAGCGCCTCGATCTTCGACGCGTCGGGGTGCTGCTTTTCAAGTTCCTCGATACGGTCGTTGAATGACGCTAGCTGCAGGCTCAGCCGCTCGATCTCCGCGTTGCCGTTCACCGGCTCAACCGGCTTGAAAACCCTCTGTGCTGGCATGGTGCGTCCCCTGCTTGGTCACGCCTCCGTGAACCCGATTCGTGGCCACAAATGGAAGCTCTTTTGGCGAGGATATGGCCGCCGCCGGTTCCCGTGCTGAGTTCCATCGCTTGTGCCGGGTAACGCCGCAGCGTCAGCGAGATCCGATTGGACCCGTCAGGCAGCACCGTCAGCGACTAACGCACGTTCTTGGATGCGACAAGCTCACACATCAGAGCTTTCGAGCCGTCGAGAAATACCCTGACGGCATCGATGACGACGTCATCCAGCCGTGTCGGCGTCGGCGTTTGATAGACGAAGCGCCGGATCGCCATGTAGAAGATGCGGCCATGCAAGCCCCAGAACATTTCCACTTCGCGTTCCGAGAGCTTTACTTCATCGATCGGAGGCAGTTTGAGTTCATGCCGCATCTCGCAGCAGGCGGGCTCGATGATTTCTTTTCGAATGATCTCGAGATAGCGCTTGGTGATGTCGAAGGACTTCATGCCGGAGAATACGAATATCCGGACCCAGTTGTACTCGAACACCTGCTCGACGTACTCCAGATAGAACCGCGTCAGCCTCGTCTGCAGTGGCAGACTCCGGTCGCGGATGAGGTCGCTCCATGATGGCGACCACCGGCTGAGATAGATCTCTTCATAGACCCGCTCGATCAGCGCCTCCTTGCTCGGGAAGTGGCGGTAGATCGCGGAATGGGTAATGCCCATACGCTTGGCGAACTCGCGCGTTTGCCCGCCAAATCCCTGTTCGGCAAAAAATCGCACCGCTTCATCGACGATGAAACGTTCCCGTTCGGCGGCGCGCATGTTGCGGCGCGGTGGCTTCTTCGTTGATTTGACTTCTTTTTTTGCCATTTTGCGCTTCGCCTTGCAGTCGGTACCGATACCCTATTTCCCAATAGTGACCAAATGGTCGTTTTTAATTGACTTGGGAAAACCGGCGTGCTGTAAATTTCAGACCAAATGGTCACAAATTTGGGCTGGATGAAACAGCCAGGAGTTCCCTTTTGAAGGCGCGGGCATTCAGCTACGCACGGCCCTCCACGGTAACGGAGGCGCTGGAGGCATTCGCGAGTTCTGGCGAAGACGCAAGCTACATCGCTGGCGGCCAGAGTCTCGTGCCGGCGCTCGCCTTGCGCTTGCAGGCCCCGCAATTGCTGATCGACATCGCTCATATCGCGGCGCTTCGCGGCGTTGAACTGCAAGGTGACTGGCTGCGCATCGGCGCGCTCACCCGGCACTGCGAGGTGCTGACCGATCCCCTGATCGCCCGGCACGCGCCGCTCTATCGTGAGGCTGCGCCGCACGTCGCGCACCCTGCGATCCGCAACAAGGGCACGATCGGCGGCAGCGTCTCGCTGGCCGATCCGGCGTCGGAATTTCCGGCGATGACGCTGGCGATGGGCGCCGAACTGGAAATCGTCGGCCGCGAGGGGATGCGCCGCGTGCCTGCCGATGATTTTTTCGTCGATCTGTTTCAGACCGCCCTTGAACCGGGTGAACTTCTCGTCGCTGTCCACGTGCCGGTGGTCCGCTCGGGACATCGCTGGGCCTTTCATGAGCTTGCCCGTCGCCGCGGCGACTATGCGCTGGTCGGCTGCGGAATTCTGGCCGAGTTCGCGGACGATCGGATCGAGCGCATCCGCATCGTGTTCTTTTCGGTTGGAAATACACCACTGCGTGCCCGGCAGGCCGAGCAGGGTTTGATCGGCAAGAGACTGGACAAGGCCGCGGTGGCGGCAGCCCAGGCGGTGGTCGGCGACGATCTCGATCCACCCGAGGATGAGCAAGTGCCGCCGGCCATGAAGCGTCACCTTGCCGGCGTTCTTCTGGGACGGCTGCTCGGCCAGATCATGAGGCAAGCCTCGTGAGCGAACCGGTCAATGTCAGCATGACGGTCAATGGAAGCCAGGTGTCGCGGAGCGTCGCGCCGCGCGACACGCTGGCGGATTTCCTGCGCCAGGCGCTGGAGCTCACCGGGACGCATACGGGATGCGAAATGGGCGTGTGCGGCGCCTGCCTCGTCGTCCTCGACGGACGGGTCGTGCATTCATGCCTGACGTTCGCGGTACAGGCGAGCGGCTCGGTGATCGAGACCGTGGAAGGCCTGACCGAACGTGCCGCGATTGCCGATCTTCAGGATGCCTTCCATCGGCGCAATGCCTTGCAATGCGGTTTCTGTACGCCGGGGATGCTGATGACGGCTCACAGCCTGCTGTCGCAGCCTGGCGTTCCCTCGCGCGACGAGATCCGCGATGCGCTGTCGGGCAATTATTGCCGCTGCACCGGTTATGAAGCGATCGTGGATGCGATCGAGAACGTTGCCCGCAGCCGCGACGCAGCCCGCGCCGGGCAGACGCGCGAAGAGGCCGGCGCATGAGCGCACTTACCTCGCTCGATCGTCCGAATTCCTACATCGGCCGCTCGGTCCCGCGCCCCAACGCCAAGCGGCTTCTGGCGGGCCGCGGCCGTTACGTTACCGACATCGTGCTGCCGCGCATGCTTCATGTCGCCTATGTGCGCAGCCCTTACGCTCATGCGCGGATCGTCTCGATCGATGCGCAAGCCGCGCGCGAGATGCCCGGCGTCAAGCTGGTCGCCACGGGGGAGGATCTCGCACGCCTCTGCACGCCATGGGTCGGCACCATGGAGCATTTCAAGGGCATGAAATCGCCGCCGCAATTGCCGTTGCCGATCGACAAGGTGGTGTGGTCGGGGCAGGCGGTGGTCGCCGTCGTCGCGGATACAAGGGCGCTGGCCGAGGATGCCGCCGAAGTCGTCCATATCGAATTCGAGGAGCTTCCGGCCGTCGTCGATATCGATGCCGCCCGCGAGCCCGGCTCGCCTGTCATCTCTCCTGAACTGGGCAGCAATCTTTGCTTCCAGGGCACGATCGACACCGGCGGTGTGGATGATATCTTCGCCAACGCCGCGCATGTCGTGGAGGAGGAATTTCACTTCGGGCGTCATACCGCCGTGACCATGGAGCCGCGCGCGATCATCGCGGATTACGACGCCAGCGAGCCGCAGCTGACGGTGCATCATGCCACGCAGACGCCTTATCAGTTCCAGGACATCTATTCGCGCCATTACGGCATTCCGGAATCCCGTGTGCGGGTGATCGCGCCGGATATCGGCGGTTCGTTCGGCATGAAGCTTCATATGTACCATGAGGACATGGCCGTGGTCGGCCTTAGCATCATGCTGGGACGCCCGGTGAAGTATGTCGCCGATCGCATCGAGTCGTTCGTCTCGGACATTCATGCGAGGGATCATCGCGTCCGGGCTCGCATGGCGGCGGATGCCGACGGGACAATCCTCGCCATGGATGTAGAAGATGTGACGGCGATCGGCGCCTTCTCCGCCTATCCGCGCACCAGCGTCGTCGAGGGCAATCAAGTCTACCGGTTGATGGGCGCGCCCTACACGTTCAGGAATTACCGCGCCGATCTGCAAGTAGTGTTCCAGAACAAGGTGCAGATGAGTCAGTACCGGGCGGTCGGGCATCCGATCGCCTGCACGGTCACCGAACGGCTCGTCGACATGATTGCCGGGAAAACCGCGCGCGACGTTTTCGAGATCCGCAGCCGCAACCTGATTCCCGACGATGGCTACCCCTGTACGTCGCCGACCGGCTATCAGTTCGAAGCGCTCTCGCACCACGCATGCCTCGCCAGGCTGCGGCAGATGATGGATTATGACCGGCTGCGCGCCGAGCAGGCGGAGCTTCGGACCAAGGGCATTTATCGCGGTATCGGCATCGCGACGTTCGTCGAAATCACCAATCCCGGCCCGGCATTCTATGGTGTCGGCGGCGCGCGGATTTCCTCGCAGGACGGCGCCATCATCAAGATCACGCCGTCCGGCGACGTTCGCTGCCTGATCTCGGTGACCGAGCTCGGGCAGGGCACTGAAACGATCATCGGGCAAATCGTGGCCGAACATCTCGGCGTCGACCGCGATCGCATCAAGGTCGTCACCGGTGACACCGAAACGACGCCGCACGGCGGCGCCACGTATGCATGCCGTGGGGCCGGCATCGGCGGGGAAACCGCATTGCAGGCCGCCAGGAAACTCAAGGCAAATGTACTTTCGCTCGCAGGCGCCATCCTGCAGGAGGCGCCGGAGAAGCTGGACATCCAGAACGGCTGGATCGTCGATGCGGCTACCTTGCATCAGCGCGTCGAACTCGCCGAAATCGCGCGGATCGTCTACTTCCGCTCGGACACGCTGCCGCCCGGCACGCAGGCCCAGCTTTCAGTGGCCCATCATTATGCGCCGCAGGGATATCCCTTTGCCTTCACCAACGGAGTGCAGGGCTGCCATCTCGAGCTCGATGCCGAGACGGGCTTCGTCAAGGTCCTGAAGCTGTGGGTCGTCGAGGATTGCGGTCGTGTCATCAATCCGCTGCTGGTCGACGAGCAGATCCGCGGAGGCGTCGTTCAAGGTCTCGGCGCCGCCTTCTTCGAGGAATGCGTCTACGGCGAGAATGGCCAGCTCACCAATGGCTCGCTCGCCGATTATCTCGTTCCGATGGCCGTCGAGATGCCGGACATCGAGATCGGGCACGTGGAGACGCCGACGCTCGACACCCAACTCGGCGCGAAAGGGGTCGGCGAGGCCGGTACCGCTGCCGCGGCCGCTGCCGCGCTCAATGCGGTGAACGATGCGATGGCACCGCTCGGCGGTTCGATCGCGCAGCTGCCAATGACCCCTGCACGAATTCTCAGGGCACTTGGACACTTCTGACGCAACACAAAAACATTCAACTGGAGGAAATCATGACTGACAGCATTCGAAACATCACCCGGACGAAAATCTCGCGTCGTCGCGCTTTGGCGGGCCTGGGCGCGGGCGCGAGCTTCGTCGCCATGCCGTGGATCGCACGGGCGGCGGACGATACGGTCCGCATCGGATTTCCAACCCCGCTCACCGGCCCGTTCGCGGCCGAGGCCAAGGATCAGGTCAAGAGCGCCGAACTCGCCGTCAAGCAGTTCAACGACAAGGGCGGCATCAACGGCCGCAAGATCGAGCTGCTGGTCCGCGACGACAAGCTCAATGGCGGCGAGGCGGCGACCCGCACGCTGGAGCTGATCGAAAAGGACAAGGTGCATGCGGTCGTCGGATCGTTGTCGAGCGCGGTGCAACTCGCCGTCAACGAAGTGACGCGGGCGCGGGGCGTCATCTACGTCTCGATCAGCCAGTCCGACACCATCAACGAGGTCAAGGACTTCAGCAAATTCACGTTCCATGAGGCGCTCAACCCGACCATGACGGCCGGCGCAGTGGCGCGGTACAGCTTCAAGAAGGGCGCCAAGGTCGCGCATCTCGTGGCGGATTATGCCTACGGTCATGAAATGCTCCGCGGCTTCAAGCGGGAGCAGGCGATAATCGGAGCCGAGACCGTCGGCGAGATCCTGCATCCGTTCGGTGCCGCCGATTATTCCACCTTCATGCCGCGTCTGCGCTCGATGCGTCCCGACTTCCTGTGCATCAGCAATTTCGGCCGCGACCAGGCCAATTCGATCAAGCAGGCCGTCGATTTCGGTTTGAAGCAGCAGTCCAAGATCGTCGTGCCGGTCCTCCTGCACAATCAGCGGCTGGCGGTGAGCCCGGACGTCTTCGAGGGCGTCGTCGGCGGATCGAACTACTACTGGGGCCTGGAGAGTCAAATTCCGAGCGCAAAGGCGTTCAACGATGCCTATCGGGCTGCCAACGGCGGCGCCATTCCGACCGACTACGGCGCCTATGGCTATACCGGCCTGTCGTCATTGCTGATGGCGATGCAGGCGGCCGGCGGCACCGACACCGACAAGGTGATCGCAGCGCTGGAGGGGCTGAAATATGACGTGGCCAAGGGCATGCAGAACTACCGCAAATGCGATCACCAGTCGGTGCAGTCGGTCCTCGTGCTCGAGTCGAAGAAAAAGGCGGATATGAAGGGCGACGCCGACCTGTTCCAGGTCGTTGCAAACGAGCCGGCCTCCGAGAAGGTGCTGCGCAGTTGCACCGAACTTGGCTTCCCCGCCTGACGAAAGCGTTCGCTATCCAATGGATACAGAACTCATCCTGATGCAGCTCTTTTCCGGAGTTGCCCTCGGCGCGATCCTCGTGATCACCGCGCTCGGCCTGTCGATCATCTTCGGCATGCTGGGCGTGGTGAACTTCGCGCACGGCGCGCTGTTCATGGTTGGTGCCTACGCCGGACTGTGGGTTGCGTCGATGACCGGCAGCTTCTGGTGGGGGCTGGTGGTCGCCCCGATCATGATCGGCCTGTTCGGGATGTTGATCGAGTATCTCCTGGTGCGCCCGCTGTATGGCCGCTCGATCGACGATCCGCTTCTGCTCACTTTCGGGCTCAGCTATGTGCTTGTGGAAGGCGTGCGGATCGTCTTCGGCAGCGACGGAATTCCATTTCCGACGCCGCCGTCTCTCACCGGTGTGCTCGATCTCGGCGTCGGTTTTTTCCCGATCTATCGAATCTTCGTCGTTGGGGTCGTCTGCATCGTGGTGCTGCTGCTGTGGCTGGGCCTCGAGAAGACCAGGTTCGGCCTGATTGTCCGTGCCGGCGCCCGCGATCCGATGATGATGCGGGTACTCGGCGTCGATATCGGCAAGGTATGGTTGCTGGTGTTCGGTCTGGGTGTCGGGCTGGCCTCGCTGGGCGGCGTGCTGTCCGGGCCGATGCGTAGCGTCAACCCGGAGATGGGATCGCTCGTGCTCGCGGAAGCTTTCGTCGTCACCGTGATCGGCGGTCTCGGCTCGCTGCTGGGATCGATCATTGCCGGCATGCTGGTCGGCATCGTGATCAGCATGACCGCACTGTTCGCGCCGGAAATGGCCACCATCGTCATGTTTGCGTTGATGGCGATCGTGCTTCTGATCCGGCCGCAAGGCCTGTTCGGCAAACTCGCGTAACGGAGCGAACCGATGACATCCGCCGCACTCGCCGAAACTTTGCCGCCCGGCGCGCGCAAGCCTGCGCGCCTGAAAGCGCTGATGACGACCTATCGCGTTCCATTGTCGATCATCGCGCTTTGCCTTTTGCCGTGGCTGCTGCCGTCGCAGGCACTGGCCGTCAACGTGCTGGTCTATGGCGTCGTCGCGGTCGGCTATAATCTGCTGTTTGGCTATACCGGGCTGCTGTCGTTCGGGCATGCGGCTTTCGTCGGCACCGGCGCCTACATCACCGGTATCGCCATCGGCCGGTTCGGCGTGCCCTGGTATGCCGCGGTCATGCTCGGCGTCATCGGCGGCGGAATGCTGGCATTCGTGCTCGGCATCCTGTCGACGCGAACGCGCGGCATCTACTTCTCGATGGTCACGCTCGCCCTGGCGCAACTCGTCTATTACGTCGCGCTGCAGGCCTCGTCATGGACCGGCGGTGAAAACGGGCTGCGCGGCTTTACCGTGAACAAGATCAATCTACTCGGCTACGACATCAATTTCCTGGACCCGGTCAACAAATATTACGTGCTGATGGCGTTTGCGGCGCTGGCGCTGTGGCTCGTCTCGCGCATTCTCAACTCGCCGTTCGGCGCGGCGATCGAGGCGATCCGCGAGAACGAGCGGCGCGCCAGAACCTGCGGCTACAATGTCGAACGGACCAAGCTGTTGTCCTTCACGCTGTCGGGCACGATCTGCGCGCTCGGCGGCACGATGTCGGCGCTGCATCTGGCCTTCGTGCCGCTGGATTCGCTGCACTACCAGGCTTCCGGCATGATCGTGATGATGACGCTGCTGGGCGGCGCCAGCAGTTTTTTCGGACCCTTTATCGGCGCCCTCGTCTTCCTGGTCATGGAGGACGTGTTCTCGCTGTGGACGTCACACTGGCAGATCATCGTCGGATCGATCTTCGTGCTGTTCGTCCTGTTCCTGCCCAAGGGGATCTGGGGCACCTTTCTTGCAAAGGTCGTCCGATGAACGGTCGTCCGATGAATGGCCCTCCGATGAACGCGCCGCTTCTTGCCGCCGAAGATGTCGGAGTAAGATTCGGCGGCTTCGTCGCGCTGCAGGGTGTCACGGTTGCATTTCATCCGGGACGGGTGACGTCGATCATCGGCCCGAACGGTGCCGGCAAAAGTACGCTATTCAATGTGTTGTCCGGCGTCCTGACGCCGTCGAGCGGATCGATCCGTTTCAAGGGCCGGGACCTGAAAGGAACGCGCCAGCATGAATTCGTGCACCGGGGCATCGCGCGTTCCTATCAGATCACGAATATCTTCCCGGATCTCACCGTCCACGAGAACGTGCGCGTCGCGGCGCAGGCAAGCCGTTCCCGCTATAACATCTGGACCAACCGGAAGCGCTTCTCCGAACTGGATTCCAGAGCGGACGCGGCGCTCGAATCCGTTGGCCTGGCCGCCAGGCGCGACGAGATCGCCAAGTTCCTGGCGCATGGCCAGCAGCGTGCGCTCGAAATCGCAATCGCGCTGATCTCCAATCCCGAGGTGTTGCTCTTGGACGAGCCGACGGCAGGCATGGGTCCCGAAGAAACCAAGGACATGGTCGCGCTGCTGGAAAAGCTTGCGACGGAGCGGACCATCCTGCTGGTCGAACACAAGATGAAGATGATCCTTGGCCTCAGCGATCGGATCCTGGTGCTGCACCACGGTCGCCTGATCGCCGACGGTTCGCCGCGGGACATCCAGACGGACCCGGAGGTCCGTCGCGTGTATCTGGGACAGAACGATGGCTATGCTTGAAACCAAGGACCTGCACGCCTGGTATGGCGCGAGCCATACGCTGCACGGCGTCTCCATCTCGGTCGGGCAGGGCGAAGTCGTCGCGCTGGTCGGCCGCAATGGCGCCGGCAAGACTACCACGATCCGCTCCATCATGGGGCTGATGCCGAAAACCACCGGCAGCATTTCCTTTGCCGGCACGGATCTGGTGGCGTTGCGCGCCCATGATCGCTTCCGGCTGGGCCTTGCCTATGTCCCGGAAGAACGCCGGATCATCCCCGGCCTGACGGTGCGCGAGAATCTTCAACTGGGCCTCGTTGCCGGCCGCGGCGACATCGACGAGCGCGAGGCGATCGAGGAAATTGCAGAGAGTTTTCCGCGCCTGAAGGAGCGTCTCGACCAGGAAGGCGTGACCATGTCCGGCGGCGAGCAGCAGATGCTCGCCATCGCCCGCGCCACGATCGCCAAGCCAAAGATGATCCTGCTCGACGAACCCTCGGAGGGCATCATGCCGGTGCTGGTCGAAGAGATGGGCGTGCTGTTCCGCCGGCTGCGCGACCAGGGCGTCACGCTGTTGCTGGTCGAGCAGAATGTGGAATGGGCGCTCCGCCTCGCCGACCGCGCGATCATCATGGATCAGGGCGAGGTGGTCCATGAGAGCAGCTCGGCTGCGCTGCTCGCCGACAAGGCCATCCAGGAACGGTATTGCGCGGTGTGATCCGCGCGCCCTTGCGCTGGTGATGCCATGCAGATGCATGACACCCAGAGCGTTCCCGCCTAGGGCACGACGAACCGCTCGCGGGCTTCACGTACCTTGCCGACGATGTAGCGACGAATCTCCCGGACACGCCTCGCGTCATGGGTGTCGGGATGCGAGACGAGCCAGTAGGTTCGGGTGAAGCGGCTGGCAGGCAGGATGCGCGTCAGTTCGGAATAATTCTGCGCGGCGTAGTCGTGAAGGATGCCGACACCATGTCCCGCGCGGACAGCCTCGAGCTGGCCAACGACGCTGCCGCATTCGAAGCGACGGGTTATCAGTTTGCTGAACGTCGAGGCGTAATCCAGCGCGCGGCTGTAGATAATGTCGTCGATATAGGTGATCAGCAGGTGATCGGCGAGGTCGCTGGGCTCGCGGATCGGCTTGCTGTGCTTCAGATAATCCGCGGAAGCATAGAGACTGAGAGTATAGTCGGTGAGTTTTGCGGAGATCAGCCTGCCTTCGTCGGGGCGCTCGAGCGTGACGGCGATGTCGGCCTCGCGCTTGGCGAGCGAGAACGTGCGCGGCAAGGCAACGAGCTGGACCAGGAGATCGGGATTGGCCGCAGCAAAGGCGCCGAGCTGGTTCGCGAGAAAGTAGTTGCCGAGCCCGTCGGGCGCGCCGATCCTCACGGTGCCGGCCACCTTGTCGGCCGCCGACGTGAGTTGAGAGCCTACCCGCAGCAGCTCCGACTCTGCGCGTTCCGCCGCGGCCAGCAGCGCGACACCGGAAGGGGTCAGCGAGGAACCTGTCGTCTGGCGGTTCAGCAATTTCGTCTTCAGGTCTTTTTCAAGCGCCGTGAGCTGGCGGGCAACCGTCGCATGATTGAGTTTTAGCCGTTTGGCGGCCCCGAGGATCTGGCCGGTGCGGGCGACTTCGAGGAAAATCCGAACTTTGTCCCAATCCATCGCCCGACTCTATTTGCTGCACATCGAAGCCGCAATACTTGGCGTTGCCTGGCGTGGAGAAGGCGCAGAGATACGATGAAGTCATACAAGGAGAGTTCGATGGCTTCGGAGATCAAGCATTTTATCGGTGGAAAGCTGGTTGCTGGCCGGAGCGGGCGGACGGCGCCCGTCTTCAACCCGGCGACCGGCGAGCAGACCGGTGAGGTTGGTCTCGCCACGACAACGGAAGTGAACGCGGCGGTCGCGGCGGCACGTGCCGCGGCTGAAAGCTGGGGCGATACACCGTCGTTGCGCCGCGCTCGAATTCTCAACCGGTTTCTGCGAATCGTCGAAGATCGTATCGACGAATTGGCGGCGGTGATCACCTCCGAGCATGGCAAGACGCTTTCGGATGCCAAGGGCGAAATCCAGCGCGGACTTGAAGTCGTGGAATTTGCCGTCGGGGCACCGCAGCTCCTGAAGGGCGAAGTCAGCGAGAATGTCGGGACACGCGTCGACAGTTACGGCGTGCGTCAGCCGCTCGGAGTCGTGGCGGGTATCACGCCGTTCAATTTTCCGGTCATGGTTCCGATGTGGATGTTTCCGGTAGCGCTGGCCTGCGGCAATACCTTCGTGCTGAAACCTTCGGAGCGCGATCCGTCGGCGTCGCTGCTCATCGCGCAATGGCTTGCCGAGGCCGGCCTGCCGGCGGGCGTGTTCAACGTCATCCACGGCGACAAGGAAGCCGTCGATGCGTTGCTGCTGAGCCCGGACGTCGAGGCGGTCAGCTTCGTCGGTTCGACGCCGATCGCCCGCTACATCTACTCGACGGCGACCAGCACCGGAAAGCGCTGTCAGGCTCTCGGCGGCGCCAAGAACCATATGGTCGTCATGCCGGACGCCGACATCGACCAGGCGGTCGATGCGCTGATGGGCGCGGCCTACGGCTCGGCAGGCGAGCGCTGCATGGCGATATCGGTTGCGGTTCCCATCGGCGAAAGGACGGCCGAGGCGCTGGTCTCGAAGCTGGAGCCGAAGATTCGCGCCCTCAAGATCGGCTCTGGCTTCAATGCCGAATCCGAGATGGGGCCGCTGGTGACCCGGCAACACCTCGACAAGGTCCGGGGTTACGTGGATTCCGGCGTTGAAGAGGGAGCGAAACTGGTCGTCGATGGCCGCGATTTTCGTTCCAACGAAGGCGGATATTTTATCGGCGGCAGCTTGTTCGATCACGTCACGACCAAGATGAAGATCTACAAGGAAGAAATCTTCGGGCCGGTGCTTGCCGTGGTGCGGGCGCCCGACTACGCGACCGCGGCCCGCATGATCAACGACAACGAATACGGCAACGGCACCGCGATCTTCACCCAGAACGGCGACGTTGCCCGTGAGTTCGCCCATCGCATCCGGGTCGGCATGGTCGGCATCAACGTCCCTATTCCCGTGCCGGTGGCGTTCCATTCCTTCGGCGGCTGGAAAGCCTCGCTGTTCGGCGATCATTCCATGCACGGTCCGGAGGGAATTCGCTTCTACACCCGGCTCAAGACGGTCACCACCCGCTGGCCGACCAGCATCGCGCAAGGGCCCGAATTCGTCATGCCGACGATGAAGTAGCGGCCGTCGTCGCCATGCGCTCGCGCAAGCCGCGATCGGATCAGCCAGCTTCGTCGTTGTATTCCTGGGTTTCTTATTCGGCTGCGGCGCGCGGCTGTGTTTTCCAGCCGCCGGCCGGCGGGCGTTTCAGCCCGAGATTTTCGCGCAGCGTCTTGCCGGTGTAGTCGCTGTGAAAGAGTCCGCGCCGTTGCAGTTCCGGCACCACGTGCGTGACGAAATCGGCATAGGAGCCGGGCACATAGTTTGCGGCGATCACGAAGCCGTCGCAGCCCCGGCCGATGAACATCTCTTCCAGTTTATCCGCGACTTCCTTTGGTCCGCCGACGATCGCGTCATGAGGCTTGCCGCGGCCGGAGTAACTCACGAAGTCGCGCGTCGACGGATTGGTCTTGCCGGAGTTTCTAAGCACGATGTCGCGAATGCCGAGCATGCCTTGCATTCCCTGAAGCTCTTCGGTGGTCAGCGGCTCGTCCATCGGCTTTGCGCTAAAATCGAAAGTTGTGCCGGTCGAAAAAGCTCTTTCCAGTCCATCGAGCAAATCCGTTGTGGCGACCCGGACGGCGACACGATATCAAGGCGTACGTTCGGCTACGTTGCAGTTTCAACCGCACTGGAAATCGGTTACAGGCGTAGTTGTACGCGGCGGCAGGATGTCGCTTGAAAATCGGTTTTGGGTCAGGCGGAGTGAATTCCGAAACTCTCTACGGTAAGCGGTCGAATTCAGCCGAGATTTGGGGCGCGCATGTATCCGGATACGACGTCCAACTCCCAGAAACTGTACGATCGCGCGCTGTCGAGCTTGCCGGGCGGCAACACCCGCACCACTGTGTTCATGAAGCCGTATCCGATCTATGCGGCGCGCGGCGAGGGCTGCCGTGTGTTTGATGTCGACGGCAACGAATATATCGATTGCATCAATAATTTTACGGCGCTGATCCACGGCCATGCGCATCCGCTTCTGGTAGAGGCCGCCACCCGGCAGCTGGCGCTGGGCACCGCATTCGGGCTGCCGACGGAGTCCGAGATCGAACTGGCCGAACTGCTCGCATCGCGATTGCCTTCGGTCGATCAGCTGCGCTTCACCAATTCCGGCACCGAAGCCGTAATGATGGCGCTGAAGGCCGCGCGCGCGTTCACCGGGCGGCCGAAGATCGCAAAATGCGAGGGCGCCTATCACGGCTCCTATGACTACGCCGAAGTGAGCCTCGATCCGACGCCGGAAGCATGGGGCCGCAACGCCCCGGTTTCGGTGGCCTATGCCAAGGGCACGCCGGACAATGTGCTGGCCGATGTCATCACCATTCCCTTCAACGATGCCGAGGCTGCTGTCAGCCTGCTCCGCGAGCATGGAAGCGATCTGGCCTGTGTGCTGGTGGATCCGATGCCGAACCGCGCGGGCCTGGCGCCGGCCGACAAGACCTATCTCGAGGCGCTGCGCCAGGTGACCCGCGAGATTGGCGCGCTGTTGATCTTCGACGAGGTCATCACCTTCCGCCTGGGCTATCGCGGCGCGCAGGGTCTATGGGGCATCGATCCCGACCTGACGACGCTGGGAAAGATCATCGGCGGCGGCTTTCCGGTCGGCGCCGTCGGCGGCCGCAAGGATGTCATGGCGGTGTTCGATCCGCGGCCGGGTAAGCCGGCGCTGCCGCATGGCGGCACGTTCTCCGCCAATCCGGTCACGATGCGCGCGGGTCTGGTCGCGATGGAATTGCTCGACGATGCGGCATTTGCGCGGCTCGAGGCGATCGGAGAAGCCGTCCGCTCCGGAATCAACCAGGCCTTTCGGTGCCACAACGTGCCGGGCGCCACGGTCGGGCTTGGTTCGCTGCTGAAGATCCATTTTGCCGATCGCCCGATCCGCGATTACCGGTCGGCCTATCCGACCGAACAGGAAGCGAAGCGGCAGGCGATCTTCAATCGCGGTCTGCTCAATCGTGGGGTGCTGGCCGCCGGCTATGGATTGATGGCATTATCGACGCCGATGACCGATGAAGATATCGATGCCATCATCGCGGCGGCGTCGGATACACTTGCCGAGGTATCGGCGTCGGCCTGACCAAACTGGTGCTGCAGGAGCCTATGTCCCCCAAGATCGATCCCATCACCCGATCCGTCGTTCAGTACCGGCTGAGCTCGATCGTGCAGGAAATGGGCGAAGCCATGCTTCGCACCTCCTATTCGCAGATACTCAACTCCAGCCGCGATTTCTCGCTTGCGATTTGCGACACGCGCGGACGCCTGATCGCGCAGGCCGATCACCTTCCGGTGCATGTCGGCGCGCTGCCCTGGGCGACGCTCGCGGTCGAGGAACGCTTCAAGGACGTGAAGCCGGGCGACGTCATCCTGCTCAACGATCCCTACCATGGCGGTAGCCATCTGCCTGACCTTACCGCCTTCGTGCCGGTGTTCGACGGTGACAAGCGCCTGCTGTGGACCGTCGTCCGCGCCCATCAGAGCGACATCGGCGGCGCCACCCATGGCGCCTATAACCCCGCCGCAACCGAAATCTATCAGGAGGGACTGCGGATCCCGCCGATCAAACTTTACGAGCAGGGGCGGCCGCGCGAGGATTTGCTCGACCTGCTGGCGCTGAACATCCGCAACCCCCGTGAATTCCGCGGCGATCTCGCCGCGATGCTGGGGGCGGCGCATCTCGGTGAGCGGCGCGTCGCAAAACTGTTCAGCGAATTTGGCGCGACCGTCGTCGAAGCCGCCATCGAAGCGATCCTCGATACGACCGAGCAGCAGACCCGCGCGGTGGTTTCTACCTGGCAGGATGGCGTGTTTTACGGCGAGGCGTTTCTCGACGATGACGGCCACGGCCGCAGCGATATCCGGATAGCGGCCAAGGTGACCAAGAAGGGCAGCGACGTCGAGGTCGATCTGTCCGATTCCGATCCGCAATCGACCAGCTTCGTGAATTCCTCGCATGCCAATATGCAGGCCGCCGTCGCCATGGCCTTTGCCTATCTGATCGATGCCGAGATTCCCAAGAACACCGGCGCGCTGCGGCCGCTCAAGGTGATCGCAAAACAGGGCACGGTGGTGTGGGCCGATCCCGGCCGCCCGGTGACGTTGTGCACCAGCCATCCGTCAAACGAGATCGTCGAGGCGATCGTGAAGGCGTTGTCGGCCTCCTGTCCCGAGCGCGCGATGGCCGGCTGGAGCCGCAGGTTCCGGATCGCGATCCAGGGCGAGGACCCGCGAACGGGACGCAACTTCATCTGGCACCTGTTTCAGGCGCGTCCCGGCGGCGGCGCCTCGTCGGGCGGTGACGGCTGGTCCTCGATCGGCGAGTGGCACTCGGCCGGCGGACTCAAGTTCGGCAGCCTGGAGGTCGCCGAGGTGCGCTTTCCCCTGCATTTCCGGCAGCACGAATTCCGCGAAAACTCCGGTGGTGACGGACAGTTTCGCGGCGGGCTCGGCGTTGCGCTCGACCTGGTGCTGGAAACCGCCAAGCCCGCGCGTGGCAACACCGCAGGCGACGGCGCGCGCCATGGTCCTTGCGGTATGCTCGGCGGCGAAGACGGCGTTCCGCATGATTACCGCCTGATATCTGAGGGCCGTCCGCCCCGCGTGTTGCGCACCAAGGAAGTCGGCATCGAGATTCGCCCGGGCGATTGTCTCGAAGTGCGATCGTCCGGCGGCGGCGGCTGGGGACCCCCCGCCAAGCGATCACCGCAAGCCCGTCAGCGCGACATCGAACAAGGCCTCGTTACAGGCAACACGACGGGGCAAAGTTCCTGACCATGTTCACGATCGGAATTGACGTCGGCGGCACCTATACGGATCTGGTCGCCATCGACGAGAATGGAAGAACCGTTTTCGCGAAATCGCCGTCGACGCCGGCGGACCAATCGGTCGGCGTCATGGCCGGGCTGGAGGAGCTTGCACGGCGGCTGACGCTGACGCGCGCGGAAATGCTTGGCCGCACAGATCGGATCGTTCACGGCACCACCGTTGCGACCAATGCCCTGCTGGAACGAAAGGGCGCAAAAGTCGCACTGTTGACGACCGAAGGCCATCGCGACGTCATCGAGATGCGCGAAGGCCTCAAAGACAACCGCTACGATCTGCGCACGCCGCCGCCCGAACCGCTGGTGCCGCGCGAGCGCCGCTTTGGCGTCCGCGAGCGCCTGAAAGCCAATGGCGAGATCGCAATTCCGCTCGACGATCGCTCGCTCGGCGACGCCATCGCCGCTGTCCGCCGTTCCGGCGCAACTTCGGTCGCGGTGTGCCTTCTGCATTCCTACCTCAACCCGGTGCACGAAATCGCAGCGGTTGAGCGCCTGGCGCGCGAACTGCCTGACGTCGGCATTTCCAGATCGAGCGATGTGCTGCCGCAGATCAAGGAATATGAGCGCGTCTCGACCACGATCGTGAACGCCTATGTCGGGCCGCTGGTGCGGCGCTATCTGACCAATCTGGAGCAGCGTCTGGCCGAGGCCGGTTTCAAAGGCAGTCTCTTCATCATCCTGTCGCACGGCGGCATGGCGCCGGTCGAGGAAGCCTCGCGTCTTGCCGCCGGCACGGTGCTGTCGGGACCGGCCGGCGGCGTTTCAGGCGCCCGGCGCTGCGCCGACCTTCTCGGCATTCCCGATCTCGTGCCGTTCGACATGGGCGGCACCAGCACCGATATCTCGCTGGTATCGGAGGGCCGCGCCTCGCTGTCCGCCGACGGCACGCTCGCAGGCCAACGCATTGCGCTGCGCAGTCTCGATATCGCCAGCATCGCGGCCGGCGGGGGCTCGATCGCCAGCGTCGATGCCGGCGGCACGCTGCGCGTCGGCCCGGAAAGCGCGGGCTCGGTGCCGGGACCGGCCTGCTA
>LNAP01001673.1_pt1 | contig 38612 bp, 38 predicted proteins | sample 602601 | NCBI WGS metagenome assembly LNAP01 (sample SAMN02440304, study PRJNA202911) | soil metagenome | biome: Subtropical and temperate rainforests or woodlands; isolation source: soil samples (1 kg each in a 20% v/v slurry with milli Q water) were... ... | reverse complement strand
CGCGTCGCCGAAGGCGGTTCCGACAAGCTCCTGCAAAACCGCGTCGCCGAAGGCGGTTCCGACAAGCTCCTGCAAAACCGCGTCGCCGAAGGCGGTTCGGATCGTTTGATCGAAAGCCGCGCTGTCTGAATGCAGTGCCTGACCGCAGGACTCAATGAAAACCCGGCCTTACCCGCCGGGTTTTTTATGCTTTTTTGCGCCGCGATTACTGCCCTGCCCGCGCCATGCAGCGCTGGTAGCGTTCATCGACTCGCTTGGCGAACCACGCGGTAGTAAGTTTGCGGGTGATTTTCGGGCTTTGCAGCACGATCCCGGGCAACACTTGACGGGGTAACGGCCGGCCCTCGGCCCGTTCGGCCAGTTCGAAAACCCGCCGATAGAGTTTGCTGTCTTCGAACGCCAGGGTGTTCCCCTCTTCCAGTTGTGCCCGGATCGTCGGATTGCGCATGTCCAGTTGCTTGCCGAGGGTACGCACGGCCAGTTCCGTGGTGCCGGGCATGATCGAACCGTGGCGCACCAGGTCGCCATCCAGCGCCAACGGGATACCGGAAGCCCGGCTCACCGCGTTCTGGAACGCGGCGTTACGGCTGGCGTACCAACCCGCGTTGAAGTCCGCAAAGCGGTACAACGGCTGTGGGTAACTCACCGGATAGCCGAGCAGATGCGCGATGCCGAAATACATGCCGCCGCGCCGGGTGAACACTTCATGACGAATCGAGCCCTTCACCGGGTACGGATAGCCCTTGGCCTGCTGCTCGGCAAAATCAATGCTGACCTGCATCGGCCCGCCGGTATGCACCGGGTTGAAGCCGCCGAACAGGGTCTTGCCCATCGGCACCATGCCGATGAAGTCATCGAAAACAGCGCTCAGTTCCTTTTCACTGCGCGCGGCACTCAGGCGGCTGCTGTAGCTTTTGCCGTTGGGCGAATCGAGCATTAGCGCACCGCTCACCAACAGGCCGGGAATATGTGCCTTGGCGGCACGGCGGTCGATCTCGTCGCGGGCGATCTTGCCCAGGCCCGGTACGCTCGGATCGACCTGAAAGGTCGACTCCTGTTCAGTCACCGCCAGCACCGAGCACAGGTTTTGCGTGGTCGGCGAGATGTCTTGCGCGGTAAACGCCACCTGGATATCCGTGGCCCAACCCTGGCGATCGGCAGCCTTGGCCGGTAGCAAACGCACAATCTCGGCCTTCACTTCGGCCGGGCTGCGCGCCACCGGTTCCTGGGTCCGTTGGCTGCCGCAACCGGCCAATAGCAGCAACGCTGCGACGCTTGTGATCAATCTGATTTGCATGTCGTTCCATCTAATCCGTTGGTCCGGGCCAACCATACGACCAATGGCAGGTCAGCGGCTACGTCCGTGACAGTCCGACGGTTGCCGCCCTCCCCGACTGGACCATACTTGATTCACACCGCGAGGAGGACAGGTTCATGCACCGCAGCGACGTGTTGATCATCGGCGCCGGCCCCACCGGGCTGGTCCTGGCGTTGTGGCTGAGCAAACTCGGCGTGCGCGTGCGGATCGTCGACAAAACCTCCGCCCCCGGCACCACGTCCCGGGCGCTGGCCGTCCAGGCACGGACGCTGGAGTTGTATCGCCAGCTTGGACTGGACGACGCCGTGGTGCAAAACGGACATCAAGTAACGGCCGGCAACTTCTGGGTAAAGGGTGAGCCCGTGGCGCGCCTGCCCCTGTCTCAGATCGGTGAAGGCCTGACGCCCTACTCGTTTCTCGAGATTTTCCCCCAGGACGAACACGAACGGCTGTTGATCGAGCGCCTGAACGCTTTCGGTATCACAGTGGAACGTAACACCGAACTGGCGGGCTTCGAGCAAACCGCAGACGGCATAACAGCCACGCTGCACCTGCCCGACGGTCAGCAGGAAATCTGCCAGGCCTGTTACCTGGCCGGATGCGATGGTGCCCGGTCGATTGTGCGCAAAACCCTGGATACCGGGTTTCCCGGCGGGACTTACCAGCAGATTTTCTACGTCGCCGACGTACAGGGCAGCGGCCCGACATTCAACGGCGAACTGCATGTGGACCTCGACGAGGCAGACTTCCTCGCCGTGTTCCCGTTGGCCGGCAGTGGTCGTGCGCGCTTGATCGGCACGGTACGCGACGAACGTGCCGAACACGCCGAAACCCTGCGCTTCGAGGACGTCAGCAGCAGGGCCATCGAGCACATGAAGGTGAAGATCGAGCAACTGAACTGGTTTTCGACCTATCGCGTACATCATCGGGTGGCGGATCACTTCCGCAAAGACCGGGCGTTTTTACTGGGGGATGCCGCCCACGTGCACAGCCCGGCGGGCGGCCAGGGCATGAACACCGGGATTGGCGATGCCATCAACCTGGCCTGGAAACTGGCGGCCGTGTTGAGCGGCGGCGCAGAGGCCAGACTGCTCGACACTTATGAAACCGAGCGCATCGCGTTTGCCCGCAAACTGGTGGCCACCACCGACCGGGTATTTAACTTCGTCACTGCTGATGGACGAATTGCCGACTTGCTACGTACACGTCTGGCCCCGTTCTTGATACCGAAAATAACCTCGTTCGAAACCTCTCGCGAATTCATGTTTCGCACGGTGTCGCAGATCACCCTGAATTATCGTGGAATGCCGCTGAGCACGGGCGTTGCCGGGCACGTGCATGGTGGTGATCGCCTGCCCTGGGCCCATGACGGTGTGATTCGCTCAAGTGCCTGACCTGGCAGGTGCATGTCTATGGCGACACCAGCGACGAGATGATTGCCTGGTGCCACGAACACCATTTGCCACTGCATGTATTTGATTGGCGACCGGCGTTCGAAGCCGCGGGCCTGGGGCGCAACGGCTTTTATCTGTTGCGGCCCGATACCTATGTGGCGATTGCCGAAACCTGTGCGGACCCGAAAGTGATCGAACGGTATTTTCGTGATCAGGGGATCCGGCCGTTTTTTGGCGCTGCCTGAGAACACCACATCTCCCTGTAGGAGCGAGCCTGCTCGCGATGGACTCAAGGGCGCCGCGTTTAGTCAGTAAACACTCGGCATCGTTAACGACCATCGCGAGCAAGCTCGCTCCTACTAGGGGATATGCGCGGGTGCCTAGATCCCCGCCAGCGCCAGATCCATCGCAAAGTACGTAAAGATCAGGTCTGCCCCGGCGCGCTTGATCGCCCCCAGGCTCTCGCGCACCACACGATCTTCATCGATGGCCCCGGCCTGGGCGGCAAACTTGATCATCGCGTACTCACCGCTTACCTGATAGGCCGACAGCGGCAGGCGCATGTCGCGGATGATGTCCAGGTATGCACCGGCCGGTTTGACCATCAGCGCATCAGCGCCTTCCTGTTCGTCGAGCAACGATTCGCGTATCGCTTCGCGGCGGTTCATCGGGTTCATCTGGTAGCTTTTACGGTCGCCTTTGAGCGCACTGCCGCCGGCCTCGCGGAACGGGCCATAGAGCGCCGAAGCAAATTTGGTCGAATAGGCCATGATCGCCGTCTGGGTAAACCCGGCATCATCGAGCGCCCGGCGAATCGCCTGGACTTGCCCGTCCATGGCCGCCGAGGGTGCGATCACGTCGGCACCGGCCCGGGCCGCCGCGACGGCTTGCCTGCCGAGGTTGATCAGAGTCTGGTCGTTGTCGACTTCATGGTTGTGCAGTACGCCGCAATGGCCGTGGTCGGTGTACTCGCAAAAGCAGGTGTCGGACATTACGATCATTTCCGGCACCGCGTCCTTGGCGATGCGCGACATGCGCGAAACCAGGCCGTCCTCACGCCAGGTGTCGCTGCCGCTGCTGTCCAGGTGGTGGGAGACGCCGAAGGTCATCACTGACTTGATCCCGGCACGGGCGTAGCGCTCGATCTCGCCGGCCAGCTTCGACTCGGGAATGCGCATCACGCCGGGCATGCTGTTGATCGGCACGAAGTCGTCGATTTCTTCTTCGACGAAAATCGGTAGTACCAGGTCGTTCAGGCTGAACTCGGTCTCCTGGAACAGGCTGCGCAGGCTCGCATTGCGGCGCAGACGGCGTGGGCGTGCTTCGGGGAACTGACTGGACATGGGTTTTCCTGAATTTCAGAGGACGAGATGTAGGAGCGAGCTTGCTGCGGGCGGCGTTCCGACGATGGTCGTAAACGATAACGCGCATTGTCTGAATGTTCGCGTTGCCCTTACTTTTTTCGCGAGCAAGCTCGCTCCTACAGGCAAGAGATTTAATTCGAGATTGGTTTCGGGATTTCCAGCCCGCGCACCACCGCCGGCCGCGCCAGGAAGCGCTCCAGCACCCGCGTGACGTTAGGGAAGTTCTGGATGCCCACCAGATCGCCGGCTTCATAGAAGCCGATCAGGTTGCGCACCCACGGGAAAATGGCGATGTCCGCGATGGTGTAGCGCTCGCCCATGATCCAGTCGCGCCCTTGCAAACGACCGTCCAGCACCTTGAGCAGGCGCCTGCTTTCCTCGACGTAGCGGTCACGGGGACGCTTGTCTTCGTAGTCCTTGCCGGCGAATTTGTTGAAAAACCCGAGTTGGCCGAACATCGGGCCAATGCCGCCCATCTGGAACATCAGCCACTGAATCGTTTCGTAGCGCGGTGCCGATTCCTGGGCCAGCAGTTGCCCGCTCTTGTCGGCCAGGTAGATCAGAATCGCGCCCGACTCGAACAGCGCCAGTGGCTTGTCGTCCGGGCCGTGGGGGTCGAGGATCGCCGGAATCTTGTTGTTGGGATTCAGGGAAAGAAATTCCGGGGACATCTGGTCGTTGGTGTCGAAGCCTACCCGGTGAGGTTCATACGGCAGGCCGATCTCTTCGAGCATGATCGAGACCTTGACGCCGTTGGGGGTCGGCAAGGAGTACAGCTGAATCCACTCCGGGTATTGGGCAGGCCATTTGCGGGTGATGGGGAATGCGGACAAATCGGTCATGGGCACGATCCACGAAGACATTGAGAGTGACGATCATAATGCAGATATCGGCTCTGCGACCCCTTGAAGTCATCGATCTCGCTGATAGGCGAGATCAAAAGAAATCACGACTGTTTCAACGCCATCCGGTGTAGCGTGTCCACAATTGTGCAACATCCTGTCGATAACCTTCTCTGCAAACCCGTGAAGGTTACCGGTACATTGCCGCCCACTCGGCCGGAATCGAACCAAACGGGCTCAGGGGACTCTGAAGGCCACCCCTTTTGAGAACGGACCGGTATCAACGACATGGAAAACACCCGACGCAGAAACATCGTGGTGTAAAGGTTTGTCAGCCTTAACCGAATTGCGCTGAAGACCCTTTACACATGAATCTGTTTAATTTTGCCAAACGCTTCAAACATCGCGCTTACCTTTTGTTGCCCGCCTTATTGGTGGTTAGTGCGGTGTGCCTGACGCTGGAGTCCGGCTTGAGTCGCGCCCAACCGATGGATGGCACCCAGACGCTGGTCTTCCTGCGTCACGGGGAAAAACCCGCCGGAGGCCTGGGCCAGCTCAATTGCCAGGGACTGAACCGCGCTATCGACCTGGCCACGCTGCTGCCGGACAAGTTCGGCAAGGCCAACTACGTATTTGCGGCGAACCCGACGCGTAACGTCGAGGAAGGCGAGTTCGACAATTCCTACAGTTACATCCGTCCACTGATGACCATCAGCCCTAGCGCCATCAAGCTTGGCCTGCCGGTGAACATCAACTTTTCCGCCAATGACACCAGTGACCTGGCCGATGAACTGCTCCACGACAAGTACCACAATGCGGTCATCTACACGGCCTGGTCCCACGGCTATCTGCCGGAGCTGATCAACAAGGTAGCCGGCGACGCCACCGGCAAGAAAATGACCATCACGGATGACTGGGAGTCCAGCGACTACGACTCACTGTATGTACTCACCCTGACCTGGCACAACGGCAAGGCCAGTTTGCAGAGCCATGTGTACAAGCAAGGCCTGGATAATGGTGCTGAAACCTGTCCGACCTGAAACCTGTAATGCCTGATCCGGCCTCATCGCGAGCACGCTCGCTCCCACATTGGATTTGCAGTGTGATCACGAAGGCATGAGCACTACTGAGCCCTGTGGGAGCGAGCTTGCTCGCGATAGGGCCAGTAAAACCTGCATCACTTTCGTTGATTCACTCGCTCGCGCAGATACTCGAGAACCGCACCCCGCTCCCCGGCAAACTCGATCCGCGCGTCTTTCTTCTCCCGCTGAAACGCATACATCGGATCGTAATACTCGCACAGCAGGCCTTCGATCCAGCCCCGGTGCCGATCCACCGCACCACTACGGGCCTGCTCGGCCAACGCATCCTCCATCAAAACCAGCATGCGCCGATGACGTTCGCCACCCAGGCGCTTCTGCACATTGTTCAGGCTTGCCAGCAAGCGTTCGGAAAACAGCGCAAAGCCCTCCTCGCCATACACGTCGATGAATTCGGCGCACAGATCCACCACATAATCGCGCAGGATCCGCTCGACCCGCCCTTCCAGGCTGTCTTCAAGCCACACCATCGGAAACTGCTGCATGCCCTGGTAAAGCGGCAACGGCAAGGCACAACTGCCCACCGCACGGCTTTCGTCTTCCAGTACGAACTGCTCGATGCCACGGGCGCGCTTTTTCAGTACGTCTATGGCCAAGCGGTTTTCGAAGTCGATATTCGAGGGTTGGCCCGTGGCGCGCTTGCCGAAACTGGAGCCGCGATGGTTGGCATGACCTTCAAGGTCCACGGCATTGTCGAGTTGCGTGAGCACCTCGGTTTTGCCGGTGCCGGTCATCCCGCCCAGCAAGACGAAATTGCACTGGGTCACGGCTTGATCGAGGGTGTCCAGCAGGAAAGTGCGCATGGCCTTGTAGCCACCGCCGACCCGTGGATAGTCGATGCCGGCCTCGTCCTTGAGCCACTGCTGGACAATCTGCGAGCGCAGGCCGCCGCGAAAGCAATACAGCAGACCATCTGGGTGTGCCCGGGCAAAATCGGCCCAGGCCTGGATGCGTTCGGCCTTGACCGCGCCCGACACCAGTTGATGCCCCAGCACGATGGCCGCTTGCTGGCCGTGCTGCTTGTAGCAAGTGCCGACCCGCTGGCGTTCATGGTCATTCATCAACGGCAGGTTGATCACGCCAGGAAACGCACCCTTGTTGAATTCGACCGGCGCGCGGGCGTCCATCATTGGCCGGTCGTTGAGGAAGATGTCGCGGTAATCAGTGCAGTCGACGAACATCAAAACACCTCGACTGCGTTGCTCTGTCGCTCGACCAGTTCACCGATCGGTTCCAGGCTCAGGCCCAGTTCGGCGGCCACCGAGAGGAATTGCTCATTGCCTTGAGGCGTCACGGCAATCAGCAGGCCACCGCTGGTCTGCGGGTCGCAAAGCACACGTTTGTGCAGCTCCTGAAGGCGTCCGAGCTTGCTGGCGTAGCTGTCGAAATTGCGCAGAGTCCCGCCCGGTACGCAGCCTTGTTCCAGGTAATACTCCACCCCCGGCAGGCGCGGTACGCGGTCATATTCAATGCGCGCCGTGAGCTGGCTGCCGTCGGCCATTTCCACCAGGTGCCCGAGCAGACCGAAACCGGTGACGTCAGTCATCGCGGTCACACCGTCGAGCTTGCCGAAACGGCTGCCGGGTTTGTTCAGGGTGCACATCCAGTCCCGGGCCAGGCCGATGTCGGCGTTGCGCAATTTGCCCTTTTTCTCGGCCGTGGTAAGGATGCCAATCCCCAGGGGCTTGGTGAGGTAGAGCAGGCAACCGGCCGTGGCGGTGTCGTTGCGCTTCATGTGGCGCTTTTCCACCAGACCGGTGACGGCCAGGCCAAAGATCGGTTCTGGCGCGTCGATGGAGTGCCCACCTGCCAACGGGATACCCGCCGCGTCACACACCGAACGACCGCCGCGTATCACTTCCCGGGCAACCTCCGGGGCCAGCACGTTCACCGGCCAGCCCAGAATCGCAATCGCCATCAACGGATCGCCGCCCATCGCATAGATGTCGCTGATGGCATTGGTGGCGGCAATTCGACCGAAATCGAAGGGATCGTCGACGATCGGCATGAAAAAGTCGGTGGTCGAGACCACGCCGCGTTCATCATCGATTGCATACACCGCCGCATCATCGCGCGAGGCATTGCCGACCCAAAGTTTCGGGTCGAGGTTCTGCGCCCCACTGCCGGCCAGGATCACTTCCAGCACCTGGGGGGAAATCTTGCAACCGCATCCAGCGCCGTGGCTGTATTGAGTCAGGCGAATCGGCTCGCTCATAGGGGTACCTCATTGGGTCAATGGGCCGATTCTAGCAGAGCGAGGCATGCGCAAGGCGTTGCACAGCCATGGACCTTGTGGGAGCGGTTACGGCAGCAAAATCACTTTGTCACCACTGCCCTGATTCAACTCGGCATAACGCTCCAGGCCTTCGGCCAATGGCGACTCGAACAGGCCCTGGGGCAACGGCAACAGGTCTTGATCGAAGAACCGGCCGAACTGTTCGAGCATCGCCGCACACGCCTGCACCCCGTACAGCAACGAGTTGATCCCCACAACCGACCCCCCCTTGCGATACAACGCCAGAGCCGGCAACTGCACGTGACCGTCCACGGGTGCCGCAATGATCGCGATGCGACCGAACGCGGCCAGGGCCGCTATCGAGGCCGGCAGCCAGAAACCGGTGGTGTCGAAAATCACGTCGGCGCCGCCGGCATACACCGCGTTGACCTGTGCGCCCAAGTCTTCGGGGTTATCCAGTTGCAGGGTCTGGTAGCCCTGGTCCTGTAAATCCTTGACCTGCTCCGGACGCCGCGCGGCCGCCAACACCCGGGCACCGCGCACCTTGGCCAAGGCGAGCGCGGCACTGCCAACTGCCCCGCCACCGATGACCAGCAATCGGGTTTCGGCCGTCACCAGGCTGCGCTCAAGAGCATCCCACGCCGTGGTGTACGGCACGCCAAGGCTGGCGGCCTGGGCAAAGCTCAGATGCGTAGGTTTGAGCGCCACGCCGTTGGCCGGCAGCTTGACGAACTGCGCGTGGGAACCGTCGGCGAAAAAGCCCAGTTCCTTGCCCGTGCCCCAGACTTCCTGACCGATCATCGCCTGCGGGCCGGCCACGACAACACCGGCAAAGTCACGACCGGGAATCCGCGGCAAGGTGGTGTAGGGGAAACGTCCCAGCACGTTCTTCACATCGCTGGGGTTGAGGCCAGCGGCCTTGATCTCGACCAGCACTTCATCGGCACCGGGAACGGGGGTAGGCACCTCAACGTAGCGCAGGGCCGAGAGATCACCGGTTTTATCGAATTGCAGAGCTTTCATGGGCGTATCCATCGAGTCGAAAAGGGTTCAGGAGATCCAGCCAGCCACCAGCCCTCGCCCCATCGGCCAGAGTTTTTCGCCGGCGAGCATGCCGAGCAGGCCCACCAGGGCGATGGCCGGGGGTGCGGGGGAACGAAAATCCAGGGCGCCGTAGAGCAGACCGACACCCAGACCGATGGCCAATGACACGAGGTAGTTCATGGCAGACTCCGGGGCAATTGAGGTATGCGCCAAGTCTAGGGGGCGGCGCGCTTGATCATCGGTCAAGTGCTTCTGAATTTCGGCCAAAACCTGGCTTTCGAGGAAATCAGTCCTGGCGTTGCGCCGCAGGAAACTGCGAAGGGGCAACGCCCAGCTCACGACGAAACATGTCGCTGAAGCTGCTCGGTGAATATCCCAGCTCCCGGGCAATCGCGCTGACCGGTACGCCCTGGATCAGCTCGGCCACCGCCGTCGCCAATTGCACCTGACGCCGCCACTCGGCGAAGCCCATGCCCAAACCGTCCTTGAACAGCCGCGCCAGGGTGCGCACGCTGGCTCCGGCGTTATCCGCATGTTGTTCGAAAGGAATGTCCAGTGAAGGCGCGGCCATGACCGCCTGACACAGGTTCATCAGCCGTCGGTCGGAATCGTCCGGCAGAGGAATTTTCAGCAGCGAACGCCTGGCCCGCTTGAGTTCCAGCAGCGCCAAGCCCACCAGCGCGTCGTAATAGTCGGGCGCCCCGTCGTTACCCTGCTCCACCAGCCCGACGATCAGCTCGCGCAACAAGCCGCCGACCTCGATCACCTGAACGCTGTCATCCAGGGTCGCCGCCAGGGACGGCCGCAGGTAGATATTGCGCATTTGCAGGTCCGATACCACACGGATGCCATGAGGCACGCCGGGCGGCAACCACACCGCCCGTTGCGGAGGCACCACCAGCGCCTCATGCGGCGTCTCGACCCACATCACTCCGCTCATCGCATACAGCAACTGGCCCCAGACGTGCTCATGGGGCTCGATGTACAACCCGCGCGGATAGGTGCGGGCCAGCGGTTGCACAGGCACATCGGTGTCACTCAGGTCAGGCGGTGCGGCGAGGGCCATGGTCTATGTTCATAGGGGTACTGGAAGGCTCCATGGTAACGAGGCGCCGAACGTGTCGCCAGCAACCGCCGGTATCCGACAATCCGAGTGAATTTTTCTGATGGCGCGCGATCCGTTTATGTACAACAGGGAGGAACCGGGGCTTTATGAACAGTGCAAAATTATTCGTCATCGAGTACACCCTCCATGGTGATCCGAAATCATTCATCATCCGACTGGAAAAAATGGATAACGCAGAAGCCTGGCATTGGGCGAGTTGTGACGCGGGGGTGGGGCGAATCCCCCGATTCGGACGCGAGAAAGTGCAAAAAACCAGCAAGCCAATGGCTGAAAAATTCGGCGTGGAAAACGTCAAGTGGCGGCCGGCGAACTAAGATCCGGTAACCATCAGGTTCGGGGGAATGGATATGAGCGCAACACCCGTCAACAGCCCTGCGCAACTGGACTACGGTCTGGACACGCCGAACGGCCGCATCACCATGAACACCGAGTGCCGGATCGGACTGGAACAGGTCGAAAATGACCCATTCTGCTTCGCCATACGCGTCCCGGCGCCACTGCCGGAAGATCTGGAGCAAGCCAAGACCCTGGTGCTGCGGGTCGAAGGACGGCGCTTGCAAGGCACCGTCCGCCACAGCGAACGCCTGGAAGATGACAGCCTCAGGCTGGAAGTGGAGCCGGACTAGGCTCCACTTTTGCGTATGCCGTGGTTTTCAGTGGGCACACTTGCAGCCTTGGGAGGTGCACTCCTCGCCGTGCTCGTGATGCTTGGCACAGGCTTCACAGCAATAGTGTTTGCCGTGACGCACGATCGGATGCTCGCCAAGTTTGCAGGAACACTTCGGACAATCGCATATACGCTCAGTCATGGGTTTGACTCCTGTGGGTAGTGGTCGTCGGGGGGAGATGAAAACAACCCGTGCTTTTCAGTGTAGGGGTCGACTGCAACACCGCAACAGCGCGTATCGCGCACTACTTGAGTCCTTGATGAATTATCCGTTTCGCGAGGACAGGGAATGACGCGTAAGAGGCGATGCCACACTGATTATCTTTGTTTCTGGACATCCTTATATACCCGGCCTCCCCCCACTCCGGCCCCCTGCTATTTTTCACCAGCCAGTAATCCTCGCCATCTTCGGTGCCATAACCAACAATAAGCACGGCGTAATTCAAATCATTTTCATCGCAATCTTCATCATTCAATACCCCGCCGGAGTATTTTTTAAAGTTGTCGGAAGCGTCAATCGCCGCCGATACCGGCCCTTTGGCTACGGCCTGGCGCAGTGCCTCCTCGTCGCCACGAGGAATATTCGTATAGGTCACCGTATTGGCGGCGACAGCCTTGATCATGCCTGCATCACAGCGTCCCCCGCCGCCTGTGTAAGGGTAATATTCTTCTGACTGAATACCGTGTTGCTTGACGTAGTCATAGGTGTAATCCATCAGCCCGCCATCACATCCTTGATTACCTTGCTCACTGCTGCAATCAAGAATCTGCTGCTCGGAAAGCTCGACCAGTCTTTCGGTTTGCAAAAACAATGCGCCCTCCAGGGCACCCACCGCTGAAAAAGCATAACCGGAGCCACAAGTCCCCAATTGCTTGACTCTGGTAACAGCTCCCTGGGTACGCCAGTCCACTGAGCTTGGTATATCCAGAGCCTGTGCCGTCACGGTAACGGCACAGCCGCCAACCAGGATGAAACATGAGAGTTGCCAAAACCTCATACTTAGCCCCTGTTTCTATATGGTTTGCAGTTACCTCGCTATGTCATTGAAATGAAAGACCAATAAGCCAACGGCAACAACTGTCAAATATGACAGTTGTTCAATACTGTTTAGTTATAAAAACCACACCATTTCGCGTTGTTAACCATAACTGTCAAATACGGAACTGCCCGACCAGGCTACCCAGGCGCTGACCGAGGTCGGCCAGGCTGCGAGAGGTTTGCGCGCCGAGTTGGGTTTCGTCGGCGACGCTGTCCACCGCCACGGCAATCTGGTGCACGCTGCGATTGATCTCTTCGGCCACTGCGGTCTGTTCTTCGGCGGCACTGGCGATCTGTGCGTTCATCGAGTTGATGGTCGCGATCAGCTGAGCCATGGTGTCCAGCGAAGCCCCCGCCTCGTTGGCCTGAGCCGAGGTGCCGTCACCGGCCTCGCTGGAGCGACGCATCGCCTCCACCGCCGACTGGGTGCCGGCCTGCAAACGGTCGATCATGCCCTGGATTTCCTGGGTGCTGATTTGCGTGCGGCTGGCCAGCGCCCGCACTTCATCGGCCACCACCGCAAAGCCGCGCCCGGCCTCGCCGGCGCGGGCGGCTTCGATGGCTGCGTTGAGCGCCAGCAGGTTGGTCTGCTCGGCAATCGAGCGGATCACCCCGAGCACGCTGACAATCGACGACACGTCTTTTTGCAGGCTGTCCAGGGACACGCCGCTGCTGCGGATGTCGTCCACCAGGGCATGGATCTTCTCGATGCTGCCGGCCACAACACGCTTGGCCGCCTGCCCTTCTTCGTCGGTCTGCTGGGCTGCTACCGCGGCGTTCTGCGCGCTCTTGGCCACTTCCTGGGCCGCCGCCGACATTTCGTTGATCGCTGTGGCCACCTGATCGGTTTCGTGACGCTGGCGTTCCATGGCCTGGTCCGAACGGTTGGCCTGGTCGGACACCTGGTTCACCAGCCCGGTCAGTTGCGAGGTCATTTCGGTGATCTGCCGCACCAGGCCGTGGATCTTGTCGACGAAACGGTTGAACGAGCCGGCCAGTTCACCGAGTTCGTCCTGACTGGTGATGGTCAGGCGGCGGGTCAGATCGCCTTCGCCCGCCGCGATATCGTCGAGGTTGGCTTTCATCAGATGCAGCGGACGCACAATGGTGTTGGCCAGCAGCATCCCGGCGGCAGCGATCAGCAACAGCACCACGACTGCTACGCCAACGATACTCAGCACCATGCCTTGCATGCGCTCCTGGACCTTGGCTTCAACCACGGCCACTTGTGCTTCGATGCCGTCGAGGTTGACCGAGGTGCCGACCGCCATGTCCCACTTCGGCAGGTATTCGGTGTAGCCGAGCTTGGGCACCAGCACCTGGGTGTTGCCTGGCAATGGCGAGCTGTATTGAAGGTAGTGCGTACCGTCCTTGGCGACTTTCACCAGGTCGCGGTTGACGTAGACACCGTTCGGGTCGCGGTTGTCCTTGAAACTCTGGCCCACGCCCTCGGGGCTATTGGCCTTGAACAGGCGCACGGTGTTGGAGTCGTAGCCGAAGAAGTAGCCGTCCTTGCCGTAGGTGATGCTCGACAGCAGCTTGATCACTTGGGCCCGCACCGCCTCATCGCCGGGGGCGGCCGCGTCGTAGAGCGGTTTGATCGTGGTCATGGCCACGGCCACGTAGCTTTGCAAGGTTGCCTTGGCATCGCTGAGCAGGCGCTCGCGTGTCTGCTCGACTTCCTTGCGCGCCTGATCCTGAAGAATGAACAGCGTGGTCAGGCTGATGACCAGCGCAAACAGCAACACCGGGAGGACGGCAAGGGACAGGACTTTTGCCTTGAGACTCATGCGCATGACGTTCACTCTTTTGATTTTTGTTGGCGTGGTTAAAAGCTTTAACGGCACGCCGGGTCAAAAGTTGAACGCAGTCAGTCGGCCCCATGAAGATCCCCTGTAGGAGCGAGCTCGCTCGCGATGGTCGCTAACGATGCCGCGTGTTTACTGACTAAACGCAGCGCTCTTGGGTCCATCGCGAGCAAGCTCGCTCCTACAAGGGGTTCCGGGGGGCCGGGATTAGAGGACCATTGCCGCCACCCAGCCAAACGCCAGCAACGGCAGGTTGTAATGCAGGAAGGTCGGGACCACGGTGTCCCAGATGTGATGGTGCTGGCCGTCGATGTTCAGGCCGGAAGTCGGGCCCAGGGTCGAGTCGGAAGCCGGTGAACCGGCGTCGCCCAAGGCACCGGCAGTGCCGACGATGCACACGATTGCCAATGGGCTGAAGCCCAGTTGCACGCACAACGGCACGAAGATCGCCGCCAGGATTGGCACGGTGGAGAACGACGAGCCGATGCCCATGGTCACCAGCAACCCCACCAGCAACATCAGCAAGGCGCCAATGCCTTTGCTGTGATCAATGTAAGACGCCGACGACTCGACCAGCGTCTGCACCTCACCGGTGGCCTTCATCACTTCGGCAAACCCCGAGGCGGCGATCATGATGAAGCCGATCATCGCCATCATTTTCATGCCTTCGGTGAACAGGTCGTCGGTGTCACGCCATTTGACAATGCCCGACACCGAGAAGATCAGGAAGCCGACCAGCGCACCGATGATCATCGAATCGAGCAACAACTGAATGATGAACGCCGCCGCGATGGCCACGCCGGCCACCATCAGGCTCAGCGGGTTGTATTGCACCGCCACTTGCTCGACCTGTTCGATCTTCGCCAGGTCGTAGACACGCTTCTTGCGGTAGCTGACAAACGCGATCAGCAGTCCCGCCACCATGCCCAAGGCCGGAATGCCCATGGCGTGGGTCACGTTGATGCCGCTGATGTCCACGCCGCTGCGGGCGACGTTGGCCAGCAGGATCTCATTGAGGAAGATGTTGCCGAAGCCCACCGGCAGGAACATGTAGGGCGTGATCAGGCCGAAGGTCATGACGCAGGCGATCAGTCGACGGTCCAGTTGCAGCTTGGTCAGCACATAAAGAAGCGGCGGCACCAGCAACGGAATAAACGCGATATGTATCGGCAAGATGTTCTGCGAGGCGATGGCCACGACCCAGAGCAGGCCAATCAGCAGCCACTTGACCTGGCCACCGCCGCTGGCGTGCTGGCGATCGACCATGGCCAGGGCCTTGTCGGCCAGCGCATGGGCCATGCCGGACTTGGCAATGGCCACGGCGAAAGCGCCGAGCAAGGCGTAGGACAACGCCACCGTCGCCCCGCCACCGAGGCCGCTGTTGAAAGCCTTGAGCGTCGCCTCGATTCCCAGGCCACCGGTCAAGCCACCGACCAGCGCACCGACGATCAGGGCGATCACCACATGCACGCGGGACAGGCTGAGGATCAGCATGATGCCGACCGCGGCAATTACTGCATTCATTTCATTACCTCGATACAAACGAAAAGACTCCGTCCGGCAGTCTGCGAAGAGCCACCAGCGGATTAAGGAATGGGTTTTATTAGAGGGCGCGCACTGTGCCGCAGCGCCACCTCCTTGTCAAAGCACCTTGGCGCTGTCGATATGTAACGACATGTAATGACCTGTAGGAGCGAGCTAGCTCCGGGCGGCGTTCCGACGATGCACCTGAGAGCACCGGGGGGATCAGGTTTCCATCGTCATCGTTAACGACCATCGCGAGCATGCTCGCTCCTACAGGGGGAAGTGCTTGATCGCCGATAGACGGGATAAAGAAAACAAAATCCCGGCCGCTACAGTGCAAAGTCTCAGATATTTATCGAATAAGGACGTCTCCATGTCGCTCAGACAACTCTCCATTCAATGGAAAATCACCCTGCTGGCCGGGCTGTGCCTGGCGGGCATCGTGACCCTGCTGGTGGGTCTTTCGCTGTACCGCATGGAGCACAGCTCCGAGCTGGTGAAAGCCTCGAGCATGGAGATGCTGACAGAGGCGGCCCAGGCCCGGATCGAGTCCCAGGGCGAAAACCAGGCGCTGGGGATACGCCAGCAGTTCATGGACGCCTATCAGTACGGCCACGGCTTCTCCCGGCAGGTGCTGTTCCTGCGTGACCAGGCCGAGAAGCGCTTTCTCGATGCCTTCGACCTGCGCGAAGACCTGACCCGCCAGGTCAAGTCAGCCCTGCAAGCCAACCCGGACCTGCTCGGCCTGTCCCTGGTGTTCGAACCCAATGGGCTGGACGGCAAGGACGAACTGTTCGCCGGTCAGGCCGAGCTTGGCAGCAACGACAAGGGTCGTTTCGCCCTCTACTGGTCGCAGCCGACGCCGGGCAAGGTAACGTCCATGGCGTTGCCGGAAAAGGACATGGCCGACACCAGCACCGGTCCCAGCGGCGAAGCGGCCAACGCCTGGTTCACCTGTCCGCGCACCACGCTCAAACCGTGCGTGATCGAACCTTACTTCTATGAAATCGACGGTCAGAACGTGCTGATGACCAGCATCGTTTTCCCACTGATGGTCAACGGCAAGGTGATCGCCTCGCTGTCCGTGGACATCAACCTCAACAGCCTGCAAGCGGTCAGCCTGGGCGCAAGCAAGAAGCTCTATGACGGCCAGACCAGCGTCAGCATCATCAGCCCGGCCGGCCTGCTCGCCGGCTACAGCCCGGACGCCGGCAAACTCAGCCAGCGCCTGGACGCCGTGGATAAGGCCAATGGCGCCGAACTGCTGCGCATGCTCGCCGCCAGCAGCAAAACAGCCAGCCTGCACAGCCATCGGCAACTGAAAGTGCTGGCACCCTTCCAGCCGATTCCCGACGGTAAATCCTGGGGCGTGTTGCTCGACGTGCCGGAGAAAGTCCTGATCGGCCCCGCCGAAGCCCTGAAAAAACAACTCGATGACAGCAACACCGCCGGTACCCTGGTCGAGCTCGGCCTGGGGGGGCTCGCCGCACTGCTCGGTCTGCTGCTGGTGTGGCTGATGGCCCGCAGCGTCACCCGACCGATACTCGGCGTGGCGTACATGCTCGAAGACATCGCCAGCGGCGAAGGTGACCTGACCCGCCGCCTGGCCTACGACAAGCAGGATGAACTGGGCCAGTTGGCCGGCTGGTTCAACCGTTTCCTGGACAAGCTGCAACCGATCATTGCCGAAGTGAAGCGCTCGGTGCAGGACGCCCGCAGCACCGCTGACCAGTCGTCCGCCATCGCCGCACAAACCAGCGCCGGCATGGAGCAGCAGTACCGCCAGGTGGACCAGGTGGCGACCGCCTCCCACGAAATGAGCGCCACCGCCCAGGACGTCGCCCGCAGCGCCGCGCAGGCGGCCCACGCCGCCCGCGATGCCGATCAGGCGACCCGTCAGGGCCTGACCGTGATCGACCGCACCACCACCAGCATCGACAACCTCGCCGCCGACATGAGCGCGGCCATGGTTCAGGTCGAAGGTCTGGCGGCCAACAGCGAGAAGATCGGCACCGTACTGGAAGTGATCCGTGCGATTGCCGAGCAGACCAACCTGCTGGCCCTCAACGCTGCGATCGAAGCGGCCCGTGCCGGTGAGGCCGGGCGCGGGTTTGCCGTGGTGGCCGATGAAGTGCGCAACCTGGCCCGGCGTACCCAGGAATCTGTGGAAGAAACCCGTCTGGTGATCGAGCAACTGCAAAACGGCACCCAGGAGGTGGTGGGTTCGATGAACAACAGCCATCGTCAGGCCCAGGGCAGTGTCGAGCAGGTTGGCCAGGCCGTGACGGCGCTGCGCCAGATCGGTGACGCGGTGACCGTGATCAACGACATGAATATGCAGATCGCCAGTGCCGCCGAAGAGCAAAGCGCGGTGGCCGAGGAGATCAACAACAACGTGGCGACCATCCGCGACGTGACCGAATCGCTGTCGGGCCAGGCCAATGAATCGGCGCGGGTCAGCCAGTCGCTCAATAGCCTGGCGAACCAGCAGCAGAGCCTGATGGATCAGTTCCGCGTTTAAGCCCGGCAACATCGCCTCTGTAGGAGCGAGCTTGCTCGCGATGGTGTGTCAGTCGACACCAAGGTAGCTGACACTCCTTCGCGAGCAAGCTCGCTCCTACAGGTGTCGTGCTGCTCAATCAAATGATGGCAAGTGGATATCTTCCGCAAGCCGATTGTGCTTCATGGAACCTTGCAGCGCCTTCTGGCGTCAATCTGAATGCAAGCCACGTAATCCGAAGACTTCAGCCCCAGGGCCTGGGTACGGTAAGTGTTGGTGGGAACTCCGGCCTACAACAAGAGCAAGACGGAGAATACTCATGGCAGCAATCGACAATGCAACCACGGGCAGCACGCCCAACCGCGGGCTCACCCGGGAGGAGCGCAAGGTCATCTTCGCCTCGTCCCTGGGCACCGTGTTCGAATGGTACGACTTCTACCTGTACGGCTCCCTCGCGGCGATCATCGCCAAGCACTTCTTCGCCGGTGTCAACGAAACGACGTCCTTCATCTTCGCCCTGCTCGCCTTCGCCGCCGGCTTCGCCGTGCGGCCCTTCGGCGCCATCGTGTTCGGTCGGTTGGGCGACATGATCGGGCGCAAACATACGTTTCTCATCACGATCGTGATCATGGGTATCTCCACGGCCGTGGTGGGTTTACTGCCCGGCTACGCGACCATCGGCGTCGCCGCGCCGATCATTCTGATCAGCCTGCGCCTGTTGCAAGGCCTGGCGCTGGGCGGTGAGTACGGCGGCGCAGCGACCTACGTGGCTGAACATGCGCCCAAGGGCAAACGCGGCTTCTTCACCTCGTGGATCCAGACCACAGCAACCCTCGGCCTGTTTCTTTCACTGTTGGTGATCCTCGCCTGCCGTACCGTTCTGGGCACCGAAGCCTTCGAAGCCTGGGGCTGGCGGATTCCGTTCCTGCTGTCGATCCTGCTGCTGATTATCTCGGTGTACATCCGCTTGCAGCTCAACGAGTCGCCGGTGTTTGTGAAAATGAAGGCCGAAGGCAAGTCTTCCAAGGCGCCGCTGACTGAATCTTTCGCACGCTGGGAGAACCTGAAGATCGTGATCATGGCACTGCTCGGCGGCACCGCCGGCCAGGCAGTGGTCTGGTACACCGGGCAATTCTATGCGCTGTTCTTCCTGTTGCAGACGCTGAAGATCGAACCGCAAACCGCGAACCTGCTGATTGCCGGCTCCCTGCTGATCGGCACGCCGTTCTTCGTCATTTTCGGCAGCCTGTCCGACCGTATCGGGCGCAAGGGCATCATCATGGCCGGCTGCATCCTCGCGGCCCTGACTTACTTCCCGATCTTCCATGCGCTGACCCAGTACGGTAACCCCGACGTGTTCATTGCGCAGGAGAAGAATCCGGTCACGGTCGTCGCCAATCCCGCCCAGTGTTCGTTCCAGTTCGACCCGGTGGGCAAGGCCAAATTCACCAGTTCCTGTGACTTGGCCAAGACCGTGCTGGCCAAAAGGGCAATCCCCTACAAGAACGTGGATGCCGAGCCGGGCGCCGTTGCGCAGGTGCGCATTGGCGATAAAGTGATCGAGAGCTTCGAGGGCACCGGCATGCCGGCCGCCGACTTCAAGGCCAGGAACGACGCCTTTGCCGCCACCCTCGCCACCGCCCTCAAGGACGCCGGCTACCCCGAAAAGGCCGACCCGGCCAAGACCAATTATCCGATGGTGTTGCTATTGCTGACGATCCTGGTGATCTACGTGACCATGGTCTATGGGCCGATTGCCGCCTGGCTGGTGGAACTGTTCCCGGCACGCATCCGCTACACCTCGATGTCGCTTCCCTACCACATCGGCAATGGCTGGTTTGGTGGCTTCCTGCCGACGGTGGCGTTCGCCATGGTGGCGGCCACGGGGGATATCTACTACGGGCTGTGGTATCCGATTGTCATCGCGGTGATGACGGCGGTGCTGGGTATTTTCTTCATGCCGGAAACCAAGGATCGGGAGATTCATCACACCTGAGTCGGGCAGTTTCCATGTGGGAGCGGGCTTGCTCGCTCCCACAGGGTTCCTGGTGTGGCTTCAAGTATGTTTAGGCAACTCGATGACGACCTTCAACCCGCCCCATTCGCTTTCCAGCAACGACAGTTTGCCGCCCCAGCTATCGACGATGTCGCGCACGATACCCAGCCCCAAACCATGCCCATGGGTTTGCTCATCCAGCCGCGTTCCTCGGCCGAACACCTGATCGCGACGCTCTTCGGGAATGCCCGGGCCGTCATCTTCCACGCTGAGTTCAAAGCCCTCTGCAGTCTCGGCCACACTCAGGCGAACCTCGGCATCCGCCCACTTGCAGGCGTTATCCAGCAGATTGCCCAACAGCTCCAGCAGGTCTTCGCGATCCCAGGGCAATTGCAGGCCGGTGGGTGCGCGGTAGCTCAGCACCAGGTGTTCGCCATGGATCATGTTCAGCGTGGCCAGCAACCCGGGGAGTTCTGCATCGCAATCAAACAGTGCGCCCGGCAACGCATCGCCAGACAACCTCGCACGATTGAGTTCCCGATTGAGCCGTTGCTGGACGTGCTCCAGTTGCTCCTTGAGGACCTTGCGTAATTGCGGGTGCGCGTCGAGTTGCTCGCTTGAAGCCAGGCTCAACAGCACCGCCAGCGGAGTTTTCAAGGCGTGGCCGAGGTTACCCAAGGCATTGCGTGAGCGCTTGAGGCTGTCCTCGGTGTGGGCCAGCAAATGGTTGATCTGCGCCACCAGTGGTTCCAGTTCCACCGGCACCTGATCATCGAGTTGCGAACGCTGGCCCTGTTGAAGTTGCGCAATCTGCTCGCGGGCCTGCTCCAGCGGACGCAAGGCCCGGCGCACGGTAATCCGTTGCAGCAGCAGAATCAGCAACAGCGCCGTCAAACCGAGGCCAAACCCGAGCTGTTGCATGCGTCGGAAGCTTTCGCGAATTGGCGTGTAATCCTCGGCGACGCTGATGGAGATCGGCAACCCAGAACGTCGATAGTCGGTACGCAGCACCAGTAACTGTTGCCCTTCCGGCCCCAATTGCAAGTTGCCATGCAGGCCGGGGTGATCGAGCACCGGCAGTTCCTGATCCCATAAAGAACGGGAACGCCAATGGCCGTCGGCGAAATCGATACGGAAATAATGCCCGGAGAACGGCCGTTGATAAGCCGGTGACAGGCGTCGCTCATCCAGTTGCAAGCCTTGCGGCCCGCGCACCAGTGCCGCCAGCAGGTTCTCGCTGTCATTGCGCAACCCGGCTTCGAGGTAGCGCTGCAACCCCAATTCGAACAGCCACAGGCTGGTTTGCGCCAGCACCAGGCCAACGACCACCATCACGCTGATCAGGCCCAGGCTCAAGCGGCGCTGGATCGATCTCACCGGGCTTGCCCGCCGAACAGATAACCCTGGCCGCGACGGGTTTCAATCACACTTTTGCCGAGCTTGCGGCGCAAGTGGTTGACGTGTACTTCCAGCACATTGGAATCACGCTCGGTTTCACCGTCGTAGAGGTGTTCGGCGAGGTGGCTTTTGGAGAGGATCTGCTCGGGGTGCAGCATGAAATAACGCAACAGGCGAAACTCCGCGGCGGTCAGTTGAATGTCCGCACCGTCGCGCACAACGCACTGGCGACCTTCGTCCAGATGCAACCCGGCAGCCTTGAGCGTTGGCTGGTTGACCTGTCCATGGGAGCGGCGCAATAACGCCTGGATGCGCAAAAACAACTCTTCGGGATGGAATGGCTTGGTCAGGTAGTCGTCGGCGCCGGCCTTGAGGCCTTCGATGCGTTCGGCCCAGGAGTCTCGAGCCGTCAGGATCAGCACCGGCGTGGCCAGCCCCGCCGCGCGCCATTGCGCCAGCACCTCAAGCCCCGGCACGCCGGGCAAACCGAGGTCGAGGATGATCAGGTCGTAAGGCTCGGTGCTGCCCTGATGCACCGCGTCGCGACCGTCGGCCAGCCAGTCCACCGCATAACCCTGCCGGTTCAGGCCGGCCAGCAGTTCGTCGGCCAGGGGCACATGGTCTTCCACCAGAAGCAAACGCATGGATCAGTCTTCCTTGTCTTTCAATAGGTGGCCCTTGGTGGCATCGATACCCAGTTCGCGGACCACGCCTTCAGGGGTCAGCAACTCGACTTCATAAATGTAGACGTCGTGTTTTTCTTCGAGCTCGGCTTCCAGCAGTTTCGAGCCGGGATAGCGATCCATTGCCTGCAGCAGCAGTTGCTCCAGCGGCAGGATCACGCCCTGTTGACGCAGGCGCAGGGCTTCATCCTGATCCAGGTCGCGGGCCAACACTGCCGAGCAAAATGCCAGAAGCAACAGCGCCATCCGGCTACCGGTGCATCGCTTGAACAAAAACACCTTCATTACGAATCCTGATGATCCTTGAGAACCTGCCCGCTGACAGCGTCTAATTCCACATCCCAGTCGATGCCCTGAGGATCGCGCAGCTCGACCTTGTACAGGTATTTGCCATAACGCTGTTCCAGCTCGGTTTCACTGACGGTGGAACCCGGATGCCTGGCCACCGCGTTGGCATTGAGTGTCTCGAACGACACAATGGTACCAGCGTCGCGCAATCTCAGCGCTTCATCCGGGCCAAGTTCCCGGGCGTGGGCGAGGCTTGCGGTCATGCCGAGGATCGACGCGGTGAACAGGGTGGTCAGGGTTTTCATGGGTGTCTCCGTATTTCTTCAGGTGCTGCCTGTGGGCGCCACCTTAACCGGGTGAACTTAATTGAAACTGAATTGCCATCATTGGTAACACCGCAAATGCCCTGTGGGAGCGGGCTGGCTCGCGAAGAGGCCGTGTCAGTCGCCATCAATGTGTTGACGGTCACACCGCTTTCGCGAGCAAGCCCGCTCCCACATAATCTGCCCGCTGAACAGACTTCGAGACTTTAATGACCGCCATCCACATCAAGTTCCCCTCCCTGACCCTCAAGGCCGGTCCAGGTGCCTTTGCGCGCATTCGTGAAAGCGGCTTGAACGCCGCCGACGTCGGCACCTTGCCTGGCGCGGCTGGCGGTCCGAAGGCACTGGGGATTCAAGGTCTGGACCTGGCGCTGTTCGGCGAGTGGCTGCCGGCGGCACCGCGGGAACGCTCGCTGATTGGCGCATCGGTGGGTTCCTGGCGCTTCGCCAGCGCCTGCCTGCCGGACGCCGCCGAAGGCATCCGGCGTCTCGGGCAGTTGTACACCGAGCAACACTTTGCCAAGGGCGTGACCATGGCGCAGATCAGCCAGAGCTCACAGCGCATGCTCAATGACCTGCTCGACGGGCGCGATGCCTCGATCCTCGACAACAACCATTACCGCCTGAACATCATGGTGGTCAAAAGCCACGGCCTGCTGGCTGACGATCATCGCGGCCGCCTCGGGCTGGGCCTGTCGTCGGTCATCGCCGACAACCTGCGCGGCCGGGCGCGGCTGGCACGACACTTCGAACGCCTGATCATCCACGACCCGCGCCTGGCGCCGCCAGTCAATGCCTTGAATGACTTCCCGTCGCGCTTCGTCGCCCTCAATGCCGGCAATTTGCGCCAGGCCCTGCTGGCATCGGGCTCGATCCCGATGGTGATGCAAGGCGTGCGCGATCTGCCGGGCGCCGGCGCCGGTACCTTCCGCGACGGCGGTCTGCTGGATTACCACCTGGACCTGCCCTACAGCGGCAACGACATCGTGCTTTACCCGCATTTCACCGACCGGGTGATTCCCGGCTGGTTCGACAAAACCCTGCCATGGCGCCGCGCCTGCCCGGCTCGCTTGCAGAACGTGCTGTTGCTGGCGCCGTCGAAGGAATACCTGGCGCGCCTGCCCTACGGCAAACTGCCGGACCGTAACGACTTCAAGCGTTTCATGGGCGACGCCCCGAGCCGGCAGAAATACTGGCGCACGACCATGGACGAAAGCCGCCGCCTGGGCGACGAATTCCTCGAACTGGCCGCCAACGGTCGCCTGGGCGAGCGCTTGCTGACCCTTTAGTCAGGACAAACTGGTAAACTCGCCACCTGCCCGAATCGCTGCGGCGAACGCCACCTGAACAGAGCTGAAGATACTGTGGAAATTTTCAAAGAGTTTACCTTCGAATCCGCCCACCGCCTGCCCCACGTACCGGACGGCCACAAGTGCGGGCGCCTGCATGGTCACTCGTTCAAAGTGGCAATCCACCTGAGCGGCGACCTCGACCCGCACACCGGCTGGATCCGCGACTTCTCGGAAATCAAAGAGATCTTCAAGCCGCTGTACGAGCGCCTGGACCACAACTACCTGAACGACATTCCTGGCCTGGAAAACCCGACCAGTGAAGTGTTGGCCAAGTTTATCTGGCAGGAATTGAAGCCTTTGCTGCCGGAACTCAGCGCGATCCGCATCCACGAGACCTGTACCAGCGGTTGCATCTATCGCGGCGAATAAAAACACTGCCCACTGTAGGAGCGAGCTCGCTCGCGATGGACGCCAGAGCCCCACGGGCTGCCAGATGCCGCGCGTTATCGTTGACGCCCATCGCGAGCAAGCTCGCTCCTAGAGTTTGTCAATGACATGGAAAACAGCCTTTATCGGCTGTTTTTTTATGCCTATGCTTTTTGCCTCGCACCCGCCAAGAGGACTCACCTATGACTGACTGGCCACTGCCCCAGACCTATCGCTTCAAAGGGCACTCCGTGCGCTACGCCGTGCGCGGCGACGGCCCGCCGCTGGTGTTCGTGCATGGCACGCCCTTCTCCTCTTATGTCTGGCACCGGATTGCCCCGCACTTCATCACCACGCACCGGGTGCACTATTTCGATTTGCTGGGCTACGGGCAATCCGAGAAAGTTGATGGTGACGTGTCCCTGGGTGTGCAGAACGAATTGCTGACGCAGTTGCTGGACCATTGGGGCCTGGATCGCCCCGACGTGGTAGCCCATGACTTTGGTGGTGCCACAGCGCTGCGCGCGCACCTGCTCAACGACAAGAATTACCGCAGCCTGACACTGATCGACCCGGTGGCGCTCACGCCTTGGGGGTCGCCGTTCGTGCAGCATGTGCGCCAGCATGAAGCCGCCTTCAGCGGGCTGCCCGATTACATCCAGCAAGCGATTGTGCCGACTTACATCCGCGGGGCGATCAAGCGGAAAATCCCGGACCACGAACTCGCCCCCTATGTTCAGCCGTGGCTGGGAGAGCCGGGGCAAGCGGCGTTCTACCGGCAAATCGCGCAGATGAACGAGCGCTATACCTGCGAGGTCGAGGGCCTGTACCCGACGATTCGCTGCCCGGTGCAGATTCTCTGGGGTGAAGATGACCAGTGGATTCCCATCGAACGCGGGCGGGCCTTGCAGCAGATGATTCCCGGATCGCAGTTTTATCCGATTCCCAACGCCGGTCATCTGGTTCAGGAAGACGCGCCCGAAGCGGTAGTCGCGGCGCTGCTGCGGTTTTTGCCCCTGCAGTAATCCTCCAGAACAAACCCAATCCCCTGTGGGAGCGGGCTTGCTCGCGAAAGCAGCAGTACATCCAGCATCTATGTAGCTGACACACCGTCTTCGCGAGCAAGTCGGATCGCCGCACCGCCGCTCCCACATTTGAACGGTGGTGATCAACGTCACTGGCGGGAATCGCCGCTGGCGAGCTAACGTAAGAGTATTGCCTAAACGATTCGCCAAAAGGATCTGCCCGATGCACATCATCAATGCCCGTCTGCGCAACCAGGAAGGCCTGCATGAGTTGAACCTGGAAAACGGCCTGATCAGCAGCATCGGCCGCCAGATCGAAGCCCCGACCCTGGGCCCTGACGATCTGGATGCCGGCGGCAACCTGGTGGTGCCGCCTTTTGTCGAGCCGCACATCCACCTCGACGCAACCCTGACCGCTGGCGAGCCGCGCTGGAACATGAGCGGCACGCTGTTCGAAGGCATCGAGTGCTGGGGCGAACGCAAGGCAACCATCACCCAGGAAGACACCAAGGCCCGGGCAAAGAAAACCATCCAGGCCCTCGCCGCCCACGGCATCCAGCATGTGCGCACACACGTCGACGTCACCGACCCGCAACTGACCGCGCTCAAGGCGATGCTCGAAGTACGCGAGGAAAGCCGGCACCTGGTCGACCTGCAAATCGTCGCATTCCCCCAGGAAGGCATCGAGTCCTACCGCAATGGTCGCGAATTGATGGAAGAAGCGATCCGCATGGGCGCCGACGTGGTAGGTGGCATTCCGCATTTCGAATACACCCGCGATCAGGGCGTCAGCTCGGTGAAGTTTCTCATGGACCTGGCCGAACGCAGCGGTTGCCTGGTGGATGTGCATTGCGACGAAACCGACGACCCGCATTCACGCTTTCTCGAAGTGCTCGCCGAAGAGGCCCGCAGCCGCGACATGGGTTCGCGGGTCACGGCGCCATGGGTTCCTACGACAACGCCTACTGCGCCAAACTGTTTCGCTTGCTCGGGCATTCGGGGATCAGCTTTGTCTCCTGCCCCACCGAAAGCATCCACTTGCAAGGTCGCTTCGACAGTTTCCCGAAACGCCGGGGCGTGACCCGGGTCAATGAGTTGCTGGAAGCAGGCATGAACGTGTGCTTCGGCCAGGACTCCATCGTCGATCCGTGGTATCCGCTGGGCAACGGCAACATTCTGCGGGTACTCGAAGCCGGCCTGCACATCTGCCACATGCTCGGTTATCGAAACCTGCAAAGTGCGCTGGACCTGGTGACGGACAATAGCGCCCGAGCCATGAACCTCGGCGATCGCTATGGCCTGGAGCGTGGGCGGCCGGCGAACCTGCTGATTCTGTCGGCGGAGAGTGACTACGAGGTCATCCGCAGCCAGGGGTTGCCGCTGTACTCGGTGCGCGATGGCAAGGTGTTGATGAAGCGGACGATGCCGGTGGTAGAGTTCAGTGGGCTGAGCTGAAACTTGCGCTGACTGGACTGGCCCCATCGCGAGCAGGCTCGCTCCTACAGGTTTTGTGAACGACATAAAACACTGTGGGAGCGAGCTTGCTCGCGAAAGCTATTTTGAAGTCAATCAATTAACCGAGCCGTACCAAACAGACTGACCCGACTCAACTCCCCCAACTCTTCCGCCAGCAAGATCGGCGCCGTGCCACCCGGCATCGTCACCTTCACCTCCCCGGCGCTGACCCAACCTGCCCGCCACGCCGCGCAGGCCACTGCACTGGCGCTGGTCCCCGACGACGCCGTCGGCCCCTCACCCCGCTCGAATACCCGCGCGGCGATGTGTCCTTCGGACACCCGCATTGCCCATTGCAGGTTGATTCCCGCCGGACAAGGCTGGCCTGCGCCGACCGGCATGGCGTAGGCGATTCGCGTCAGCCCCTCACCCAGTGCCGGCTCGCGCATCTGCTCGTTGCTCGGCAGATCCTCGGCACTTTCCACCAGCGTCACGCAATGGGGATTGCCGACCCGCGCGAACTGACTGTGCGACCATGCACTATTGAGTGCCGACAATTGTTCAACGTGACTGAGTTCACGACCATTGAACATCGCCGCTTCAACCCCGTGAGCACTGACCGCCGACGGCCCGAATCCCGGCTGGCCCAGATCGAGCCAAAAACCCTTCATGCCCCCGACCTCTGCGGCTTTCACTGAAGTCTGCCCCGGCGAAGGCGAATCAGCCTTGTCGTGGTGAACCCTGAGCAGACAGGCTTCGTTCTGCGGCAACAGCCCTTGATCGCTGAGGGCCTGGGAAAAAATCGTCAGCCCGTTGCCGCTGCGCTCGGCCAGCGTGCCATCGGTGTTGACGATCAGCAGATCGAAGGGAGACGACGACTGAAACGGTCCGACCAGCAAACCGTCGCTGCGATGATCCTTGCTGCCGGGCGGTTGAGTGCCTGGAGCCCAACTGCAGCAAGCCTTGATCGCGGCTAGCGCCCAGGCCTCAAGGGTTTGCGCTGCCTGGCTGGCCTGGTCGGGCAGGTCGATGCCCTGACGGCGCAGTTCTTCGGGCGCTACCACGATGTAAATATTGCCCCGTGCATCGTACCTCTGCGCCATGGCGCCCTCCGTGTGTCATTGGAATGGCTCAACATATCGCGAAAAACACTGGCGCTGTGCAACCATATCGCCCTGTTTGACCGTAAAACTTTCCGGGCACTGATCGAACCCTCATAGGCCGATCACTGTCCGTTGAGGACGCGACGCTTTTTGCCAAGGATTGTTATGACCAGCCTCAACAGCCAAACCACCTTCGTTCCCGGGCGCCTGGAACAGATGTCCACGCGCATCGCCTTTTTCATCGCCGGGGTCGGCATCGCCGCGTGGGCACCGCTGGTGCCCTATGCCAAGGCCCGGGCCGGACTGGATGAAGGCACCCTGGGATTGTTGCTGCTGTGCCTGGGGGTAGGTTCGATCCTGGCGATGCCGCTGGCCGGGATCCTGTCCACACGTTTCGGCTGCCGGCGGGTAACGACCGGCGGGACCCTGCTGATCTGTGCCGCCCTGCCGCTGCTGGCGACGGTGTCGTCGATTCCGGCGTTGATCGCCGCACTGTTCATGTTCGGCGCGGGGCTGGGCACAGTGGATTCAACGGTCAACCTGCAAGCGGTGATCGTCGAGCGCGCCAGCGGCAAAAACATGATGTCGGGGTTCCATGGCCTGTTCAGCCTGGGCGGGATTGTCGGCGCGGCAGGCGTCAGCGGATTGCTTGGCCTGGGGATCTCACCTCTGGGGGCCACGCTGGTGGTGATCGTGTTGCTGCTGATCGCGCTGGCCAAGGCCGTGCCGCATCTGCTGCCCTACGGCAGTGAGAGTTCGGGGCCGGCGTTTGCCGTGCCCCATGGCATCGTCCTGTTCATTGGCGGCATGTGCTTCATTGTGTTCCTCGCCGAAGGCGCTGCGCTGGACTGGAGCGCTGTGTTCCTGACACAGGAACGTGGCATCGACACAGCGTATGCGGGGCTCGGTTACGCGGCGTTTGCCTTGACCATGACGGCCGGGCGTTTGACCGGCGACAAAATCGTACGGCGGTTGGGCGCGACGCGGGTGATTGTGTCCGGCGGGCTGACCGCCGCCGCAGGTTTGTTTCTGGCAACGTTCGCACCGAGCTGGGAGGCGGCGCTGGTGGGTTATGCGTTGCTGGGGGCCGGTTGCTCGAACATTGTGCCAGTGCTGTACACGGCAGTCGGCAAGCAGACGGTCATGCCCGAAAGCATCGCCGTGCCGGCCATTACCACCCTGGGTTATGCGGGCATCCTGGCAGGCCCTGCCGTCATCGGCTTCGTCGCCCATGGCAGCAGTTTGAGTTTTGCCTTTGCCTTGATGGCGGTATTGCTGGTGGCGGTTGCCGTTGGCGGGAGAGTGTTGAAAGTCTGAATTGTGGCGAGGGGGCTTGCCCCCTCGCCACAGGTCTATCAGAACCCGACACTGGCCTGCACAAAGAACGTGCGCGGCGCACCGACGTACATACCCGAGTTGTTGTCGCTGGAACGGGTGAAATACTGCTTGTCGAAGATGTTCTTCACCCCCGCCCCCAGTTTCAGGTTCGACACCTGCGGGCCGAAGTCATAGCCGCCACGCATGTTCCAGGTCACGTAACCCGGGATGTCACCGAACTGGCCGTCGGCGGTGCCTTCAGTGATGTAGTCGCCGTTGAAGCTGCCATCGGCGTTCACGCCGGTGCCCGGCGAGCGCTGTTTGGACTGGGCGAACGCATCGAGATTCCAGGTCCAGCGGTTGATGTCGTAACGCAAGCCGGCAGTGGCCACCTGACGGGAGTAGAACGGCAGGTCACGGCCCTTGAAGCCCGGGATTTCACCTTCGTAGGTGGCACGGGTGTAGGTGAAGCCGGCGTTCGCGGTCAGGCCGTCAAGGCGTGGGTCCAGCGCGGCCAGATCGTAGTGCACCGACGTTTCGATACCCTGGTGCTTGGTCGCGCCGAGGTTGGTCCAGCCCACATCGTTGCTGATGTATTGCAGTTCGTCGTCGAAGTCGATGTAGAACAGCGTCACTTCACCGCCCCACACGTCATCGTTGTAGCGCGTACCGATTTCGTAGGTCTTGGCCTTTTCCGGCTCCAGGCCGTTGGCGGGCTCGTCACCGATACCGCCTTGACCCAATTGGAAATACTGCAGCGCGCCGAATGAGGTTTCGTAGTTGGCGAACAGTTTCCAGGCATCGGACATGTGATACATCACGCTCAGGGCCGGCAGCGGCTCGTTGCTTTCGATGCTGCGTTTTTTCTCCGGCACCCGTTTACCGGCGTTATCGAGTACCGGACGGTCGTGCCAGTCGGTGCTGATGTGCTCGAAGCGAATGCCTGGCGTGACAGTCCAGTTGCCAACGTCAATCTTGTTGTCGACGTAGACCGAATTGGCCTCGGTTCCACCGGTGCGGTCCTGATAGACATGGCCGTCCGCCCCCGGACGCACGACCGGCTCATTGTTGACCAGCGCCACACGGCTGGCCTCCTCGTGCATGGCCTCTTTCAGGTAGCGATAACCGACGCTGACTTCCTGGGTGGTCGGGCCGACATCAAACACATGGGACACCCGTGGTTCGATACCGAAGGTGTAGTAGCTGCGTGGATAGGAGTTGAGTGTGCTCAGGTCACGGGAGGCAATGGTGCTGCCACGGAAACTGTCGGTGTAGTAAGTCAGCACTTCGGCCTGGGTGCGATCGTCGATCTGCCGCAGCCACTTGAACGACACATCCTTGCGGCGACCGCTGAAGTTGTCGTGGTCGCGCACGGACTGGAACGGGTCGGCTTCGTACTGCGCCTGGTTCAGGCCACCGGGCATGTCGGCCTTGGCATCGTAGTAGTGAAAGTTGAGGCTGAAATCGTCGACATCGGTCGGCGCCCAATGGGTCTTGAGGATCACGTCGTCGATGTCGTTACCGTTGTTGCTTTCACGGTAACCGTTGCCGTTCACGCCGGAATACAACAGCGCCACGCCCATGCCGTTGTCGGCGGTGCCGCCCATGAATGCCGTGTCGATGTGCTTCCAGCCACCGTGCTGCGAGGTTTCCAGGGTCGTGCCGATTTCCGCGGAGGCTTGTTCCGGGATCGCGCGGGTCACGAAGTTGATCACGCCGCCCACGTTCTGTGGTCCGTAGCGTACGGAACCGGCACCGCGCACCACGTCGATGCTGTCGAGGTTGCCCGAGGAAATCGGCGCCATGGACAGTTGCGGCTGACCGTAAGGCGCGAACGCCGCCGGGATGCCGTCGATCAGCACGGTGGAGCGAGGCGACAGGCGCGAAGTCAGGCCGCGCACGCCGACGTTGAGGGAAATGTCGCTGCCACCGGTACCGTTGGCGTCCTGTACCTGCACGCCCGGAACACGTTTGAGTACGTCGCCGACGTTCATCGCGCCCTGCTCGACCATGGCTTCGCGGCGGATCACGGTTCGTGCCCCGGGGTGGTTCTGCACCACGGCGGCATCGGCGTCGCCGAGCCAGTTACCGACGACCTTGATGTCAGTCACGCCCAGTTCCAGTGGACCGCTGGCCGCCGATGCTGGTGCTGGTGCTGGTGCTGGTGCTGGCATCAGCGTCACCGAACCTTCATCGATCTGGTATTGCAGGCCGCTGCCTTGCAGCAACTGGCGCAGCGCGTCTTCCGGGGAAAGGTTGCCATCCACCGCCGGAGCCTGCTTGCCGGCGACCAGTTCAGGGCTGAAGAACACCTGAAGCGAGGTTTGCTGGCCCAACTGACTCAGGGCTTGTCCCAAGGGTTGCGCCGGGATGCGGATGCCATCGGCGGCAAAGGCTTGGGGCAGCGCAACGTTGACCGCCAGCGCGAGGGCCAGCGGTAACCAGGGGAGTTTGTTGTTTTTAGCGATGGAGATTTTCACGTCGAACGTAATCCTGTGGATCGCAAGAGTGTGCGTTTGTTAATGCAAACCAGTTGCAGTTGAACAGGAAGACGATGAACTCGAAAAAAACCTGAATTTTATTTTGAAATTATTTCCTGACTGCCATCGCCAAGGGTGCGCACGGCCACGGGGAGGATGCTCGGCAAGACTTTGAGCAGCGCGTCGGTGTTGTCGGATTTGAACACGCTGGTCAGGCGCAGATCGCCCACCGCTGCACTGGCGACTTTGAGTGGCTTCTCGCGATAGCGCGAGACCTGCTCGGCGACATCGGCCAGGCTGGCATTGTTGAACACCAGTTTGCCGTTGCGCCAGGCGGTCATTTCCGCCGGGTTGACGGCATAGGCGGCGGCAACTTTGCCTTGGGCATCGACGTGGGTGCCAAGGCCAGCCGTCAGATTGATGAAATCGTTATCGGCGGCGTCGCGACCTTGAACCTTGACGCTGCCCTGCTCCACCACCACCCGGGTTTCGCTGGCGCCGCGACGCACATCGAAACGGGTGCCGGTGACCGTGACCTTGCCGCCGCCCGCCGAGACCACGAAAGGCCGGCTGGTGTCATGCTCGATGCTGAACATCGCTTCGCCTTCGCTCAGCTCGACGTTGCGTTGACCCTTTTCAAAGCGCACCTGAATCCGGCTGCGGCTGTCCAGATCGACCACCGAGCCATCGGGCAACGCCACTTGGCGTCGCTCATTCAGGGCCGTTGAAAACTCGGCGGTATAAGGCGCCGGATGATTCAGGCTGCTGAACAAACCCAGGCCGAGCGCTACCGCCAATACGCTGGCAGCCATCGTGTAACGCAGCACGGGACGACGTTTTTTCAGGGCTGACGGGGTTTCACACAGGGCCCGCAAGCGCGCCGTCGGTAGCAGGTCGGCGGCGCTCCACAGGCCTTGGAGCACTTCGAATTCGTTGCGGTGCTGGGGGTGCTGCTCCAGCCAGAGTTGAAACTGACGCCGCACAACAGGCTCCTGCAAACGCACAAACCACTGCGCCGCGTCATCGCGAACCGCTGTTTGCCCGCACGCACAATCACGAGTATCCATCATGGAAGTTCCTGCTTGGCTGGGGAGGAGAAGGCGCGGCCGGTCATGACTGCAACCCGTCCAGGCGATCGCGCAGGTGCCGAAGCGTGCGGATCATATACTTTTCCACCATGTTCTTGGACAGCCCCAGGCGTTCGGCGATTTCGGCCTGGGTCAGGCCCTCGATTTTCTGCCAGACAAACACTTTGCGGCAGTTGACCGGCAGCTCGGTGAGCGCCCGTTCGATGGAATCCGCCAGCTGGATCGCGTGCATGAAATGCTCCGGGTCGCCGGTCGGCGACTCACTGAGATCGATCGCCTCTGACTCCATGGCGCCCCGCCGGTCCTCACGCCGATAACCATCCACGGCGATGTTGCGCGCGGTCTGGTGCAAATACGCCCGGGGCTGCTGCACTACCGCCGAATCGGACTCAAGCACCCGCACGAAGGTATCGTGGGCCAGATCCTCGGCCTGCTGACGATTCCTCAGGCGACGGGTCCAGGTGCCAACCAACTCTTCGTAATGCTCGAAAAAGCCGTGTCTGCGGGGCAGCTTGAGGGTCATTGCGGTGTGCTGTGGAGACGGGCGTGAATAGTAATGCTTCCTATTAACTCGAAGCAATGGTTTGCGACCCCACACCGGGTGCAGGTTCACAGAATAGCTGCTCATTTTCACAAATAGTTGGCTTGGTGGACCTTCCGAATGGTTGGTCCACCACGCTAAAAGAAAGGCCCGCGCGAGCGGGCTTAATGAAATGGTCAGCCTGACCGAGAAGCCCTGCAGGTTTACGCTTGCAGGGCTTTTCTCGTTTTCGGTGTCAGAACACCCCGAGAGCCTGGAAACAAAATAAACCTTGACTACACAAACAAAATGAAGATCAATATCGGTCTTGTTTTAGTCTGAATTTGGTGTATGGTGGTTGGCGTTGGGCAATTTCGCCCGGAAGGTTCTGAGCCACGTTAAAACAGAACCATCAGAGTTAGTTGGCGTCCGAGACGGACGTCACAAAGGAGGGTTTCCACTCATGCGAGTCGAAACAATAAGTTTTTTGAAAAAACACGCATCCGACCTGCCATTAGATGAGCCAATGGTCGTCACGCAAAACGGTGTTCCTGCCTATGTTGTGGAGTCTTATGTTGACCATAAGCGCCGTGACGAAGCAGTCGCCCTTGTGAAAATGCTCGCAATCAGTTCTCGCGAGTATGCCCAAGGCAAGCATTGTTCTACTGATGAGCTGAAAGCCCGTTTGAGCAGGAGGTTTTCCCACAAATAATATAGGAGTCTAAATGACCAAGTTCACCGTTCGTTACACCGAAATCGCTCAGCAAAGCATCGAAGACCAGATCGAATATCTGGCTGATTATCACGGATTGCAATCTGCTTACCAGCGGGTTGATTCCGTCGTTGACATCATTACAAATAAACTCGTGCCCACCCCCTACGGTTATCCCGTCAGCCCTCAGTTGAGCGAGCTGGGTGTCATGCAATATCGTGAACTTAATACAGATGGTTACCGCGTCTTCTACGAGATCTTCGAGGCGGATCAGACTGTCGCCATTGGTCTGGTCCTGAGAGGTAAGCAGAGCGTCGAACGGGCCCTCGTTCGTTACTGTTTACTCAAAGCCTTCTAGCTCTGACGTTTCCCGTCATGAGCGGACTGCTTGGTCTCTGTCCCGGCGCTTAGGTCCGGGATCGAGCCCTCCGTCAATCCCCCCTTCCTCTCTGTCGTTGTACTAACAGCACGCTGTCCGAGCGCTGCTAGAAATCCCTCAACAACAATAGAGAACCCTTTGCACCAGTCATCTTTGCACGCGCCCGGTCGACGCGCTCTTGTCACCCGTCGCTTCGGCAATAACCGTTCCCTCCATGCATCCAATGAGTCGATCGGTGATGCGGCGAGCCTCTTGAGCGGCGACCCACCTCAAATCAATTGCGCGCGGTTTCAAGACGATAGATGGCGTCCGAAGGCTTTACCGAAGGCATTTATTTTGTGAACTCGATAGGTTTTTCTCATCTTTTTTTGTGATTTCTGTTTTCGGAAGTCACAAAAAAGATGAATTTATCCCTGTGCTTGTGAGTGGGTATGACTCATCTATTTTGAGGCCCCACACAGGGCGCTTTATCCCTTGCCATTGTGCATTTCGTCAGGAAAGCTCAATGGCGGCACGGAACCAAAGAAATCTGGCAGGCATTCAAATGCAGCCATTGACTGGTTGTAACAAAGTGCAGAAATGCCCGTACCCGGCTTTCACCCAGGAATTCACACATGTTCAGCCCCAAAGCACCGCCCAAGAGAACACCGCAGGCCCGCCTCGCCCTGGCCATCACCCTGTGCACCCTCGGCCTGCCGTTCTGGGCGGGTAATGCCCAGGCCCACGGCAGTCGCGCCGAAATGGTGCCGCTGCAAGCGGGTCTTGAGGAATTTGGCGCCACGGTGAAATGGGACGATTACGCCAACCTGTTCACCATTGCCAAGGACGGGGTCTACCTCAAGGTCAAGCCGGCGATGCTCAACGGCAAGCGTATCGAGCTGACGGTGCCGGTGGTGTTCAAGGACCATACGGCGTTCATGTCCAAGGACTTTATCAACCAGGTGTTCCAGTCCGGGCTGGACAAGACCTTCGTCGTCGAGCCCCGCCCTAACCCGCTCAACCCCCTGAGCGCAGCCGAAATCACCACGGCAGTGGACATCGTCAAAAAATCGGAAAACTACAAGCCTGGCTTCCGCTTCACCGAAGTCTCGGTCAAGGAGCCGCCGAAGGATCAGGTGTGGAACTTCGTCTTCACCGGGCAAAACGTCGCCCAGCCGCGTGAGGCCTCAATCGTGGTGCTCGACGGCAAGCATGTGATCGAAGCCCTGGTCGACCTCGACACGAAAGAACTCAAGTCCTGGAAGCCAATCGAAGGCGCCCACGGCATGGTGCTGCTGGACGACTTCGCAACGGTGCAGACGGCTGTGGAAACCAGCCCGGAATACGCCCAGGCCCTGGCCAAGCGCGGCATCAACGACGTGAAAAAAGTCGTGGCCACACCGCTGACTGTCGGCTTCTTCGACGGCAAGGACGGCCTGGCGCAGGACAAGCGCCTGCTGAAAATCGTCAGCTACCTCAACACCGGCGACGGCAACTACTGGGCGCACCCGATTGAAGGCCTGGTGGCGATTGTCGACCTGGAACAGAAGAAGCTGATCAAGATCGAAGACGAAGCGCTCATACCGGTGCCGATGAAACCGACGCCGTATGACGGTCGCGGACGCCAGGGCGTCGCAGTCAAACCGCTGGAAATCATCGAGCCCGAGGGCAAGAACTACACCATCAGCGGTAACAGCATTCACTGGCAGAACTGGGACTTCCATGTTCGCCTCGATTCCCGCGTCGGGCCGATCCTGTCCACCGTCACCTACGACGACAAGGGCAAGAAACGCAAAATCATGTACGAAGGCTCGCTGGGCGGCATGATCGTGCCTTACGGCGACCCGGACGTCGGCTGGTACTTCAAGGCCTACCTCGACTCCGGCGATTACGGCATGGGCACCCTGACCTCGCCGATTGCCCGTGGCAAAGACGCCCCGCAAAACGCCGTGCTGCTGGACGCCACCATCGCCGACTACACTGGCGCACCGACTGCGATCCCGCGTGCCATGGCGGTGTTCGAACGCTACGCCGGCCCCGAATACAAACACCAGGAAATGGGTCAGCCCAACCTCAGCACCGAGCGCCGTGAGCTGGTGGTGCGCTGGATCAGCACCGTGGGCAACTACGACTACATCTTCGACTGGGTCTTCCAGCAGAACGGCACCATCGGCATCGACGCCGGCGCCACCGGTATCGAAGCGGTAAAAGGCGTGAAATCGAAAACCATGCACGAAGACACCGCCAGGGAAGACACGCGCTACGGCACCCTGCTGGACCACAACATCGTCGGCACCACGCACCAGCATATCTACAACTTCCGTCTCGATATGGACGTGGACGGCGAGCAAAACTCGCTGGTGGAAGTGAATCCGGTGGTGTTGCCCAACGACCGTGGCGGGCCACGCACCAGCACCATGCAGACTGAAACCAAAGTGGTCGGCAACGAGCAGCAGGCGGCGCAGAAGCTCGACCCGTCGACCGTGCGCCTGCTGACCAACTTCAGCAAGGAGAACAAGGTCGGCAACCCGGTTTCCTATCAACTGATCCCTTATGCCGGCGGCACGCACCCGGTGGCCAAGGGCGCCAACTTCGGCAAGGATGAATGGCTCTACCACCGCCTGAGTTTCATGGACAAGCAGTTGTGGGTGACGCAATACAACCCGGAGGAAAAGTACCCGGAAGGCAAATACCCGAACCGCTCGGACAAGGACTCGGGCCTGGGGCAGTTCACCCAGGACAACCACTCCATCGAGAACACCGACGACGTGGTCTGGCTGACCACCGGCACCACCCACATCGCCCGCGCCGAAGAGTGGCCGATCATGCCGACCGAATGGGTGCATGTGCTGTTGAAACCGTGGAACTTCTTCGATGAAACGCCGACCCTGAACCTCAACTCACCGAAGTAACCAGGCCGAACGCAAAACCTGTAGGAGCGAGCCCGCTCGCGATGGACGTCAACGATGACGCGGGCTGTCTGAATACCCGCGTTGTCCTGACGTTTTTTCGCGAGCAAGCTCGCTCCTACAGGTTTAGTGGTGTTCAGGCAACATGCTTTGATACCTACCCAACCGACTCCACCCGGTCCAGCGCCCGATTCACCGCTAGTTCCCCCAGCATGATGACTTGCGCAATGTCCAGCAGGGTATTGCGACTTGTCCCTTCCATCCGATCCGCCAGATCCATAGTCATGACGTTGGCCGATGCCAGTGATTCGCATGCATTGGCCAGCAGGGATTCGGTATCGAGTTCCGGATTGACGAAAAACATCGTGCACAGTTTGCGTGGAGTGGCACGGATGTCGGCGGCCGAGGGGATGCGGTCGGCGAGTTCGTGGGGGGTGCTTGAGTCAAAATTTACTGATGAGGATGTCGGATCAGTGTCCGGCGGATTCGGTGTGACCTTGAACATGGGAATTTTCTCCAGTAAGGGCCACAACCATCTCGCGACTAAACGGAAGGGTGGTGGCCGTGCGCAAGTTAGTCGACCGGTAAAGTTTCCCAAAACCCGGCGCGCCCGAAGACGCCATGCGCACAGCCACCATCAAGTGCAGGCGGATGCCTGACTGGATGACGCTGATGCAACCGAGGAAAACTAGCCGGGCGACTAAACCCGATCACTGACAATCAGTGACGCGAATCAAGTTACCGAGCGGTCCCCAGGCGCACAAGCCGGCGGATTCTGGAGTAACTGTAGGCAACGACGCAAGGCGCTGTGGCTTTCACGAAGTAACTTTGAGGTTTTTTAAACAAGTAGGATCTGCGCTCTGAAGTAGCGTTCGATCCGAACGGTTCAACCCTGTCAAAAGCAGCCACGGCACGTGGCGCCGACAAGATCGCGAATAGTCCTACAGGTACGTTGCACCAACACTAGGATGCATCCTACGCGAGTGCCGGAAGCTTCCTATATCAACCTTTTTTCCCTTCCTGAAAGCTGTCGAGCGCTTGAACGGGGATGGAAATGACGCCTCCCCGACTGCCCCAGGGAGGTCCGTACTTGAACACCAATCTGCCCGTCTTCTTCGACCACAGCCGCCACAAACTGCACATCGACGGCCTCGACACCACCCCCGACGTCCTCGCCCTCAAGGGCGAAGAAGGCCTCAGCCAGCCGTTCACCTACACCATCGAATTCACCGCCAGCGACCTCGACATCGGCGCCGACCAGATGCTCGGCCAATACG
>LNAP01000636.1_pt1 | contig 38628 bp, 62 predicted proteins | sample 602601 | NCBI WGS metagenome assembly LNAP01 (sample SAMN02440304, study PRJNA202911) | soil metagenome | biome: Subtropical and temperate rainforests or woodlands; isolation source: soil samples (1 kg each in a 20% v/v slurry with milli Q water) were... ... | reverse complement strand
ATGACCCTCCCCACCCTATCCCACCTAATCGGCCTGTTCGCCGCCCTGTACCTGGTTGCGCTCATCGGTGATGAGGTGGCGGCCATTCTGAGGAAATCAGCATGAACAAGATCACCCACGGCGGCCCGGCGTTTCCCGTGCCCCTTCACCCTGGGCAGTCATACCAAGGGCATGCGCCATGCGACGGAATGACCCTGCGCGACTTCTTTGCGACGCATGCCCCTGCCGTGCCGGTGGATTTCGGCTGGATCGACGGCGAAACAGATTGCGTGCAACGCATCGTCCGTTGGAACTGGTGTTACGCCGACGCCATGCTGGCCGCGCGAGGTGAAGCATGACGACGAAGCAAGGGCACACGTCAAGTGGCAAGTACATGTACACCAGCGCGCCCGGGGGTCAGTACGGCACGATGCGCTGCGCCAACTGTGGCAAGCAGATCACCGAAGGTCAATACCGAGTCCAGGAGAAGCCTGATCGCTACGTGACGTGGCACCGCGCTTGTTGCAGGGACGACCAGCAATGGTCAGTCATTGACGAACAGGCGGCAAATCACAAGGCACATCAAGTTCTGCTGCTTGAAGCGGCGAGGTCATTCCGTGAGCGCTGGGGCGTTGCGGACCTGGACGATTTGATTGATGACCTGGAAGCCAACTTTCCCTCGCGAGGCGCCCAATGATCCGCCTCCTGCGCAAGCTACTCCAAACCGATGCTCACCTAGCCGTGGGCATTTTTTCGATCATCTGCGCCATCGTCGGGGTCATGTCTGTCCTGCAACAGGAAGACGAAGCGGGCCGCCTTGCTGGTGATGGCACCACGAAATACGCAACCAAGGACTGATATGACCGCGACGACCGAACTTGCGAAACTGCCGCCCCAAGAAACCGCGCTGGAGGTTTACTCCAAGCCCAATGGCCTTGATCCTTGGCTGGACAGAATCCGCGCCGAGGTTTCCGGCCACGTTCCCGATCTGACTACCAAGAAAGGCCGCGACGCGATCGCCAGTCTTGCCTACAAGGTCCGCAAAGCGAAGACTGCCCTGGACGACTTGGGCAAGGAGCAGGTTGACCGCCTGAAGGAGATCCCCAAGAAGATTGACGCCGAGCGGAAGCGGATGCGGGACGCACTGGACGCTTTGGCTGATGAAGTTCGCCTTCCGCTGACTGAATGGCAGCAAGCCGAGGAAGCGCGCGTACAGGGGCATAAGGACGCAATCGATTGGATCGTCTCCCTGGTGGTGAACTGCGGGGAATCTGTCGATGACCTGCGCGCCGCCATCATCGAGACAGAGCAGATCGAAATCGGCACCGGCTGGGAAGAGTTCGAAGCCGAAGCCGCCCGGGCTAAGGACAAGGCGCTGTTCGGCCTTCGTGACCGACTTGCGGCCCGCGAGAAGTACGACGCCGAGCAGGTCGAACTGGCCCGCTTGCGTGCCGAGGTAGCTGCCCGCGAGCAGAAGGAGCGCGAAGAGCGCATTGCCCGCGAAGCCGCCGAGCAAGCACAGCGCGAAGCCGACGCCCGCGCCCAGGCCGAACGCGAAGCGGTGATCCGGCGCGAGCAGGAAGCCAAAGCCGCAGCTGAACGCCGCGAACTTGAACTGAAGCTGCAAGCCGAGCAGGCAGAGAAAGCAGCGGCCCAGGCCAAGGCGGACAAGATCGCCGCAGAGCAGCGCGCCGAACAAGACCGCCTGGCCGCCATTGAGCGCGAGAAGCAAGCCGTCGAGGCCGCGCGCCAGGCAGAAATCAAGCGCCAGGCCGACGCCAAGGCAGCGGAAGAAGCCGAAACCGCCCGCCGCGAAAAAGACAAGGCCCACAAGGGCAAGGTCAACAGCGCTGCGCTGGCCGCATTCGCTGCGGGTGGCCTTTCCGAAGAGTGCGCCAAGTTGGCCGTCACCCTGATCGCCAAGGGGAAGATCCCCGCAATCAAGATTTCATACTGAGGACGCCATGAACGAAGTTATCGACGCACCGGCCCGCGCAGTGGCCACGCAACCGGATCTGGCAGCCGGCCAAGTCGCTGTTTTGGCCGCCAACTCGCCCATGGGCATGATGATGGCGGCGGTAAAGCAAGGCATCCCGCTGGACCAGATAAAGGAAATGATGGCGATCCAGCGAGAATGGGAGGCTGATGAAGCGCGCAAGGCGTTCAACGAAGCCTTTGCGGCGTTCAAGGCCGAGGCGGTTGAAGTGATAAAGCGGAAGCAGGTCGACTTCGCCACTCAGAAGGGCCGCACTCAGTACAAGCACGCCGAGCTGTCCGATGTGGTCGAGGCGGTCGGCCCCGCCCTGTCTCGGCACGGCTTTTCGTGGAGTTGGACGCCTGAGCAAAAGAACGGGCGTATCTTCATAACCTGCACCCTGCTACACCGCCTTGGCCACGAGAAGTCGGTAACCCTGGACGCTCCGGCCGACGACAGCGGCGGCAAGAACACTATCCAGGCCATTGTTTCCACAACCACATACCTGGAGCGCCATACGCTCAAGGCTGTCTGCGGAATCTCCGAGAAGGGGGATGACAACGACGGGAACGGAGCCGATGACGCGGCGGACGAGATCCGCGATTCCTGGATCAGCAAGTTGGCCCAGGCCGATTCAATGGACCAAGCGGTGAAGATCTGGGAAGACGGCTGCGAAGCCATCCAGAAGACCAACAACCTCGCCGCATTTGCCGCTTTCAAGAAGGCCTACGCGGACAAGCGCGCCATGCTCAAGCAAGGAGAAGCCTGATGAACCTGATTACCCACACCGCACCTCAGGGTTCCCCTGAATGGCTGGAGGCTCGCCGTGGCGTCATCACCGGTAGTCGGTTCAAAGACTGCCGCGACAAACTCAAGAGCAGCGCACCCTCCAAGAAGTGCATGGACTACGCGATGGATGTGGCCCGTGAACGCCTGGGCGGCAGTGCAGCCGACAAGTTCGCCACGGCTGCGATGCGCACCGGCACCGAGCAGGAGCCCTACGCCCGCGCCGCTTACGAAGCCAAGACCAAGTTGTTTGTTGAAGAGGCCGGTTTCATCACCACCGAAGACAACCTGTTCGGCGTCAGCGTGGACGGCATGGTCGACGCCGACGGCCTGATCGAAATCAAGACGATGGTTTCGTCCGCAACCCTGTTCAACGCAGTAGTGGATGGGGATATCAGCGAATACATCGACCAGTGCAACGGCGCGATGTGGCTGCTGGGCCGCAAGTGGGTGGACCTCGTTCTGTGGGCCCCTGATCTGGAACCTATCGGCCGGCACCTGACAATCCGCCGTATCGACCGCGACGACAACGCCATCGAGGAACTGGAAGCTGACCTGATGGAGTTTGAACGCATGGTCACAAAATACGAAACCCTACTCAAGAAGGAAGCCGCGTAATGGCCAGCGTCAACAAAGTCATCTTGGTGGGCAATCTCGGGCGAGACCCGGAGGTCCGCTACAACCCCGAAGGTGGGGCGATCTGCAACATGTCCGTCGCCACGACATCCAGTTGGAAGGATAAGGCTACAGGCGAGAAGCGCGAAGAGACCGAATGGCACCGCGTCGTCTTGTACAACCGCTTGGCCGAGATTGCCGGCGAGTACTTGAAAAAGGGCCGATCCGTCTATCTGGAGGGCCGTCTCAAGACGCGCAAGTGGCAGGACAAGGACACTGGCGCCGATCGCTACAGCACCGAAGTGGTGGCCGACCAGATGCAGATGCTGGGCGGTCGCGACGAGGGCGACAGTGCGCCGCCTGAGCGCCAGCCGCAGCGCGCCGCGGCACAACGCCCGACGAGCCAACGCAACGAGTACGCCAACCAACGCGGCGGCTCCTCATCTCAGTCATCGCCGCCGGAAAACCTCGCCGACATGGACGACGATATCCCGTTCTAGGACCTACCCCGCAGCCCCGTACCCCGCCGTCTGTCCGGGGCGGCCCTTCTATTGCCCTGGAGATCCGAAATGGATAGCAGAGACGTACCCGAACCTGAATATGACTTCGTTGAGCGCCTGCTAATCCGTGCGGGGCTTGTGGGCTTCGTTGCTGGCCTGAGTGCCGTGTACGTGGTCCTTTACGCCCTATGGCGATCCGTCGGCAGTTTCTTCTTTGGAGCCTGAAAGCATGAACACAGAATGGAAGCCTATCGCCAGCGCGCCGAAGGATGGAACCAGAGTGCTGCTCTGGAACGAGAAGTTCACCGCGCCGTGTTCGGGGCAGTTTTACGGCTTCGACGACTGGAAGATGGATAGCGATATCCCTCCATTCGCGTTCCAGCCCACGCACTGGATTCCCCTTCCCCCCGCCCCTACCTCGCACCCTATACCCACCGGAGCGACGGGGGATCGTGACTGGGAACTGGCGTGCGACAACTGCAACGGCTCCGGCCATGTGTTCGTCAAGCACCAGGTCGCCGAGCGCAAGACCGACGTGCAGGAGTTCAAGGAGGAATGCGAGTGCTGCGAGGGTCGCGGCTTCAACATCGCGTTCGAGGACATTCCGGGCATTGCCGAGTACGTGAAGTCGTGCCGGCCGTCTCCCGCTGCTGGCGATGCGCTGCGCCTGGCACTGGAAGCGCTGGAAGCCGCGCAGCCGATCATGAAGCACTACACGGAACCGAACGAGCGCCACCAGCGCGCCATCGAGGCCGTGCGCGCCGCCATTGCCCAGCAGTCCCAGCGGAAGGAGGCGTGATGCTACGTAGACGCTACAGCGACCAGGAACACCACTTCGGCCCCTTCACCTACGCCAAATCCGAATGGCCAGCCAAGAGCATCAGCCTGAAGTTGTGCAGCGGCGACAGGGAATACCCCAGCGCATACGTCGCCCTCGACGCTTGCCGCCATCACTTTCTAATTTGGCTGCCGGCGTGGGTTCTTCGCCCCTACCGCGAGGCACATAAATCGAGCTACGGGAGCTACGAGGAATATCACCAGCGCAAGTACGGCCTGTCCTATTCCGAAAATTACGTGCACGTCTATTACGGCGCGCAAACGTGGGCATCCAACACATCGAAGTCGTGGTGCAAAGAGCTTCCCTGGCTCGCTCAGCGCTTCGTCCGGTACTCGATGTATGACCTGGAGGGTAAGCCTTTCACCACGTTTACCGGCAATCGAAACTGGGACGAACAGCGAAAGGCTCAAGAGGCATGCCCCTATGTCGATTTCGAGGTCGAGGATTACGACGGCGAGCGGATCATCGTCACTACCAAGATTCAGGAACGAGAGTGGAAGCGCGGAACCGGCTGGTTCAAGTGGCTTTCCCTGCTCTACCGGCCCACGATTCACCGCTCGCTTGACTTGAGCTTCGGCTCAGAGCTGGGGCCTGAAAAAGGCTCATGGAAAGGCGGCACCACCGGCCACAGCATCGAAATGGAACCGGGCGAGCTGCACGAAGCCGCCATGCGCCGCTACTGCGAAAAGGAACACCGCTCCAAGAGCGGGCCTTTCCGAATCAAATTTGTTGGAGCCACGACATGACTGAGAACAACGCCGCCCAGGCGGTACAGGAATCAGAACGCAATGCGGCCGTTGAAGAATATTTCGGCCATAGGACGTGGATCAAACCCACGGCGTCCAACTTCCGGCTTTTCGAGGCCGGATTCGACCGTGCCTATGCCCTGCTGTCCAAGCTGCGCGCGGAGGGCGTGCAGGCGGGCGATGAGCGGGCGGCGTTTGAAGCGCATATGAAAGAGAAATTCGGCGGCTTGGTTGAGCCTTGGGACGCGAGGCGAGGCCGGTATGGATTCGGCCCTGACAATACTCGTTGGGAAGGCTGGCATGATCGCGCCGCCCTGGCAAGCGCCCCTGTAGCCGGGGAGGTGCGAAAACTTCCGACCATAAACGTCGGCGGGCAGGATCGCCCACAACAGTGGTTCACGGCCAAAGAGGTCCGACAGCTTCTGGATGCCGCGCCCCAGGCCAGCAAGCCGGACTTTGCCGACGCATACGAAGGAGCGCGCGAGGATCTGGCGATCTGGAAACGTCGAGCACAAGAGGCTGAAAACCTGCTGCGGATCGAACGTGACACGTCGCGGCGGTTGGTAGCGGAACTGAACGCGGCGAACGGCCCCACACACATGGGCGAACCCGCGCCCCAGGCCAGCGAGGCGGACGACCTGATAGGCGCCTTGGGTCAGTGCCGCGATGCGTTCCCCATCTCGGCCACAGCAGGCTCCCCGCTTGATTTGCTTTGGCAGGAAGCCATGAGCGATCCGTCAGCGGTCCCGGCCTATGTCAAGGCGTGCGCTTCCAACGGTCAGGCCAGCGAGGCGGTCCGCGATGTCCTGGCAGAACTGGTGCGATTACAGGATGCCAAGGACAGTCAGGCGCATCTACCGAACCCGCAGCGGTCGAACGAGTGGGCGGAATATCGCCGCCTCTGGCCTCCCGCTATGGAACAAGCCCGCGCCGCCCTGAAAACCCAGGCTGACAAGGACGGCGGGGATTGCGCGAAGGGTGCGGGGGACGGTGACCTGCATTTCATCGCCGGGACCATCGTCCTGCACCTGAACGGTCCCCTCGATCCCGCGCGCGTTATCGCGGCTTCGCGGGCGATAAAGGACTGGATCGATCGCCAGCAGCGCGCCGCCCTGTCCCCCACCCCGTCAGTCGTCAAGCAATCCTTGACAGCTACACAGACGGGCGAGAAAGGAGAGAGCGATGCATGACAAGCGAACCGAACGCGAACAACGGATGTTCGACGCCCTGCGCAAGATAGCGAAGGGGTACATGACGCCGGGCCAGCTGAGAAAGAAGTCGGAAAAGCTGTATGGGCTGGAATATATAGAGGCGCTTGAATTCACCTACGAGAACGTTCAGGCCGAAGCAGCAGAGGCGATACGCGGTATGCGCCGGCCACCCGTAGCCGTCCCCCCAGCACCCCCGCACGGACGGAGGCGGGCATGAATAGAGACGAAATCGAAGCCATCGCGCAGCGGCCTACGTACTGCAAGACGGATGGCGAAGCGGTCACCCTGTCGCGAGCCGAGCGGGATGCGCTGGTGGCGATGGCGCGGGATGCTGAGCGGCTGGTATGGTTGCTCCGCCGCCTCCCCGGAGACGCCCTTCGGTATGTAGTTGGCGTGCTGGCCGACACAGCAGATGGCACCGAGTTTCGTGCAGCCATAGACGCAGCAATGGCGCAGGAATCCCAATGACCATGCTCCCCGAAATCGACCCTGAAACAGACGACTGGTCCAAGCGTGACCCCGCCATCGCATTCCACCTGATCGACCGATACGCTGAAAACTGGGCGCATGCGGGCGTACTGATGGAGCGCTGGGCCAGGGCTTGGGTGAAGGCTAATCCGGAGAAGGAAGATGACAGATCGTGAATTGCTGGAACTGGCGGCGAAGGCGGCCAAGGTGCCAGCCTACTGGAGCGTAGACGGCACGGTGCAAAACCGCCCTATGTTCGTCGTCAAGGCTGGCGGGAAGATGGGGACTATGCCCTATGAGGCCGAGTGGAACCCGCTAAAAGATGACGCCGAGGCGCTGCGGCTAGCGGTGAAGTTGGGGCTGGATAAAAAACTCCCGCATCTACTACAAGGCGACGCATACCGTACCGACTATCTTGCGCTGGGCGCATATGCTGCCACGCGCCGCGCCATCGTCCGCGCAGCAGCAGAAATAGGAAAGACCCGCAGTGACTGACGTAATTGAGCAGATGCTCAGAACCACCCGCAAGAATTGGATGAAACAGCCCGCCTAGCGCGGGCTTCGTTTTGGAGAAACCAGATGGGATTCCGTACCGTTGTGATGCTCTACAACGATCAAGCCGGGCAGTGGACGAATGACCCGGACCTGGGGCTGAAGATATCCAGGAAGATGAACTTCGCCATGGGCACGGCCATCAACCCGCAAGAGGTGGACCTTTCCTATGGGAGAGTCATCCACTGCCAGCACGCAGACTGCCAGGAAATTGGCGTCTTCGACAGCTACCGCTTTACGCCGCTGGCGGCGGGGGCTTGGCGACCCGGTGAAGAAACCGATGCCATGGCTCTACGCATGCTGAAGGAAGCGGCTGAGAAGCTTGGATACCGACTTGTGAAGCGCCCAGCTTGATGCTGGGCTTCGTTTTGGAGGCGATATGAAGATCCGGAAACGTCGGCTTCGGCCAAAGCGCATGGGTACATTTTCGAACGCTTTGCACCCGGCAACCAAGATGCGAATGATCTTCGCGCCGCTCAAAGGACGGCCGGGACTCTACGGCCTCAACCTCTGGCGATCCAAATAGGAGGCGATATGGACCAACCCGTTTCAGAGTTGATATCGGTGCCGGAGGCCGCCCGCCTCCTAGGGGTTTCCCCCCGCCACATGTATGATCTCGCCGCCCCTGATGGCCCGATACCATGCTATCGGGTTGGGCGCCGGGTCTCCTTTGAACTAACCGAACTGCTGGAGTACAGGCAATCATGTCGATCCATCGCGACACAAAACGCGGTCAGTTTATCTTTGAATTCGACCGCACCATCGAGGGCAAGAGGGTCCGCGCTCGTAGCCGTCTTCCGAAAGCATGGACTCGAACCGAAGCGGACGCCTTCGACCGCAAGGAATCAGCCCGCCTCTACGCCGTCGCGACCGGCATTGCGCGTGATCGGCCAACGGTAGAGCGGGCTATTGAGCTTTACCTTGAGGACAAGAAGCACTTGAAGACCTACAAGGAGGTCATGCGGGTGTTTTCCTCCCTGTACGGGTATTACTCCGGGCGATTCTTGGACGAACTCCCCGAAATATGCTCAGAAGTCTCCAAGCAGGAGAAGGCGCCGGCCAGCATTAAGTATGAAATATCCCTGCTGCGCGCTGCGGGGCGGTGGGCCTGGAAGAAACACAACCTTGGGGAGCATGACCCAGGCGCCCGCGTTCAAGTCCCAACGGTTCGCAATGAGCGCCATGTCTACGTGACATTCGAGCAGGTTTTAGGCCAACTCCGCCACTGCCGCAACAAGGGCGCGCGCCAGGCGATGGTGGCCGGGTTCTTCACCGGGATGCGTCTATCCGAGTTGCTGCGCGCCAGGATCGAAGGCGATAGCCTGGTCGTCTATGACACCAAGAACGGGGATGCCATCAAGCGGGTGCCTATCCACCCAACGCTCAAGCGCTACATGGACCGGCACGGCTGGCCTATCGAGGCGGCCAAGTCGACCATCCAGAAGTGGTCAAGGGTGAGCCGTGCGAAGGTAGGGCTGGAACACGTAACGTTCCACTCGCTACGGCATAGCACCGCGTCAGCGTTAATCAATGCCGATGTGGACCTATTTACCGTAGGGGCTATCCTGGGCCACAAAGACCCGCGCAGCACCAAGCGGTATGCCCATTTGGACCAGTCCAGGCTTACGGACGCGATAGCCCGCATGGGGCAGAAAAAGCGGGCTTGAGGTGGTGGGGGGATTTTTGGCCGACAGGGCGCAATCAGGGCATTCCTGGCAGTGACCGCAACGGTTTCCCCCTATGAAGAACCATCCTGCGCCTACCGCATATGCGACTCGAAATCAGGCGTACGGTATCCCCGTACCGTGGGTTCGAATCCCACCCTCTCCGCCAAGTATTCAAGCACTTACGTGCTTTGCAGAGGCCCCGAAAGGGGCCTTTTGCTTTTGGTGCGGTGGGGGAAATATTGACTAATCGTCTACCCCAGGCCAGTCGCACAACCTGACGCCCAACTCGTTGTGGGTCAGGATCTGCCGCGCCGTCCCATCCGTCAGGACGTCATGCTGGCTGATGAAGATCGGCAGCGACACCATGCAGAACTCAACGCCGACCGGTTCCCTTGTCGCGCACCCACTTGCGATTAAGCTCAGCAGCAGCGCCGCCGTCGTCCATCCGATTGATCTTAGCTTGAACATCCCGCACTTCCTTGGCGGATTCGACCGCCTGCTTGTTGATCTGGTCGCGGACTTCCTGGCGACCGTCTGACTTGCCCTTGAGGCGAACGCCGAAGTACGCCAGGATGACGGCCACGCCGCCAGCGATGTAGGGCCAGAATTCGAGTAGGAGGGTCATAGCGTCTTGTCTCCGGCCGCGATGGCATAGGCGGCATTGGCGCCCAGGAACAGAGCACGTTCGGCAGCGCGTCGACGGCGCAGGCCCTTGAGCGACTTTCCGCCCGCCTTATCCCAGCGTGGGAACTGGTCAGCGGCCAGGGCGATATCCCCGGCGTTGAACAATTTGACCAGCGTAGAGCCGGTGAACGCCCCTACCCCGATGTTGTAGGCGAGGCAGACCATCGCGTCGAACTGTTCCTGACGCATGCCTGTGGTGATCGCAGCCCGTACCCCCGGCTCGAAGTCCCGAGCAAGTCGGCGCTCTAGGCGGTCTTCCGCCTCCTGCCGCGTGATGACCATGCCTGGCGATACGTTCTCGGTATCTCCGTAGCCGATGGTCCATACCCCCACCGAATCCTGGTACGCCTGTAGTTCGCAGCCCTCATAGTGCTTAAGGACCGTCAGGCCCTCGTCGCTGATCGATCTTTGGCTGCTTGACGAGGCGGGCGATGATCCCGATTGCGATGAGGGCGACACCGAACCACTTGACGTAGCCAGGCGGGAAAGATTCCCGAATATCGACCGGAAGAAGGCCCCAAAGTTGAATCGCTGCATCTGGCACCGCCGTAATGTAGGAAAAGAAAGCCAGGGCAACCGCCTGGAGTTGGATCGACGTCATGCGCCAGAATTGGCGCCACTGGGGGATAAGCTTCATCGCACACACCTACTCATCGTTGATAGTTTTTGACACATTGGCAGCCCCCCCTTTTGACAACTGCGTGATCAGCTTCCAGGACTTGTCCTGCGTCTCCTGTTTGCTCTTGACCACCGCCATATCCGTCTTGATGTCCCCCACGCCCATACTCAAACTATCAAGCTGGTTGACGCTGCGGGTCGCGTTCCAGGCGATAACGCCCAGCAGCCCCCCAAACAACGGGGACCCAACAGCAATGACAACGGTGAACCAGATGAACAGCTTGGCCAGACTAGACTTGATCTGGCTCATGTCTGATTTGACTTGGCCCATGTCTTTCTCCAGGACCGCTACGCGGGTCGGAATATCATTCATAACGTTCCTTCGGACGTAAAAAAATCGCCTTGGCGGGTAGTTTTGTTCTTAGTAATCGCGCTGCTAAACTGCGCCAGAAGATAAAAACAATGGGGGGTAACCTATGAAATGGATAAGACTTTTTGCATGGTGTGCCGTGGCGTTGCTTGCTGTAGCCTATTTTTTATATGGCAGCTTCACTGCCGCGCTTTAATCGCGAGCTATGCCATATAGCTGAAGCCAACCATCTTGGCTTTTAGCCAAGGGGTGAGCTTGATATGCCCCGTTCGGCCCAAATGAGTGCCGTCCGGGAAGTCTTCGGGGAGAAGCGGCGCGCTGTAGCCGCTTATGAACTTTGCTCCCTCTTCAGAGCAAACGTTAGAAACGAAGCTACCCCACTCAACAAGATTCCATGCCCCGTCAGCCTTCACCGGCCGGCTGGCGCCGATGGAGCGCCATAGGGGCGTTACGCCCACCACCAGCAACCCGCTGCTGATAGCTGCGCGCACCAGCCCCCGGTAAGCTCCGACGAAGGCCGCGCCGCTGACCGTAGGCTCATACCAGTCATTCGTACCCAGCATCAAGATCAAGCCCTTGGCCGGGTTCATGCTGGATACTCGCTGGATGGTGTTCCAGTGCGAGATCCAGCCCAGCCCCGGGGTCCCACCATCGGCAGCGCGTGCGCCCGGCGCGGAAAGGTTGTGGATCACGCATCCGGATTGCTGGGCCAGCAATACCGCCATCAGGTCATCACAGGGTTGCGCTACTGGGCCAGGCGCTTCATAAATGCCACACTGAAGAGAATCACCGACCAATATCCAGCGGTCACCATTGTTCATTCTTGCGCATCCTTTTTTTTCAAGTACGCCAGATATTTCTGGTAATCGCGGTTGTCGGGGTCGGGCGGGATATAAGCCCGGTCGCCATGTCTGAAAATTGTTCCGCCTTCAAGAACCGTGTATTCCATTACATCCTCGCGTTGGCGATATATCCGTCGATCGAAACAATCGTGGTTGTATCTCCCACCGCCCAAACAAGACGGATACCATTCACATTCGGGATGATCGAGCTAGGAGTGGCCGATGGATTGTTGAGAGTGATAGTGGGGGCCGCCCGCATAGTGGTCGGGAATGAGCGATTAAGTTGCCGCGACGTGGAATTGCTCGACGGCATCAGGCCCGTGGATGTTTCGACGAGGACAAAGTAATAGCGCTCGCACAGCTCCTGCTTGATCGCCATCGGCAGGTACTCAAAAGGTGTACGCTTGGCGCCGTACTCAAGCTGAACGTTGCTGAATTCAAGCGTTGCCGCATTCGTTGATACCAGGCGCACAGAACCTGTCGTGCGCACGGTTTCGGTAGACGCCCACGTGTCCACCGCGCCCTCATAGGTAGACCCGCTACCCAGGTCAAACACCAATTGCAGTCCGATCCCGTTGGTCCGATCCCAATTCGCGACACCACTTTGATCGATGGGTACCGTTACGGTCTTCAATTCCCACGTGCCGGCCACGTCAATTGTGTAGTTGGACACGTAGGACCGGTATCCGGGAGATCCACTGTTCAGGAAGGCCACGCTGTAGGTTCCAGCAATAGACCCTTTGACGAAGAAGCTTAGGGTCATCCAGCCACCCCACAACGTCCCCAGCGCCAGAGCCAGCACGTTGTAACCCTCGATGGGCTGGCGGAACTGGTTCCGATCCCCCGCAGCAGGCGTGATGCCCGCGTTGGAGGTGATCCGCGCGGTGTACGGCCCCACTCTGCCCTGGCCGTAATCGGCGGATGCGGTCTGCCGCGCCACAGTCACCGATGCAGTGCCGGCTATAAACGCGCGCCATTGCTCTGCGGTGTAGGGGCTTCCGCTGGCGGCGGTGATGGGGCCAATAGACGTGCCGCCAAACCAGAGCGAGAAATCCCCGTTCACCACCACGTTCTTGTGGGAATAAGCGCCGTTGCCGAACCCGGTAGAAAAGTCGCTGACGTACTTGCTTCCATCCCAATTCGCCCAGCCCATTCCGGTGATGTAGATCGGGCTACCCACATCACTGGTAGGTGGAGTCAGGTAAATAGGCAAGCCCGTGCTATCCCCGCTGCTTACAATGCCGTCTTGGGTCCACACCAGCGCACCCGCCGCATCCTTCAATTCAAACGTGTAAGTGATTCCCTCGGTCAGGAAAATGACCGCCTCGCCGCGTGCGTCCAGGATGATGGGGTTCGTGTTGGCGGCAAGCCCCCCAGCGTCCTGATAGGTCGCTTCGGGCGTGGTGGTGCCGTTGATAAACGTCGACAACTGGCCGCCAACCAAAGGCCGACCGTTCGAATCGATGGCACTGAATCGGGGGGAGATATAAGATTGCGGCATTGCAAGCCCCAAAAAGGAAAGCCCCGCCAAGAGCGGGGCTGCTATATTTACGAAATGGAAAACTACTTGCCGATCCCGTTACTGGCTTATCTCGCTTTCGCCTTCGTGAAAGGGATATGGGATGGTTTCAACGACTCACCGGGAGTTGGTCGGCGTTTTCACGCTCATCCCCAAAGACCCCCCAACACTGATGGATGGATAGAGGAGCCGCTCCAATCCCCCCAAGCCAGGGAGTGGGCGCGCAGGACTGGCTGCACGCTGGAGAGCAGAAAGACCTGAGCCGCCTTCATTCAGCAGCAACCGGGCTAACCGGTTCTGAATGTCCTCATTGCCAGACCGCATCAAGGCATTCGCGGCGGCTTCCAGTCTGTTCCCCACCACAGCGCCAGCCGCACCGCCTGCTGGGCCGCCAAGCGCAAGCCCCAGACCACCGCCAGCAATAGCACCAGGGCCAATCGCGCCTACTACGTCACCAGTTTTCCCAGGAAGCATGGTCGATAGCAAGTTCTGCATCGCCAAGTTCTGAGCGGTGTTGGTCCCCAAGGATCGCCCTTTTTGCGCCTGCGCCTGCCGAAGAAGGTCATCGCGGATATCGGTCAACGCAGCAATCTTCTCTGCCGTGACGGATTTCGCCTCGTTCATGCCCGGCTTCTGCTGGGCCTTTTCCAGGTTCCGCAGTGCGTTCTGGACGCGAGCCAGCGTGATATCCCCCTGGGCGTCAGTCAGGTTCATGCCTTGAAGATACGACATCTGGTCAATATCTCGGGAGGCCGCCGAATAGGCCTGCCGCGCCTCGGCATAGCCAGGAATTTCACGGTCCATCATATCGACCAGTCGCCCCTTCACTTGCAGGACGTTGGCCGCCTTACCGTTTTCTCCGGCGTGCATCGCTGTGTTGATCTGGTCATCCAGCGCCATCTTGATGCGCTGTAGACCGACGCCAGACACATAGGTGTCCGGGGTACCAATTTGTCCACCGCGATTTGCGTTCGTGCGGTTGATCACCTTGGTTTCCACTGAGCCGCCAGAGTTCTTGGCCATCCGCTCAGCTTCTGCGAAAGCGCTTTGGAATGCGGGGGTACGCTTGAGCGCTGCATAGTCGGTATTTGCGACAGGGATACCGACGTGCGTATTCAGATAGTCGTCTGCCGCAGCCGCTGACCGAGCCATCTTTGCAGATGCCAGATCATCAGCGCTACCACGGATCGCGCTCATAGCATCCTGGCGAGCCAACTGATTGGCCTCTTCCCGTGCGACAAATGGCGTCGGTTCCAAATCTCGGATAGTGCGCTGGAGGTTGGCGATCTTCGGGTTGCCGGTGATTTCCGCCATGGTAGGCTCGACGCCTTCCACGAACTGGCCCACCCGTCCTTTTTGCGGCCCCCCCTGCGCCATGCGCGCCAAGATATTCTCGGCAATGTCCTGGCGCCCCGATTCGGAAAACGGGGAAACCGCTGCTTTGATATTCCGTCCGATATAGCGACCAGCCGATCCTACAGCTTGGCCAAGTGCCGGTGTCACCGCACCGAGAACTCCACCGGCAACAGCGTTTCGGGTTGACTGCTCGTCGTAGTCGCCGACCGATACAGGGGCCGTTGCGCCATATCCAGCCCCTACCAAACCACTGCCGGCGCCAGTTCCGAGTGCAGCGCCCAAGCGTGGGGCCATCGGCAATGCACGCGCACCGAGTTGAGCGCCCGTCGTCATGGGGGAAGCCAATGCAGCAGGGCCGCCAGCCATAGCGAAAGCCAGATTGCCAGCCAAGCGCCCGGCGCCAGCCGCCGCAGAACCTGGCGTTGCTGCCTGGTAGTCTGCTTCACGTTGCGCGACTTCTGCGTCCCGCGCGGCCACATTCGGTTGCGCGCTGGCAGACAAGTTCGTACCAGCCAACTGGTCGATCGCGCCTAGGATCTGTTGCCCTTGGTGCATAGAAGATTGCCCAAGGCCTGCGGGGACGTCGCCAAACCCTTGTGCGATGCCCTGCCCCATCTTGCGCACACCAGCCCCAAGTCCCTCGATGGCGCCCAAAATACCCGTGTTCTTTCCCTCCTGAACCTGGGCGCCAGGCGCCCCAGCGTAGGGGTTGGACTCCTGCGACATTTCAACGCGCATCACGCCATCAGGACCGCGCTGGACGTCAGGCCCCGGCTCATCCCACTGGACTTTGGACACGTCGATCGACGGAGCAGCCGATTTCGTAGCAGGCTCATCCCATTGCACTTTGCTTGGGTCAATCTTGGGCACAGGCGCGGCCTCCGCTGCCGGGATAACGGCATTCAATGCTTGTTCGATGAACCCTTGCGAGCGCTTCGGTTGGGCGTAGGGAGAAGACGGCAGGCTGGCCCACGTGGCCCCCAGTTTCCCGAAAGCGGACGCCGTGTCTCCCTTCAAGACATCCTGCAACGCACCCGCTCGATTGATCAATTCCAGCGCGGCGATATCCTGACTACGAGGGCTGAAATCCTTCAGCCCTAGCTTGCTCGATACGTCGTCCCACGTCGGCTTTAGGAACTGGTACGCGCCGGCCGCGCTTGTCTTGTTCTTCTTTCCGTCGGTCTGCGTGAACGAGGCCATCGTATTGGGGTGAGCGTCCAATGAATCAAACGTGCCCCCACCGAAGGCGATGCGGTACGGGTCGGCGATCTTCTCCCCCACCGTGCCTTCCGCCTGGCCAATCGTGCGCAGGACCTTCTGCACGTTGGGGTTTGACAGATACCCCGCGAGTTCTTCAACGGTTGCCATGGTCAGTCCGCGTATTCAACAGAGCCATCGGAATATTCGACTACCTTTCGTCCATCCAGGGTGCCGGTACGGACTTTCGTTCGCGCTGCTGCGGGCGTTGCGGGGGCTGAAGACAATACGCCTCCAGCGCCAGCCGCAGGGGGGGCTGCCGATGCACCAGCCTTACGCCGCGCACGCTCCAACCCGGCCCCCACCACGTCCCGAAGGTCTTGCAGCGACCGCAAGAACTCTTCTTCGCTCTGTGCGGTATCCAGACGCGCAATTGCCTGCGTAGCCTTCTGGCCTTCGACCTCGGTAATCTGGCCTCCGCCCTTGAGGCTTTCAAAGGCTTGCAGGAAAGCCTGCCCCTTGATCTGATCCAGCACCGCGCGGAAGTCGGACGCGGCAGACCCGGGGATCACTGGCAACATCGAAGACATGCCTGTCGAATACTCTCGCCCAGGATGGCTAATGGCCTTGTCAATGACGCTGATGATTTGGTTGGCGGTCGCTTCAGATTGACCGAGTTCCATTTCGTTCCCGGCCTGTGCCTTCCCTTGCGCGGTTCCATACGCTTTCGCCCTGGCGGTTTCCCCCTGCGCATTCGGGTCGATCGTCGCGGGCATTAACGGCTTCCCGTCTGGCCCCATAACCATCCTGGTATTCCCTTGCTTATCCGTCTGGAAGAAACCAGCCGAACTTTGCTGAGGGGCCGTCAGGCTATTCATGACGTGCTGCTTGTACAGCATGTCGAACTGGTCCATCTGGCTCATGGTGCGAGCCAAAGCCTGCTGCACGAAAGCCGGATCGTAGCTGGCCGGCAGTTGCGACACGTCGATACCGTACTGCTGCGCTTGCTGCTTGGCAGCCTGGTAGCTCTGCTCGTCGCGCACACCCTGCAAAAGCCGGCCCTGGATCTCCATGCTCTGCTTTGCAGCCTGCATGCGGCGCGCGTCCGCTTGACCATGGCTGGCATCCTGCTGGTTCGCCAAACCGGCGTACTGCGGCACGGCGCCCGGCGCAGCTTGCGCGATGGCTGGCAGCGCCGCACGGTTGAAACTGCCGTCCGCACCGAACGTGTCAGGCTGGCGCAATACCGCCGCCAGCGCATTACGTTCACCAATTTGGCGCTCCTGTTCGCCAACCTGCGACTGCGCTGAACGCAGGCGCGTGGCATTGAACAGAGCGTTGAATGGGTTCTCGATCTGCGGTCCTTGCGCTTGCAAGGGGATTCTGGTGTCAAGTTGCATGTTTACCACCACCCGTTAACGCCTTGGCCGCTGCCAAGACCACCGACGCCCGCCATGGGCTGGAAGGAACCGCTATAACCGCTTCCGCGATTGGCCGCGTAGTTCACGCCAGCGTTTGCCAAGCCGCCCAAGCCCTGGTTCAGAGCGTTGGACTGCCCTACGGCGCCAGCAGCCGCCGCGTTTGCACCCTGCGCCAGATTGTTGCCGACCTGGTTCGCATAGTTCTGCCCGACGCCAGCCAACGCCGACGCCGACGACTGGCCCATGCCAGCCAGCGCCGCCAAGCGGTTGTACTGGTTCGTCTGATCGGTGTTGAACCGGCCGTAGGCGTTGCCGTATTCCTGGGAAGCCTGGCCCGAGTTGTAGGCAATGGCGTCCTTCAGCGCGCGGCCAGAATTGAGATTCCCGGTCGCCGCCGCCATGTTGTTCAGCGCGTTGTTGCCCTGATCAAGACGGAACTGATAACCGGGGTCAGCCTGCCAGTCCGTCTCGCTGAAGCGCTTGAGCAACCAGCCGTAGTTCGGGTCGTTCTTGGCCGCATTCTGCTGCGCCAGGCGCTGCTGCACGGCGGCATTCAAACCGGCTTCATCAACGCTCTCCGACGTGGCGCCGGTCGGATCTCCATAGACCCATTTGGTGTAGTTGTTGCCCGCATCGCCACCGCCAGCGTATTCGAGTTGGTAGCCCCAACGGTTCGCGTTCGGGTCAAAGCCCCACTGTGCCGTGGAATAACTGCGGTCGCGACCATTGGTCAACAGCGAGTCCAGGGGCGGCGGGTTCCCTGATTTTCCAGCCGTTGTGTACTGCCCCATCAGCTCGTTGCGAATCTCCTGCTCGGTCATGTCCCGGCCATTCGTACCAGAGCCAAGACCAAGACGGAAGAGCAGCGCATTCAGGCCGGCACCACCAGCGTTCAGATACGGCTGAAAGTTCTCGGTGTTGCGGTCGTAAATCTGCTGCTGGAGCGCATTCGCGTCCCGCGCGGCCTGCTGCTGGCCCGCAGCGGCATCGCCCGCTGCGTCTGCTGCCATGCTGCTACCAACCGCCCCAACGGCGGCTGAACCTACTACTGCGGCGGCTACCATGTCAGTCCCCGATCCACGTGCTGTACGTGGTTTCTACGTGTTCAAACCCCATTCGCTTGAACAGGGGGCCAATATCCATGTGGGCTTTCGTACCCACGAACCAGCGCTGCACGCCGCGCCGCTTCAACTCAGCCTTGACGGCGTTCAGCAGGATCAAGCCGCCGCGCCCGCCGCGCTTGTCCTTGCGCAGATACATGATGTCCATGATGCAGGTCAGGCACGTGCGGTAATGCAGACCCGGCGCCACGAAGCCCACGAAGTAGCCGACCAATTCACCCGCATCCCGCAGCGTCACAAACGTGACTTCGCCGCGAGCGTCCCGTTGCAGATAGATTTCGTACTGCGGATCCAGCGGTACCTTGTCTTTGTTCAGCGCCAGTTCTTCCCAATGCAGGGGGAACAGCGGCTTGAGCTCTTCCAGGCGCGAGGTCAGGCTTTCTACTTGGGCGCTCAGCATGGTTATTCCTTCACGCGGGGTAGACGAATGTCGACAACCATGGATACCCGGTCGTCGGCGCTGTTGTTCACCACTTCATGGGTGAGCGCGTTGTTGAACCAGAAGCAGTCGCCCGTGTTCATGTTGATATGCTCGGCGGCATCACCTTCACCGCAGCGCAGGACGGCACCAGGCAGCCCGTGCAGCACGATGTGGAAGCGCGTGTAATACCGCGTCTGTTCCGGGGTGTCCGCATGCGGGAAGATCCGACCGCCCGCACAAACCTTGTTGATCATCACTCGGCCCAGGCGCTCGCCCTGAACGCGGGCCATCAGGTCAAACACCAGCTTGCGGGCCTCTGGCAGCGCCTCCAAGGCGGGATAATTCACCGCCTCGTACTGGTCATGCCCTGCAAGCTGGTTCGCCTTGTAGGCCTCGATCTGCTCTTCCGTGAGGCCTTCCACCTTCTCCGGGAACCGGATCATGATGGTTTCGGTCTGCCCGAACGGCCCCTGCGGGTAGTGCCGCAAGAACGTGTCTTCATGCCACAGGTGCGGCTGACGGCGGATAGCCAGCATCAACGGGTTCACGTCGACGCCGTGCGCCAGGAAGTGGAAATTCTGCATGTGGGGTCTCGGTTCAGCGCGACACTTTGGTAATCGTGGGCGCAACGGTGTAGGTAATGACGACCTGATCGCCGGGATTCAGGGGGATAAGCTGGTTCGCGCCCACCGCCAGAGTGCTGACGCCGCGCTTGAACGCGATGGACGAAACGGTGCCGCCGGTCACGTGCAGCGACATGCGGTCGGTGGCTGTGTAAGTCATGGGGGATGCGGTGACCGAGACGGCGGTGGGCGCGTCGTCGACTGAATACGCCTGCCGCAAGATGCGCTTGAGGCTGCGGAAAAACGCCAACGTCTGCCGCGACTGGTACACCTGGGACTGCTGCGACCCCTGGCGGTCCTCCGCAAATGCTGCCGTGTTGCCCAGTAGTTGAAGTTCTTCCATCAAGACGTCCCCGCCGCTATGTCCGCATATGCGCCCATTACGACAACCGGCACCGGGTCCGACACGCTCATTTCGAACACCCTGTTACGGCCAGCCCCTAGCTGATTGAACCTGGCGCGCGCCCCGTATTGGCCAGTCTTGCCCATCGTGACCGTGCGCCTATTGCTCCAGGTATGCCCAGAGTCATCCGAATACCGCAGCATGATCCGTGGGTTTTCAGCCTGCCCCGTCGACGTGCCCACGCCCGCCTGGATATCGATCTGCACAGATGTGAAGAACACGCGGTACAGGTTCTGGCTCACGGTAGGGCACGATCGCAACCGCAAGATCGAGTCCCCATCGTCCGTATAGACATTCAAGTCCAGTTCGTAGAGGCGCCCGTTTTGCCAATCTCCAACGATGTTGTGCCCGTTAAACATCGCGTGGCAATTCGAGCGGTGCCGCGTCAGTTCACCGGTCGAAGGGACCATGTACGCTCGCTCGTGCCATGCCTGCGCCGCAACGTCATAGACCCACGTCGCATCCCCGGTAGGAAACGTCAGCACGTAGAAAAGGTGCCCTTCCTGTTGGTAGACGTAGGCAATCGCGTCATCGATCCGCTCGTACTGAGCAATGGCGTACTCGACACCATGATTCGATATCCGTACCGGCGTGGCCCCGCCCCGGGTCTGCCAGACAATTCCATGCCCAAGGTCGTCACGCCCCAGCCATACCACGCTGTTATCGATGCTGGCGGGGCTGAATGCCGCCGCGCACCCCTGCTGCATTGAACTGTTGGGGCTGTTCGTAAACCCCTGGGCGTCAGCGACAAAGATCTGCGTGGTCGTCTCGCCGAACACATACAGTTCCTGGTGGTCGGCCAGGTGAGACACGATGTTGTCCGGCGATGCATCCGCGCTGGCGAAGTCCAGGCCATCCCAGACGCGCACGTCTCCAATCTTGGACCACGACATGGTTTGCGACTGCGGTGCTTCTACCAGAAACCGATTCAGCAGGTACGAAATCCGGCGACAGCCAGTCGGAAACTCCGAATCCGTGATCTGCCCGAAGGTAAGCGATGGGAAGTCGTAGTAGTAGCCCCCCACGCCATCCACAATCGCCAGTTGCGTTTCGTTCTTGGCCATCGACACAGGCCCGGTACTGGTCGCTAGGACACCGATTATTGTGGCCACGAAGCTCTCAGAGACTGAAAACAGCGTGTTCCCGGATACCACCCACAAAAGCCCTTCGAACTGAAGCACCCCCCGGATCTCGGTCTGCCCGTTCGGCATTTGCAATTTCTGCGTCAACCCAGGCGTGCTAAACAGCGCTGCCGGAGACTTGGCGCCAGCCATGCCAACTTCAAGGAACAGGTTCACACACCGTTGCGCGCTGAAATTCAGACTGCGCGCCTCGTAGGCCTGCCCCACAAATGGGATGGACGTGATCGCCATTACTGACCCGTGAAGATGTTGAAGCCCATGCGCCGCTTGCCATAAATTGCGGTCGGCATGTTCATCACGTTTTCAGGGTTGTTCATCCGCTTGATATTCAGCCGCGCCTTTGAGGCGATCTTTCTGATAGTCGGGTCAACCCCTCGATATTGCGGCCCAAGCTCTTCCGCCAATGAATAGATGATCGCTCGGCGGTATCCTTGCGGAAGGTCGATCTCGGTTTCAGGCGTTTCGAACTCCGACAACTGCTGACGCAGACGGAGATGCAATTCCAGAGGCTGGGGCGGGATCGGCCAGAAATAAATGGTCCCAGTAGGGTTCTGGGCGTCGTAGTAGGCCACGTACGGAAACGTCGACGTCGTAGACTTTATCGTGATCGATGAATACTGCTCGCCATTGATCAGGTTGATGGTGTAGTCGACATTGTTGAATCGGGTAAAACACCAGTCATCCAGCACCACCGGGCGAGGGACATCGACTTGCGCGCCCGGGCCAATGGTCACCGTATTTCCGTTGAGCGTAGTGACATGTTCCTGGATCGTATAGATCATCAACCGCTCAAGATTCCAGGAATCGAGCATGTTGTTAAGAACGTCCAGGCAAGACAATGCCTCTTCCCCCGGGACCTGCTCACCGACACCGCGCACGCCAAGCAACGAAAGAGCTTGGGATATAAGGGAAGTTGCATTGACGATCATGATCAGCCCTTGAATTCAGCGATTTCTTTGCGCAGCCGGGGTTCACTCCACCGGGCGTCTACCTTCATTCCGAGCAGCTTGGCCTGGTGGACCAACTCGTCTTTGTCATCTACTTCTTTTTCTTGGGGCTTGGCCTTTACGTTGAAAAACGCGGCAGGCGTATCTGCCCAGCCATCGGCTAGAGCGTCCGCAACCTCGTCCTTATCCGTGAAGACGCGCGGCTCTTTAGTCGCGTGGAATAGCATGGTGGGGTGCATAGCGATACGGGCGAGGTTTCCCCCGCCCGTCCTTTAGAACTGCGCCGAACCGACCATCGCGGAGTCGGGCCGAAGCACCGTCACCAGATAGACCTGCGAGGCAGTGGGGACAATCGGAGACGCGGTGTAGTTGCCAAACGTGATAGCAATCTGATTCGCAGCCGAGGCGCGCGAACCGACGATTGCCAAACCGGCCTGAGCGGTCGGCTTGTTGACATACACCACGTCGCCAGTCTGGACACCGGGAAGCGTGAACGTCTGTTCAGCCGAGGTGTTTGCAGCGACAGAGGCCGGGGAGAGCGTGAGGCTCACCACGACCATGCCGCGAACGTTCCCGTAGGGGATCATCGTTGCCATGGTCGTGTCTCCTTAGCTCGACGCGATCTGGTTGGCCACACGGGCTGCCAATTGCGGGTACAGCGCCGCAAAGCCATACAGCACGTCGATACGGCACGGCACCGTGTCGGTACCGATGGCGTACTGGCGAGCCACGCGCAGGGAAATCCCGTCGTACACCTCGCGCGCACCCCAGGCGCCGTACTGGCTCACATCTTCCAGGTCGGCCGTGGCAAACGTGAAGGCGTTCTTGTGGAAGCCCAGGTTCACGCCGTATTGCGACGTCGATGCAGAGAACACCGTGATCGGCGCGTTATCGGCCGGCGAATTGCTCACCGTCTGGAACTGACCGCTGGGAACGATCGCCGGGGAGATGGCGATGGTTGAGTTACCCGAACCGTCCGTGGTCGTCACCGCAGTGACGGTGAACTGTTGCAGGTAGCCCAGCGACTGGCGCGTTTCCGGATGCACCCCGTAGACACCGCTGATGGTGAACACGTCACCAACGTTCAGGGTGGTCGTGGTCGGGGTCCAGCCGTCCGTGACCAGCGACGAGCCGGTTTGCCCGCCACCTGCGACCAGCGGCGTACCGCCATAGGTGCCTGTGGTGTGCACCGGCAGGAGCGTGTTCTCGTAGAAGTCGAAGCCCGAGGTGCGGCCCAACATGCCATCTTCGTACTGGTCGGCGATCTTGTCCGAGGACTGGAACAAGCCCTTGAGCGCGTCCACCATCGTGACGGTGGTATCCGTGTTCAAGATCATGTTCTTCTTGCCGGCCGGGGTCAGGCTGTTGGTCATGTACTTCTTGGCCGACAGGAAGGGCGTCAGGCTGGCAGCCGGAGCCGTGGCCGAACCCGATTGCTGGTAGACCGTCTTGTACAGACCCGCCAGCGCGTCGTTTTCGATAGATGCGGCAAGCTGCGCCATCGCCGGTTCCAGGTAGCGGTCGGCGAAGTCGTCGACCTGCATGGTCAATTCCACGCTGGAGAACGAGATGTCGACGTGCTTCTGGGTGTTGACGGTCAACGGCACCTGCGTGTCCACCGAGTCCTGAATGGACAAGGCAGCACCCGTCGAAACGGTGTAGCGGGGCGGTTTGCGGATGTTCAGCGTGGTGCCGATCTTCGCGCCAGAGACCGCGAAACGGTCGTCATATTGACGGTCGACCTTGCTCACGAAGTTGAGTTTCTGGTGCAGAATCGCCAACGCCTTGCGCGTGATGATCTGCGGGGTGAGTAGTACGTTTGCCATTTTGGAGAACTCCGAGGATGTTTATCCCCGTCGCGCCTTCGCCCGTTCTCGTTCCTTCTTCATGAACGTTTCAATGTCGTCGTTCGGAAGGTGTTCAAGAGAATTGGGCGCAGACGAGCGCGAACCAAGCGGCTTGACCGGTGGCGGCGCTTTACTGACGGAGGGGGGATTGGGGGTGGCAGTTGCCAGCCGGGCCTCGATGAGCCCGATTGCGCGTGCCTGCTGGACAGGATTCAGGGAAAGAATGCGAGTTGCTTCGTCCGGGTTTGTGCCCAGGTAATGCAACACCTTGTGCGGGACGTCGCTTTCCAGCACGGCAGCCGAGAACGCAATGGCTTGAGGATCGTTGTCCATGGCACCCAGGCTTTGCAGGGTGGAAATGGCCGTATCGAACTCAGCCTTGAATTCCTTGGCACCGCTCGACCGCACTTCGGCAATCTTTGCTTCCTGCTGCCGGGCTGCGATCTTCTGTTCTGCGAGACGTTCCGCTCGCGCCTCTATGTCTTCTTGACGTACAGGCTGTTGCGTCTGCTCTCCGTCCTGACGTGCGCCGCGCAAACGTTCGTTTTCCTGCGCCAAATAGTCGGCGCGGGCTTTCTCTTCGTATCGCTTGCGTGTCAGTTCGTTGATTCGACGCTGCGCCCACTCGGGGCTGTCGTGCTTCTTTCCTTGCTGCTCTTCCCCAGCTTCTTGCGAACCGGCCTGCTGCTCGCCCTGCTGTACGGCCTCGGTGTTCGTCTCAATTGCCTGTTGACCAGGCGCGGCAAGACTCTCCGCAGTTTGCACTTCGGACATCAGTTAACTCCACGTGGGATAGATAGCCCCGTCAGACCGGACGGGTTCGGTACTGCGAAATCAGTAGCCGCCGTAGCCAGGCGTGGCATAGACGGTCGCGGTCGCGCTTGCGGCGATAACAGCGATGCCGTCGTCGCTACCCTTCAGAAGAAGAATTGACGTGTTCGGCAAAAGCGGGATATCGCTCTTGCCAGCGGTGACCGGGGCTTTCCCAGTCTTGACGAATACGGTGTCGGCACCGCCGTTGGTGACTCGAACACACGGGCTGTTGGCAGCGATCGGCGGCGTCCAAGAGCCTGCTGTACTGGCGGCGCCGGCTGATAAGGTCAGTGTCGGACCGCTACTGCGAAAGGCTGCGTAGCTCATTGCGGCATTCCTTCAGGCGATAAAAAACCGCCCGGAGGCGGTTGCATGGGTTGTTGTTGCATCGGAGGTGGCATGTTCGGCGCCACAGCCGGCAACTGTTCTGTCGGCTCTTCTGGCTGAGAAGGCGAATGCAGCGACTGCATGACGATCTGAGCCGCCAGGACTGCCAATTCCTGCGGCGTCATGGCGGGCTGCATCACCTTCATGCGGTCAGTCTCAGCCGAGTAATGCTTGATCATCAACTCTTGCTGCTTGTACTCGCGGTCATTCTTGAGCGTCTGCATCTCTGCCGCCATCTGCTTGAGCGCTTCTTGGAACTGCTCGCTTTGCGCCAAAGCCTGCTCAATCATCTGACGCGCTTGAGGCGGCATATCGTCTTCTTCGTCCTTGTCTTGCAACTGCGGCGGGAGCATCGCTTTCAGACGCTTGGCCATGTCGTCCGCGCCAGGCCAATCCTGGTTCTTGACCAGCAGATCGCCAATCACTTGCCACAATTGCGGATTGCCCTGGACCATCTGCGTCATTGCGTCCAGCGCTTCCTGGCGCTTGGTCGTGTAGCTGGGGCCCACCACGACCGCAACGTCGTAACGCCCAACGCCGGGGTTGTAGATCTTCTCGATCTCCTTGCCGGTCTGCGGGTCTTGCACCGACTGCACAGCCATTTCCTGGCGTGGGTCGAGCTTGGCCATAGATACGTCGTCGTCCTCGCCCAATATGCGAGCGACCCGCTGCGTGTCGTAAATCTTGGGGATCAGGTCAACGATGATGCGACCCACAAATCGGATGGCGCGGGACAGGTTGTCCACATACTGGAACGTGCCAATGTCGCCTTCGCGTTGCCGGGCAAGAATGGCCTTGCCGCTCGTCTCGTTCGACTTCTGGCCCAGCGATGCGTCGTATTGGCCCGTCGTTGTCTTGATGTCGTCCGATGCGCCCAGCTTGGCCTGGAGGATGCCCGACGACGGCTGCGGTGGAACGGCACGCCGGGGAGGCGGCAAAGCCTGCTCGCCGCTCTCCGTATCGACCACCGGGTTGTATTCCAAGTACGCATAATTGACCGTATTGGCGTTCTTCCAGACGTGTTCATAGCCTTCGAACTGCCCAGCAGCGCCAATGAACGGTGCCTTGGGGGCCAACGCCAGCATTTCAACTTCCTGGCTCGCCCAGTAGTTGTACATGCGCTGCGCGTCCTTCGCGTTGCGCACTAAGCCAGACAACTGGAGCTTGCCCTCTATGTCGTACTCGTTACCGACCACACGAGCCACAGGAATGAACTTGCCAGGCCACTCGCTCTGCTCAAGCACCTGATGGCCGCAGATCTTGCGGAACATGATTTTCTTGGCGTTCACCTCGCGGGTCTTGATCGGCTTCTCACCAGCGACCGCTGCTCCCATTTCAAGCGGGTCTTGGTCGCCAAACGTGGTCATACCAGACGCCCATAGGCTGAGCGTTTTCATCTCGTACTCACAGCGCCACCATTCAGCGACTCGAACGCGGTCCTTCTCGTACCACCGAGCGCCAGGGTCCCCTAGCCCGATCTGGTCCCAATCCGTCACCTCAGCGTCCGGGTACTGCTCCTCGAACTCCTTATGGCTGAGCATCTCGGTGATGAACAGGAACTTGCGATCCGATCCCGTCGGGTCGACGATGTCGGGGTCGTCATATACCGTGAAGATGTTGCGGATACGCTCGATGCGGATGTCCTGGTCGAACGACTCGTCGTCCACGTAGTCGGTCAGGACCCGGATGTACCCCACGCCTGCGACAACTTGGTTGTCTGCCGCCGTGTCATAGGCGATATCCGCGTCTGATGCGTACTGGATGTGACGGATCACGCCATTCAGCACTTCCGCGACCTCGGGGTCCGCCTTATCGTCAACCGGGATGACCTTGATCGCCGGTCGGTTCTGGCGGATGTCGTTGGTGACCTGGTTGACGTGCTGCGGAAGCTTGTTGATCGTCAAGCAAGGGCGCTGTCCACTGGGGTCAGTCTCGCGTTTGCTGCGGATCGCATCAGGCCATTGATAGAAGTTGTCAGGGGACGCCGCTCGGAAACGGAAGTCATCAAGCATGAAGGTGCGGTTCTCTTGCTCAGCCGTCACCACGCGCTCAAACTGAGCCTTTGCGAGCGCAAGTAGGGCTTCCTCTTTGGTCTGGCCCTTCTCTTCTGCGTCTTTCAGCTCGTAATCAGCCACTTAGGCCCCCATCCAACCGCCACCGCCCTGATGGACGTATTGCGGACGTTGTTGTTCGGTTTTCTTCGCCTTACGATCCCGGGTTATGCCAGGGAACAGTTCAGCCAGTACCCACACCAGCGCGTCGGCTCGGTTCGGGCTGCCTTCGCCCATGTAGCCAAACGTGCTGAATGCGGTGAGTTCATCTTCCAATTCAGGGAAGTTGCCAACGTGGCGGACCTTCCCCTGCGCGTAGAGCGCCGAATACGGCTCGGCACGCACTACCTTGCCTCGCGTGGCCGTTACCGCCTTGTAGGGCGTTCTGGCGCGAGCTACCTGGATGGTTTGCTTGACCATCGCTCCGCCGTAGTTGGTTTCGCCTACGACTAGGTCAGCTTGGTGACGCTCAAACGCACCAGTCGCCACGCTGCCCCACGTCGCCGGGCCTGCTTTAACCGTGCAATCCTCAAGCAAGTAAGCGTTCCCATCGGTGCCCAAAGCTCCTACGACAATGCCGATAGCGTCGTTGTCTGCGTTGTCTTCGTCACCAGATCCGCTAGGGTCAACCCCTACGATCACGCGAACGAAGTCAGGGAGCGCACGACCATCCGTCACGCGCCACTTGTCTATGTCTTCCTCTGGGAATAGCTGGTTAGGCGTTGCGTCCGCAAACTCGCCCTTGAGGAATCGCTTCTGCAACCTGGCGCTCAGGTTCATGAGCGTCTCTAGGTAGCCTGCGCTTACGTTCTCTGCGTTGTCCTGCGGGTTGATCTGGAAATGTGCGTACTGCTCGGGGCGAGATATCGGAAGCTTCGTCTCTGGGTCGCGCTTCTCAATGAAGACCCGGTACGACCAATGCGCTTTGCTCGGCGGGTTGCAGTCGAAGTACATGCGCGGCTTGAGTGGGATCTCCGCCGCACCCTTCATGACCTGCATAACCTGCTGCGCCAAGCGAGTTATCGCGACTCCAACCGATCCCCACGGGATTTGACTGGACTCGTTCAAGTAGATCGTGACGTACTCTTGCCCCAGGATCTTCTCGGTGCGCTCCTTGTCGTCCAACCCACCGAACCAGATCTGAGCGCCGTTCTCAAACTCAGCGAACCAGTCCGTCTTGTTCAGCGTGTACTTGACGCCAGGAAACGCCAGATCCATGACTTTGGGGAACGTGTCATGGACGATCGAGGCTTTCACTGCGTTAAACCGGAAGCGAAGAATCGCGTGCCGGCTCTTAGGCGCCTTTAATGCGCGCATGCAGACGTTGCGCACCAGCAGGAATGTCTTACCGCTGCGGCTCCCGCCGAACAGCATGATGTAGGTAGCTTCCCCCGCGAGAACCTGCTGGGCTTGCTCCTGCCTTGCGGTGAGCTTCACAAGCGCTCATCGAGCGGGGATGCCGCCACTACGACAGGGCCACCGCCGTCGCCCACCACTTCGGTACGCGCCAGCTTAGGCGCTGCATACTCTGCCAAACCAGTCAGCAGATCAAGCGCTTTAGCCGGATTGTCCTCGGCCACCTTGGCAAGCCAGATCGACACGTTCTCAGTATTGGCTTCCAGCAACTTGCGCACTGTTTCGCGGAAATCCTGGGTTACTTTGTTCGGCGTGCCCTTGGCTCGTCCGCCTCGGCGCTCGCCAGGGGCAGATCCTCTAAGAGCCATTTGCAACTCCCTGACTATTTTTGCATTGTGAAATCAGCGCCCTCGCATCAGCCGATACGCCTTGACGAACGGATATGCGATGGCTACGACTGTGATTGAGAGGCACACGGCGATTGCTGCGACCTGTGCCGCGAAGACCAAGATCTCTTGCACTGTGTTCTCCGGTGCCTTAGCGAGTATTAGGCTGCCGCCTGCAAGGTAAGCGCCTTGGGACAGTGGAGGAGCGGGCTTGAAGCGCGTTCCCGAGGCGGCAGTCTGATACTCGCGGAAATGAAAAAGCCCCCGGCGATTTCTCGTCAGGGGCTGGGGTTGTCACAGCCTTTCGGCTACCGGGATAAGCGGCTGATCGCGCGTGACTCCGCATTGGCTTGCTGGCTGCACAGTCACCTATACAGCCTCTACCCTTTACTCTAAATACATCCGGACAGTTCCGCTAGGTGTCCGGACAATTTAGTCTCGTAGCCTGTTGCGTAGTTGCCCCCCATGGCATGGGATAGCTGCTTGTGGGCGTACTCCAGCGTCTCGTAGTAGGCGGTGCGAGTGGTGCGCAGCATGTCCACCTTACGCTTGACCGGCCCAGCCCACACATAGTGCGCAGTGATGATGACGCGCATATCCGGGTGCAGACTGTTGATCGCCCCGTCCACACGTAGCATGTCGCCATCAGCCGCACACGCCTCCGGACCGCTGTATCCCCATCCGTCGTGGTCTACGCGCTCCTTGGAGAACGCAGCGGCGGTTGGGTATCCCAATGCCTTGTCGCGCCGGATGTCCTGGCGTCGGCCCCAGTCGGATAGGAGAAGCTCAAGGTTTGTCCGCATGTCCCCACTCCCTCATGAAATTTCGCATCCACGTGTATTCGTAAAACCAGTCGGCGTATGCCCGGAGAGGCGTGTCTCCACGTCCTTTCACATCGGCGCCCACGCAATGCCATAGCCCAGAGGCGAATAGGCTTATCCTCGGCTTCATATCCCCTCCTATACCCATTCCGGGTGATCGTGTCCCTTGGGTGGCTGGCTGCGAGCCTTCCGCGCCCTCAATGCATGCCGGTTTTTCCAGTAGATATGCAAAGCGCGCCGATAAATTGCAAGCCTGATGGGATCTTCTTTGATCGCTTGCCGCTCTTCCTTGGTAGCCATCACTCCCCCAACTGCCGGTAGTGGCTTACGTTGCTCGAAAGCGATACGAGCCTTGGCATGCCCTTTAGCTTCTCGGCTACCTGGCGCATCTGCATGCTGGGGACGTATGCCCGCGCTTGCATGGGCTTGATCTCGCTGGGCTTTGTGGCTTGTTTCATGCTTGCACTCCTTGTGCCTGAACCGTCAAGGCCACACCTATAGCCGGCCATGCGTGACTGGCAACCCCGTACAAGGGGCCTGGCTTGGCCTTGGTGCCGATTTGCGGGGTCGCCCCGCCACCTGTTCTTGGGAATCGATCTAGGATGGCCTGCCGCACGTTGCTGTCCTTCGCCTTAGTCGTCCCACACAAGTGCATCTTTACGTCCTTTCGGTAGACGAGTTCAGCGGTTTTCCAACTGGAGAGCGCCTGGATAAAGCGACCGATCCATACGCACGTCTCGAATACCTCCCTCCCTACTGGCATGCCATAGCTAGCGATCATTTCGATGGCGATGCGCGTATGGTCAACAAGTTGCAAATAGTGCAGAAGGTCCGCATTTTTCTTGACTCCACTACTAAGCACTCGATGGTGATCAGGGAGATAGACGCACCAGCCAGATTCCTCCGGGCCAGGGTCAATACCGTATATCGAGTACACCGGCCGGCTTACTGCTCTGGTACTCGCCGAAACTGGAAACTTCTCCGGCTCGCAGACCAAACACCCATCACATCCCCTGGCCTGGCATTGCATACGGGTTCGTCCAAACTGAGTGGCCGCCATCGGATCAAGGACCACGTCCATCTGCTTCATTTCTCGACCCTCCTGCCGCACCTGGTGCAAACATGGCAAAGATATTTCTTGGTTATCGTCGCCTCGGCTAGCATCTCCACGATTCGCGCCGCAAACCGTCCTTGTAGCTCGGCGGTCCCAAGCAATTCGCCTAGGCTTTTCCCGCTAGGCTTAACGTCATGGATAGGCTCGTAGGAATGCCCAAATAACCGCCCAGCCAGACCTTGGCAATCGTTCATATCCCCACCTGCGCCCGCAGCACGCGGAAAGGGTCGAATACCGACGGGTCTACGGTGGTGCGCAGCCGGGCGATGGTCTTCGTCGTCTCCGCAGCAGCACGGCGCGCGCGGTCGTCAATCTCCACGTCTTCCTTCGCCACGTTCACCCCGGCACCAACAGCGTAAATAGCGATGCGCTTCACCCCGCCCACGCGCCGATGCCAGCCCGAGATGTGCACAAGCTCGCGCTCATTGAGTTCACGGGCCGCCACGCGCACACAATGCAGATTCGCCTTGATCATCTGCTGTAGCTGGAATACGTCCATGGCCCCGTAGGCGCGCAGCCGGTACAGGATCCTTCTTTCCAATGAAGTCATGATTGCTCTCCCTTCGCCTTAGCCAGCATCGCCGCGATAGTGGGCGTAGGTTGTTCGCCCTTGGCAATGCGTTCGTCCCATTTCGCAATCCAGCGCCGGGGATCTTTCCCGGTCTGGTCCAGTACCTTGTCGGCGCCCATAGCCTTCAATGCCTTTGCTGCTTCAACGCGGTCTGCCGCCGTCTGCTTCGGAGCAGGAAGTGCTACGGACGCCTTGGGGATTTCCTTCCATGTCCCCTTCTCCATTTCATCCATCAGCGTCTTTTCCCAGCGGCCTTTAATCGAACCGTAGGTGCTGTTCAGCAGGTCATTCGAGCTGACGGCGACAGCCGCCCAGTACACGGCGGGGTGCGACCATTCCCCCATCTCACCGCGACGGCGGCAGGACATGCCGTGTACGGCCTCGTGGTAGGCAACTTCGGTGTCCATCCACGGGCAGCACAGGCGCAAGAACTCGGGAAGCGTGGGCGGCCAGTCACGTCGCAGGCATGCAACCAAGCCTCGGCGCACGTCACGCTCACCTAGCCCGGACAGCTTCTGGTCCCACGATTCCTTCAACTCCCGGGCGGTCAGGCCTTGCCACTGTTGGGCAAACTTCGAGCCGTACAGCATCCGCATTTCGTTGACTACGAGAGCGCCCATCGTGGCTTGTTGAGCTTCAGCGAGTTGCATCAATCACTCCCATGTCAATCTCCATCGGGCGCTGGCCTTCGGTCAGCACGTCACGCAGTTCTGCGTTCCAGTCGGCAATGCGTTGCGAGTGCGTCTGTCGGGCAGGAGATACGCGAGCTTGGTTCTGTAGCCACCCGGCTTTGAAGCCCTGCCATCCGCGTTCAATCTGCGTGCGCAGTGCGGTTTCCAGATCCATCCCAACGCCATCAGCCTCCCGCTGCACACCCTCGATCACGGTCTTGGTGACCGTGGTGCGCTTCTTGTGCCGCAGAGCGATGTAGTCGGCAGCAACACGTGCATCAACACCCATGGCTTCCAGGTCTGTCGCCACCAGTTCGTCAGGCGCTGCCTCCTTCTTCGCCCGCTTTGGGGATTTAGGGGGTATCGGTTTATCTGGTTCTTGGTTATTGGTTCTTGGTTCTTGGTTAGTTGCACATTTGTTGTTCGGCTGTTCAACAGCCGTTGAACACGCGTTCAACTGTTGTTGGGGTTTTTGGGCCCTTTTTGCTGCGCTAGCCTTCCCAGCAGCAGATTTCGCTTCTTTGTTGCCGTGGTACTTGGCGATCTCTGCGTCGCAACGCGAATGTGCAAAACCCTGTTCCGTTTCTGTGAAGAACTCGTTCAACACCTGTTCAACAGCTGTTCGCTCTTCATCAGAACGAGCCAAGACCAGCCGGCAGAGCTTTTCAATGTCGGCGCTCAGCGGCGCCTCGGTGTCGTAATAGAGTTCGATCAGGTCGCGGTAAATGCTGCGCTCGGTACGCGTCAGATGGCGTGTGGCGCTATTGAAGTCGCCGATGTGGTGGGGGTAGTAATTCATGCCGCCTCCAGCATTCCAGCAGCGGCCAGGGCTGCGTCAGGGATCACATGGCCCTGGTCTTGCAATATCTCGATAGCCCATACCAGCAATGTGCGCTGCTTTCCGTAACGAGCTTCAAACTTGGTCTTCCAAGGGTGAACGGCGGTCAGGCCTGGCGCGCCGGTGTTCTCTTGGTGATGTCCGGCACACAACGGAAGAACGAGCCAATGCGCATCAGGCTTGGTACGACCATCAATATGGTGAATCAGCACGTTGAAATTGCCGATGCCATCCACGCGGCAAGCCATGCAGCCGCACGTCGTGCACAGGGCATCGTGAAACCGCTTCTGAGCGGCCGAGGGAGATTTGCCTTTCATGGCCGAACCCATCCGGGAATATGTGCGTCTTCCGACCAGACAACGCCACGGTCAGAACCCCACGCATAGAGAAATTCGATGAACTGAGCGGCTTCAGCCACGCGAAACTGGCGCGACTGGACACCCAACTGAATGATTCGGCCACCGTCCTCGGTCGGGATCATCTGACCCGATTGAGCGAGCGGCGTACCGGCTTTGCGCATCTCTTCCTCAAACTCGTTGAGCAAGATCCGCTTCATGCTTTCCAGATCCCAGCGCCGCCCGATGTACTGCGTCTGCTCTGCAATGTCCTTGAGCATGGCGTGGTACTTGGCTTCCTGATCGCGGCTCTTGGTAGGCGGCTGGATAGTCGCGTACCAGCCATCAGGCGCATCCATGACGGCATCCGCGAACATGCGGCGGGTCATAGGCGTCAGGCGGATGCGGCGGTTTTCCATGTCAGCGTTCCCCGCAAGTACCTTGGCTCAGACGAGCCCGGCAGCAGTTGGCGCCGATGGTGTTGCCACGGGCCAGATAGTCCATGTACCACTGCTCTACGATTGCCAGGCCGAACTGTTCCAGGATGGCGTCCAACTGTTCCAGCTTGACGCCGGCGTTGTTGTTCAAAACCTGGGTGATCGAGGATTCATCTTTCCATCCAGCCGCCTGCATGACGTCGGCGCGCTTGGCCTTGGACATCGTGGTGAGGCCTTTGCGGATCAGGGTTTCGCCCTGAGGCTGGGATGAGGAGGGAATTTGAGGGGCGTTCATGATGCTTCAACGCTGTTCAAGTGAAATGGAATGCCGCTGAACGCGGTCTTGTTCAAACTGGAGGCATACAAACAAGGAATGCCACCGTGACTGAAACCGAAACCCTGCTGACCCAAGCTCAAGACATCGCCCTGCGCGCCTTCGAAGAACCGACCGAAAGCGCCGTGATGGACATCTTCCGTAGGCTCTGCTGCGAGCAGGACGAAGCTAGGCTGAGCCGGGACATCGAGGGGTGTGGGGTGATTCACTGAATCAGCCCTCAACAGCCTGCGGCTTCTGCTGGCGCTTCCTGTGCAGCTTCTTGTGAAGCTGCTGGATTGCGACGAGCGTGCTGCCTCGGCAATCAGCCCGGCCGCTAAGAATTCGGCTGACTGTGGGTTGGGTAACCCCAAGCAATACGGCCAGGGCGGTTTGCCCTAAGCCGAAGTTGGCTTGGATCTCGGCGAGCTGGGTTTGGGGGCTTTTATTCATCATAGCTCCACTCTATACCTAGTTGCATTATTTATCAATCCATCTGCGTATAGTAATTTGCTATGAATAACTCCGGCCAATACATTGCTGCAATGGCTATATCGACAAAACTTGATCAACTGATGATTGCGCGAGGAATCCGCAGTCAGAGCCAGCTATCGCGGGCGTCCGGCGTCCCCCAGCCGACGATCAACCGGATCCTCAAGGGGAATACGGTTAACCCTGATCTCGCAACGCTACAAAAGTTAGCCGCTGCGCTCACCGTTCCCGTAGCATCACTGTCTGGGGAAGATAGTTCCCCTATACCGGTGCCAGGAACGACACCTCCCCGGCAAGGGTCCAACGTCAAACACATAAGAGGCATCGTTTCCTATGACTCATTAGAAGAATTACCTGATGGAGACTTTGTTTTGATTCCTCACATAGATCTCAGTCTTTCTGCGGGGAACGGGAAGGTCGCTTGGGAGATACAGGAAAAGGACCCACTACCGTTCATGTCATCGTTTATCAAGACCCTTGGGATACAGCCCAAGAACGCGGTCTGTATGAAGATAGACGGCCGATCAATGGAACCACTGCTGTTCAACGGAGACACAGCAATATTGGATAAGGGCGCGATCACCATCCCAGCGGATGGCGCCGTATTCGGATTCGTCTTGAATGACGAACTGCTTGTGAAGAAGCTCTACCGCCTGCCAGATGGAGGCGTGAGGGTCGAATCCAAAAACCCAGAATACGGGCCTACCTTCGATCTGTCGGAGGAAAAGCTAGAGAGGATGCAGTTGATAGGGCGAGTGAAGTACAGGAGCGGCGTGGGCGAGTTCTGACCACAGACCGGATATACAGCGAGAAGCCACCACAGGGTGGCTTTTTGCTATCGGAACCTATACGTCGATTGATATTTCTATCAGGCAGGGTATTGCATTATCTATTCATGGGCGTATAGTTCTACTCATGCGCTGCAAACACAGCGTGACCCGCAGAAAACGCCTAGGCGAAAGCCAGCAAGTAACGGGTCGGATGCAGAGAAGTACCGCTCTTTAACAACCGATGTGCAAAACGTTCCGCACCCGCCGAGAGGCGATGCGACCGGGGAAATTGCGGATGCCCTGAACAGAAAGATGCCGAAAACCGCTCGTGCAAGGTGGCTGAACAGACTAAGGCCGGCCAGGTGCAGAACCTGGCAGCACAGAGCGCGATCCAGCTGGACGCCAAGAATCGACCGATGGCGCGTAATCGTGTTGATGACCACCGGGAGTAGTCCGGGAACCATGACCGCCCTGGCCTTCGGGTTTAACGGAGGCGGCATGTAGGGCAGCGCGACGCTTGGAGCCGATGATCAGGTATTCGAATTTCTCGAATACCTGCGAGGGAACAGCCAGGTAGTGCGCTGCTCCGGAATTCATCCGCCAGCCCGTTCCTAGAGCGGGCTTACGAATGAACAAGGAGAGCAAGGATGGACATCGTTGTGTCCCGAAGTGAGCTTCGCCGTATGTACCGAAATCGAAAGTTGCGACGCCAGCAGCACCGGCAAGTGCGTTTCTTGCGTGCGATCGTCAAGCACTTCAACAAGCCTAGCGAAACCAGGCGCCGGATTCTTCGCCTCTTGCAGCACTAACAACTTCTGCGCCGTGACAGGACGCAGCCACATGAGTCCTGAAAGAAGCGGCGGCGTGGAAGGACACGCAGAAAGCGCGGAGCAATGTTCGGGTGGAAGGCCCGAAGACTCGCAGGCTCGAAAGTACCAAAAGGCCGCGCAAAGCCTGATAGCCGGTATCAAGCCCGGCCCGCTTCTTTCAGGATTCATACCGATTAACAAGGAGAACGAGATGGACTACCAGTGGCCGCAATTCGCGATGATCGCCATGTACGGGATCGGCATCGGCCTGGAACTGGCGCGACACGGCCAACCCAAGAAGGACACCCATAACGTGTGGTGGACCTTGATCGGCGTCGGCATTTCTGTGTTCCTGCTGCGCTCTGGCGGGTTCTTTTAATCCCCATCCCGTTGATAAGCCCGAGGGGCAAAGGAGAAGAGATGGACATTTATGAGTGCGAGCGCCGCGCTATTGATGACGGCGCTTCCGATTCGGCGACCTTCGATGTCGTAGGGCCGAACGGGACCATCCCCGTGACATGGCTGGATGCATACATGGGGATCATGAAGGCGGATGGGCAACCCGGAATCTGGACCACGCGGGATGTGGCGCAGCAAGCGAGCGCGTTCGGCCTGCGAATCGAGAACTACCAGCCCAACGTCTGATATCTCCCCCTGGTGCTGCATAGCAGCCGTAGCCGCACGAAACGCGGCGCTATCAAGAGAACCCGTTGCACCCGCAAGGGACGGCTAGAAGTGCGCGCACCGGGCGAGGCAGTCTTACTCCGCTGCAGCGGGTTCTCTTGATGGTGAATGCGCAGGCTGATGCGCAGCTATTCGGGTAGCGAACGGGCGGTTCAATGCGGCTGGCTGTAAGACAAGGCACGTAAATAGAAGGTAAGTCAGCATCGCCCGACAAACTTGGTGGACATCCATATCCCGCGCATGCGGTGGTGCCTAAGCCAAGCATAGTTCAAGCCGGAGATCAGCACCGGTCACCATCAACCCAATTGCGGACCACGTTAGGGCAATAAACCCCTGCCACCCGCGACTCGCTGGCAGACGAGTGATAAAGACGTTGCCTCCGCGCCTATGAACTTGGGCTTGGCAAGCTGCGGATAGGCCATGAGACGGTCAGATGCCACCTGACGCTGGAACCGTAACCAGCACTTCCCCCAGACGTCACTGCGGTAGCGCCTTAGCCGCGCTGCACAACTCAACTTTCAACACGCGAAAACGGGTACGACAAACCGGTGCTTTACCCGGGGCGCAGTGACGTCTGGAAGAAGTGAATCTACGACTTACGCAGTCTTCCCCCACCAGTTCAAGCAATTCGCCTACAGCAATCCCGGGCCCGGGTGCGTGATCGGTGATGCGCCGTGACTGGATGGCCGGAGGGCTGCACCTTACACCGATTGGAGATCGTATGGATCAAAACGTAGAGCTGACAGCGGAAGCGGTCGATCGCATGGTTGTTGTTCTGCAAGACGCCGCCGTTGATCTTCAACGGATTGCAGAGCGTATGCGCGCCAAGCGGGACCTTTCTTACGCTGCGGATGCGGCCAACACCGTTATGAACATCCCTCACAACCTCCGCGTCGATTTGCTGGTCGCGCGGCCTATCCGCGAATTGTTGAAGGAACGACCATGAGCACGATAAAGCTGCCGCCGCTTCCTCCTATCCCTGAGAAACAACCTAATTATGACGGTGGGGATGACTACTGGACCGAGTCAGATTTTGAACGTTACGCCACCGCCTACGCCGAGGAAGCTGTACGCCAGGCTCTGGCGGAGCAGGCCAGCGACGCGATGAGCACCCACAACGACGCCATCAAGGCCGCCGCCCAGGTATGCATCGATATCGCTCGGCAATACGACCCGCAAAACAGTCAAGAACACGCCCTGGCCAGTGAACTGTACGCCGCCGCACGAGTAATCCGAAGGCATGAAAAGGCTGGTCCCGCCCGCCTGCCCTCCCCAACGGAGGCCCGCGATGGATGACCTTAAGCACATGCTTCGCAACGCCTGGGACATGCGGTGGTTCTACGTGTGCCTACTTGGCCCTCTGATCTATTACGTGGGGTGGTGACATGGACCGTTTTCACGGAGACGAGCAATACCAAATCCTGACCGCCACCGTCCAAGACGTATGCCAGACGCTTGGCAATCCTGCTAGCTGGGATGCAGACGGCCACGACGCGCTGTACTGGGCCAAGCGGCTGGGGGATGCGGACTTCTTCGCCAATCTCGGACCGGCTGACCACATGGCGATTCTGAGCGCGGTGATGAACAGCAATTCGCAGTGGTGCTTGCCATTGCAGCGGGATATCAAGCACGCGATCAACATCGAACTGGAGGGGTAGCGCACATGGAATACCCGCCTGAAATCCTCGTCCTGATCGAGGTCTGCAAGTACTTCCCGACCGACTCGGACATGTACGCGGCTGGTTGGTCTGAGGACTATATCAACCGCGCCTGCGATGCGTATGACGCGGCCCAGGCCCTGATAGCAAAGCATGGTGGGACTGAATACTTGCGATGACCCTCCCCACCCTATCCCACCTAATCGGCCTGTTCGCCGCCCTGTACCTGGTTGCGCTCATCGGTGATGAGGTGGCGGCCATTCTGAGGAAATCA
>LNAP01003555.1_pt1 | contig 38629 bp, 40 predicted proteins | sample 602601 | NCBI WGS metagenome assembly LNAP01 (sample SAMN02440304, study PRJNA202911) | soil metagenome | biome: Subtropical and temperate rainforests or woodlands; isolation source: soil samples (1 kg each in a 20% v/v slurry with milli Q water) were... ... | reverse complement strand
CAGTGGATGACACGGTCTGGGCACGCAAGCTGTTCGTGTTCTCGATCTTCACCATTACCGCGTTGAGCGTGATGATGTCCCTGGACTTCAAAGTGCCGAGCGAGTTGTTGCTGACGTACGCGCCTTAAGCGTCGGATGCTGTAACGAAAAACCCCGCCCTTTGAGAAAAGGCGCGGGGTTTTTTATTGAGGGTTTTCCAGTGGATTGAAAGCCAGGACAGCTCGTCAGGTAGATCATTCATCGGTTGCCTGACTATAAGCAAATTGCCTATAGTTTGTCAGTGCGAACCGTATTCTTCGAAACCTCTTCCTTCACTGCCACCGTTGGCAATTATCTGACGGACGATGCGTATCGTGCGTTGCAAACCCATATGCAGCTGAATCCGCAGGCCGGCGACGTCATGCCTCGAACAGGCGGCTTCCGAAAGTTGCGCTGGGCAGATGGCCGTCGAGGTAAAGGCAGGCGAGGTGGCTTGCGGGTTATCTATTATTGGCTTATGAATGATGGCCAGTTCTGGATGTTTGCAATTTATGACAAAGATGAGCTTGAGAATTTGAGCGCCGACCAAGAGAAAGCGCTCAAGAAAGCCATAGAGACAGAGTTGAAAGTACGGGGTACCCCATGAAAAAGCGCGACCTGTTTGCAGAATTGATGCAGGGCGTTGATGAGATGGCGGCTCAACGCGAAGGCAAGATCACGTTGCGCAATACGTCAATTGAGGACATCCCTGCGCCTGAGGTAGGGGCGCAAGAGATCGTTGCACTGCGAGAAAAGTTACATATGTCTCAAGCCGTTTTTGCCAAGCGTATTCGAACCAGTCCGAGCACCCTGAGGAATTGGGAGCAGGAAAAATCGAGACCTAATGCCCAAGCTGCCTTGCTGATCAGGCTGGTGGAGAAATTCCCTGACATGGTTGATCGACTGGCAGCTGTTTGAGCAAATGATGGAATTGCTAAAAAAGCCCCGCCCTTTGAGAAAAGGGCGGGGCTTTTTCATTTACGTCCCGTTGTTACACGGTGCATCGAGCACCTTCGCCACATCATCGATGATGGCCTTGCTCATATCCTGCAGAAAATGCGATGCCCAGGCATACCGGTCGCTATCGCGGGACGCCACGGTTGATGCGGAACAGCGGTTGGTTGGCGTGGAAGGAGAAGGGGTGATGCCGATGGTTTCCAGGTCTTGAGGGTTGGTCATTGGGCACCTCCTGTGGTTGGGAGGTGACGGGGGACAGCTGGCACAGATGCATAAATTTTGAACGGATTGTGGGCGTGCATAAAGGAGAACTCCGATGGGTGCCTACATCGTGTTCGAGTTATCAGGCCCGGTCGCTGAATTGGCAGCGATGCATCGAAGTTAGCGTGCGGGAGGCGGGGATCACAATCGTAGCGATCTGGTGGCAGTGGATGTCATGCCGCCAGCAATTGCTATGTCCGACGCGGTCCCCTGTGGCGAGGGAGCTTGCTCCCGCTCGGCTGCGCAGCAGTCGCTTAGGCCTATAAATTCGGTGTCACAGAAGAAAATGCAGGGGATCGCTTCGCACTCCAGCGGGAGCAAGCTCCCTCGCCACAGGGGAGTGATGCGGTTACTTTTTGCAATCGTCTAGCAACCGGAGAAACCGCTCCCGCACCTGAAGGTTATCGCTGTGCGCCACGTTGAAACGCAGAAAGTGACTGGCATCCGGCGCTTTGCTGAGCAGGGTGCCAGGCGCCAGCACCAGGTCGATGTCCAGACCCTTCCTCGCCAACGTTTCGGCATGATGCCCTTCGGGCAGACGCGTCCAGATGAACAACCCTTCATGCGGCAGCGAAGAAACGGAACAGCCGGCCTCCACCAGCCAGCTCGACACCCGACTGCTCGATTCGTAAAGCCGATCCACCGTGCGCCGGGTGTGTTTGGCGTAGCTGCCATCACTGAGCATGGTGCAGATAATCTGTTCCGCCAGTTCCGACGTCATGCCACCGCAGGCCATTTTCAGGGTGACCATCCGGGCTGCCAGTTGCGGCGAAAGCACCGCATAGCTGACCCGACTGTTCGCCGTCAGGGTCTTGGAGAAACCGGAGACATAACTGACATTGTCCAGCCCACCTGCTGCCAGGCGCGGCGTGGTTCGTTGTTGCATATCGCAATACAAATCATCTTCGACGATGTGAAAACCATAACGGTGGCTCAACTCCAGCAAGCGATAGACCTGCGCCGGGGAGAACGAGTGCCCGGTCGGGTTGTGCAGGGTGTTATTGGTCATGTAGAGCACGGGCCGATGGGTAATCAGCAATTGTTCCAAGGCGTCCAGGTCCATGCCCTCGGCGGCACGGGGAATGGTGATGACCCGAGCGCCATGCAAGGCCAGGTTGGTGTGCATGGTGAAGTAGCACGGATCGTCGAGCAGCACCGTGTCGCCGGGTTTGACCAGCAGACGCATCAGCATGTCGATGGCCTGCACGGTGTTGGCGGTGGTGATGATCTGGTCCACCGGCACTTCGATGCCCAAGGTCGCCAGTTTGACCCGCAACGCTTCGCGCAGCGGCAGGTAACCGGCAGCGACGCCGTATTCGCCCATGCGCAGGGAGGTTGCGCGCAGGGTGCCGCGCACGGCTTTCAGCAATTCTTCTGCCGGTAGCCACGAGGACGGCAGGAAACCGGCACCCGGGCGCAGCGCGCCATTGTCCTGCAGTACCGCGCGGCGGACCACGCTCAGTGTGTCTTGAGGTTGCAGGTCCGGGCCGGCATCGGTCTTGAGCGTGAGGCTGGAACGGTGCACGTAATGCCCCGAACCCTGGCGTGAAACCACCAGACCCTTGGCCCGCAGGCGATCCAGCGCATCCACCACCGTGGACTTGCCCACGTTCATCAGCTCGGAGAGTTCGCGAATCGGCGGCAGCCGCGAGCCGTGAGGCAGCCCGCCCTGGCTGATCGCCACCGACAATTGATCGACGATCTGCTGGACCAGCGGCACTCCCGGCTGGAACTCGATGGCGGCGATCACTGCTCGCTGAACCTGCATTTTACTGGTCTCTCCGGCAGTAAAGTTCGTTTGATTCTATACGAACTTGCTCTGATGAAAACAAGCGACTCTCTCTACCATCACCTTACAGACTTTCCTGATTGTTCGCGCTGGACGCCTGAACAGTCGCTGGTTCCAGAGGTGTTGCATGAGTGTTCAAACAACGGTCGCCGTCGCCAAACCGGTGATCAACATTCGCCTGTTCACGATCCGGATCATCACCGCCGTGTCGCTGTTTGCCGTGCTGGGCAAGGCCAACGTCTGGCTCGACACCGCCACCAACAGCATCCTCGCCCTCGGGTATCGGGCCTTGCTGTTGCTGCTGCCGCTGACATTGCTGGTGCTCGGCCGTCGGTCACTGAGCGTTACGCTCATGTGCGCCGCCCTCGGATTGGTGTTGCTGGCAGTCACCAGCAACCAGGGCATTGTGATGTTTGCCGCAGCGTTGTTCGCCTACGGCATTGCCATTGCCGGTTACCTGATCAAGAGCGAAGCCGCCCAGACCAAAGAGGGCGCGGCCTACAACCGTGTCGCCATGAACATGGGCAGTCTGGTGGCGGGGTTGATCCTGCTTTCCCCGCTGCTGACCCCAACCCTGTTTTTCCTCGGTGCCGCGGGTTTCGTCCTGCTGTGCCTGCCCATCGCCATGGGCGCGACCTTCACCACGCAGTCGGTAGTCGCCCAACCAAACACCCACGACGGCAGCGGCTGGCGTAACAAGCTGCCGTGGGTGATCGCTGGCGTCATCATGGGTATCAAGCTGTTCGGCGTGTTCTCGATCCTGCCCCAGGCGATCCTGCTCAAGACCGGTGAATTGCCGGCCTGGTACGGCTTGATGCTGATCCTCAACAGCGCCGTGGTGGTGTTCGCCCAGGTGCCGGTGATGAAACTGATCGAGCGTACCGGGCGCTTCAAAGTGGTTGCTGTCATCGGGATCATCATCGGCGGCTTCGCCGTGCTCTCGTCGCCGGATGCGTTCCACGTCGAAACCCTCGCCGGCGCGTTGATCTGGGTGGCGCTGCTGTCCATCGCCGAGTGCGCGTTCAGCTATCTCGATTACTTCTCCGTCAAACAAAACAACATGTTCGTCAAGGAAGTGTCCCTGGGCGTTGGCGCCGGGCTGACGGTGTTGATCATGCGAGTCATGCCACCGCCCTATAGCGCACTGGTACTGGCCGCTATCGGCGCGGGCGGCATCCTCGCCTGGTACTGGCTCAACCGTAGGGCCAACGCGTCACTGCACGACTGAGTCACCGCGTTTGCGTTTTTTACTCCACAGGTCGGAGGTTTCATGAACACCACGTCATGCGTAGTAGTGGTCGGGTACAACGGCAACCGGGTTCACGATATCCAGAAGCTGCGCGACCTCTGCAAGACACTCTATAACGCCAGGTTGATCCTGGTGGTCGAGCAGATTCAGCCCGATGACGATCAGGTCGCGGATCACGTCTGCACGGCCTCGATGGCGCCGCAGGACATCGCCGATTCCGTCGATCTGCTGGTCGGTTGCCTGGGTGCCGATCGCTGGAAGCTGATCGGCGTCCTGCCATTTTCCGACCGTGGTGTGTTGCTGGGTGCCGCGTTGGCCACCCGTTTCGACCTTCCCGGCATTACCCCCGGCGAGGCGCGGGCGGGGCTGGACAAACAGATCTTTCGCAAGCTGGAAGCGGCCGCCGACACAGCGCCGGAGGACTACCGCCCGGTGTTTTCCGCACGTATCGAAAGCCTGGGGGAACTGCGTCAGCGGGTGGTCGAACTGGGCGGCAAGGCCTTCATCAAACCGGCCTGCGAAGGCGCCAGCCGAGGTTGCCGCGTTATCCATCATCCGTCCGAATGTGACGACGCCTGGCAGGCGCTCAAGCCCTATCGCGAAGGCGGCATCGTCCTCGAAGAGTTGATTCAGAACGCCCGTGAATACAGCTGGGATTACGTCGCGGGCAGCACCTGGGTCACCGAGAAAACCACCACCGAAGGCGCCTATCGCGCGGAGATCCAGCAAGTGGTGCCGGCGCCGCTGGCGGCTGACGTACAGGCGCGCCTGGCGGCTGCCGGCCGACACATGTCTGGACTGGTGTCGCTGGAAAACGGCGCCTATCACAACGAGGTCTTCCTGCGCCGCGACGGCCTGACCTCGGCGGTGGAAACCAACATGCGCCCCGGCGGCATGCACATCTGGGACCTGGCGCGTCTGGCGTTCATCGATTTCGATCCATGGGAACGCTGGGTCCGCTGGGCGGTGGAAGGCAAGGTCGACCATCACGACCCCGTTGCCCGTGGCTATTGCGGCATTCGTCTGCTACGGGCGCCGGCCGGTGGTCTTTTGCGCTACGTGCCGGACATCGAAACCCTGGCCCGGGAGCTGGACATCGAGCTGGTCGAGGCGGTGTACGCCAAGCGCCTCAGTGATTCAGTCACCGCACTGGTGAAGGACAACACGTCGTTTATCGGCCACATCGTTTTGTTCGACGAAAACTACGGGCAGCTCAGCGACAACCTGCTGCGCCTGGCAGAGGCGATCGAATCGCGCGTCGAAGTCACCTGCCTGGCGGCGCCGGCGAGAGCCGTGGGTTGAGCCTTCGGGATCAAAGTTCCAAGCATTATTGGTTTAAGAGGGTTGAGTGAATGATTGAGCAAAAAATGTCGTGTGACGAGCGGTTCATCGCCCTGGCGAAAGAACTCAACTACGACATCTACGGCGAGAACACCGTGGGCGGACGTTACGCACCGCTGGTGCGCCATCACGATGAAATCTACGTCAGCGGCCTGGTCCCGCGCATGAGCGGCAAAATGCAATACCCGGGCAGGGTCGGGCTTGAGCTCAGCCTGGCGGATGCCCAAGCGGCCGCCAGCATCAGCGCCATGCGCGGGCTGGCACTGATCGTCGATGCCATCGGTTCGCTGGACAAGATCAAGTCGTTGATACGGGTCACAGTGTACGTGAAGTGTACGGCGGACTTTGTTGATCTCAGTGAAGTGGCCAACGGTGCATCGGATGTCTTCAGTCATGTGCTGGGCGATGCGGGGAAACATACGCGAACCACTGTCGGCGTTTATCAGTTACCGAAAAATGCCGCCGTGGAAGTTGACATGATTGTGGCGCTGCGGCCTTCGGTGTTGTGAGTGTTAGTTACTCGGCTTTACAGTGATTGATTGTTCGCCTAGTGTCTGGTCACTCAAAGTCGATAATAAGTCGGTGTGTGCGGATGAATAACATTCAAGGTGGGTTTTTTTCATATAAGGACTTTCGCCAGAGTTTGAACCAACCGCCGGTCAATGCCCGGGTGTGGAAGGGGGATGAACTCACAGGCATGCGTCAGAACCTCAAGGACAGCGAGGTCGATATTGTCGCGCTGGCCCACGACGACAGCACCGAAGGCTGCAAGTTGACGCCAGGGATGGCGGTGTCCATGCAATGGTTGAAACCCGGCACGACGCTGAATGGCCATGCGCATTCGTGGTGGCACCTGTTCATCATTCAGTCTGGCAGCGGCGCGTTGACCCTGGGCGATGCCGATGCAGTTAACGTCAGCCCCGGCGACGTGTTGCTGGTGCCAGCCTGGACCCGCCACGGCTTCGTCAACACCAGCGCCACTGAGCCGCTGGCGATGCTCAACATGAGCAACATGCCCCAGATGGCGCAGCTCTCCAGTGCGGCAGACGCCACGGTCTGACACGCTCGATCTTCCCCTCTGTTACCCACCAGGGAGTCCGCATTCGCAGACTCCCTTTTTTGTTTCTGTCCGCTGGATTTTTGAAGTTCTGTATCCGTAGAAACAGATAATTTCTGTATCTGTTCAGCGCTTAACCAACTAACTACGATCGTTTCCAATGCAACGGATTATTGTGGTTAAGCAAGGGAGCGTTCTATGGAAAGTACGAAGCTGAAACTTTATGTTGGCGCAGATTTTGTCAGTGCTTTTGCAATGTCGGCCTATGTGGCGTTGAAAGAAAAGCAACTTTCGTTTGAACTTGTCACGCTGGACTTGAAAGCGCGTGAGAACTATCAGGCGAGTTATCAAGATGTCTCGTTGACCTGCAAGATCCCCACCTTGGTTCACGAAGGTTTCGCATTGTCGGAATCGTCGGCCATTGCCGAATACCTGGATGAAATAGCGCCGGGGCATCCCAAACTGTTCCCGCTGGACATCAAGCAACGCGCCCGCGCCCGTCAGCTCCAGGCCTGGTTGCGCAGTGATCTGTTGGTCATTCGCAAAGAGCGTCCGGCCGACCTCATTTACTTCGGCAAGAAAGAAACCCCGTTGTCGGATGAAGCCCAGGCAGCTGTCGCAAGGCTGTTCTTTGTCGCCGACCGGTTGCTGGAGGAGGGCGCGGACCATCTGTTCGGAGACTGGAGCATCGCCGACACGGACCTGGCAATCATGCTCAACCGACTGGTCGCCAATGGCGATCGCGTTCCTGCGCGGCTCGCGGCCTATGTGCGCCGGCAATGGGATCGCGACAGCGTCCGGGCCTGGATGGACATAGAGCGCGTAGCGCCGGCCATTCAGTAAAAACCGCCAGGCAATCACCAGGAGCGCTGCCATGCAGGGACTGTCGGAGCAGGAAAGATACAAACCCTATAACTCACGCACCATTCGCGACACGCCGTACTGGCAAAAACTGACGCCAGCGCTGCAGGAGGCCATGACCGTAGTGGCCCGGGTCATGCCATTTCGCACCAATGACTACGTCCTCGGCACGCTGATCGACTGGAACAACATTCCGGATGACCCGATTTTCCGCATGACCTTCCCCCACAAGGACATGTTGCTGCCGGACGAGTACGCGTCGCTCAAGCAACTGATCGAACGGGATGACGCCGTCGCCATCAAGCGTCGGATCGAGGCGATCTGGCTGCGCATGAACCCGCATCCGGCCGGGCAGCTGACACACAACGGCGCGACCCTCGACGGAAAAGTCCTGCCAGGCATACAGCACAAGTACCGCGAGACCGTGCTGTTTTTCCCCGGTGCCGGTCAGACGTGTCACGCGTACTGCACGTTCTGTTTCCGCTGGGCGCAGTTCATCGGCGAGGAAGAACTCAAGTTCAACGCGCGTGAGTCCCAGGAGCTGGTGAACTACCTGCGGGTGCACACCGAGGTGACCGACGTGCTCATCACCGGGGGCGACCCGATGATCATGAACACCCGATCGCTGGCGGGGTACATCGAGCCGCTGCTGGAGCTGCCTCACCTCAAAAGCATCCGCATCGGCACCAAATCCGTGGCGTACTGGCCGCAACGGTTTGTCAGCGACAAGGACGCGCCGGAACTGTTGGAGCTGTTTAAACGGATCGTCGCGGCGGGCAAACACCTGTCGGTCATGGGGCACTACAACCACCCGGTGGAGATCCGCCAGGGCATCGCCCGCGAGGCCGTCGAGCGCATTCGCTCCACCGGGGCGACCTTGCGCATGCAGGCGCCGGTGATCCGCCACATCAACGAAAACCCCGCCGATTGGGCGGCGCTCTGGACTGAGGGCGTGCGGCTGGGAGCGGTGCCTTATTACATGTTTGTCGAGCGCGATACCGGGCCGAGCCACTACTTCGCGATGCCGCTGGCACGGGCTTTCGAGATTTTCCAGGCGGCTTACCGAACGGTGTCCGGGCTGGCGCGTACGGTGCGCGGGCCATCCATGAGCACGTTTTACGGGAAGGTGTTGATCAACGGCATCGAGACCGTGGCCGGGGAAAAAGTCTTCGTGTTGCAGTTTCTTCAGGCACGCGATCCGCAGTGGGTATTGCGCACCTTCTATGCGCGGTTCGATCCGCACGCGACCTGGTTCGATGAGCTGCGGCCGGCGTTTGGCGAGCGCTCGTTTTTCTTTCAGCCGGAGCCAGTAGCGGTGCCCGAATTGATACCGGTCCTGCTCGAAACGGCGTAGGACGATTAATCAGGAGATAGGGACATGAGCAGTATTCCGTTTGATCAGCGAGAAGGTTTTATCTGGCTCGACGGCGAGTTCGTCGAGTGGTCCGAGGCGCGCTTGCATGTGCTGACCCATGGTTTGCATTACGCGAGCACCGTGTACGAAGGGGAGCGTGTCTACAACGGCAAGATCTTCAAACTGCGTGAACACAGCGAGCGCCTGTATCGCTCGGCGCAGTTGATGGATTTCGCGATTCCCTACGAGCTGGCCGAACTGGAAGCGGCCAGCCATGAACTGCTGCAACGCAACAACGTGGTCGACGGTTATCTACGGCCGGTGGCGTGGCGCGGCAGTGAAATGATCTCCACGTCGGCGCGCTTCAACCGTGTGCACGTGGCGATCGCCTGCTGGCAATGGCCGAGTTACTTCGACCCGGCGGGGCACATGGGCGGCATTCGCTTGAAGACCGCCGAGTGGCGTCGTCCGCCACCCAGCAGCAGCCCGTTCGAAGCCAAGGCGTCCGGGCATTACCAGATCGCCACACTCAGCAAGCACGACGCGGAAAACAACGGCTATCACGATGCGCTGATGCTTGACTGGCGCGGCCACGTCGCCGAAGCCACCAGCGCCAACGTGTTCTTCGTCAAGGACCGGACGTTGCACACGCCGCTGCCCGATTGTTTTCTCAATGGCATCACCCGTCAGACCATCATCGAATTGGCCGGCGCGCTGGATTACCAGGTGGTGGAGCGCACGATTCTTCCTACGGAGCTTGGCGACTTCGATGAGTGCTTTCTGACGGGCACCGCAGCCGAAATCACGCCCGTGCAAAGCATCGACGAACAACGCTACCGACCGGGCAACGCCTGTCGCGAATTCATTGCCGCTTACACCTCAACCGTTAACGCCTGATAAACCGCCAGGAACACCACCATGTCAGATCAAGGGATTGTTGCGTCTACACCTTACGTTTCACTGGGCCATCGCCATGATGAATTGTCGTCCCGTGGCTGGACGGTGCTGACCCCTGCCGAATTTGCCTACGATGTCGTCGGCACGCTGCTGGAGTTCGGACGGATCATTCCGCAATTCAACGGGCAGACGGCGTTCGCCATTACCCGCAAGCCGGGGTATGAAGCGTTGCCGTACTCCCAGAGCATGAACGGCATCGGCCCGCACACCGAAGCGCCGGTCTATGGACCGCCGCCGCGTTATCTGGCGTTGCATTGTCACCAACAAGCGACATGCGGTGGCGGGCATACGGGGCTGGTGGACGGGTATGAACTCCTGCGGTTCCTTGAACGCACCGAACCCGAGCTGCGTGAATGGATCGACGACACACCCGTGGAGTTCGTCGCCACCGCCAAACCGGGTGAGGCGGCGCAAACCAGGGTCAAGGAGTACATCCTGACGCCTACAGAGGAGGGGGACATTTTCCGTTTCAGCTACAACCAGTTTCACTACGGCGATGTGAATCCTTCCGAGGACGATTTGCAGCAATCGAAGGTGACGAGCAGTTCATCGCCCTTGGCCAGGTTCGCGCTGCTCGGCGAGGAATATTTCATCCAGCACAACACGCCGGTGCTGATTCCCGACGGCTGCATGCTGATTTGGGACAACTGGCGAATGATCCACGCCCGCAGTCGATACACTGACCCGGCGCGAAACCTGACCCGCTACTGGCTGGCCTGATTCATCCGTCGCTCACTATTTCATCGGCGTACCCCTCAGCGGGTACGCGTCCTACAGGTATCGCGTCATGCAAACAGCAATCGAGATCGCCAAGGTCGATCATCAACTGGTCGTGCGGCTTAATCAGGCCTGGACCAAAAGGGCCACGGTGTGCGCGCCGGACAAGGCCTCGGCCAGCGAAGCGTTCGATCCGGCACGCCCGGATTATCCAGAGTGCATGGTGCCGTTCTTCCATCACCCGAAATTCCAGGCCCTGAGCGACGAGCTCAAAAGCACCGTGGTGACCTGGGGCTGGATCGGCTACAACCTGCGCACGGTCACGGCCGAAGAGCACGTCGTGAATCCGGCGCTGAGCGTCATTGCCAATCAGTACCTGGGCAAAAACGACTGGCATTTTCGCGAGGCGATGCAGCAGACGTTGATCGACGAGCACTACCACACGCTCATGCATCTTCGCGCCATCGAGCGAACCAAAGAGGACCGCGCACTCGATCAGGATCTGGAATTGCCGCCCTCGGTGACCTATTTGCGGCTTGTCGCATTGCGTGAAGAATTGCCCGAGCAATGGCAGCGTGACCTGGCGGCGATCACCTTTGCGGTGGTGGCCGAGATCAGCGTCAACGCTTACCTGGATCTGCTGGCCGACGATCAAACCATTCAACCGCAAAACCGCCGCGTGGCAGAGTTGCACAACCGCGACGAATACGCTCACAGCAAGATTCTCGCTGAAGTGGCGAAGGTCATGTACACGAACATGCAGCCGACTCAGCGGGCATTTTTCGCACAGACGTTGTCGGTGGCGCTGAGTGCCTTTGTCGCCCAGGACTACTCGATGTGGGAGGCGATTCTGACGCAACTCGGTGTCGAGGATGCGGCGCTGATCATTGCCGACACCCGGGAGAGCAACAAGAACGCCACGATCATGCGTGACTACAGCGGCCTGCATCGTCTGGCGCAGGATCTGGGGATTAGCGACGAGATCGATTTCGACTTCCGTCCGACCCTCAAAACAGCGGCTGTGGCCTGATTCAGGAGGTGAAAATGTCCGTTCCTGTGTACGAAGTGTTCGCCATCCGTGTCGGCGCCAATGCCCAGCGCACCGCGCGGGAGAATTTTCTTTATGACGCCTGCTGCGGTGATCCCAATGCGTCGATGCCACTGGATTACTACTTCTGGGTCATTCGCAACGAGCAGCAGGTCATCGTGGTCGACACCTGTTTTCAACCGGCTACGGCGGATCGGCGCAACCGTCAGATGTATCGCCTGCCGGAAGAATCCCTGCGCCAACTGGACATCGATCCGGCGCAGGTCGAGAACCTGATTCTTACCCATTTGCACTGGGATCACGCGGGCAACCTGGGGCTGTTTCCAAAAGCCACGGTGCATTTGCAGGAAGCGGAACTGCGCTTCTGCACCGGCCCGAAAATGTCCCATCGCACGGTAAACAAAACCTACGAAGTCGAAGACGTCATGTCGGCGCTGCCACCGCTGTTCGAAGGCCGGTTGCGCTTGCATACCGGCACGGTCGAGGTCGTTCCCGGGGTGACGCTGCACCCGGTGGGCGGCCATACGCCGGGTAGCCAGGTGGTGCGGGTGAATACAGGGCGAGGGTGGATTGTTCTGGCGTCGGATGCGGCGCATTTGTGGGCGAACATTCGCCAGCGCAGTCCGTTTCCGATCATTGATGATCTGGCGCAGTCGCTTGAGGCGTTTATTGAAATCGACCGTTTGGCTGACAGCGAGGACCACGTTATTCCCGGGCATGACCCACTGATCGCCGAGCGATTCCCGCACTGGAATAACGATCCGCATATCATTTGTCTGCACCAGCCAGCGATTTGAAAATCCCCCCGTGGGTGTCAGCCTTGCTTTGCCAGTAAGCGGCCAAGGGTTTGCAACGCCTCATCGATCTTCGGCGAATACGGCGCCCCACACCCAATCCGCACAAAGTGGCCAAAGCGCTGGGTATTGGAAAAGATATCCCCAGGTGAAATCTGAATGCCCTCTTTCAGCGCCTCACGAAAAAGCGCCATGGCCGAACAGTGTCCAGGCAGTTCCACCCACAGCAATGTACCGCCCCGAGGGGCGGTCACGCAGGTGCCGGGTGGGAAATAGCGGGTGATCGCGGCACTCATCTGTTGGCGTTGTTGCGTCAGGGTTTTCCTCAGACGACGCAGGTAACGCTCATAGGACGGTGTTTTCATGAACGCACCTGCTGCCAGTTGCGACAACGTCTCACAGCCGCGGGTCTGGGTGTGTTTGAGCATTTCCACGCGCTCGTGCCATTTTCCCGCGCTGATCCAGCCCAGGCGCAGGCCCGGTGCCAGGGTTTTGTTCAGCGAGGCGCAATAGATCACGTTGTCACTGCAGTCCCAGTGTTTGAGCGTGGACAATGGCTGCTCGGTATCCACCAGGTCACCATAGGTGTCATCTTCGATCAGCACGGTGCCGTGCTCGGCGCACAGTTGCACCAGCCGCGCCTTGTTGGCGTCGGGCATGATGCTGCCCAGGGGGTTTTGCAGGTTGGGAATGACGATCAGCGCCCGAATCCGTTCGGGGCTTTGCAGCAGTTGTTCCAGTGCGAACAGATTGATGCCCGCGTGGGCCGTTGCCGGGACTTCCAGTACCCGCAGGTTCAGGCTTTCGAGAATTTGCAGCAGGCCGTAGAAGGTCGGCGACTCCACGGCCACGGTGTCACCGGGTTGGGTCACGGCACGCAAGGCCAGGTTGATGGCTTCGGTTGCGCCGTTGGTGATCACAATCTTCTCGGCAGTCAAATTGGCTTTGGCGGTCAGCGCCCGTCGCGCCAGGATGCTGCGCAATGCGAGGTTGCCGCAGGTCGAGCCTTGAACACCCAGCAAATGATGATCCTGACGCAGCGCCTTGATCATATGCTCCTGCAAAATCTTCAACGGATAGAGCGCCGGCGCACAGTACGCGCTGGCGAAATTGACCTTGATCGTCGCACGCTGGCTGGCCTTGAGTACCGATGACACCTGCTCGTGAATGCCGAGATAGACGTCGGTGTCGAGAGGCGGGGGCGTGGTCGCGACAGGTTTGGGCAAGGTGTCCGGCTGGCGAATGTAGTTGCCGGAACGCGGGCGGGCTTCCAGCACGCCGTAGTCCTCCAGCTCCCGGCAAACCTGCACGGCGGTCGACAGGCTGACGGCGTGTTTTTCCATCATCAGCCGAATGGAGGGAAACCGTTCACCGGTTTTCAAGGTGCCGCTGCGGATCGCGTCGAGGTAGTGGTTGGCTAACTGACGGTACAAAGGGGTCGTGTGCATGATGACCTCAGCAATCGCACCACTGAAGTCTTGAGCTGGAAAGTGAGTTGACGCTCCCCGCAGGCGGACCCGTGGTGCTCAAGGGTGAAGGGAAGTGTTTATTCGGGTGTCGATACTGTGAGAGTAATCGTGCTTTTAGCGGAATCGCGGGCAATAAAAAGCCCCGCTCTAGGGCGGGGCTCTCAAGTGTGCAAGTGAGCTACCTGTGGCGAGGGAGCTTGCTCCCGCTTGAGTGCGTAGCACTCACAAAAATCGACAATTGCAGTCAGATTCTTGGGGCCGCTACGCAGCCCAACGTCGGAACGCCGTCTGGAGCAAGCTCACTCGCTACAATGAATCGTGTTACTGCGCGGCGATGCTGTAGCCATCGAATGCGGTTTGCTGCTGGAGCGCAGTAATGATGTTTTTGCGATTGACCGCTTGTTCTGTCCCGGCGCTGTCCAGGAACGTCTCGTTTTCCAGTTCGGCTTCATCGCCCTCGCCGACGAAAGTGAAGCCCAGGAATTCCAGTGCTTCACGGTCAACGTTCAGTCGCGAGCGTGGAGTACGCAGCGGCAGGGTGACGCTCACGCCATCCTTGCTGATGGTGAACACTTCGACTTCTTTCTTGGCTCGGGCGGTTTTGCTCTTGCCACTGGCCGGGTTGCTGATGGCTAGATGCGTCTGGTTCAGCACCTTCAATGCCAGGCCGTAGACGATTTCCTGAAACGCCGGATCGTCCTTGAAGCTGGAAAGAATGCGGCTGATCGAGAATTTGCTGCTCAGGTCTTCGAGGGCCGCGATGTCGGCGGCTTCGGCGTCCTTGAGTTGCTTGAGCTCGCCCATCAGTTCATAGGCTTTGTCGTCGTCGAAGCGGTCGTGGGCCTGGCGAATCGCGGCGCGCAGCTCGCGGATCTGATCGCTTTCACGAGTTGACTGGAAAGCATCCAGAACCATCTCGCTGATGGTCTTGGGTGAAAGATTGATGGAGTTTTCGTATTCCGCTTTGGACGACAAGGTGACTACGGATTCAGCGGTATTGGAATCGGACATTGAAATTTCACTACTTCTTTAAACTTGGGTTGAGGCGAGAAAGCGCTGGGCCTTTTCAGGCCGCCTAATCTATTGGACCGAGGCGGCGTTGTCACGGATTCCCGGCGGGCGCGGTCTTCAGGGACCGGAACACCTGATGAAACCGGATCGAACGTCCGCAGAACAAACCGCTCGCAAAGCCTGATGCACAGGCCTTGAGCAACACCATCGGCAGCGTGGCCGAGTGCTCCGGATCAACCTCGGCCTGATAGCCAAAGAAATAGTTAACGGCGAAAAACAAAAGGTAGAGCAACAGGGTTTTTGCGGTGCCCGGCACGATCAGCGCGGTTTGCGATTGATCCAGCTCGATACCCTTGTGAGAAAAAACCAGCAGTGCGACGCCGATACCTGCGATGACCGCAGCCAACCAGCAACTGATTGAAAGTGACGGGTTGAGCGTCATATTCAGCGAATACAGCGACCAGCCCAACAAAATCGGCGGTGTGATCAGCAATGAAGTTTTGCTTTCGTGAGTCGGGGAGAGGGCTTTGATGCCGTAGTAACAGAGCAGTAAAAACAGTGCGTAAACCCACAGCGGGGTGTTTTGCAGGGTATTGAGCATCGAACAGCGTCCTTGCCGAAAAGTGATGTCGGGATCGGTTGCGGCAACTATTTCCCTGGCGAATTCAGATTCATGGAGCGCACCGCCCATTGCTCTGCGGTCTGTTGATCGACCGGTAACGTGAAGCGAAAGGTCGCGCCACGTCCGGGCACATCGATCAGCTGGATATCGCGACCGTGCAGTTGCAGGATCCGATGCACGATTCTCAGCCCGAGTCCGCCATCGCGTCGTGCACCGCCAATGTTGAACGGGCGCAGGAACAACCCTTCGCGCAGTTCCGGTGCGATGCCGGGGCCGGTGTCGCTGACGGTGACTTCGATAAACGATCCTTGTGGGCGCAGGCTCAGTTCGATGTCCCCACCTTGAGGGGTATGACGCAGGGCATTGTCGAACAGGTTGGTGAGAACCCGCTCGATCAGCCCCAGGTCTGCGCAAGCAGCCGCCACGTTGGGCGCGAAGCTGGCCTTCAGTTCAACCTGGCGCGCTTCGGCGGTGAGTTCGAATTTCTGGAAGATGTCCTGCACCAGGTCGGTCAGGGAGAAGCGCTCCAGCACGGGCTGCACGAAACCGTGTTCCAGGCGCACCAGCTCCAGCAACGATTGCGCCAGGCCACCGACCTTGCGGCTTTGATCCAGCGCGATGCCCAGGTAGCGGCGACGGTCGGCGGGGGACAGCGTGGCGTCCTTGAGCGACAGGGTTTCCAGATAACCGTGCAACGACGCCAAAGGCGTACGCAGGTCGTGGGAAATGTTCGCCACCAGTTCGCGGCGTTCCTGATCCTGGCGGGTCAGCGAGCGCCATTGTTCGCTGAGGCGCGCCTGCATCTGCCGGAAGGTGGCGTCGAGGATGGCGATTTCGTCGTGGCTGGCGGTTTTTTCCGCCGGCGCTGGCACGGGTGGCGTCGCCGGGACGCCATCAATGTCGAACTGGCTGACGGTTTCGGTCAAACGGCGCAATGGCCGGGTGATCAGGGCAAATGCGGTGAGGCCGGCAATCAGGCAAAGCAATGCGACCAGTCCGATGGACAGCAGGGCCGTGTTGAGGGCTGCGCTGGTGGCGCCCCGTTCCGCCAGGCGATCGTGGTCTTCGCCGAGCAACACCACGTAAAGATAACCGACAGGTTTGCCGTCGACCTTCAGCGGTGCCGCGCTGAACACCTTGCGCGCATCGACGCTGCGCGGGTCGTCGCCGAGAATCGGCAGAGGATCACCCTTGAGCAGGCGCTGGATGGGCGCCAGATCGACCCGTTCCCGGTGAATCCGGCCTTCGGGCGCCGCGCTGCCGACAATCCTGCCCCCGATGTCGAGCAGATAGACCTCGACACTGGGATTGACCAGCATCAGCTTGCTGAACAGGTCTCGCACGGCGTCGGGCATCAGGCCCCGGGTGTCCATCAGCACCGTGTCGCTGGCGATATGTTGGGCCAGGTCCCGGGACAGCCCTTGCACCACTTCCTGTTCATGCATCTGGTTGGAACGCACCTGCATCCAGGCCGAGGTGCCGCAGCACACCAACAGCAGCACGGCAAAAACCAGAGACAGCCGTTGCGTCAGGGTCAGCTTCATGGCTGTTCTTCCCGGGCCGCGAATTTGTAGCCACGGCCCCACACCGTGAGGATGCGCACCGGTTGTGCGGGATCGACCTCGATCTTTGCCCGCAGGCGGTTGATGTGGGTATTGACCGTGTGCTCGTAGCCTTCATGGCTGTAACCCCACACGGCATTGAGCAGGTCCATGCGCGAAAACACTTTGCCAGGCTGGCGGGCGAAGAAATACAGCAGGTCGAACTCCCGTGGCGTGAGGTCGAGACGCCGACCGTCAAGGGACACCTCGCGGGTGATCGGATCGATGGAGAGGCCGTCGATGATCAGGCTGCCGGCGTCCATTTTCAGGTTGCGCGCCATGGCGTCGACCCGGCGCAGCAGCGCCTTGACCCGGGCGACCAGCTCGAGCATGGAAAAGGGTTTGGCCAGGTAATCATCGGCACCGAGTTCCAGGCCCAGTATCCGATGCACTTCGCTGGAGCGCGCACTGGTGATGATGATCGGCGTGTAGCGGGCCATGGCGCGGGCGCGGCGACAGATTTCCAGGCCGTCGACACCCGGCAGCATCAGGTCGAGGATCAGTGCGTCCCAGTTTCCCTGCTGCAGCAGTCGCATGCCTTCATTGCCATCGGCGCAGTGCACCACCTCGAACTGCTCATCGCGTAGATGCAGGCAGATAAGGTCGGCGATATGCAGGTCGTCCTCAACCACGAGGACGCGTTTGGTCGGTTCCATCAAGCTCAATCCTTCGGCGCAATGAGCGCATTGTGCGGGTTTTCCGGGGCCAGAGTTATCACGAATTGTTTAAGTTCCCGTGAGGATTTGGCGATCAACCCAAGCCTAGGCTGTGTTCCATGAAAGGCACTTTGGATTATTGGAGACGGCCATGTTTTCACGGCGACAATTTCTACTGGCGAGCGGCGGGCTGGGGGCTGCAGCCCTGGTGATCGGTGTATTGCCAAAATTTGCCGCCCGTTCCGCACTGGTCAGCGAGGCCAGTGCCGAGGAGATTTTCGAGGTGACCCACAGCGACAGCGAGTGGCGCGCCCTGCTCAGCGCCGAGCAGTACGAAATACTGCGCGAGGAGGGCACCGAACGGGCCTACAGCAGTGCGCTGAACAACGAGCACCGTGAGGGCCTCTTTGCCTGTGCCGGTTGCGACCTGCCGTTGTTTTCATCCACCAGGAAGTTTGACAGCCGCACCGGTTGGCCGAGTTTCTGGGCGCCGCTGGACAAGGCCGTGGCGACCCGTCAGGACCGATCCTTCGGCGTGCTGCGCGAAGAGGTTCACTGTCGGCGTTGCGGTGGTCATCTGGGGCATGTCTTCGATGACGGGCCCAAGCCCACCGGCCTGCGTTATTGCATGAACGGTCTGGCGATGACCTTCAAGCCACAGGCGGCTTAACCCTCTCTTTCATTTCATGCAGGTCGACGCAATGTGGCTTCTGGTTCTCGCTTATCTCGGTGGTGTGCTGACGATCGTCAGCCCGTGCATCTTGCCTGTACTGCCGTTTGTCTTCGCTCGCACCGGGCAGCCGTTCATGAAGAGCAGCTTGCCGCTGCTGGCGGGGATGGCACTGACCTTCGCGCTGGTCGCCTCGTTGGCAGCGGTGGGGGGCGGCTGGGTGGTGCAACTCAACCAGTACGGGCGCTGGCTCGCATTGGTATTTGTTGCATTGTTCGGCTTGACGTTGTTGCTGCCGCAACTGGCTGAGCGCCTGACGCGTCCGCTGGTGGCGGCTGGCAGTCGTTTGTCGGAAGCCGCCGGTGCCGATTCGCGGCCGCGTCCCGGCGCTTCGTTCCTGATCGGCGTTGCAACCGGCCTGCTCTGGGCGCCATGTGCCGGGCCGATTCTGGGGCTGGTACTGACCGGCGCCGCGCTGCAAGGGGCAAGCATCGCAACCACCCTGTTGCTGTTGGCCTATGCCGCCGGCGCCGCCACTTCCCTTGCGGTGGCATTGCTGTTGGGCGGCAAAGTCTTCGCCGCGATGAAGCGTTCCATCGGTGCTGGCGAGTGGGTCCGTCGAGGTTTGGGCGCGGCGATGCTGGCAGGTGTGGCGGCGATTGCCCTGGGGCTTGATACGGGGATTCTGGCGCGGGTTTCGACGGCGTCCACGGGCGGTATCGAGCAGGCGCTGGTTGGGCGGTTGGCCAGGTCACCCAATGAAAGCGGGACAATGATGGCACGTGATCCCGGTGGTGCAATGAAAGCGGCAGACCAAAAGCCGGGCGCGCTGCCGATCGAAGGCAACCTCCCACCGCTGGACGGCGCCGTGCAATGGCTCAACTCACCCCCTCTCACTGCTCAGGCGTTGAAGGGCAAAGTGGTGTTGGTGGATTTCTGGACCTACTCCTGCATCAACTGCCTGCGCACCCTGCCGTATGTGAAGGCGTGGGCCGAAAAGTATCGTGATCAGGGCCTGGTGGTGATCGGCGTCCATGCGCCCGAATTCGCTTTCGAACGCAATGTAGGCAACGTCACCAAAGCCATGAAGGACCTGGGCATCACCTACCCGGTGGCCATCGATAACGACTACAAGATCTGGCGTGCCTTCAACAACGAATACTGGCCCGCCCACTATTTTGCCGACGCTCAGGGGCGCATTCGCTACCACCACTTTGGCGAAGGCGATTACGCCGAGTCGGAGCGGGTGATCCAGCAATTGCTGCGTGAGGCGGGCGCCGCCAAGGTGGCCGACGGGTTGATCAATGCCAATGCCGAGGGAGTTCAACGCGCGCCGGACATGAACGAAGTGCTGTCACCGGAAACCTATGTCGGCTACCAGCGCTCGGAGCATTTCGTCCCCGAAACCAGTCTGGTTCCCGACAAGTCGACGACCTATAACCCGCCGTCGCAACTGGCCCTGAATGACTGGAGCCTGGGCGGTCAGTGGACTGTCGGCTCGGAGCGAGCCACCTCAAGCGCGCCGGCCAGTCGCATCGTCTACCGCTTCCACGCTCGCGATCTGCACCTGGTGTTGGGGCCTGCCGCCGATGGTAAACCGGTGCGCTTCAAAGTCCTGATTGACGGAAAAGCCCCCGGTGATGCCCACGGTACGGACGTCGCCCCCGATGGCAGTGGCAGCGTGACCGAGCAACGTTTGTATCAATTGGTGCGCCAACCCGACGGTGTCACGGATCGAACCTTCAGCATCGAGTTTCTCGACCCCGGCGTCTCGGCGTATGCCTTTACCTTCGGCTGATAGCCGCTTCATTTACTCAGGAAACAGCCTCATGAAAACCCTGTTCACCTGGCGCCGCACCCTGTTGGGGCTGGCTGCCGCAGGCATCATCGGTCAATGTTCGGCATTATCCTTCGGTGCAGCCGAAGAAGCGGTCATCATTCCCCCTCCGGCCCTCGACGAAACCAGTCAGGCCCACAGCGAAACGGCGGTCTTCGCCGGCGGTTGCTTCTGGGGTGTGCAAGGGGTGTTTCAGCATGTCAAAGGCGTGAAGAAGGCGGTCTCAGGCTATGCCGGCGGTGCCGCCAACACCGCTCGATACGAACGCGTCAGCGACGGTGATACCGGGCACGCAGAATCTGTCGAGGTCACCTTCGACCCCACTCAGGTCAGCTACGGCACCCTGTTGCAGATCTACTTTTCCGTCGCGCACAACCCGACCGAACTCAATCGTCAGGGGCCTGACCGCGGTACTCAGTACCGATCGGCGATTTTTCCGGAAAACAGCGAACAGCAGCGTGTCGCCCAGGCTTACATTGCCCAGCTCGATGCTGCCAAATCCTTCAACAAACCCATAGTGACCAAACTGGAAACCTATAACGGTTTCTATCCGGCGGAGGAGGAACATCAGGACTTTCTGACCGAGCATCCAACCTACCCGTACATCGTGATCAACGACCTGCCGAAAGTGGCGCAGTTGAAACAGTTGTACCCGGAGCGGTATCAGGAAAAACCGGTGCTGGTGAAGTCGGGGATGTGAGAGGAGGGGCGAGCACAACGCTCACCCCGTAATCACATTCTTGCCCGCCACCTTTGACCGATACAACGACTGATCTGCCCTGGCCAGCAGTCCGGTCTGCTGTTCTTCATCGAAGCGCTGAACCACACCAAAACTGAGGGTCAGTTGAAAGTCTCCCACGGGCGGCAAGTCGGCGAGGCTTTGGCGGATGGTTTCGGCAAGGGTTCTGGCCTCGGCCAGCGGCGTGTTGGGCAGGACCATGATGAATTCATCGCCACCCCAGCGCGCCAGCAAATCGCCGTCGCGGACGCAGCGCTTCACACTCTCGACCACCTGCACCAATGCGGCATCACCCAACGCATGACCGTAGTGATCGTTGATGTTCTTGAAGTCGTCGATGTCCATCGCAATCAGCGACAGCGGCTGTCGAAAGCGTTGGGCGCGGTTACATGCCTGGGGAAGGGTTTTACTCAGGCGATATCGATTGGCGGTTAAGGTCAGCGCGTCGGTTTCCGCCAGTTTGCGGTTTTCTTCGAGTTGGATCTGTAGCTGCTGGTTGACCCGGGATAACTCTCGAGTGCGTTCTTCGACGATGGCTTCGAGGGATTGATTCCTTCGTTCAAGCGCTTCGAGCAGGAGTTTCTTGTCCTCAATGCTGCGGTGCGCACCGACCATGCGCGCGACCGAACCGTCGGCATTACGTGCAAGTACGTGGCCACGATCTTCGATCCAGATATAGCGCCCGTCCTGTGTGCGGCAGCGATACTCGGCTTGATAACCGGGAGCCCGTTGGCTCAGGTAGTCGTCAAACAGGGCCATGACCCGCGGGTAATCGTCGGGGTGCATCACGTTTTCCCAGGTCAACACCGTGTTGTCGAGGGAGTGAGGTGCGTAGCCAAGCATTTCGTACCAGCCGGGGTTGCGGTAAACGAAACCGGTATTGGCGTTCCAGTCCCAGATGCCGTCACTGACCAGTTCCATAATGGTATGAAGCATGTTTTCGTTCAGATCAGACAGATTGAACTTCAACGCTTCGATATCCGAGTCCCCACCCATCATTGCTCTCCCTGACCAAAGTGACCCGTCAGTCGAGGAGATTAGTCGATGGCGCCTTCAGCCCGCTAGTGCTTGCCCCACATCCGCATGGCAAAGTCGACGAAACTGCGCAATTTCGGCAAACGGTAGCGATCCTGAGCGTACATCAGGCTCATCGGCCGGTTCGGCGGCAGGTAATCCGGCATCACGGCCACCAGTTTTCCGTCCCTGAGGTCTTGCTCCACCAAGGCGTCGGGCAACAACACGATGCCCATGCCGGTGCGTGCCGCCTGATGCAAGCCTGCGGAGCTGTTGATCAGCATGGGTCCACTGACCGCCACAGTCACCTCGCCTTCGGCCCCGGTCAGGCGCCATTCCTTTTCCACCGAGTGCCAGTCATCGCCGGCCGGGTAGGCAAAGGACAGGCAATCGTGGTGTCGCAGGTCATCCGGTTTTTCCGGGTTGCCCCGGCGCGCCAGGTAGCTCGGTGAGGCGCACATGGTCAGCGTGTAATCCTCGAGTGGGCGGGCGATCAGGTTGGTCGTTTCCATGTTGCCCAGCCGAAACGCCACGTCGAAACCGTTTTCCAGCAAGTCCGGGCGCCGATTGGTGAGGACCACGTCCAGTTTGACGCGCGGACAAAGCAGGGCGAACTCGCTTAACGCGGGCGCGAGTTTTTCGGTGCCGAACGTCAGCGGTGCGGTGAGGCGCAGGGTGCCGCTCGGCTCGTCCAGGGCTTGCTCGGCCAGGCGTTCGGAATCGGCCACCAGCCCCAGTACTTCGAGGCAGCGCTGATAGTACGCGGTGCCGAATTCCGTCAGCCGCTGGCGCCGCGTCGTACGGTTGAGCAAGCGCACGCCCAGGCGTTGCTCCAGTGCCCGCAGGTGATTGCCGACCATGGTGGTCGACATTTCGCAGTGAAAAGCGGCGGCGGTCATGCTGCCGGATTCCACCACTCGGACGTAAACGGTCATTGCCTGGAACAGGTCCATTATCAAGCCCGACTTTAAAATGATTGAAGTGTTGCAGCGTTTATCCAGCTCAGGTGGCTAACCATACTGCAAAAACACCGACTATTGATGGAGCTTGATGTCATGACCGCCGCTTGCCTGATGAGCACTTACCAACCACTGGCCTTGAGTTTCACCAAAGGCCTGGGCACACGCCTGTGGGATCAGGCCGGTCGTGAATACCTGGACGCGGTGGCGGGCGTGGCGGTGACCAATGTCGGCCACTCCCACCCCAGAATTGTCTCCGCCATCAGCGAACAGGCGGGGCTGTTGTTGCACACCTCCAACCTCTACAGCATCGACTGGCAGCAGCGTCTGGCGCAGAAACTGACCCGGCTGGCGGACATGGAGCGGGCGTTCTTCAACAACTCCGGGGCCGAAGCCAACGAGACCGCGCTGAAACTGGCGCGGCTGCATGGCTGGCACAAAGGCATCGAGCAGCCCTTGGTGGTGGTCATGGAAAATGCCTTTCATGGCCGCACGCTCGGTACGTTGTCCGCCAGCGATGGCCCTGCGGTACGCCTGGGTTTCAATGAACTGCCGGGAGATTTCGTCAAAGTTCCGTTTGGCGATCTCAAGGCCCTGGACAAGGTGCAGCAGGCCCACGGCCCGCGCATCGTGGCGATCCTGATGGAACCGATTCAGGGTGAGAGCGGTGTACAACTGGCCCCGCCGGGTTACCTCAAGGCCGTGCGTGAACTGTGCAACCGGCGCGGATGGCTGCTGATGCTCGACGAAATCCAGACCGGCATCGGCCGCACCGGTCAGTGGTTTGCGTTCCAGCACGAAGGCATCGTTCCGGACGTCATGACCTTGGCCAAGGGCTTGGGTAATGGCGTCCCCATCGGAGCCTGCCTGGCTCGAGGCAAAGCCGCCAACCTCTTCACCCCCGGCAGCCACGGCAGCACCTTCGGCGGCAATCCGCTGGCCTGTCGCGTGGGTTGCACCGTGCTGGACATCATCGAAGAACAGGGCTTGCTGGAAAACGCCAAAGTGCAGGGCAAACGCTTGCTCGACAGATTGCGCACAGAGCTGGCCGATGACCCGAACGTGCTGGCCATTCGTGGCCAGGGCCTGATGATCGGCATCGAACTCAAGCAACCGATTCGCGATCTGACCCTGATCGCCGCGCGGGATCACGGTTTGTTGATCAACGTGACTCGGGGCAAGACCATCCGCTTGCTGCCGCCGCTGACGATTGATGAGCGGGAAGTGGAGATGATTGTCAGAGGGGTTTGTCGGGCGGTGAGTGCAGCCTCCGTTTTTACTCAATAATGATATCTGCACGTCCGATTCAAACGCCATCCTTTGGCTGCTTCAGGCTTTTCACGAATGCCGCGATCTCATTCCCATTCATCAGTTTGATTTTTGAACCCGCGAAAGCTTCGTACAGCCGCTGATGCGCCAGAAAACCACTGGAGTCTTCGTGGGAGCGATAACTGCCGGCCCACGCCAGCAGCGCCATCAACAACTCATCCTCCTCCGGTCTGTGTTCTCGCTGGCGAATATTGGCAACGCACTGTTCATCATCAACACACAACCAGATCAACGCTGTAGCGCGGGGGATAATTTCGCTGACGATCCAGCCGTAAACACCTTCGATCACCCAGCGTTTTTCGTCTGCCGCGATCCGCGCCATGCCCAATGCTTCGGCGCGTGGGCGGGCGATGCTGTGTTCGTCGGACAACCAGTGGATCGAATCGAGATCGATCCACGGTGATTGCAGATGTCCAGCCAACCGCTCGGCCAGCCAGCTTTTGCCCGAGCCGGAGTTGCCGATGATCAGTGTCCGAGCGAGATTCATATCCGGTGGCCTGCGTTAACGTGGGGCGGGAGCGATGACCGTCAATCCTCAACCTCAGGCGCCACCATCCGCGTCTTCGGCGACCCATCCGAGTTGTGCTGGAAAATCTCCTGTGGCTGTCCTTTTTCATTAAAGAACACCTGCCCGATCCCCGCCGAATTCCACAACCGTTCACCCGCCTCGGCGTGCTCCGGAACGTGCGGCACGATGCGCATCCGCCGGCGCTTGGTCAGCCAGTTCAGCGGCGAGCGCGGCGAATACAGCCAGCGATTGAGCCGATCGAACCATTCCAGCAGCGCCGGTGGGAATTCGTTCTTGATGCCGCTGCTGGTGATCTGCCAGATCCTCGGCCCAGCCTTGCGGTGTCGGATCAGTACTTCATAGACGAAGGAATAATGCACATCACCCGACAGCACCACATAGTTACCCGGTGTGCGCGAGTGTCGGAAAATGTTCAGGATCACCTGCGCCGCGCCGCGATGGGCCATCCAGTTTTCGGCGTCCACCAGCAACGGATAACCGAACCAGCTGAACACCCGTTGCACGGTTTCGATCAGCTTCACACCGAACACCGGTGCGGGTGAAACGATGATCGCCGAAGGGTGATCGAGCAATTCCTGTTGCAGCTCGCTAAGGGCTTCCCAGTCCAGCAGGCCCGAGGGCTGCTTGAGCGTCATCTCACTGCGCCAGCGTCGGGTGCGGGTGTCGAGCACCACCATCGCAGGCGTGGTCGGCAACACGTAGTGCCAGTGCTGAAACTTCAGCAACTCATCGATCAAGGCGTCCTGCACGGGACTGTCGAGATAGCCATCCTCCCCGGTCGCGCTGAAACCGTCCGTCTTCTCCAGCAACGCACCGAACGCATCCGGATTGTTGCCCCAGCCCTGGCACAACATGTAAGCGATCAGCGCGTTGCCGATGATGCGCTTGGAGAACGGATGGCCGTAGGCCGTTTCTTCCCACTGCGCGGAAAGGTTCCAGTCAGTCATCGAAAATCATCAGGCACGGCAGATGCGCGAAGGCCCGTGCAACACCGCCCAGGCCAGCCTTGAAACCATCGATGCGCGTCTGCTCCAGCGCATAACGCTCGCGTCGTTCGGGAATCAGTTTCGGCGGTTTCGGTGCGATCAGCGTCCAGGGTGTCGGCGACCACACCAGCAGGTACATCGCCATGACTTCAGCGAACGTCACCAGATGATTGTCGGCACTGCTGCTGGTGAAAATCGGCTTGCGCGCACCGCCGAAAAATCGCTCACGCAGGGTTTCGTTGCTCTGCAGCGCCGGTAACAAATCCGCACGGTGGTAATAACTGGCCGCATGCTCATAGAGCCTGGCGCTGTCGCTGACCACCGCGCCTTCCAGGTATTCGCCGAACAGTCCCAAGCGCGCGATCAAGGCATGAATGGCCCGCAACATCGGCCCCGCGACATCGTCGGCGTATACCTGATCGCCGCTCATCATCAGCAGTGCCGGGCGTTCTGTGGCTTCGTGCTCCGACTCCAGCAAGCGATCAACGCAAAGCAAACCGTCGGCGGCGGGATGGTGAGGTTTGCGACAGGAGCCATGCAGCAACTGATCGATCCGGGAACGCAAAACAAAATTCGGGCAACGTGCTTCGCCATACAACAGATGCGGCGCCCACTCGGCGATGCCCGTTGCAGCGTCATCTATCAGCAGGTCGTACTCGATCAGCGTGTCGCAGGGCAGGGGGGCGTCCAGTGGCACATCGATCAAATGAATGAAGGCGCGAGTACCGACCGGGATGATCGTGCATTGCCCGGCGTCGAGGCGAATGTCGCCCACACCTTGCAGACGTAACGTCAGCGACAGCGCTCGGGTTCCTACCAGCCAAAGCACCAGGCGCGACGGCTCCAGGCGCCGCAGCATTGGGCCGACGAGGACGGGTGGCAATGGGGTTTGATGGTCAGGCAATGGCTGCGGTTCGGACATCCGGGGTCAAGGCTCTTGGCGCGTAGGGGGGTGATGATAACGCTATACATCTTTGTTTGTGGGGGCAGGGTCTGATCCCGACAGAATTGCAGGGTGAAGCAATATTTTAAAAAAAGAGCGAAAACTGACAGATAACTGCTATCTGGCGTTATAGGGTTTAAGTTAGTCACTTGTTTGGTGATGGTTTGTCTTTCTCGGTTGGTGAGTAAGGCTTTGTGCATTCAGTTGTTTTCAGGAAGGCTAGTAGTGAAGGTTTCGAATAATGCGGCTTCTTCATGTTCAATAAGCACCGATCGCAAAGATGCTCGCGCGGGCGATATAAACAAGTTGGTTGATAGGCTGGTTGAGGTAAGTCAAGGCGTTTCCAAAATGGTCATGAGTTTTAACGATCCGAGACTGTCAAATATGCAGAAAACCATGCTCGCTGAGCAGTCAAAGCCGTTGCTTACCAAGATGGCAGATGGCTTGACAGATATTAATAGTCATAAAGCTGAATCACCCAATGGGTCTAATCTCTACAACGACTTTAAGGAGCGGCAATTGGACTCATACGCGAAGAAGGTGCAGGCGGATTTTTGTGAACTAAAAAATCTAAGTGATAATTATGAAAAAAATGGTGTGAAATTTACTCCTGATACCAAAGGCGAAGACGGAGGACGGGCGTGGAATGATAAAACTAGAGAGTGGGAATAATTGAACTAGCTACTTGGTTGTTGCCTTTGCGGTGACCCAGCTTTAGTCAGTGATAGAGCGGCAAGATGAATGTCTTGCCGTACTTGAAATTCGATAAGCATCTGCTGCATGGCCAGGAAACCATCCTGTCGAGTAACATCCTCGGATGAACGTCAGTGTTTTACGAAACATCAACACACTGAAATCGCTCAATCCACCGACGATACTGACTGGCGATCACATCCAGCTCCGGCCCTGACAATTTATTCGCCCGATAAACCAGAAACGGTTCGCTCCAGGCCCACTGGCAGCGGTGCGCCGTCGCGCGCAAAGGCTGCAACAACTGCTCAAGGGCAAAGCCATTCGCCCCATTTTCGCTGTAAGCCTCAGGCGTATTACCAGCAGTGGCCGCGATCATGATCGGCATCCCCTCCAGCCGGCGACCCTCGGTTTCATAAGCGATGTAATACATCCGCGTCAGCACACTGTCCTGCCAGGTTTTAAGCAGCGCCGGTGTCGAGTACCACTGCACGGGAAATTGCAGTACCAGCCGTTTCGCCGATAACAAACGTTGCGTTTCCAGCGCCGTATCCACTTGGTCGCTGGGGTAGACCCCATACAGATCGACGACGCTGATCCCCGGCAGATCCTTCACCGCCTCCAGCATCGAGCGGTTGGCTCGGGATTCGCTCAAGTCAGGGTGAAAACTCAAAATCAAAGTGGTGTCGTTCATGGCTTCTCCGGTTCAAGTGAAGGGAGCCACAGCGTGCCAGCCTGCTGTACATTGCTCCAATGGATGGTTTGTCTAATTAGGTATTGATTCAATGAATCTACGTTCAGTGGACCTCAACCTGTTGACCGTGCTCGATGCGTTGCTCGACGAAGCGCACGTCTCCCGCGCCGCTGAGCGTGTGGGCTTGTCGCAACCGGCGGCGTCCAATGCATTGGAGCGTTGCCGGCACCTGTTCCAGGATCGCTTGCTTGAGCGCGTACCGGGCGGCATGCAACTGACGCCAAAAGCGCAGGCCTTGCGCGGCCCGTTGAAACAGATCCTGGGCTCGGTCAGCACCTTGGTCGGCGCCGCCAGTGCCGACCTGAGCACCCTGCGCCAGACCGTGCGCATCGTCATGGCCGACTTCCCGGCGATCGTCATCGCCCAGCGATTGCACCAACGACTGGCGGAACTGGCACCGGGCATCGACCTGGTAATCCAGCCCTGGCAGGGCGGTGAGGCGGCTCAGGAAAGTTTGAGTCGCGGCCAAAGCGATCTGGCCATGTCGGTGTTCCCGCCCCTCGGGCCGGACTTCACCCGACGCTTGCTGTTGCACGAACATTTCGTGGTGGCGATGCGCACCGGGCATCCGGCAATCGCGGACTTCGATCTCGACCGCTGGCTGAGTTATCCACACGTGCTGGTGTCCGGGCGGGGCGCCACCTGGGGCCCGCTCGATGAACAGTTGAAGGGCCGAGGACGGTCGCGGCGAATCGGTATTGTCGTGCCGAGCTTTGTCATGGTTCCGGATCTGCTGCTGGGCTCGGACCTGATTGCGATGCTGCCCAGTCAGTGCCTGTCGATGCCGATGGCCAAGGCGCTGCACACCGCGGAGCCGCCGATTGAGGTGGAGGGGTTTGCGTTGCATCTGGCCTGGCATAAACGACGCGATGAAGACGCGGCGGTGCAGTGTGTGGCGCGGGTGCTGGAGGCAGTGATAGCTGCTGACTGACATCCGCCTCGCCGTTGGCGACCAACCAGCGAAACACCTCGCTCACGGACACCGTATGGCTACGCTCGATCCAGCGCACCACGGCCGGGCCGTAGTGTTCGGTGTAACGAGTGAGCACCAGTTGGCGGCAATCTGCCGACAGGCGCAGGGTGATCTCCCGACAGCGCAGATTCGCCTCGGCGTCACGGGTCATCCTTTGTTGAAGAATCAGGCGTTCAGAAACCATCGGCCGGTGCTCCTGTGCATTGAGGCTTGGTGTTGTCGGGCGAGCCTTGTTTGCCATCGGCCACATAAGCTGCCCGATGCTCGGCCACCACGTTGCGCAACGCGCTGTAGTAGTCCGGCAGTTTTTGCAGGCTGTCGGTCAGCGGCAAGGCTTCGGCTCGACCGTCGACGATGCCGCCGACCGTGTTGATCGTGGACAACGTGTCGACGGTGTCGCTATGGCTGCCAAACGGGTCGACGACGAAGCCGAGCACGCGCCCGGCCGCATCGCGGCTGTTGGACGTGCCGAACAACGGCAACTCGACGATCGGGCCGTTACCGATGCCCCACACACCGAAAGTCTGCCCGAAGTCTGCGTCGTGGCGCGGGATGCCAACCATGCCGGAAACGTCGATCAAGCCCACTACGCCCACCGTTGTGTTGAGCACGAAACGCCCCAGGGTATTGACCGAGCGTCTCGGGTTGCCTTGCAGCACGTCATTGATGAACACCTTGGGCTCACCGAAGTTCTCCACGAAGTTATGCACACCCGTCTGGAAAAAGTCCGGCAAGTAGCGATAGCCGCGAGCGACCGGTGCGAGGGCGTAGTTATCAACAACCCGGTTAAACGCAAAGACCCCGCGATTGAACGGTTCCGCCGGGTCGTTCACCGAATAGGCAATGTCGGCGCAGCTCACCTGGGCGGTGGACGACGGTTGGCTGCTGCAACCGGCCAACCCGGCGGCCAGCACGACAATCGAGGTGTTGCGGGCCAGCCAGGGAGCACATTTGAAAGGCAACATGGACGCGAGTCTCGGGAGGAATTCGCGGTGATGCTGGGCCCCGGGCCTTGCGCAAAGATGTCCGCTTTATTGCGCCGCTGTCGTTTTATTGCAGGATTGAAATATATGACGCGCTGCCGTGAATGGTTTTAGATGGCGGTTCCATTCGCTCTTAAGTGACCTTCGGTGAACAGCCTGCTAATTGTCGATGACGACCTCGAAGTCCTCGATTTGCTGAAAAAATTCTTCGTCCAGCACGGCTACCGTGTCGAGGTCGCCACCGACGGCGCATCGCTGTGGGCGGCCATCGAGCGCCAGGCGCCAGACTTGATCATCCTCGACGTGATGTTGCCCGGCGACAGCGGGCTGATCCTGTGCCAGCAATTGCGCATCCGCCACGCGATACCGGTGATCATGCTCACCGCCATGGGCGAACTCAGTGATCGGGTGGTTGGCCTCGAGCTGGGCGCCGACGATTACCTGACCAAACCCTTCGACGCCCGTGAGTTGTTAGCCCGGGTCCGTGCCGTGCTGCGCCGCGTGGACGACCGCCGCCCACTGACACAGGAACGCCCGCGACCCTTGATCGACTTTGCCGACTGGCACCTCGACGTCACCCGCCGTGAACTGCGCTCGCCGGACAACGTGATGATTCCGCTCTCGGCCGGCGAGTTCGATTTGCTGCTGGTCTTCGTCGAACACCCGCAACGCATCCTCACCCGTGAACAACTGCTGGACCTGGCACGCGGGCATTGCCACGACGCGTTCGATCGCAGCATCGATGTGCAAGTCAGCCGCCTGCGACGCAAACTCGAGTCCGACACCAAGCGCCCGGCGATGATTCGCACCGTGCGCAATGGCGGTTACCTGTTCACCCCCAGCGTGACACGGCGATGAGCTGGCTGAAGCGGATTCGCCGCGACACGGTGGCGCGCTGGATCGCCCTGACCATCATCCTGGCGATGCTCATTTCGCTGGCGCTCAACGGGCTGTTTATCCAATTGGCCGGCGTCTGGGCACGACCGCCCCTGACCGAAATCGGTCTGCTGGAAAAAGCCGCCGCCATCACCCGCGTCATCGAGGCCGCGCCAGCGCCACTGCGCAACCCGTTGGCACAGGCCGCCAGCGAAAGCGGCTTCACCGTCAGTTGGCATCCCGACCGGCGCGATCTCAATCTGCCGGAAGCGGAAGATGCGAAGTCCGACATCGGCGCGCAGATCCTCCAGCCGATGCTCAAAGCCCCTGACCGGCGCATCGAGGCCTATGAGCCCGCCGACTGGACCGAACACACCGAAGACGCGCATTACGCGCTGTTGATCGAACTGGCCGACTCGACCTGGCTGATGTTCTCCGCGCCCTCGCGCAGTTGGGGCCTCGACGAAACGCCGCGCTACCTGATCGTCATTGTGCTGGTGCTGATCTCTACCGCGCTGGTCGCGCTGATCGCCACCCGTCGTCTCGCCACACCCTTGCAACGCTTCGCCGAAGGCGCCCGACGCTTCGGTTCGGACTTCCGCGCCCCGCCCATCGAACCCTTGGGCCCCCAGGAAATCCGCCAGGCGATCCTCGCGTTCAACGCCATGCAGGCTCAGCTGCAACACTTCATCCGCGACCGCACGCAAATGCTCGCCGCCATCTCCCACGATCTGCGCGCACCGCTGACGCGGATGCGTTTGCGCGGTGAATTCATCGAAGACGCGCAGCAGCAACAGCGGCTGTTTCGTGACGTCGATGAAATGCAGGCGATGATCAATTCGGCGCTGGATTTTTTTCGCGATGACGCACGGCTTGAACCGGCGACCCAGTTTGATCTGGCGGAACTGCTCCAAACCTTGCTGGATGATTACCGGGATCAGGGGGTCGAGATTGCCTTCAGCGGGCCGTTGCGGCTGGTGTATTTCGGGCGGCCGTTGGGACTCAAGCGGGTGATGACCAACCTGCTGGATAACGCGATCAAATATGGACGCGAGCCGGCGATTGAACTGATGCCTGATGCCGGAGAAGTGCGGATCAAGGTACTGGATCGTGGGCCGGGCATTCCGGAGGCCAGCCTTGAGCAAGTATTTGCGCCGTTCTTCCGCATGGAAGGCTCGCGCAACAAAAGCACCGGCGGCGTGGGATTGGGATTATCGGCGTCGCGGGCGATTGTGTTGGAGCATGGCGGAGAATTGAAACTGCGCAATCGGTCAAAGGGCGGGCTGGAAGTACGGGTGATTTTGCCGGTATAACCGAGTACCGGGTTCGGACTACAGTGAATTATCCAGGGGCGCGCAAAGGCGCTGATCGAAGGAGAGAACTGATGAACAAAATCATCCTGCCAACACTGGCCCTGTTGATGCTGGTGCGCGATCAATGACAAATACCGCAAACAACTCGAGCAATCCGGTTGCACCCAAGTGAGCGAACTTCAGGGCTGCGATATCCACAAGAGCAAAGCGGAAAATGCCAAGGCCGGATTTACCAACCCAGCGGCGGATAGCACAAATACCCAGACGCCTTATGCCGGGCAGTGGGTCGCGAAGAGCGATGCCGGCGCGACCGTTGCCACGATTCGTATCGATGCCAAGGAGCAAGTCTGGGTTAATGGCAAACGGGTAAATGCCCAGCGCACCGATGGCACGCTGCAGTTTCGCCAGGGCAAAGTCACCTTCACGATTCAGGGTGATCGGCGGTTGCAGAATGAAGACTATTGGACCGACAGCGATGCCGGGACCAAAGGGCCGATTCAGATCGAGTAACCATTACATCCTGGGACGCGGCATCGTTGAGGGCATGCGTTGTTGGGAGGGGATAATCCTGCCACTGTCACCGTTGGCGGGCGGTCTCACCTGGCCGTCCTGGCTCGTGTCATGGCAGGACGAACCGCTGAGGGCCACGAACACGGCGAACAGGAGTGGCAGGATCAGGTGCTTGAGCATGGATATTCTCCCGTGCCGGATCATTACAGCTTAATCCCTGTTCCGCGCGTGCCACTTTCCGTTGGTCCGACCATCGATTCCCAATACTTGTGCCAAGCTGAAGAGTGTCAATCCGCCTGCCGCCCTCAGGAAACACACGACATGAAGCCTGCCAATACGTCGAACATCCGTCGAGAGTTCTACAAAGCTGTCGGCTACTACCTTCGAGTTGTCTGGCCCATCCTTTCCACCATGCTGATCGTCATCGTCATGTGCGGCCTGATCATCAGCTATCTGGAAGGTTGGGATCCTTTTGACGGCATCTATTTCGGCTTCGTGACCGGCTTGACCATCGGCTATGGCGAGCTCGTGCCGAAGTTGCCGCTTTCGCGGATATTGGCAATATTGCTCGGGTTCAACGGCGTGCTGCTCACGGCGATCTTTGCGGCGATCAGCGTGCGCTCGATTGAGATCGCGGTGCGGGTGACCGATGGAGATAAATAAGGCGGAACACTACACAATCCCCTGTGGCTCGCTCCTACAGGTTTTCAGCCAGCAGATGAAGAAACCTACGCCTCCCAACCGGCCCCGCTGACCGCCTCTTGCGCCAACGGGTGCAAGTCCGCCCCGTGATGCTCGGTCTGCCAGGCCAGCAACTCCTTGCGCATGCCGGGCGTCCAGTACATCTGCAGATGATTACGCACACCGAGCACCGCCGCTTTCTGGTCCGGTTCGCTGGCGAAATACTGGGCGATCTGGTTGACCATCTTGATCAGGTTTTCAGTACTCATCGGCGCACCTCCGCTTTAGCGCCACGGGCCTGACGGCGTTCCCTGAGCAAACGGTCCTGTTCGTCGCTGAAGGCCTGATAGCGTTTTTGCCACTCGGAAGGGTGGTAGACGCGGCTGACTTCCACGGCGGTGACCTTGTACTCCGGACAGTTGGTGGCCCAGTCGGAGTTATCGGTGGTGATGACGTTGGCCCCCGATTCAGGGAAGTGGAACGTGGTGTACACCACGCCCGGCGCGACCCGTTCGGTGACCCGCGCACGCAGTACGGTCTGGCCGGCGCGGCTGCCGATGCCGACCCAGTCACCTTCGTTGATGCCACGGCTCTCGGCGTCGGTCGGGTGGATTTCCAGGCGGTCTTCGTCGTGCCAGGCAACGTTCTCGGTACGCCGGGTCTGAGCGCCGACGTTGTACTGGCTGAGGATGCGCCCGGTGGTCAGCAGCATGTTGACCTTCTCCTCGGTGGGCACGTAGCCGGTGAGCATGAAGCGCCCCTTGCCGCGCACGAACTCCTCGATGTGCATGGTCGGCGTGCCGTCCGGTGCTGCGGCGTTGCACGGCCATTGCAGGCTGCCGTGGCGATCCAGTTCGGCGTAGCTGACGTTGGTGAAGGTCGGCGTCAGGCTGGCGATTTCATCCATGATTTCTGATGGATGCGCGTAGTTCATCGGGTAGCCCAGGGCGTTGGCCAGGGCCACGGTGCCTTCCCAATCGGCCTTGCCGCCCAGAGGGTCCATGACCTTGCGCACCCGGGAAATGCGTCGTTCGGCGTTGGTGAAGGTGCCGTCTTTTTCCAGGAACGAACTGCCCGGCAGGAACACGTGGGCGAACTTGGCGGTTTCGTTGAGGAAAATGTCCTGCACCACGATGCATTCCATGGCGGACAGGGCTGCGGTGACGTGTTGGGTATTCGGGTCGCTCTGGGCGATGTCTTCGCCCTGGCAATACAAGCCCTTGAAGCTACCGCTCAACGCAGCCTCGAACATGTTGGGAATGCGCAGGCCCGGGTCGGGTTGCAGGGTGACATTCCAGGCCTGTTCGAACTGGGTCCGCACCACCTCGTTGGAAATGTGCCGGTAGCCGGGCAGCTCATGGGGGAAGGAGCCCATGTCGCAGGAGCCCTGAACGTTGTTCTGCCCGCGCAGCGGGTTCACGCCCACGCCTTCGCGGCCAATGTTGCCGGTGGCCATGGCCAGGTTGGCGATGCCCATGACGGCGGTGCTGCCCTGGCTGTGCTCGGTGACGCCCAGGCCGTAATAGATCGCCGCGTTGCCGCCAGTGGCATACAGGCGAGCGGCGGCGCGGATGTCGGCAGGGTCTACGCCGCAGATGGCGCCGAGGACTTCCGGCGAGTTGTCCGCGCGGCTGACGAACTCGCTCCAGTGGGCGAAATCCGTGCCTTCGCAACGGGCGTCGATGAAGGGCTGATTGAGCAGACCTTCGGTGACGATGACGTGGGCCAGGGCATTGAGCATGGCGACGTTGGTGCCCGGGCGCAGGGCCAGGTGCAATTCGGCGCGAGCATGCACCGAGTCCACCAGATCAATGCGCCGTGGGTCGATGACGATCAGCCGCGCGCCTTCACGCAAGCGGCGTTTGAGTTGGGAAGCGAACACCGGGTGGGCGTCGCTGGGGTTGGCGCCCATCACCAGGATCACGTCGGCCTGCATCACCGAATCAAAACTCTGGGTCCCGGCGGACTCGCCGAGGGTTTGTTTCAGGCCATAGCCGGTCGGCGAGTGGCAGACCCGCGCACAGGTGTCGACGTTGTTGTTGCCGAACGCAGCGCGCACCAGTTTTTGCACCAGATAGGTTTCTTCGTTGGTGCAACGGCTGGAGGTGATGCCACCAATCGAATCGCGGCCGTATTTCTGCTGCAATCGACGGAATTCGCTGGCGGCGTAGGTCACCGCTTCATCCCAGCTGACTTCCTGCCAGGGGTCGGTGATGTTTTTGCGGATCATCGGTGTGGTGATGCGATCCGGGTGGGTGGCGTAGCCCCAGGCAAAGCGTCCTTTGACGCAGGAATGGCCGTGGTTGGCCTGGCCGTTCTTGTCTGGAACCATGCGCACCAACTGGTCGCCTTTCATCTCGGCGCGGAACGAGCAACCCACGCCGCAATAGGCACAGGTGGTGATCACGCTGCGTTCGGGCTGGCCCAGTTCGACCACGCTTTTTTCCATCAGGGTCGCGGTCGGGCAGGCTTGCACACAAGCGCCGCAGGACACGCATTCCGAGTCGAGGAAGTTCTCGCCACCGGCGGCCTCGACCCGGGATTCGAAACCGCGCCCGGTAATGGTCAGGGCAAAAGTGCCCTGGGTTTCTTCGCAGGCACGCACGCAGCGGTTGCAGACGATGCACTTGCTCGGGTCGTAATCGAAGTAGGGGTTGGAGGTGTCCTTCACGTCGGCCAGGTGGTTGTCGCCTTCATAGCCGTAACGCACTTCGCGCAGGCCGACCTGGCCGGCGACGGTTTGCAGCTCGCAGTTGCCGTTGGCCGAACAGGTCAGGCAATCCAGCGGGTGATCGGAGATGTACAGCTCCATGACGTTGCGGCGCAGGGTCGCGAGTTTTGGCGTCTGGGTGTGCACGGTCATGCCTTCGGTGACCGGCGTGGTGCAGGACGCGGGGTAGCCGCGCATGCCGTCGATCTCCACCAGGCACATGCGGCAGGAGCCGAAGGCTTCCAGGCTGTCGGTGGCACACAGTTTCGGAATGGTGGTGCCCAGCAGCGCAGCGGCGCGCATCACCGAGGTGCCTTCGGGCACGCTGATGCTGCGCCCGTCGATGTTCAGGGTCACCTGCACGTCGCTGTCGCGGGCAGGAGTGCCCAGGTCGATATCGGTTTTCGGGTCGAAGAGAGTGATCATTGGTCGGCCTCCGAAGATTGCAGACCGAAGTCGGCGGGGAAGTACTTGAGGGCGCTGGCCACCGGAAACGGGGCCATGCCGCCCAACGCACACAGCGAACCGTATTGCATCGTGTCGCACAGGTCCTTGAGGATGATCACCTGCTCTTCGCGACCGCTCTGGTCTGGCGCGGCGAGCAGGCGGTCGATCACCTCCACGCCCCGGGTCGAGCCGATGCGGCACGGCGTGCATTTGCCGCAGGATTCCTCGGCGCAAAACTGCATGGCGAAACGCGCCATTTGGGCCATGTCCACCGTGTCATCCGCCACCACCACACCACCGTGGCCGAGCATCGCGCCAATGGCGGCGAACGCTTCGTAATCCAGCGGCGTATCGAATTGCGACGGCGGCACCCACGTGCCGAGCGGGCCGCCCACCTGCGCAGCCTTCAGCGGCCGGCCACTGGCGGTCCCGCCGCCGTAGTCTTCCACCAGTTCCCGCAGGGTCAGGCCGAAAGCCCGTTCCACCAGCCCGCCGTGACGAATATTGCCCGCCAATTGGAAAGGCATCGTGCCGAGGGAACGGCCCATGCCGTAATCGCGATAGTACTGCGCACCCTTGGCCAGAATCAGCGGCACCGAGGCCAGGGTCAGCACGTTGTGCACCAGCGTCGGCAAACCGAACAGGCCTTTCAAGGCCGGAATCGGCGGCTTGGCGCGGACGATCCCGCGCTTGCCTTCGAGCGAGTCCAGCAGCGCGGTTTCTTCACCGCAGATGTACGCGCCGGCACCGACCCGCACTTCCATATCGAAGGCCAGGCCGCTGCCGCCGACATTGGCCCCGAGGTAACCGGCGGACCGAGCAATGTTCAGCGCCTGGCGCAGTGTGGCCACGGCGTCTGGATATTCCGAGCGCACATAGATGTAGCCGTAACTGGCGCCGACGGTGATGCCGGCAATGGCCATGCCTTCGATCAGCAGGAAGGGGTCGCCTTCCATCAACATCCGGTCGGCGAAAGTGCCTGAGTCGCCTTCGTCGGCGTTGCACACAATGTACTTCTGCGCAGCCTCGGTAGCGCGCACCGTGCGCCATTTGATCCCGGCCGGGAACGCCGCGCCGCCACGGCCACGCAGGCCTGAATCGAACACTTCCGTCGCGGTCTGCTCGCCGCGGCGCGGGTCAAGCCCTCGAAGCCACCGTGGGCCCGGTAATCATCCAGGGACAACGGCCGGGTAATGCCGGCGCGGGCGAACAGCAGGCGTTGTTGAGTTTTCAGGTACGGCAATTCTTCCACCAGGCCCAAAGCAAGTGGATGCGCGGACGGCTCGCCTTTCAGGGCTTCGAGCACGGACGGCACATCGGCGGCGGTCAGCGGGCCGAAACCGAGCCGGCCTTGCGGGCTGTCCACTTCCAGCAGCGGTTCCAGCCAGTACAGGCCGCGCGAACTGGTGCGCTGCAACTCCAGCGGCAGATTGCGTTCCTGCGCCTGAGTGATAAGGGCCACCGCCACCTCATCGGCACCCACGGCACGGGCAAGAGAATCAGTGGGCAAATAAAGCGTCGGCATCATGCGTCCTCCCGGCAAGCGTCGAGCAAGGCATCCAGACGCTCGGCACTGAGCCGCGCATGCACCCGGCCATCCAGTTCCAGGGCGGGCGAGCAGGCGCAAGCACCGAGGCAATACACCGGACGCAAACTGATGCTGCCGTCGGCGCTACTGCCGTGATCGTCCAGTTGCAGACGCTCGCGCAACTGCGCGGCAAGCTGCTCGGCGCCGCGGCTCTTGCACGACTCGGCGCGGCACAGCCGCAGGATATGCCGGGCCGGCGGCGCAGTACGGAAGTCATGGTAAAAGCTGATCACCCCACGAACCTCGGCCTGACTCAGGTTCAGCGCGTGGGCAATCTCGGGGACGGCCGCATCGGGGATGTAACCGATGCCCTCCTGAATCTCATGAAGAATCGGC
>LNAP01002080.1_pt1 | contig 38666 bp, 40 predicted proteins | sample 602601 | NCBI WGS metagenome assembly LNAP01 (sample SAMN02440304, study PRJNA202911) | soil metagenome | biome: Subtropical and temperate rainforests or woodlands; isolation source: soil samples (1 kg each in a 20% v/v slurry with milli Q water) were... ... | reverse complement strand
ACCTCGAACTTCCTGATCAACCAGGAAAACCCGGCGCTGATCGCCCTCAACCAGTCCAACCGCGAACTGGCGGTGGTGCCGGGCAAGGCCAGCCAGCAACTGCTGGAAACTTCCAACCAGGAACTGCTGGGCCACGTCGATGTGATTTTCCCCATCGTCCACGGCACCCTCGGCGAAGACGGCTGCCTGCAAGGCCTGCTGCGCATGGCCGACCTGCCGTTCGTGGGCTCTGACGTGCTGGGTTCGGCGGTGTGCATGGACAAGGACATCAGCAAGCGCCTGCTGCGCGATGCCGGCCTGGCGGTGACGCCCTTTATCACCCTGAACCGAGCCACCGCGGAGCGCACCGACTTTGCCCAGGCGCAAAGCAAGCTGGGCCTGCCGATGTTCGTCAAACCGGCGAACCAGGGCTCCTCCGTGGGCGTGAGCAAGGTCACCAGCGAGGCGCAATACCACGCCGCCATCGAGCTGGCGCTGGGCTTCGATGAAAAGGTCTTGGTGGAGTCGGCGGTCAGTGGGCGCGAGATCGAATGCGCGGTGCTGGGCAACGACCAGCCGATCGCCAGCGGTTGCGGGGAAATCGTCGTTGGCAGCGGTTTTTATTCCTACGACAGCAAATACATCGACGACCAGGCGGCCCAGGTGGTGGTGCCGGCGGACCTCAGCGAAGAGGTCAGCGAACGTATTCGTGCCCTGGCCATCGAGGCGTTCCAGGTGCTGGGCTGCTCGGGGCTGGCGCGGGTCGATGTATTCCTGACCCAGGGTGGCGAAGTGCTGATCAACGAGATCAATTCTCTGCCCGGTTTCACCCGCATCAGCATGTATCCGAAGCTGTGGCAGGCGGCGGGCATGACCTACAGCGAACTGGTCAGCCGCTTGATCGAGCTGGCGCTGGAGCGCCATGCGGCGCGCCAGGCGTTAAAAATCAGCCGCTGACCTCTGGAGGGAAAAATGAGCGTTGCCACTGAAGCGTCGCAGTATCTGTTTTCCTACGGCACCTTGCAGGACAAGGCCGTGCAACTGGCCAATTTCGGTCGCGAACTGCAGGGGAGCGCGGACGCGCTGCCGGGTTATGAACAGGCTTGGGTAGAGATCACCGACCCCGAGGTACTGGCCACCAGCGGCAAGACCCATCACCCGATCCTGCGCCCGGGCAGCGCGGCCAGCGCGCCTATCCCGGGCACGGTGTTTCGCATCACCGCCCAGGAACTGGCCGCGGCGGACAGCTACGAGGTGGCGGATTACAAGCGCGTGAGCGTGGTGCTGCAGTCCGGGATCGAGGCGTGGGTGTATGTGAGCGTTTGAGGTGCCGGGCTCAGGCACGCCCTATCCAGGAATACTGAAAGGATTTTTCCTCTCCCCGGTGGCCGCGTCGGCGATAGCTGGCCAGGGTCGCGCTGGAACAGTAGGTGCAGTGCTCGCAGTGTTCGATCTGTTCATCGCTGATACCCGCCGCGCGCAACAGGTGCAGCGCATAGCCGCTCAGGTCGAACCACAGCGAGTCCGGCCGGGTCGGTGGTGGCGGGGCAATTTCTGGCGGTAGCTGTGGCGTGGGGCGTTCGTGGCTCCAGGGTGCCTGCTCCTCTGGCCACAGGTGGCCCTGGGTGGCCGACAGGGTGTCGATGAACTCCGGGCTGACTTCGTAGCAGCAAGGCTTGATCGAGGGGCCGAACGCTACGCGCAACTGAGGGGCAGCGATGCCCTTGGCGGCGAAGTGTTGCAGCACGTTGTCGATGATGCCGCCGTGCAGACCTTTCCAGCCGGCATGGACCGCGGCGACCCACGAGGCGTCTTCACTGCTGATCAGCAGCGGCAGGCAGTCGGCTGTCATCACCGCTATAGGCCGGCCGGTGCGGGTGAACACCGCATCGCCGCGGATGATGCCGCTCGGCAGCGTGGTGCTGGCCTCGACCACCTCGCCGGTGTGGGCCTGGGAGCAGAAGAACAGGTTGGCAGGCAGTGGTGCCCCGATCCGAGAAAACTCGTGACGGATGCCTGGTATCTGTTTCAACACTGGCGCCTGGAAACTCATCGGACCTTCGCTCTGTTGCTGTGGATTAGCTACAGAGCATAGCGGGATCATGAGTCCTTTTGCTGACAGAGACCTGTCATCTGGTCGGCTGCTTGTCCGATCGGGGCATCAGCTTTTCAGCGGGATATAGAGTTCGACCACGCTGTCCGGGTGCATCGGCCCGAAAAAACGCTCCCCGGTGTACTCGAATTCCACCCCCTCATCGGCCCGCATCCCTGCGGCCGGCAGCCATTCGCTGTAGGCGGCGCGGAAGGTTTCCGGCAGGGTCTGCACCGTGCCCCGGTGCTCGACCCGGGCGTACTGGCGGGCGGGGATTTCCAGTTCCACCATACCCTCGACCAAGGGCGCCTCGGCGCTGACCGGCAGCCCGGCGACGTAACGCCACTGGCCGTCGCTCAAGGGCTGGCAAATACCGTAAGTGCCGACCGGTTCGGCCAGGCGCTGGATCTTCTGCTCCCGTGGTTCGAAACGCTGCCACAACTCGGCAATCGAGCCCTGGTCATCCTGCTGCCAGGCCATGCCGATGATGCGCTGCGCCGCCAGCGTCACCCGCACCGGCGTCTGCGGCGCCGGCAGGCTGCGCTCGGGCTGCGCCAGATAACGCTGCAACTGGCCGAGCACGTTCTGGCTGCGGGCGATCTGCGTTTCCAGCTCACCGGCATGGGCCTGCAACGCCTGGCGCAAACTCAAGACACTGTGCAGCGCACCGCTGTCCGCCAGCCCGCGAATCTCCTCCAGCCCCATGCCCAACTGCCGCAACCAGACAATGCGCCCGAGGATGCCAATCTGCTCCGGCTTGTAATAGCGATAGCCGTTGTCCTGCCCGGTCAGTGCCGGAGTGAACAGACCGATGCTGTCGTAGTGGCGCAAGGTCTTGGTGGTGAGGCCATGGCAGCGAGCCATTTGACCGATGGTGAGCATGCAAACGTCCTTTTTTGTGGTGAGGTCGAGCGGCACTTTAGGGGTTTACCTAGGGGCAAGCTCAAGGCTGTTCCACGGTATTTTTTAAGTGTCCAAGAATCTTTCAGAGAAGTCTGGAGGGTAAATAGGCGCGGGATGACAGCCAGGTTAGATGGGTAAATCTATAAGGCAGAGCTGCCGAGAAGAAGGCTCGGCGCCAAGTAAGGAGCGGTAATGTTTTTTTTCAGGAAGCTGAGCCGGACCCGGATCTGGCAGTTTTGGGGCGGGCTCGATGCGCTCTATTTGTTGTGGTACGTCACGAGCAGTGTACGGCTGGGCAAGACCCCGTTCTGGGATGACCTGACTGTGGCGACTGAAGTGCTCAAGGATCATGGAACCACTGCTGTGGTTATGGTGATGATCAATTGGGGTTTGCAACTATCGATAGTCGTCAGCGCTTTCCTGTTTTTGTTTCAGCGCAAAGAAACCAAGTGGCTGGGGCTTGCGCAAATCCCTTTGCGTTTGGTGTTTGTCGTGCCGTCTTTTTCCGTGCTTCTGATCGGCGCGTATTTTTTTCCGAACTACAACCCGCTGATGATGTTGGGGGTGATAGTGCTCTCTGAAATCATCAAGGGCTGGAGTTTATGCGTGGTCAGGAGCACCCCCGCTAAGGGCGAGGGTGTAAAGCCTGAGTCATTGGAGCCTGATCGAGGATAGAACCGCTCAGACCAACTTCACCGGCTTGATCAGGCTCTCGGCGGGGATGCCGAACAGCTGGTGCAGCTTCCAGATCATTGGCAGGGTCAGGGCGCGTTTGCCGTTGAGCACTTCGTAGACCCGGTTGGTTCGGCCGATGGCCGGGGCCAGGTCGGCGGCCGAGAGGCCCGATTGTTCCATGCGGAACTTGATGGCATCGATCGGGTTGGGCAGGTCGATGGGGAAGTGCTTGGCTTCATAGGCTTCGATCAGGGTGACCATCACGTCGAAGTAGTCGCCTTCGGCGGTGCCGGGTTCGGGCTCGTTATCGAACAGCGCCGACACCTGCTTGAGTGCCGCGCGGTAATCCTGGTCGGTGTGAATGGGGCGAATCTGCATGCTCGTTACTCCATTTCAACGCTGTCGGCGTCGATGGCATCGTACTGCTGGTGAGTGCCAACGAACTTGATGTAGAGGGCGCCAAAGCGGTAAGCCACGGCGACTACCAAGCGGTAGTCATTGCCTTTGATGTTGAACACCACGCGACGGCTTTTAAGAAGGCTCGCGCTGCAAAACTGGTCCTTGATCTGCGCCGGGGTGGACCAGTTGGCATTGCGTGCTTCATCGATCCAGGCCAGAAGCGGTTGTTCGACATCCGGGTGCTTGTCCCAGAACGTCTTCAAATGACTGACGGCGATAATCCTCATGGCTCGAAATCCTAGTCCCGCCCTGGGACTTAAGCAAGGGAGTGAGAGAGGAAGGCGATGGACGGACAGCCATCGAGGCTACCCGTCCTGCAGGTGCGGCTCAGTGTCGATCAGCGCCTGCTGTCATCGCGGTGTGCACATCATCCATCACCGCTTTACCCATCTCACCCAGGTAATGTGCCGCCCAAGCATAGCGGTCCGCCTGCGGTTCCATGGCCGCATCCAGGGTCAACTGTTTTGCCAGATGTAGCAGCAGCGAGGCGTGTTCCAGGGCATCGGCCAGGGGGACGTCGGCATTGACCCGCAGCAGCGGGCGTTTGCCTTCGCCACAATTGGCAAAGGTTATTTCGCCGAGGGTATGCAGGGAGGAAGGGGACGGATTGAGGGTGTGTTTCATGGTGACGAATCCTTTCGTTTGAGGGGATCACCACCGTCTGCCGCCAAGCAGGTTAGGGTGGCGAATTGCACAAGGTTGGCGGACCGGCACGAAAGGAACCGGCACCCCCGAAGGGGTCCCTGCGCAATTCGCCATGACACAGAAATGCGGGCACAAAAAAAGCGCCTGCATTCGTGTTTTGGCGCTGTTGCGCCTTTCGTGGTTCGGGCCGCCAAGCCCGTTCGCTGATATTGCAGCGACGGGGCGAAGAATAGCGGGCGGGGAAGAGCGTCGCAACGGCATTGCTACGACATTCTGTGACTATGAGAAACATATCAGTCGAAGGCACATCGGTCCCTGTAGCCGCTGCCGAAGGCTGCGATCGACCGGAACGGGCGAGGCGATCTTTCTGGCGCCGAAGGCCCTTCGGTCCTTATCGCAGCCTTCGGCAGCGGCTACAGGAGTCCGTGTTCAGTCGCCTTCCAACACCTTCGCCATTTCCGCGGTGGCCGCCCAGCCCAATCCGGCATACACCGGCTTGCCCACTTCGGTGGCATGCAGCACGGCGAAGCTCAGCCCGCGCTGGATGAATTCGGCTTGCGCCAGCTTCATCAGGGCCGAGGCCAGCCCCCGGCGCCGGTAGGCGGGTTCGACGTAGACGTTGAGCACATAACCGCGCTGGTCCTGGGTCGGATGGGACGGGTGGGGCGGCCAGTCGATGCTCATCAAGCCAATGGCCGCCACCGGTTGCTGGCCGTCCAGCAGGGCAAAGCCGTAGTAGCGGCCATCGGGCAAACGCTCGCGCAGCCAGGGGCGAAAGTGCTCGGTCATCCGTTGCAGGGCCGCGGGTTCTCCTCCGGCTTCGAGGAACATCGCCTCGCGGTGGCGGCAGACCCGTTCGAGGTCGTCGGCCTCCAGCCTACGCACGGCCAAACCTGAAAAATCGATACCGCCGGGAATCTCGTTCATCGCCTGCCCCTCGGCCAAAAAAGTGATGCTAGGAGGGATCAAAAGATCGCGTCAGACACAGAGCGCCGTAAAAATCGGCATACAGCCTTGGCCCCCATGCCGGTGCTTCTGTGGCGGAAGCAATAAAAAGGGCCTGCCTCGCGGCAAGCCCTTCTGGTTTTCCGGCGTTGGCCTCAATCCCCCAACGCGGCCCCTTCTCGGCGTGGGTCGGCGCCACCGGCCCACGAGGTTTTACCCTGGGCATCGCGCACCCGCACGATCGCCTGGGTGCCGCTGGTCATGTCGATGTCGGTCAGCTCATGCCCCTTGGCTTTCAGCGCCGCTTTCAACCCAGGTGTGAACTGGCCTTGCTCCAGTTCGGTCGGGCCGTTGCGGCTGCCGAAGTTGGGCAGGCTGATGGCGGCTTGCGGGTCGAGGTTCCAGTCGAGCATGCCGATCACCGACTTGGCCACGTACTCGATGATCTGCGAGCCACCCGGCGAGCCGACGGTGGCCAGGAATTCACCGCTGTTGCGGTCGAAAATCAGGGTTGGCGCCATGGACGAGCGTGGGCGCTTGCCCGGCTGCACACGGTTGGCCACTGGCTGGCCGTTCTCCTCGGGGATAAAGGAGAAGTCGGTCATCTGGTTGTTGAGCATGAAGCCCTGGACCATCAGGTGCGAGCCGAAGGCGGCTTCCACGGTGGTGGTCATGGACACGGCGCCGCCCTGGTCATCCACGGCCACCACTTGCGAGGTGGAGATGCGCATCGGCGAGCGATCCGGGGCGTAGGCCACCTGGATGCCCTGGGGCTTGCCGGGCTCGGCCTTGGCCATGCTGCGCTCGCCGATCAAGGCGGCACGCTGCGCCAGGTACTGCGGGGCGACCAGGCCGGCGATCGGCACCGGGGCGAAGTCCGAATCCGCCACGTACAACGCGCGGTCGGCGTAGGCCAGGCGCTCGGCCTCGGCGATCAGGTGCACGGCTTCAGGCGCCGGTTCCAGGCCGGCCGGCAGGCTGGTCTTGACCGGTTTCAGCGGTGGCAGTGCATAACGCGGGTCGCGGGCTTCCAGCGCCTGAAGGGTGCCGAGGATCTGCGCCATGGCGATCCCGCCCGACGAGGGCGGCGGCATGCCACAGACCTGCCAGCGCTTGTAGTCGGTGCACAGCGGTTCGCGCTCCTTGGCGCGGTAGCCTTGCAGGTCGTTGAGCGACAGGCTGCCCGGGTTGGCGTGGCCTTGCACCTTGGCGACGATTTCCCGGGCGACCGGGCCTTGGTACAAGGCGTTCGGGCCCTCTTTGGCGATGCGCTCGAGCACCGCGGCCAGCTGCGGGTTTTTCAGCAGGGTGCCGACGGCTTTCGGCGTGCCATCGGCATTCAGGAAGTAGGCCGCCATGTCCGGCGATTTCGCCAGGTACGGGTCGGCGACGATCATGCTGTGCAGGCGCGGGGAGATCGGGAAGCCCTGGTCCGCCAGGCGGATCGCCGGCTCGAACAGCTGCGCCCACGGCAGGCGGCCGTGTTTTTTATGGGCCAGTTCCAGGGCCCGCAACACCCCAGGCGTACCCACCGAGCGGCCGCCGATCTGCGCCTGGGGGAACGGCATGGGTTTGCCGTCGGCCTGCAGGAACAACCTCTCGGTAGCCCCGGCTGGCGCGGTTTCGCGACCGTCATAAGTGCGCACGGCCTTGCCGTCCCAGAGCACGATCAAGGCCCCGCCGCCGATACCCGACGACTGCGGCTCCACCAGGGTCAGCACCGCTTGCATGGCAATCGCCGCATCGATGGCCGAACCGCCCTTGCGCAACATCTCGCGCCCGGCTTCGGCCGCCAACGGGTTGGCCGCGGCCGCCATATGCTGGTCGGCGTGCTGCACTTGCAGGTCGGTGCGATAACCCGAAGCGATTTCCGGGGCGGGGGGCAGGGCGGTGTGGGAGGGGGCGGAAGCGTTGCAGGCGGCGAGGCTGAGGGCGACGGCTATCAGCGAGAAACTGGCAAGCCGGCGGTGACGCGGATTGAGGGTCGAGAACACGCGTTGAACTCCGTTCACTGGGTAAATGATGTGTCGTCCGTGGGGAGGAATGTACAGCAGTGAACGGGTCCATGCTGAGCCTTTCGTGGATCGCTACGGCGTCGATATTGTCTGGGCAAGGCCCGGCGCAAGACGCTGGCCTGGAGGTGGCGGGTGGCAAGCCAACCGGCGACAGGCTGACCGCTACAACTGAACGAGCCTGCCAAGTGGCATGGCTCGAACAAAGGCGGGGCCGGTAAACCTGGCTCGTCTCGGACCGAGATCCCGTGCAAGCGTAGCCAGGCATCCAGCGCCAGCGCTGTAACGGGCTCCTGCTGTATTCATTTGGATGCTAATGGGGCGGTGTACTACCGTTGAAGGTTGGAAACTTACGGGATGCCAGGGGCCGGAGGCGGACAACCCTTCATTCGTGCCGAGTTCAGTCGGCACGAATGAAGGGTTGCGCGGCGCCTACACGCCAATCAGGTCTATTTGGCGTTGAGCCCCACCATGCGGCGTATCAGGCTTGTGCTTTTGCGGTAGTCGTAGTCCAGCACCAGGCTATCGCGCAGCAGGGGCTCGCTGAGTGCGTGCTGTTCTTCAAACACCAATGCACGTGTGGAGTGCTCACTGGCAGCCACGTCCCACACCAGATTCATCAGCAGGTTCTTCTCTCTGGCGCCCACGCTTTGCGTGTCAAGAAACCAGGAGAACTTCTGGCCAAAGGCGGCGTCGGTGGCCAAGTCTTTCTCGTTGAACCTGAGGATCAAGCCCTGTCCGCACAGCTCTCTGAGCAAATGCAGCACCCGAGGCAATTTCTCCATGGCAAAAATCCTTCCGGCGGCCAGTGCGTTGGGGCCAGGCAGCAATATGTCGCCTTCGGACATCTCGGCCGTTTCGATGGAGGCGATGCACATGCCTTTGAGTATTTCCGCAAGCTGCACTATTTCGCTGACCCGCTGGCGAACCACCGCAATCCCCTCAAGGCCCAGGACTTCCATGATCACCTTGGCCAGTCCGGCATACAGGTCAGCCTTGGTTTCCAGGCGCACGAGCGTGTACCAATGGCTGTATGAGGTCCACAGGCTGAAGAAGCCGGCGTTGGCCAGTTCCGGCACGTTCGCCGCCATGATTCGCCAGCGTGGAATGAACACGTTATCGAATACCACCATCGCCTCGGCTTCTTCACCTTTGGATATGAGCGGGTGGTCATAGGCGCTGGCCTGAGGCTGGGAGACAATCTCTCGGCAAAAAATCTTCACCCCCGGCGCATCGGCAGGGACGTAAGCCCAGAATGACTCGTTGGGCGCTGCGGGGAACAAGCTGCCAACAAATATTTCATTGGACTGCGGTGCTACCGTGCCCACGCCTTTGACGCCGCTGATCCAGATGCCCTCGGCGTTCTGCTTGTTGATCCTCATCACGGCACGATCGGGCGGCGGCAGGTTGAGGTCGGTGCCGTGGGTACGTGCCCGATAGCCCTGTGGATCAACAATGGCCTCAGACAAATACAGGCTGTTGCGCTCGGCGTAGTCATGGTATTCGGTAATGTTTTCTGCGTACTCAGGGCATTTTTTCCTGAATGTCGGCCGATATCCCATCATGCCGACGGTGAAGCTGGCGATCATGTCCAGGTTACGGCAGTGGGTGCCCCAGGTTTTTTGCGAGACGTACGTGATTGCGCGGCGTCGCGACGCCAAGTCTTCTTTGTTTCTAGGGGGCATATAGGCAGAAGAGGCCAGGTAACCGTCGGGGCGTACGTAAGTCAGAATGTCGTCGTGTTCACCGCTGAATTGTTCTTCGTAGATTTCTGCAACTTGCGATATGCCTCCAGCCGTAGAGAAGTGTGTAGTCACATCCTCAACAACTTGGCCTTGATAAATAACAGTGCGGTCATCACGCAGTGAAGCTTTGAAGGATTCTGCACTTTTCAGATATTTACGCTTGTTTTGAAGATCTAGCATGGTAGCAGCCTCAGTAATGTCTAACTTTGTTTGTGTCGTCTCTGGCCCGATGTCTATCGCTGGGTCAAGGACAACGTTCTAGAGCAACTATAAGATTCAGATAGGAATTAATGTCGTTACACACTTTGGTGATCCGGACTCTCTGTTTGGTATTTCGAATACGCGTTCTTTCGCATATGGACTCTTCTCATGTTGACCGGATGTCATAAGTGTTGAAGTTCGCGCAATGAGTTCGAAGTTGGAGCAGCCAGGCACTTCAAAGCATGTTTATCGCGGTACCCTACGGCTGTAACCGGCGATGTTTCCAGCCTTCAGCGCTGCGGTCATAGCGCAAGCGTTCATGCAGGCGATCCTGGCCGTTACCCCAGAACTCCAGCGATTCAAGCCGCAACTCAAACACGCAATAACCCTCGGGACGCGGCAGCGGACCTTGAACCTCGGCCAGTTCCCTGGCGGCGTTGCGCAGGGCCTCGACATCCGTGAGCTCTTCACTCTGGCGAGACGCCGATGACATCGGATGCGTGGCATAAGGGCGCTTCAACCAGGCCTCGTCAGCCTTGGCATCCGGCATGCGCACGGCCTGGCCATTGAGGATGATCTGCTGGCTGGTTTCGCGCCAATACAGCGTCCCCGAGGCCCAGGGGTTCTCTGTCAGTTCGCGGCCTTTCTGGCTTCCGGCATGGGTGCTGAACAGCACCCCGGTGTCATTGATCTCACTGATCACCACGATGCGTGTCGAAGGCCGGCCCTGGCTGTCAGCCGTGGCCAGTGCCAGCGCACGGGGTTCGCGGATGCCCACGCGGCGTGCGCGTTCGAGCCAGTTGTGCAGCACGCTCATGGGATCGGCAGGCGGCTTCTGGTACTCGGGGAACGGCGCATCCAGGGTGCCGGTCAGCGATTCCGACATGCCTTTACCCAACAGCGGCTTGCCTAGTACTGAACTGTTCATAGAACGATGGTCCCCCGTCCGAAGGTGATGCCATTGCCTGATACTTCGACCCGCGTCAGTTGATCGGCGCGGCCCTCGGCCCGGGCGAACATGAGTGAAGGGCGGCCGATTTCCACGCCCTGGAGAATTTCGATCTGCTGGCCGAACTCGATCTGGCCATGCCGCGCCAGATGGATCGCCAAGGGCCCGGCAGCGGAGCCCGTGGCCGCATCCTCGACCACCCCATAGGCCGGCGAGAACATCCGGCTGCGCCAGCGCCGTCCCGCACCGGCAAAACAGTTGATGGCCATGTCGTGGAAGCTGCACAGGGCACGGTGGTCGGGATGCAGGGCCGACAGCGCGGCGATGCTCGGCAGGCCGACAAACACATGGCGCGGGCCGTTGTGATAGATCTCGATGGGAAAGGTCGAGTCGCTGATGCCCAGGGCCTTGAGCAATTCGGCGTCGCGCCCCAGGGCCGTCCAGGTCGGTATCGGCTGGTCCATGCTGGCGGCGATGACGCTGCCGTTCTGGCGTTCCAGCTCAAAGGCGATGGTGCCCATCTGGGTTTCCAGGAACAGCCGGTGATTGTCGGTGCGCGCACCCAGGGCAATGGCCGTGCCCAGCAACGGGTGCCCGGCGAAGGGCAGTTCGTTGACCGGGGTGAAGATCCGGATCAGCGCATCACCACAGTTACGTGGCTTGAGCACGAAGGTGGTTTCCGACAGGTTCATCTCCCGGGCGATGCGTTGCATTTGCTCGGCCGACAAGTCATCGGCGTCAAAGAACACCGCGACCGGATTGCCTTCCAGCGGGACGCTGGCAAAGGCGTCGATGATGACGTAGTTGTGCATGGTTATCTCCCGGCGGCCGAAGCGTTGTTCTCGACAGGTGTGTGGATCAGGGCGTGCCGCAGCAGGTCGGCGATGATGCGCGGACCTTCCTGGGTCAGCAGCGACTCGGCATGAAACTGCATGGAGGCAAACGACGGTCCACGCAGGGCATGCACCTCGCCGGTCTCGCTGTCGCGGCTGATTTCGACGGTGCCGATGCCGTCGATGTCCAGGCGGTCACTCGAGCTCTGGGCGGCGAAGGTGTTGTAGAAACCCACCCGTTCGGTGGTGCCGAACAGGTCGATCTGTTTTTGCACGCCCTGGTTGGGAATGGCTTTGCGCTGCAGTTCCAGGCCCAGGCACAAGCTCAGCACCTGATGGCTCAGGCACACCGCAAGGAACGGCCGCTGCTGGCTGAGCAAGGAGCGGATGGCCACATGCAGGTGGTTGATTTTCGGCTGTTGGACTTCGCTCGGGTTGCCGGGGCCGGGGCCCATGATGACCAGGTCGTAGCCGTCAAAGCTGTATTCGTCGCTGAAGCTGCACACCGTCACTATCAGGCCCAGGGCCCGCAGTTGCTTGGCGATCATCGAGGTGAAGGTGTCTTCGGCGTCGACGATCAGCACCTGGCGGCCACTGAAGTCGGCCTGGATCTGCTCCCGCTGCTGGCTGTCCATCAGCCAGAAGTCCGAGACGTAGGCATTGCGGCTGGCCAATGCGGCGCGCACTTGCAGGTGGTTGCCGAAGCGCGAGGGCGCCTGGTTTTTCAGTGCGCTGATCAGGCCAGTGGCCTTGGCCCGGCTTTCGGCAGCCTCGGTCATCGGGTCGGAATGGCGCACGATGGTCGAGCCCACGCTGATTCGCACCTCGCCGCTGTTATCGATGTCGGCGGTGCGAATCAGGATCGCCGAGTCCAGGGAACGCCCGCCCTTGCCATCGCTGCCGATCAGCGCGGCCATGCCGCTGTAGTACGCGCGGCCTTGCGGCTCATAACGCTGGATGACCCGGCAGGCGCTTTCCAGCGGGCTGCCGGTGACGGTGGGCGCAAACAGGGTTTCGCGCAGGATTTCCCGTACATCGCGATGGGTCTTGCCTTCGATGAAGTACTCGGTGTGGGCCAGGTGCGCCATTTCCTTGAGGTAAGGGCCGAGGACGTGGCCGCCGTCCTCACAAATGCGCGCCATCATTTTCAGCTCTTCATCCACCACCATGTAGAGCTCGTCGGCCTCCTTGCGATCCGCCAGGAAGTCCATGACTTCGCTCAGGTTGGGGCCGGCGGGCGGATAGCGGTAAGTGCCGCTGATGGGGTTCATCACCGCGAGCCCATCCTTGATGCTGATGTGGCGCTCGGGGGACGCACCCACGAAGGTACGGCTGCCGGTGTGGATGATGAATGTCCAGTAGGCGCCTTTCTCCCGTTCCAGCAGATGGCGAAAGAACGACAGCGCGCTGGCCGGGCCGTACTCGCTGATCTCGGCCAGGAAGGTGCGCTTGATGACGAAGTTGGCGCCTTCCCCGGAGCCGATTTCGTTGGCGATCACCTGGCTGACGATCTCGGCGTAGCTCGCGTCGCTGAGGTCGAAGCGTTCGCTGTTCAACTGGATCGGCACGTTGGGCAGCAGTCCCAGCAAGCGCTCGATGCTGATGGATTGCTGCTCGGTGATGTTCATCGCCAGCAGCGGCGACTGATCGTCCACCGCCTCGAAACCGCGTTCGGCAATCTGCCGGTAGGGGATCAGTGTCAGTACATCCAGGCGAGGCGCGCCGATCGAGGTGGCAGGCAAGTCGATATCGGCCAGGACCTGCGGCTCCGACATTTCGCCGATCAGCACATCCAGCAGGCCGGGCCCGCTGGATTCCGGACGGTACAACAAGGCAAACGGCTCGGGAGCCGGTTGCAGGATGCGCTCCATGAGACGGGCGGCTTGGCTCATAGCACCACCTCGTCGGTGGTGATGACCATGGCGCAACGGCTGGCGGCGTATTCGATGGCCATCCAGTGGTGCTCCTTGCTGAAGTCGGCGATGGCGTCGGCAACGAGGAAGGGCTGGATATCGTTGGAGTAGGCATCCACGGTGGAAATCAGTACCCCTACATGGGCGTACACCCCGCACAGGATCAACTGATCGCGATTGTTGGCACGCATGCGTTCCAGCAGGTCGGAGTTGAAGAACGCGCTGTAGCGCCACTTGGTCAGCAGCCAGTCACTGGGCTTGGGGGTCAGGGCGTCGACCACCTCGCGGTCGGTGGGGCTGGCCTTCATGCCCGGGCCCCAGAAGTCCTTGAGCAGCCCGCGTTGCTCCTCGCTCATGCTGCCAGGTTGGGCGGTGTAGGCCACCGGGACGCCGTTGTCGGCGGCCCACTGGCGAATGCGCGCGGCATTGCTCACGACTTGTTCACGCAGGGCGTCGGGCAAGGGCCGCAGGAAGTAGCGCTGCATGTCATGCACCAGCAGCACGGCACGCTCGGGGTCGATGCTCCATTGCGCGAGGTTGATGGGCAGGTCGCGCGAAGTAGGCAAGACGTAAGGGACGATCGATGGAATGCCGGTCATGTCGACAAACTCCAGTCAAAAGGAGGCAAGGGTTGAGGTGGGCTGGTTCTTCCAGGCCATCACCGCGGTAATGGCCTGCCAGGGGTTCAGGCGCGGGTCGCACAGGCTTTTGTAGCGGCTGGCGACCTGATGCAGGCCGGCGGCATCGGAAGCGCACTCGCTGACGTCGTCAGGGGTGGTTTCCAGGTGCAGGCCGGCGGCCACGCCACCGGCTGAGGTCACGGCATGCTTGAAGGCGGTGATTTCCTCGGTGATGGCCTGCACCATGCGGGTCTTGTTGCCGCAGGGCGCGACGATGGTGTTGCCGTGCATCGGGTCGCTCAGCCAGATGATCTTGTGGCCGGCCTGGCGCACCGCTTCAACCAGCGGCGGCAGGCGATCGGCGACCTTTTGCGCGCCCATGCGGGCAATCAGGGTCAGCCGGCCGGGTTCGCGCTTGGAGTCCAGGCGTTCACACAGGCTCAGCAACTGGTCCCGGGTGATGTCCGGGCCGACCTTGCACGCCACCGGATTGAGCACTTCGCTGAGCAGCGTCACGTGAGCGCCCGTTAACTGACGGGTACGCTCGCCGATCCACGGCCAGTGGGTAGAGCCGAGAAATACCCGGCCCTGTTCGTCCTGGCGCAGTTGTGGCAGTTCGTAGTCGAGTACCAGCATTTCATGGCTGGTCCAGGCCGGTGAACCGCTGAGGTGTTCCTGGCTTGCCGACGCTTTCCAGCCCAGGTGTTGCATGATGTCCCGTGCGGCGCTATAGCCTCGAACCAGGCGTTGCGCATCGTGCTGGCGATGACCGCAGACGGCCTCGCGGCCGTTGACCATGTCGCCGCGATACACCGGCAATTCGACATCGCCGATGCGTTCGTTGTTGTTGGAGCGCGGCTTGGCAAACTGCCCGGCAATCCGGCCCACCCGTACCACCGGTTGCTGGGTCACCAGCCGGAACGTACCGGCCAGGATGTCCAGCACCGCGGCTTTGCGGGCCACATGGTCGGGAGTGCTTTCATCCATGTCCTCGGCGCAGTCACCGGACTGGATGACCATCGCTTCGCCGGCCGCTACACGAGCCAGCGTGGCGCGCAGCACCAGGATGTCTTCCACTCGTATCAATGAGGCGCTGTCCCTGAGGTAGGCCTGCGCGTCGTGCAATTGTGAGGGCTCGCTCCATTGAGGCTGCTGGAACGCTTCACAACTTAAAACCCGTTTCAGTAAGTCTTCCATGATGCGATCACTCTCACGAGGGATTAAGTTGGAATGCCTTCGCGTTTGATTTGCGGTACTGGAATACCCAGGGCGCGCAGTTGCTGAAAGACGTTCATGAATTCGCGATTGCGTTTTACTTTGCCGTCTTCCAGCTCGAAGGAGTGCAGGAAGTGGTTCTCGTAATAGCCTTCCGGATAGCCGGGAAAGAGGATCTTGCCGCGGCCATCGCACTCGACCCAGATATGGTTAGGGTCATCGGTTTCAAATACTTTGACGTTGTACCATTCCCAGTCCGGGAAGCACTTGAGTGACCAAACAGCATGTTCGGCCAACTTGGCTTTGCCACTGATTACAATCGGCGCGCCGGTGTCGGTGGTCCATAAGCCGCCTGTACCATCTTCGGTAAATAGTTCATGGCGGCGCAGGCGGTCCTGGCCTTTGGTCCGCATATATTGCTCGACCGTGGCGCGGTTTTTGCGGCGAAGTTCAGTGGTGTCGTTAGCGGTTAGTTGTTGCGTTGCACTGTTAGGCATGCTCAATCTCCAATGAATTAAGGGGGGCTTATGAGGCGGGGATACCTTCACGCTTGATTCTTGGAACGGGGATACCCAAGGCGCGAAGTTGTTCGAAGGGGTTCATGAATTCACGGCTCTGCGTGATCTTGCCGTCATCCAGTTCGAAAGAATGGATGTAATGGTTTTCGCAATAACCTTCGGGATAGCCGGGAACCAGAGTCTTGCCGCGACCGTCGCTCTCCACCCAGAAGTGGTTGGGGTTATCGGTTTCAAACACCCGGACGTTGTGCCATTGCCAGTCTGGAAAGCACTTCTCCAACCATGCGCCGAGGGCGGCCAGCTTCGCGTGGCCCTGGAACACGAGGGGTTTACCGGTTTCGGTGTTCCAGGAACCGCCACTGCCATCCTGAGTGAACAGTTCATGCCGGCGCAGGCGATCTTTGCCGTTAGTGCGCATGTACTGTTCGACGGTGGCGCGATTTTTCTGGCGAAGTTCAAGATGATCATTAAAGCCGCTAGGGGAAAGCGAAGCAGGCATGGGCAGCATCCTCCTTAGTTGGGGGTGATAATGTTGAAAGTAAATATTTAGTTAATTGACGTGGGTGAATATTTACAGTGTTTAACTATGTTCCTGCGTGGCGGTGCTGAGCGGGTGTTGTTTATACACCTGCGTTTCTTGGGGGTGGAACTACCAGATCTTGTAGTGATTAGCGTATGAACGGGTTGGCTGCAGCCCACCGAATGAACTGTTGCATTATTGTGAAGAGGCAGGTTCATTCGTCGGCTGAAAGGTGGTAATGGCTTACTAACATCGCCGGGATGCAATGTTCTAAGTAGTTGGTTGGATTAGGCGCAATGAATCTAGTGCTAGCGCAAAGCCTTCTATGACGATGTGATTTTGCTTGTTGACAGAGATTCAGGTTGGTCTAGTCTAACGGCCTGTTTTCAACTTTAGTGGTGCTCAAAATGGAATTAGGGCAGCAGTTGGGATGGGATGCGTACTTTTATAGTATCTTTGCGCGAACCATGGATATGCAGGAGTTTACGGCTGTCGCGTTGAGGGCCTTGCGCGAACTACGGTTTGATTTTTTTGCCTACGGCATGTGCAGCGTGACCCCGTTCATGCGGCCCAGGACTTATATGTACGGCAATTACCCCGAGGACTGGGTGCAGCGATATCAGGCGGCTAACTACGCGGTGATCGATCCCACGGTGAAGCACAGCAAAGTCTCGTCGGCCCCCATTCTATGGAGCAATGAGTTGTTCCGGGGATGCGCGGACCTGTGGTCTGAAGCCAAGGATTCACATTTATGCCACGGCCTGGCACAACCCTCGTTCAACGCCCAGGGGAGGGTCGGGGTGTTAAGCCTGGCGCGCAAGAACAACCCCATCAGCCTTCAGGAATTTGAAGCCTTGAAGCCGGTGACCAGAGCCTTTGCCGCCGCGGCCCACGAGAAAATTTCCGAGCTGGAGAGCGACGTGCGTGTCTTCAATACGGGCGTGGCGTTCAGTGGGAGGGAATGTGATGTGCTGCGCTGGACGGCCGACGGCAAGACCTCGGAGGAAATCGGCGTGATCATGGGGGTGTGCACCGATACCGTGAATTACCATCACCGCAACATCCAGCGCAAAATCGGCGCCAGTAACCGCGTGCAGGCAGTGTCTTACGCAGTCGCGATGGGCTATATCTGAGGGGCATTCAAAAAGGACGACTCGGCCTGTATCAAGCTGTCTCTTTCAATAATGTGTCGGACATGAAGGCTGACGGTGCGACCGCGCTGCGATGGTGCTCGCGGTGGGCCGAGAGTTTGATGGCGAGGATTTTCTCATTCTGGTGCACCGTGACCGGGCCCAGCCGTTCGTAGTGGACGCCGTTGATTTTGTAATAGCGCTCCATGGTGCTGTTGACGATCCCGACGATGGCCTCTGCGCCCGCCAGGGCGGCCGTCTTGAGGCTTCTCCAGAACAACGGCATCGCCAATTGCGGTTCGCGGGTGGTGAAGCGAGTCATTTCCCAGATGGTTGGATGCTTGGGCGGCGCCCCGGCGCAGGCATGGCTGAACACCCCCTCAAGCAGGTTGGGGAGCGTGGTGGGAATCAGCCGGGCGCAGCCAACGATGGCGCGGTCTGCATTGAACGCCAGGAGGTAGCGGGCGTGTTCGGTGTCGTATTGATCCCATTCACAACCTGCCTGGCTCGGATGGGCGGGCAGCCGCCATCCGAGTTTCTCGACGAATTGTTCGTGCCGAAAGCGGCCGAGCATGAGTTTCAGCTCATCGTCCATTTCGCTCAGTGTGTGCTCTTCCATGTGCATCGCTGGGGTTCCTTAGGGATGGAGTGCAGTTTTATAGAGGACTTGCACAGGCTTGGCACCTGCAAGATCTGGTAGGGGCTTCGGTGGAATCGAGGTCAAGCCATTCGTTGGGGGCGTTGTCGAAGCGAGCGGCGGCGACAGGGGCGTTGATCCAGCCGTCGGCATTGAAGGCAATAGTCTGGCCCAGGCAGTCGCAGAGAATGCTTCGTGCGCTCATGGGGCAAGAGGGCGGAGGGAAGGCGAGGTAGAGGGGGATACGAGGAGAGATAGCCAGAAACAACAAAGCCCGCACAAGGCGGGCTTTGTTTACACAGGGACTTGAACCCCGGACCCCAGCATTATGAATGCTATGCTCTAACCAACTGAGCTATGTAGCCAAGTGGCGCGCATTATTCGCGTAGAACGGTAAGGCGTCAAGCGCTTTTTATAAAAAAATTATCTACGCTATCAACCGTTTATCCAATTCCCTCCTGTAGCCGCCAGTGCATCCTGCGATTGGGTCGTGACCCTGATCCGCGTTTTAGCTGATACAGCGTATTGGCCGGTTTGCGTCGGCTGCGCCGCCGAGCGCAGGCGGCAGTGCGCCCCAAGCGAAATATTCAAGTCGTTAGCAAGCTAAGGGGATAGCCGCGGCGCACCGAAAAATGGCACATTGGCCACCCCTGCAACTGCGCATCCATCTGCTGTACGGAAACTCCTCATGGCTCTCAGCAACGTTCAGCCCGCCTCTGTGGCGACTCCCGCGGCCTCTCAAAGCAGCCCTCTGGTGCTGCGTATCATCGGCGCGGTGGCGCTGGCGCATTTGATCAACGACCTGATCCAGGCGGTGCTGCCGGCGATCTACCCGATGCTCAAGGCCAGCTACGGCCTGACCTTCACCCAGGTCGGCCTGATTACCCTGACCTTCCAGCTCACGGCCTCGCTGCTGCAGCCCTGGGTCGGTTATTACACCGACCGCCATCCCAAGCCGTACCTGCTGCCGGTGGGCATGATCTGCACCCTGATCGGCATTCTGATGATGTCCCAGGTCGGCAGCTTTGCCTTGATCCTGCTGGCGGCGGGGCTGATCGGCGTCGGCTCCTCGACCTTCCACCCGGAAGCCTCGCGGGTGGCGCGGCTGGCTTCCGGTGGGCGCTACGGCCTGGCGCAATCGAGCTTCCAGGTCGGTGGCAACGCCGGCACCGCCTTCGGCCCGCTGCTGGCGGCGGCGATCATCATTCCTTTCGGCCAGGGCAATGTGGCCTGGATGGGCCTGTTCGCGGTGTTCGCCCTGGGGCTGCTCTACGCCATCAGCCGCTGGTACGCCAGCCACCTCAAACTGTTCAAGCTCAAGCAGGGCCAGGCGGCGACCCACGGGCTGTCCAAGGGGCGGGTGCTCAGCGCCCTGGTGGTGCTGGGGCTGCTGGTGTTCTCCAAGTATTTCTACATGGCCAGCCTCACCAGCTACTTCACCTTCTACCTGATCGAGAAGTTCGACCTGTCGGTGGCCAGTTCGCAGCTGCACCTGTTCCTCTTCCTCGGCGCGGTGGCGGCCGGGACCTTCTTCGGCGGGCCGATCGGCGACAAGATCGGGCGCAAGGCGGTGATCTGGTTCTCGATCCTCGGCGTGGCGCCGTTCACCCTGCTGCTGCCCCATGTCGACCTGTTCTGGACCAGCGTGCTCAGCGTGGTGATCGGCTTTATCCTGGCGTCGGCGTTCTCGGCCATCGTGGTCTACGCCCAGGAGCTGGTGCCGGGCAACGTCGGCATGATCGCCGGGGTGTTCTTCGGCCTGATGTTCGGTTTCGGCGGGATCGGCGCGGCGCTGCTGGGCCACCTGGCGGACATCCACGGCATCGAGTACGTGTACTTCCTGTGCTCGTTCCTGCCGCTGTTCGGCCTGCTGGCGATCTTCCTGCCGCGGACCCAGAAAGCCTGAGTGCATGCCGTGAACGAAAGGGCGCCGACAGTGATGTCGGCGCTTTTTTTTCCCTTGGCCAAGGCGCTCGTCGAGTCAGATCGAGCAGTGTTGCCCGGCCAGGACGATGCGGCCGAAGCTGCGCTTGGCATCCAGCGGGGTAATCGCCAGCAGCTGGTCGAGGCGTATTTCGAGCGGACCTTCGGCGTCCTCCAGGCAGAAGAATTCTTCGCCATTGGCGCTGGTGCGGGTGGTCTTGCCGAGCGCTTCGAACTGGCTGCCATCGACCCGTTCCACCAGCAGCCGGTAACCATGCATGCAGGCGATTTCCAGGTAGTCGTGCAGGTCGCAGTCCAGTGGTTTATAGGCGTTCATCCGCTCACCTCCAGGCCGGTCGCCTCGAAGCCCGCTGTCTGGAAACCTTGCAGTGGAATGATGAAATAGCCTTGGCGGGCGATGCCTTGCATCACCTGGGGATCGCCGATCCGGCTGTGGCAGAAGCGGCATTCGTTCTGCGATACGTCGCTTTCCCGCACGCCCAGGCTGTCCAGCCAGGCAAAGGCATATTGCCGGGCCAGGGCGGCGTCATGGGTTTCGGTCAGCACGTCGAAGTGCAGGTAATGGCCTGCGCGGGTGCGCACATGGGTGTCGAAGACTTTCACGTTCATGGCGGTTTCATCCGTCGAGAAAAGAGAGCGCCAGCGCCTCGTCAGGCGTGCGCTGGCGAGCGGGTCTACTTGAGGTCGGCCAGGGCTGCACCGAAGTTCAGGTGCAGGACCTTGTCCGCGACCACCAGGGCCGGCACCGATTTGACCCCGGCGGCTTCGGCCTCGGCGATCCGCGCGGGTGCCTGGCCGAGGTGGACGATTTCCACTTTGATTTGCGGGTCCAGCAGTTCCAGCAGGGTCTGTTCCGTCTCGACGCAAACCGGGCAGCCAGCGTGGTAGTAACGAGCGTGTGTCATGGGCTGAGCCTCCAATAAAAGTATCGGATCGATACTGTATTTAGATTTTCACTGGCTCAGGTCTTTGTCAATATAGTTTTTATTCGATACTATTTATCGCAGACATTGATCCGGGAAATGCCCCTGTGCTGTTCGATTTGCTTGAGAGGCTTACCAGCCTGACCCGCGTCTGGTTTCGCGAGCACCCGCTGCTGGCGGATATCCAGCCGATCCAGTTGAGCGCGCTGCTGTACCTGGCGCGCTGCAACGGCTATTCCAATACACCGCTGGCGGTGGCCGATTACCTGGGCCTGACCAAAGGCACGGTGTCGCAGTCGCTCAAGGCGCTGGAAGCCAAGGGCCTGATCAGCAAAAGCCAGGACGCCCGGGACAAACGCAGCGTGCACCTGCTGCTGACCGAGCAGGCCAGGACCCTGCTGGCGGAAGTGATGCCGCCGGCGTTCCTCGAGACCGCCGCGCAACGCATGGGCGGGCAGGCCAGGGAACTGGAGCACTTGCTCGGCGAGCTGCTGCGCAACGTGCAGCGCACCCAGGATGTGCCGAGCTTCGGCCTGTGCAAGACCTGCCGCTTTCACCAACAGGTCGCGGGCGGGCCTTTCTGCGGCCTGACCGAAGAGCCGCTGGCGCCTGCCGACATTGAGTTGATCTGCCGGGAACATCAGTTCGCCGATGAAACCATGGAGTAAGGTAATGACCCCTGAGCGTATAACCCTCGATGCCCTGTTGACCGGCCGCGCCGTGGCCTACAGCCGCCCGGGATCGATGAGCGCGATCGCCAAGACTGCGCGCACCGGCAGTCTGCAGGTCGGTCCGCTGGGCCTGCTGGACGACGAGCAGGGCGACCTGCGGGTACATGGCGGCACGGAAAAAGCCATTCATCACTACCCCCGCGAGCATTACGCCGCCTGGGCCGCCGAGTTGGGGCCGCACGCGTTGCTGGAGCAGCCGGGCGCCTTTGGCGAGAACTTCAGCAGCCACGGCTGGACCGAGCAGAACGTCTGCCTGGGCGACCGTGTCCGGGTCGGCAGCGTGTTGCTGGAGGTATCCCAGGGACGCATGCCGTGCTGGAAACTCAATGACCGCTTTGCCGTGAAAGACATGTCGCTGCGGGTCCAGCAGAGCGGGCGTACCGGCTGGTATTACCGGGTGCTGGAAGCGGGCAGCATAAGCGCCGGGGACGTGTTGCAGCAGGTCGAGCGCCCCTTCGAGCAGTGGCCGCTGTCGCGCTTGAGCGCGGTGCTGTTTTCCCGCGAGGTGGCAGTGGAGGAGATTCGTCTGTGCCTGGAGCTGCCGCTGGTGCCTTCCTGGCGCCGCACCCTGGAGCGCCGGGTCGAGCAGGCGGCGGTCGAGGATTGGGGCCCGCGCCTGCTGGGCACTGAGCGGGTCGATGAGGAGCCCGTCCGCTGAGCGGCGGGCGCGATCAGTTCGCCTGCAGGGTCAGGCGCGCCTGGACCAGGGCCTGAGGGTCGACCTCCAATTGCAGCGACACCAGGTTGACGCCCTGGTTTTCCACCTCGTCCAGCCAGGTCAGCAGGTCTTGCAGCGCACCGCCCAGGTTGAGGTTGAGGCGTCCGGATTCTTCGCTGTCCATGCGTTCGATGCTCAGGTTGGCCGCGGCCGTGCTGGCGGTGATCAGGCCGGCCAGGGTGCGGCTGTTGGCCTGTTGGCCGCGGGCCTGGGTGGACGAAGGGAGCTTGAGCAGATCGGTTTGCAACTGTAGGGCCTCCTGGAACTGCTGTTCAGCCTGGCGCAAGGCCTGGCGCTGCGGATTCCAGAGCAGGGTCCAGAACAGCGTCACGGCCAGAAACAGGCTGAGCAGCTTCAGGGCCAGGCGATCGCGGGCCGGTAGCTGCTGCCAGCGGTTCGAGTAACGATTGAAAAGGGTGGTCATGGTTTAGTCCGTGATTTTCAGGCGGGCGCTGACCCCGTCCGGGGCGAGCACGGCCGAGTCGGCCTGGACGTTCGCGCCCTGCTGCGCGAGGGCTTCGCGCAGGCGTTCGAGGGTGGAGAAATCCGGCGCGTTGACTTGCAGGGTCCAGCCTTGCGCCTGTTGGTAGTCCAGCCGGCGGATCCGCGTATCGCCGCCGTCGCTGTGGGTCCATTGGCTGGCCAGGTTGTCGAGCCGGCGCGCCAGGCTTTGCTGGGGCTGGCCGGGCTGCCGGGCACGGGCCTGGACCTGGCGGGTGAGGTCGATTACCCGCGGCTCGTCGGGAAAGCGTTGGCGCCAGAGTTCCAGGCTGGCCTCGGTCACCTCGGCGGTCTGGTGTTGCAACAGCCAGCGTTGGCCCGCGTCCTGTGCCACTTGAGCGCCGCAGGCGATGGCCAGGATCGCCAGCAGCGCCCGCCAGGGTGTACGCGAGGGGCTGTGCAGGGCGAACGCGCCCTGGCGCAGATCGATGGCCTGCGCGCTGCCCCGGGTCAACAGCGGCCAGGGTGTTTCCTCGCTGCGTTGCAGATTGTCGGGCAGCAGCGGGGCCAGCTCTTCGAGGGTCTGGTCATCGAGTGCCAGGCGTTGCTGGCAGGCCCCGCCGATCAGCCAGCGGTCGTGGCAACGCAGGGCCAGTGCCTGGTTGTCCGGCAGGCAGTCGGCATCGACGTGAATGCGCTCGGCCGTCAGGCCATGGCGGGCCAGCCGTTCCAATAGTTGTTCCAGCCACTGCCGTTGCAGGGCGAACAGGCGACAGTGCCGACGCGCCTGCAACGGTCCACGGGCCAGATGCAGCTGCTCGGGGTCGTCCAGCAGCCGTTCTTCCAGTACCGAATGGATGGCTTGCTGCAGCCAGCGGCCGCTGCGCGGCGGTACGTCGAAGCGGTGATGGCTGGCGATTTCGGCCGGCAGCAGCAGGGTCAGGCGCAGGCCGGCCAGCACCGCTGCCTGCTGCAGCGTGCCGTGCACCGGCTCGCCGTCGGTTTGCCACCAGGTGACGGGCGAGTCGTCGTCCGCATTCACGGTGGTGAGGTAAAGCCAGGCTTGCATGGGATTACTCCAGAAAACGGGAAGGGGCGGCGAGGGTGCGCTGCAGTACGCTGACCTGGCCGTCCGGCTCGATGCGCAGGCGGCTGATCAAACGCAATTGGCGGTCACCCAGTTCGACATCCAGCACCGCCTGGAAATAGCGGCTGCTGACATCGAGCCCCTGGCTGTTGATCTCGTGCTGTTTCAGCGCGGGGGCGTCGAGAAACTCCTGCACCGTCTGGTAGCCATCGGCGGGGCGTGCCTGCACCAGGGCGACGGCCTGGGCCAGGTCGAGCTTGCCGAGGCTGGCCAGTTGTTCGGCCGGGGCGGTGTTGAGGTTCAGGGCCCCCGGCGTGGTCCTGACCCAGGGGTGCAGGCGTTCCATGACCGCTGTGTCGACGCCTTCCAGGCGCATCAATTCGCTGCTGTCGTTCCAGGCCAGCGGCTTGCCGTCGAAACCACGCACCGGCGGCAGGCGCCTGGGGTCGTGGGGTGGCAGGCCGAGCACTTGCAGCAGGCGTTGATAACGCAGGCGGCTGATCCGGTCGTTGGGCGTGCGCAGGGTGCCGAGGTTGAAGCGCGCGCTGAGGTCCTGCAGCTGGATGCGGATACGCCCGCCGTCGATGTCGAACAGCGGTGTGTTTTGCGCCCAGCGCTGGCCCAGGTGCACGCGCTTGGGCTCCGGTTCGCCCTGCCAGTCATCGCGCAGCTGGCCACGGGCCCAGGCTTCGCCACTGAGCGCCAGTTGCCACAGTTGTTGCTGCAACAGCTGGTTGGAGCTGCCGATCAGGCTCAGGCGCTGGCGAGCCAGCATGTCACTGACGATCAGGGTCGCCAGGGAGGTGATCAGCAGCACGCTGATCAGCGCGATGCCCCGTTGTCTACAGGCCTTAACCATGCTCCAGCCCCTTGAAGCCCGGCAGCAGGATCACTCGCCGCAGGCCGGGATAACCCGGGGCGTCGAGCTCCAGTTCAATGGCCTGGGGCAGGCTCAATGGCGCCTGGCCGATGGGCCAGTTGGGGTGGGCCTTACCCTGGTCGTCGATGTAGCGCAGGCGTTCGAGCCGGACGCCATCGAGCAGCACCTGTTGCGCGGCGGTGCCGGACAGGTCGGGGCCGTCCACCGGGCTGCGGTATTCGCGCAGCCATTGGTTGTCGTTCCAGCGATAGGTGACCAGCAGCAGGTCGTTGCGCGCCTGCTGCAAGGGATTGCTCCAGCCGCCGCGTACCAGCTGGATGCGCCCGGGCTCGCCGATCAGTGCCTGGCGCGCCGAGCTGCCGTTGACCGGGTAGGCGATGGCCTGGGTCAGGTCACGCTCGAAAATACCCACCGCACGCTGCAGGCGCCGCAGTTGCAGTTCGTGCTGATGAATCCGCTGGTCGGTATGGATCATGCGTTCGAGCAACTGATAGCAGGCCAGGCCGAGCAGGCTGAACAGGGCCATGGCGATCAGCACTTCGAGCAGGGTGAAGCCCTGCTGCCGGCGTTTCATGGGCGGGCCTCCAGGTAGCCCGCCAGGCGTGCGCGTTGCCGCGGCATGGGCGCGTCGGTGGCGACTTCGAGCACGATCTTCAGCAGGCGCGGGTCGGGCGCCGCGGCGGTTTCGCTGGTCAGCAGCCAGTCGCGCCCGGCGAAGCGGATCGGTTCCTGGCGCTGGCTCTGGGCCTGGCGCATGCCGGCGCGCAGCTCGTTCAGGCGGTTGTCCGCCAGCCATTGCGCCAGGGTCCGTTCGCTGAGGCCGCCGTTGTTGCCGATCAGGTGTTCGGTGGCGCTGTAGAGCGCCAGCGACAGCACGGCGAAAATGGCCAGGGCGACCATCACTTCCAGCAGGGTGAAGCCCGCCTGTTCATTGCACCGGGGCAAGACGCACCTCCTCGACTCCGTCGCTGGACAGCGACAGCAGCGGCTGCTGGCGGTATTCCAGCAGCAGGTTGAAAGGCGAGATCTGGTCGTTGGCCAGCACCCAGAGTTGCGGCTCCTTGCCCTGCGGTCGTGGCTCCTGCAGGTTCAGGCGCAGCTCGCCGGGCAGCCGGTGTTCCTTGAAGCGCTGGTCCGCCTGCCACTGGCCGCCGCGGTCGAGGCTCAGCACTGTGTAGTGGTCCGGCGCCAGGCGCAGGCCGTGATTGATGTTGTTCAGTACCGCGTCTTCGCGCAGCAGGCCAATGAGGTTTTGCAGGCGCTCAGCCTCGCGCCGGGCCTTCTGCCCGCCCGAGTCGCTCTGGACCAGCCCGACCATGCCGGCCAGCAAGCCGATGATCACCATGACCACCAGCAGCTCCAGCAGGGTGAAACCCGCCATTGACTTGCGCACTTCAAGGCTCCCAGTTGCCGATGTCGGCGTTGGTCCCGTCGCCGCCGTTGCGGCCGTCGGCACCGAAGGAATACAGGTCGTAGGCCGAGCCCTCGCGACCCGGGGCGAGGAACTGGTAAGGGTTGCCCCACGGATCCTTGGGCAGGCGCTTGAGGTAGCCGTCGGGGTTCCAGTTGAGGGCCGCCGGCAGGCCGGCCGGTTTTTTCACCAGGGCTTCCAGGCCCTGCTGGGTCGAGGGGTAGTGGTGGTTGTCGAGCTTGTAGATTTCCAGGGCCGTGGCCACGGCCTTGATGTCGCTGCGGGCGGCGGTGACCTTGGCCTGGTCCGGGCGGCTCATGATCTGCGGGACCACCAGGGCGGCCAGGACACCGAGAATCACCACGACCACCATGATCTCGATCAGGGTGAAGCCGCGTTGGCGGGAAGGGTTGCGCATGTTGTGGGCTCTTCAGGTGATGAGTTGGTTGAGGTTGAGAATGGGCATCAGGATCGCCAGGACGATGACCAGCACGCTGGCGCCCATGAACACCAGCATCGCCGGCTCGAACAGCCCGACCAGCATGGCGATGCCGTTGGACAGCTGGGTCTGCTGCTGGTGGGCGGCGCGTTCGAGCATGCTGTCCAGTTCCCCCGAGCGCTCGCCGCTGGCGATCATGTACAGCATCATCGGCGGGAAATCGCCGCTCTGTTCCAGGGCCCGGGTCAGCCCGCTACCTTCGCGCACGGCACGCGCCACGTCTTTCATACGAGTACGAATCTGCTGGTTGGCGACCACTTCGGCGGAGATTTCCAGGGCATCCACCAGCGGCACGCCGCTGCGTCCGAGAATCGCCAGGGTGCTGACAAAACGGGTGCTGTTGCTGGCCTGGATGACCCGCCCGATCACCGGCAGGCGCAGCTGGAGCTGGTGCCAGCGCATGGCCAGGGCAGGCTTGCGCAGGGCCACGCGCAGGCCGGCGGCGAGGCTGCCGAGTATCAGCAGCAGGAGCAGGCCGTAGTCCCGGGCGAAGTCGCTGGTGGCGATCAGGCCACGGGTCAGCACCGGCAGTTGCTGGCCACTGTCGATGAACACCTTGACTACATCCGGCACCACGAAACTGAGCAGGAAACCGACGATGCCGAAGGCCGCCAGCAGCAGGATGCTCGGGTACAGCATGGCCAGTTGCAGCTGCTGGCGGGCGGCATGCCGGGCCTCGGTGTAGTCGGCCAGTTGCATCAGGACCTGGGCCAGGTGGCCGGCGCGTTCGCCGGCGGCCACCGTGGCCCGGTACATCGAGCCGAAGGCGCGCGGGTATTCGCCCATGGCCCGCGCCAGGTCATGGCCTTCCAGCACCCGCGCGCGGATCGCCAGCATCATGCTCTGCTGCGCGCGTTTGCTGCATTGCGCGGCGACGGCGGCCAGCACTTCTTCCAGTGGCAGTGAGGCCTGGACCAGGGTTGCCAATTGGCGGGTGAGCAAGGCCAGTTGCGCCGGGCTGAGGCGTTGGTTGCTGGTCAGTGCGGCGCCGGAATGGTCCTTTTGCCCGCGGGCCGGCTTGACCTGCAGGGCGATCAGATTGCGTTCACGCAGCAGCTGGCGGACCTGCCGCGCGCTGTCGGCTTCCTGTACGCCGCGGGTCTTGCGCCCGGCGTTGCACATTGCGAGGTATTCGTAGGCGGCCATGGTCAGTGCTCCCGAGTTACACGTAGCAGTTCTTCGACGCTGGTGACGCCTTGCAGCACCTTGTCCCGGCCGTCGGCGAACAGGCTGTGGGCATGCTGGCGCGCGTAGTGGGTCAAGGCGGCCTCGCCAGCCCCTTCGTGGATCAGCTGGCGCAGCGGTTCGTCGAATAGCACCAGTTCGTAGATGCCCTGGCGACCGCGATAGCCGCTGTGCTGGCAGGCCGGGCAGCCGACCGGGTGGTAGAGCAGTGGCGCCTGTTGCGGGTCGAGGTTCAGCCGGTGGCAGGCCGCGGCGTCGGCGGGCGCGGCGCTTTTGCAATCGATACAGAGCACGCGCACCAGGCGCTGGGCGACCACGCCGAGCAGCGAGGTACAGAGCAGGAAGGGTTCGATGCCCATGTCCAGCAGGCGGGTGACGGCGCCGATGGCGCTGTTGGTGTGCAGGGTGGACAGCACCAAGTGGCCGGTGAGGGAGGCCTGCACGGCGATGTCGGCGGTCTCCCGGTCGCGGATCTCGCCGACCATGACCACGTCCGGGTCCTGGCGCAGGATGGCGCGCAGGCCTCGGGCGAAGGTCATGTCGACCTTGGTGTTGACCTGGGTCTGGCCGATGCCGGCCAGGTGGTATTCCACCGGGTCTTCGATGGTCAGGATGTTGCGGGTCTGGTTGTTCAGGCTGCTGAGCCCGGCATACAGCGTGGTGGTCTTGCCGGAACCGGTGGGGCCGGTGACCAGCAGGATGCCGTGGGGGCGCAGCAGGGCGTCTTCGAGTTTGCCGCGGATCGCCTCGGCCATGCCCAGCCGGCCCAGGTCCAGGCGCCCGGCCTGTTTGTCGAGCAGGCGCATCACCACCCGCTCGCCGTAGGCCGAAGGCAGGGTGGAGACCCGCACATCCACTTCATGGCCGCCGATGCGCAGGGCGATGCGGCCGTCCTGGGGGATGCGCTTTTCGGCGATGTCGAGCTTGGACATGACCTTGATCCGCGACACCAGCAGGCCCGCCAGTTCCCGGCGCGGGCGCAGCACTTCGCGCAGCAGGCCGTCGACCCGCAGGCGCACGGACAGGTGCTGCTCGAAGGTTTCCAGGTGGATGTCCGAAGCCTTGACCTTGACCGCCTCGCCGAGGATCGCGTTGATCAGGCGAATGATCGGCGCGTCGTCTTCCTGCTCCAGCAGGTCGGTGATCTGCGGCAGTTGCTCGGCCAGGCTGGCCAGGTCGTCCTGGCCGGCGATCTGGTCGCCCAGGCCCTCGGCCATTTGCATGGCGTCGTCGCGGCCGTCGCGATACTGCCCGGCCAGCCGCTCGGCGAAAGCCTCGGTGTCGAGTATCCGGTGGCCCCGCAGCGGGCCGTGGCAGCGGCGGATCTCGGCGAGGATTTCCACCGGCGTGTCGGCCCGGCAATAAAGCCGCAGGCCGCTCTCCATGGGCTCCAGCAGGACCCCATGGCGCTTGGCGAAACCGAAGGGCAGGCGCGCGACCGGGTTCATCGGCGTGGCTCTCTGGCGCGCATGTCGATGGTCCCATCCTGCGGGGCCGCATCGAACAATTGACGCGAGTCGGCCGGCAGGGCCAGGCCGCTGCGGCTGTCACCGTTGGCGCGCAGCTTGCGCAGGTCGTTGTACTTGCGCTGGCTGACGTTGATGGCATCGGCGCTGCCCCGTACCAGGGTCGGCCGCAGGAAGACCATCAGGTTGGTCTTTTCGGTGACGTCCTTGGTGCTGGTGAACAGCCGGCCGAGCAGGGGAATGCTGCCCAGCACCGGTACCTTGCTGACCTGGGTCTTGACGTTGTCCTTGATCAGGCCGCCGAGCACGATGATCTGGCCGTCGTCGGCGAGGATGGTGCTTTTCACCGAACGCTTGTTGGTGATCACGTCGCTGGTGGTGATGCCGGGCGGGGCGCTGGCCAGTTCCGAGCTTTCCTGCTCGACCTTCAGGCGCAGGGTGTTGCCCTCGTTGATGTGCGGCGTCACCTTGAGGGTCACGCCGACGTCCTGGCGCTCCACGGTGGTGAAGGGGTTGCTGGCGCCGGCGGTGTCGGTGGTGTACGAGCCAGTCTGGAACGGCACGTTCTGGCCGACGAGGATTTCCGCCGCTTCGTTGTCCAGGGTCAGCAGGCTCGGGGTGGACAGCAGGTTGTTCTTGGAGTCGCTGGACAGGGCGGTGACCAGCGCGCCGAAATTGCTGGTGCCGATGCCGATGATGGCGCCGTCCGGCAGGGTGATGTTCTTGTCCTTGCCATTCCCCAGCAGGGTACCGATCGACAGCCCGGTGCCGCTGAAGTTGGTGCCGCCGGCGACGTTGCCGGCGCGCGCCGCCCATTGCACGCCGAGGGCTTCGTTGATGTCGCCGCTGACTTCGACGATGGCCGCTTCCACCAGCACCTGGGCCCGTGGCTGGTCCAGCTGGGTGATGACTTTGTCGAGCATGCTCAGTTGCGCCGGGTCGGCCATCAGCACCAGGGCGTTCTGGCTTTCATCGGCGCTCACCAGTATCGAGTTGCCGCTGCCCTTGCCTTCGCCGCCACCGCGATTGCCGTCGTCCAGGCGCTTGCCGATGCCGTTGAGCAGCTTCGACAACTGTTTGGCATCGCTGTGGTGCAGGCGCACCACCCGCGCGCTGTCGTTGGCATTGCTCGGCACGTCGATGGCCCTGACCAGTTCGGCCATGCGCTGGCGGGCCTGGGCGGAGCCGGCGAGGATCACCCGGTTGCTGCGGGCGTCGCCCACCGCCTTGGCGTCGCTGGGGCCGTTGCCCGTCTGGCTGATGCTTTCGTTCAGGGTGCGGGCCACGTCGCTGGCCCAGGCGTGCTTGAGGGCCACGGTGCTGAACGAGCGGTTGCCGGCCTGGTCCAGCTCGCTGACCACCTGGCGGATGCGCTCGACGTTGCTGGCGCTGTCGGAAACCACCAGGGCGTTGGAGCTGGCCGAGGGCGCGACATAGGCGTCATCGCTCACCAGCGGGCGCACCACCCCGGAGATTTCCGCGGCGTTGGCGTTGCGCAGGTCCAGGACCCGGGTCACGAACTCATCGCCCGATTGCTCGCTGGATTTGGTCTTGGCTTCCACCGCCGGCATGATCAGCACCCGGTCGCCCTGGTCCAGGGCGACGAAACCCTGGCTGCGCAGCACGCTGAGGAACAGCGAGTAGATCCCGTCCTTGTCCAGGGCATTGGACGATTGCACGCTGACCTTGCCTTGCAGGCGGGCATCGACCACCAGGGTCTTGCCGGTGATTTCCCCGACCTCGCTGGCCAGGTCGCGCAGTTCGGCGTCCTTCATGTTCAGCGTCCACAGGCGCTGGGTGGTGAGGGCCGCGCTGCTGGGCAAGGCATTCAGCAGGAGGCCGAGGCTGAGCACGGCGCCGGCAATCTTGGACAGTTTCATGGTGTGTTCTCTATCGCTTGCAGAAGGGCCGTGGCTTTTCGGTCGGCGACCTCCGGAGGGGGTGTCTGGGGGCTGAGCAGGCGCATCTGGCGCCCGGGCAGCAGCAGGTTCTGTTCACGGCCGTTGCGCAGTACCACGACCTGGTCGGCGCTGACGCTCTTGAGCAGCGTGCCGTCGGGCAGGCGTTCGCCCGGGGAGTAGAAGGCCCGGCTGTCGGCATGCTGGATCAGTGCCCTGGATTGCTCGGGCTGGTTGCCCAGCAGGCTGGCGAGCAGGACCAGCGGCAGGCTGGCCTGCGCGCTGTCGAATTCGACCGGCACGGCGCCGAAGACCCTGGCGATGTTGTGATCGTCCAGGGGCGCGGGCAGGAGCTTTTCGGCGCTGGCACTCGGTACCGCGGCCGGCACCGGCTGGCCCGCCAGCACTTGCCGGTAGGTCCAGCTGTCGAGGCCGAGCCAGGCCAGCCACAGGCCCAGGGCGACCAGGCTGGCGGGAAGCAGGCAGCGTTGCCCGAGCCAACGCGGGCGCCATGAGAGCAGCGTCTTCATGGGCGTTTCGGCAGCATGCGTCTGAGCACGCCATGGCCGCGCAGTTGGTGGAGGATCACCGCGGCGATATGGCCGGCCACCAGCAGGGCCAGGGCCATGCAGCTGTAGTGGTGAAGCTCCTCGAAAAAGGTGATGGCCGCCGGGTCCTGCAAGGGTTGCGGGAGTTGCAGGCCGAACAGGTCGATCGGGCGCGACATCATCAGCACGCCGCTGAACAGCACGGTGCCGAGGGTGACCAGCAGGGCGGCGTGCCCGGCGTGCACCAGGCGGCGTTCACCCGCGCTCTGGTGGGCAGGCGCCGGCGGAGCGGGATGACGCATGAGGTAGAACAGCCGCAAGACGAACAGCGGCACCAGCAGGGTGGTCAGCGAGACGTTGATAAAGGCGATCGCCTGCCGGACCGAGGGCGACGGCTGCAACAGGGCGCTGGTATAGCCGCTGATCGTGGCCCACAGGACAACGGCGGCGAACAACCAGTGCAGCAGCCTGCGCGGTCTTGAGTAGTGAGGGTGGTTCATGTCGATTCCCAAGGTCCGCAACGCGGTGCCGAGGCACCACGCTGCGGTTGGTCAGGTTATGGATTACTTGCGAATCCAGGCGTCTTTCCAGTTGCTGCCAACGCCAGGCTCGAACTGAGTGGCGCCGGCGTTCCACTGGATGCAGTAGCCGCTGTAAGGGAACGGCTTGCACTCATAGACGTTGCCGTCCTTGGCCAGGACCTTGGTGCCGGCCTTGTAGCCGGTCAGGCCTTTGGGGAAGACGAAGTCGTAATCACCGCCGCCGCCCACTTCCTCGGCTTTCAGGGTGATGCGCTGGCTTTGTTGCAGCTGCTCGCCTTTTTCCGGCTTGGCCACGACCACCACGTCGTATTCGCCTTCGCTGACGTTACGCAGCGGGATGGAGAAGTGCGGGGTGTTGTTGCCGGCTTCCGCCTGCTGGTGGGCGATGCTTTCGCCTTTGCCGTTGAACACGGTGGAGGCGATGGTGTACTTGCCGCCCTGGGCAATGGCGTTGAAGTGCAGGTCGGTGGCGTTGTCCTTCAGGGTGTACTCGGCCTGCAGACCGGACAGCTTCAGCTCGCCAGGAATGCTCGGCTGCTCTTTCTGGATTTCCACGCGTACCACGTCGCTGTTGTTCTTGGCGTACAGGGTGTTCTTGCCGTAGTTGGGCACGACTTCGTTATTGGCGTTGAGTTCGCCCATTACGTAGCCGGCATTGGCCTTGTTGACCTGCTGCGCCAACAGGAACGGCCAGGTGTTGGCCTGGGCCTGTTCCGCGGTCTCGATGCTCAGGCGGGTCTGGCGGTTCTGTTGCTCGCCGGCATTGGTGAACACGCGGGTGCTGACTTTGTCGCCGACACGCAGTTGTTCAGGCTGCACCGCGCCGAGGATCTTCCAGTCAGGAATCGGCGCGCCATCGTTGTCGATGTTGACGTCGATGGCCTGGTAGAAGGTGGCGGCGGTGTCGGCGATTTTCCAGGTCGCCAGGATCACGTGGTAACCGCTGCGATCGGCCGGGATGTTGACCTTGTGCTTGGTCCTGCCACCCGCTGGCGGACGCGCGCCGCCGGCGCTTTCATTGAGCAGCGGGGTCATCTCGAAGGAGTCGCGGGTCAGCGGCTGGTTCGGGTTCCAGTCCTTCTTGGTGATGTAGAACTGGTAGTAGGCGCTGGCGTGACCGGCGGAGTAGTACCAGGTGAATTCATTCATGCCCGGCTTGATCGTGGTTTTCTGCCAGCGGGTCGCCGTCTGCTCGTTGAGTTGGGAGAAGCTGGTGATACCGCCCGCCGGGATGGTGCCGTTCGCCGGACCGCATTTAGTGAAGTCGCCCGAGCAGTAATCCTTGGGATAGTGATGCTGGACCGATGGCGAGTACTCGACACTTTGCGGCTCGTAAGTGACGGGGCCGCAATCGCGGTTGAGGTTGCCGCCGGTTGCGGAGCACATGAAGGCACGGGATTTTGGGCTCTCGACATACCCGTGGGCGAAGGCTTGTTGAGTGGCCAACGAAACCAGACCGAGGGTGATGGCCAACGGCAGCTTGCGCATGGCGTTGACGCGGTTGTTATGAGGCATCGAATCACCTTGATTTATGTATATGAAATGGTTTTTTTTTGAGGTCTTCGATGCCGGCCGCTGCAAGACGCGACCAGGGTTGCCCATGGCTGGCAGTGCCCGGTAACGAAGGGCGCCTAGGATGCCGAGCAGGCGTGCGGGCTTGTATGAGACGAGTACGAAAGGCGCGGGGAGGGAATGGAACAAGATGTTTCAGGGCGCCGGCCCGGGCGTCGCCCAGGGCGGGATGCGTTGCGCAGGGCTGCCCGGAGCGGGTCAGCCGTGGCGTTCGATGTCGCGCAGCATGCGTTCGATGACGGACAGCACGGCTTCGCGTTGGCCATCCATATTCTGCGCACCCTGGCGGGCTGCGAGTTGCAGGTCGAGGCAGGCCCGCATCAAGGCTGGCGAATCGACGGTGCAGGCCAGCCCGCTGACCCGGTGGACCCACTGTTCGAGGAAGTCCGGCGTGTCGGGCAGCGGGGTGCTCAACAGCTCATGCTCCTGTTCCAGGTTACGGCGCAGCTCCTGGAGCAAGCGTTCCTTGAGCTGTGGATCATTCTGGAAAACCCCCAGCTGGGACAGGTCGAAGGTCGCGGGAGCCGCCTGGTCGGAGGCAGGCTCGGGTGGGGCGAGGGGTAAAGCGGCTGTGGTTTGGGGAAGGAAGCCGAGCGCTTTCAGCCCACCGAGCATTTCCCGCAGGCGTTCGAGGACGATGGGCTTGATCATCAGGTCGTCCATGCCGGCCGCCTGGCAACGCTGCCTTTCATCGGCCAGGGCCCGGGCGGTGTAGCCGATGATCGGCAGCCTTGGCAGGCCGCGCGCCTGTTCTGCGGCCCGAACGCTGCGGGTGAGGGCGTAGCCGTCCATGTCCGGCATGTTGCAGTCGGTGATCAGCACATCGAAGTCACCCTTTTCCCAGGCCTGCAGGGCCGCCTTGCCGCTGCTGACATAAGTTCCCCGATGGCCGAGCCTGAGCAGTTGTTGCTCGAGCACCAGGCCGTTGGTGGAGACGTCGTCGACGATCAGCACATTCAGCGCGGCGACCGCCGCAGCGTCATGAACGGTCTGCTGCGCCTCGTCCTCGGCAAGCTGCCAGGGCAGGATCAGTTCGAAGCTGACCCGGCAACCCTGGTCGGGGGCGCTGTCGAGTCGGATGGTGCCACCCATGAGTTCGACCAACTGTTTGCAGATGCTCAGGCCCAAGCCGGAGCCGCCGTGCAGGTGGGCGATCTGCGCATGGGCTTGCTGGTAGGGCGCGAAGATCTGTGGCTGGAGCTCCTCGGCGATGCCGATACCGCTGTCGTTGACCTGGAATATCAACCGGCTCTGGCGCGGGGCCACGTCCAGTTCCCGGACCTGCAGTTCGACCCATCCGTGATCGGTGAACTTCAGGGCGTTGGACAGCAGGTTATGGAGGATTTGCGTCAGGCGCATAGCGTCCACCTGATAGCGCCGCTGCGGGTCCAGGTGGTGTTCCAGTCTCAGCTCCAGGTGCTTTTTCCGGGCCTGGGCAGCGAACAGCTCAAGGCAGTTTTCCAGCAACGGGGCGAGCGCGGTGGGGCTGGACGCCAGTTCCATCTGGCCGGTTTCGACCTTGTCCAGATCGAGAATATTACCGATCAGGTCGATCATCGATTGCGCCGACTGCTGGGCAATGCTGAGGTTTTGCGAAGGCTTGGACGAGCCGCTGGTTTCCAGCTCCAGCAGGCCGACCATGGCATTCAGCGGGGTGCGCAGCTCATGGCTCATGGTCGCAAGGAACTGGCTTTTCGCCGCGCTGGCGTCGAGCGCCTGTTGCTGGGCTTCGAGCAGTTTGTTTTCCAGGTGCTTGCGCACGCTGATGTCGATCCAGCCGCCCAGCAGCCCCTGCTGTTTGCCGAGCGCGGTGTAGAAGGGCACCAGCCATTGGTAGATATGGTGGGTCTTGCCGTCGACCTCGATCACGCTGTCGAGGAACTGCGACTGGCGGTTATCCAGCAGCCGTTGGTGCTGTTCTTCCAGCTCCCGGGCCAGCGCGGGTGGGCTTATGCCTTGCTCCTGGGGCGTGGTGCCGCGGATCTCGTCCAGGGATTGGCCGAAGAACTGCTCATAGGCGTGGTTGCAGGTGCTCAGGCGCCCCTGCAGGTCGCGTACGTAAAGGGGAATGGGCAAGCCGTTGAGCAAGGCGAACTGGAAGGCCAGTTGGTCCTTGAGCTGGTTCTGCGCGGCGCGCCGCTTGCGAATCTGAATCCGCAGGCGCCAGTTCCAGTGCAAGGACAGCAACACCAGCACCAGGACCAGTGCAGCGGTCTGCCACAGCCATTTCGGCAGATAGTCCCAGAGCGAACCCTTGGTCGCGGGTCGTGCCAGAACGCTGATACGGTCCTGGTTGCCATCCGAGTTCTTCAACGAGTACAGGAGCTTGTTGAGGATGCTCAGGAGTTCGGGGTGCTCGGCCGATACGGCGAACACCAGCGGCTCGGGCTGGGCCTGGAACTGCTTGCCGGCGCGCAGCCCCGGGTTGGTCATGTGCCGGGCATCGGCGGCGCTGTTCAGCATGGCGTCGACCATGCCCTGTTCCACCAATTGCACGGCCTGATCGTAATTGTCGGTGAGCACCAGTTCGATGCTCGGGTAGCGGCTCTGGAGCAGGTGCTGCAGGGGATGCCCGGCCTGGAGTGCCAGGCGCCTGCCGCCCAGGGCCGCCAGTGAGCTGGGGGAACTGGCGCCCTGGCGGGTAACGAAGGCCCAGTATTCGGTGCCGAAGCCATCGCTGAACAGCAGGCTCTTTTGTCGGACCGGGGTCGGTACCAATGACAGGGCGATTTGCGCCTCGTTGCGCTCCAGGCGCTGCCGATCGATTTCCGGCGACTGGCTGTCGATGATGTTCAGTTGCAGCTGATAGTCGTCGGCCAGGCTGCGCAGCACATTGAATGCCAGCCCGGCCCATTGGCCGTCGGCATTGCGGTACAGGTAATTGGGGATTTGGCGGGCGATCAGGTTCAGCGACGCAAGGCGCTTGAGCCAGCTGTCTTCCGCACTGTTGAGGGCGAAGGAGTCGGTCGGCGCGAACAGCCAGGGCGAGCGTTCCCAGTGCTGCAAGATCTCTTGCTTGCGCTCCCGGGTCACCGTCTTCAGCGAGGCGTTGATCAGGGTGACCAGATTCTCTTCATGCCCCTGTGCGGCGAAGCTGAAGCCCATGGCCGGCAGGTCGGCGACGTATTTGTTCTGCAGCTTGAGGTTGGCCAGGCTGCGCATGTAGAAGTTGCTGCGCAGCTGATCGCCGATCAGCGCGTCGGCCTCGCCGTCGGCCAGGCGTTGCAGGCCTTCGATAATGCTTTTGATCACAATCAGTTCGGCCTTGGGGTAGGCCTTGGCGACCGTTTCGGCCTGTACATAGTAGGCCGGGACCAGCACGCGCTTGCCCGCCAGGTCCGGGGGCAGGTCCTTGTCGGCGATGCGGCCGACGATGATCGGCTCGTTGTCCAGGTAGGGCAGGCTGTAGATGAACCCGGGTTGCTTCCTTTCGTATTCGGTGGCGCGGGGCATCAGGTCGATGTCCCCGCTGGTCAGGGCGGCGATGGCGGTGTCCACCGTAGGGTAGGGCACGCGCTGGATCGGCAGTTCGAGAAACTGGCTGATGTGTTCCAGGTAGTCGTTGGTGATCTGGTTGAGGACAACGTTGCCGCGCGGCTCGGGTCGCTCGTTGGAGGCGCTCACTTCGGCGACCCGTAGCGGGCGCGGGGGCAGTGTCTGACGCAGGGCCATCAGCGTGGCCAGGGACAGCGGCGCAGGCTCAGGCTCGGTGGCGCCCAGGGAAGCAACGCTGGTCAGCAAGAGCGTGATCCAGAGGGTCAGACGCGACAGGCCCGCTAGAGGGGTAGGCATAGTCTCAGGTCAGCCCGACTTCCTGGATGTACAGGTACAGGCTGGCGTTGTTATCCAGGCCCAGTTTGCGCATGGCGCTGCTTTTCTGGCTGCTGATGGTCTGCTTGGAGCGGTTGAGGTGCAGGGCTATTTCATTGACCGACAGCCCGGCGCCGTACAGGCGCAAGACCTCGACTTCGCGAGGGGACAGTTGTTCGATCTCGCTCAGGGGCTGGCCGGGGTTGAGCAGATGCTTGATGGACGGGGATATGAAGGGTTTGGCCTGGCTGGCGCGAACCGCCATCTGCAGGTCGCCCTGTACCCCGCGCTTGCTGATCAGCCCCTGGACGCCCAGCTTGAGGATCGAGGCCAGCAGCGCCGGGTTGTTGAGCATGGTCACCACGATGACCGCGATGGCCGGATAACGCCGGCGCAATTGCTCGATCAGGCGGATGCCATCGGCCTGTTGGCTGTGGGGCATCATCAGGTCGGTGATGACCAGGTCGCAGGGCTGTTCGGCCAACAGCTGGAAAAGCCCTTCGACATCCTGGGCCTCGCCGACGATCTGCAGCGTGCTGTCATCGCTGAGCGACGCTCGAATGCCGATCAGTGTCAGCAGGTGATCGTCGACGACGATAACTTTCTTTTGCATCTGTGGCGGGGCCCTGTCCGTGCGTAGCGTGAGCGAGTGCATAGAGTTAAGCAGAACGCATGCAAGTATCTGCCTGTGTCAGAGAGATGCAGGGTACTCCTGTCGCGTGGCGCGATGAAGTGTCCGTGGCGCTCAGGCAAAACAAGTGTTGGCCAGACGGCGGGCATGGGGCTTCGGCGGAGAGGGGATGTCCGGAGAACATTGGTAATTAGGGGGGAGTAAGGAGGGGTAGCAGCCAGCAGGGCAGGAGTCCTATCGGCGAGCCCGTGGCTTGAGCTTCAAGCCACGGGGCATTTCGCAAAGTCAGGTCAGACGTTAGATGGTAAGTATTGGGTTCCAGGCCAAGCTCTGTAGCCTCTGAGGCGAATTACGAAGTTATATGTACCCTGTTTTATACCCGGTTTTGA